>Ga0181578_10000219_pt1 | contig 53419 bp, 50 predicted proteins | sample 071ome_21_FD_148659 | JGI IMG/M metagenome (GOLD analysis project Ga0181578, IMG submission 148659) | Coastal salt marsh microbial communities from the Groves Creek Marsh, Skidaway Island, Georgia - 071401CT metaG (spades assembly) | ecosystem: Environmental > Aquatic > Marine > Intertidal zone... | reverse complement strand
AAGCCCAGTCACTCAACCTCTATATCAACAACGCTAGCGGTAAAAAACTCGACGTGACCTACCGTATGGCCTGGTACAGCGGTTTGAAAACGACTTACTACCTGCGGTCACTCGCTGCAACGGGCACCGAGAAGTCCACCGTGAGTACCGGGAACCTCAACGCCGTATCCAATGCGACAGAAGCACCACAGCCTGCGCCTGTGCCAAAAGCCTGTTCGCTGGATGATCCAGATTGTGAAGCCTGTCAATAAGGGCGAGCTGTAATAGGAGACAAAACACATGCTGACTTGGGAAGATTACAACCAGGACGAAACGACGGCATTGGCGCCTGAACCGGCGGTCGTTGCCGCCGCTGCAGCAGCGCAAAGCGTCATGGATGAAGTGGCGGAGCCTGCAGAGGAAACGCACTCAGCGGAGCCCACACCAGAAGCCATGCAAGCAGCAGAAGCCGCTATCGCCAACATGGACACCTCAGCAGCGGTTGAAGAGTTGGAGATGGGCGCGTCGCGTGTGTCGGTAGATGAAAAGGCAATGATTAACTGTCGCGCTGATCTCAATCAGCTGGTGCCGTTCAAGTACGACTGGGCGTGGCAGAAGTACCTTGACGGCTGCGCCAACCACTGGATGCCTCAAGAAATTAATATGACGGCAGACGTCGCGACTTGGAGGAGTAAAGAGGGCTTGAGTGAGGACGAGCGTCGTATCGTCATGCGTTCGCTGGGCTACTTTTCAACCGCTGACTCGCTGGTTGCCAACAATTTGGTGCTGGGAATCTATCGACTGGTAACTAATCCCGAATGTCGCCAGTATTTGCTTCGTCAAGCCTTCGAAGAAGCCATTCACACGCACGCCTACCAGTACTGCATCGAGTCACTGGGAATGGATGAAGGCGCAGTGTTCAATATGTATCGCGAGGTTCCCTCAGTCGCCAAGAAAGCGGCATGGTCTATCAGCCATACGCATATTCTTTCAGATCCGAACTTCAATACCGGCACGCTGGAAGCAGACCAGCAGTTACTGCGCAACCTGATCGGGTTCTACGCCGTGACCGAGGGTATTTTCTTCTACTGCGGATTTACCCAGATTCTATCGATGGGCCGACGCAACAAAATGACCGGGGTTGCGGAACAGTTCCAGTACATCTTGCGCGATGAGTCCATGCATCTGAATTTTGGCATCGATGTGATTAACCAGATCAAGCTCGAAAACCCCAGATTGTGGACGCCAGAATTCAAGGAAGAGGTAACGCAAATGATACTCGAGGGCACAGCTATCGAGATCGAATACGCGCGCGACACGATGCCCCGTGGCGTGCTCGGTATGAATGCGGCCATGATGGAAGAGTACCTGCACTTTATCGCCAACCGTAGGCTCACTCAGCTAGGCCTCGCTGAGCAATTCCCGGGGGCGCAGAATCCCTTCCCATGGATGTCGGAAATCATGGATTTGCGTAAAGAGAAGAACTTCTTCGAAACGCGAGTCATTGAGTACCAAACCGGTGGGGCCCTTAACTGGGACTAGTCCCTTACCCTTATCCTAGGGCGCTTCGGCGCCCCTTTTTTGTGTCTGATCCGCGACTTTTTTATCTCCTGAGAATTCGTTCTTCCGGCATGGGAGCGCTACACTCGTCTTTCACAAAAAAGGAGTACGACCATGTCACTTTGGGATCGCATTGACGCAGAGAGCAGACCCCCGCTAGAAGCATTATGGGAAGCGCTTCCCGGAGGCCTTAACGGCATCCCCGATATCGTCGCTCGCAGAGCAGCCATGTCGGCGTCGAGAGCCGCTGCACCAAAGGGTACCTTCCCTCGACTACAGATTACTGAACATCACTACCCGGGGCCTGACGGGAGCTTAACCTTACGGCTTTACCGGCCCGAGACGGCGGCGGCGTTATCACCCGGGCTGATATATATCCATGGCGGCGGCATGATCATGGGAGACCTTGAGAGCCAGGACGAGAACATGCGAGAGGCTGCCACCGAGCTAAACATGCCGATTGCGTCTATCGACTACCGCAAGGCGCCCGAACACCCATACCCTGCAGCCCCCGAGGATTGCTACGCCGGTGTCAGTTGGGTGTTTGCCAATCCCGAAACGCTGGGCATGGACCCGACCAATATAGGGCTGATGGGCGCCTCTGCGGGTGGCGGTCTCGCACTTGCGACGGCATTGATGCTCCGAGATCGTGGGGGTCCTGAGCTAGCCTACCTGTTGCCCATTTATCCGATGATCGACGATAGACATGCTACGCCCTCCTCTCACGAGGTGGTTGATATTGGCATTTGGGATCGCGCGGGCTCAATAGAGGCTTGGGGCTGGTATCTCGGTGGCAAGACGGCCGACGCCTACGCTGCTCCAGCTCGCGCTGAAGATCTCACCCGTCTTCCTCCCACCTACATCGATGTCGGTGATCTAGATTTATTCCGCGATGAAAATATCGAAATCACACAGCGACTCTCCGCGGCTGGAGTCTCTGTGGAATTCCACCTATGGCCCGGCGCGTACCATGCGTCTGAGTTGTTTGCACCTGATGCCGCGCTGAGTCGCCGCATTTGGGCCACCCGCTACGCCGCAATTCGGCGGATGGCTGGTTTGAGTGAGTGAAGCTCGAAAACGCTTGGATCAGTGATGGCATCGCCGATTGCCGTCAACGCGTAAAACCACGCGAACGGGTATGGACTGCTTATTTCTATCGGCCCGCGCTGTTAGGATAGATGACCAGCGAGGGTAGTACCCAACACACCATGAGTCGAAGAGGAGTCTCCATGCAAAAAGGGCATTGTCTGTGCGGTAACGTTCAATACGAATTTGATGAGACGCAAGTGGGCTTTGGACTCCATTGTCATTGCAAAGATTGTCAACGCGTCACGGGGTCAGGCAAAGCAACCGTGATCATGTTCCCCGAGAGCGCAGTCACTATTGAGGGCGAATATAAAACCTTTGGCTCACTCGGTAGCGAGGGCTCCCACGTGAATCGCGGCTTTTGTCCGAATTGCGGCAGCCAAATGTTCACTTTTGTGGATGAAATCCCAGGACAACTGTTCATCAAGGCCGGTGGTATGGAAGACACCAGCTGGCTCAGCGTGGAAACCACTTGCTGGACCAGCACCGCCAGAGATTGGCTCCCCGCCGACACCAACACCGCAGGTTTCGAAAAAAACCCGGAACTGGCGGGTTAGTGACTCGCAATGACCGCAGCAGGGTGCCGAGGAAGCTTTATTGCTTAGCGACACAACCCACCTCGTCCGCTCGACCCGAGGGGACCTAAGATGATGCGATCCGTGGTGTTGGCGCGGCGCCCCGTCGGAAACCCCAAAGCGTCCGACTTTGCGCTAGTCGAACAGCCTCTCCCGGAAGTCCAAGCGGGGTATTTCCTGACCCGCAATGACTTTATCTCCCTAGACGCCGGGTTCCGCAACTGGATGAATGAGGACTCGGGTGACGAAGTGTTGCCGGCCATGGCACTGAATGAGCCCGTCATGGGCCTGGTACTCGCCGAGGTGGTGACATCCCTGCACCCCGAGTACAAACCCAGCGACCGACTTATGGCTCGTTTTGCCTGGCAAACCCACAGTTTGAGTGACGGCACAGATTTTATCGCCCGACTGCCCGATGAACTGGAGTTCAATCCCAGTGCGTACATGGGGGTCTTGGGTGACACCGGTATGTCTGGCTATTTTGGTATGACTGATATCTGTAAGCCCACTCCCGCCGATTGTGTGCTCATCAGCGGCGCCGGAGGTGCGGTGGGGAGTATCGCGGGGCAGATTGCCAAGTTATCGGGGGCCACTGTGGTCGGGATTGTCGGCTCGGCTGCTAAGGCGGATTGGATTTGCTCTACGCTCGGCTATGACGCGGCCGTGATCCGGGCGACTGATATGCCTCTCGCAGAGGCGATTCGCGATGTCTGTCCCAACGGCGTCGATGTTTTCTTCGATAACGTCGGCGGAGAAACCCTTGAAGCGGCAATCAGTAACATGAACCACCGCGGCAGAATGGCGCTATGCGGTGCGATTTCGGGTTACGGCGTGACACCCCATGGACCCAATAATCTGTTTGATCTGATTACGAAAGAAATCTCGGTGCAGGGCTTTATGACGCACTTTCGACATGACCGTTATGAAGAGGCACGGGAGCAACTTTCGCAATGGCTTCGCGACGGCTTGATTCAATCCCCGGAATATCGCCTCGAGGGTATCGAAAGCGTCGGCAAGGCCTTCGCGGACTTATTTGCCGGAGAAAACTTTGGCAAAACCATTGTCGCAGTTTAAAAGCGGCGACAGTCCAAGGCGTCAGCCGTTGTACTAGCGACTTAAAGCCAAAACGCCGGTGCCATTTAATTGTCTGCCGCGCCGGCCTGAATCCATGTCGCAAAATCACCGAGGACCGCGGCGGATAGTGGCGGTTGATGCAGCGGCATCCGAGATCCATTGCCGCCGACCTCACGGTGGCTTCCCCAGAGCTTGTGCATGAGATAACTCGACTGCGGCTCACCGGGATTCACACGCTTCATCGATGAGAGTCCCATCGCGTCGCGCCCCACCAAGTCAGACCAGGCAGTATCGGGGGTTAACGCCATACCCCCGGGCTCACCCCCTGTCATATGGCAAACCGCACAACGTGCCTTGAGCGTGGGCATCAAATCCGCAGTGAATGACACCGGGTCATCGGCGGCGAGAGGCGTTGCCAACAGAGCCAAGCAAAGGCCTACAGTTGCGGGCCACAAAACCGTGGGCATCAGGCCGCTTCCGATAGGCCAAGCGCATGCCTCGCCGCGATATACCCGTAAGTCAACGCAGGACCGATGGTCCCACCCGCCCCCGCATAGGCATTACGCGTGGGCGCGCAAATACAGTTACCCGCGCCATACAAACCCGGAATCGGCTGCAGCTGCTCATCGACAATGCGCGCGCTGGCATCAGTCATGGGACCGCCGTTGGTGTCGAGCACGCCTGGCGCCAAAATGATGGCGTAATACGGGCCTTTATCGCTCAGCGGATGCAGGGTCGGATTGGGGAACGGGTTATCCGGATATTGCTCAGTATGCTTGAACAGTCCCCACAACCGATGCCATGCCACGTCGTAGGGCTGATCACCGCGACTGAAATCCTCATCCTTGCCGGCTATCGCAAACTGATTGAACTCCGCCACCGTTTTTGCCAGGCGGTCGGAGAAACCGGGATCCAAGGCATAGCCGCCGATGCTGTCGGAGAGTTGCTCTACGCGCTCGCGAATCTTGTCTGCCAGCGCGGCAAGGCTATCAGCCGAAATCACATAGGGCTCGTTGGGCGTGATCGGGGGCTGGCCCGTATCGTCACCCACGATCGTGGCAGTACGATGATCATAGATCATGAACTGAAATTCGTTGGGAAAGTCTCCCCGGGTTGGGTCAAACGTATTGTGACTGCGACTGCGGTCGTTGTAGTTACGATGCTCATTCACAAATCGCCGGCCATAGCGATTGACCAATACCATGGCGTCTCCGGGCGGGACAAACATGCCCGTACCGACGGAACGATTCTCGAGCGCCTGCTCCAACACTACGGCACACCGCCAGGCACCGTGTAAATTGCCGAATTGCGCACCGGCTTTTTGGGCGAGCGGAATGAAATCACCCTGCGCGGAGAGCTGCGCACAGGATCCGTAGGCAAAGACTTCCTGATAGCGCTGCAACATATCCGTGTTATGCGCATACCCACCGGTTCCAAATATCACCGCCTTTTTAGCACGGACCCGAACCGCCCCCTGGGGGGCCGCCGCCACTACCCCAACAACGCGGCCGGCCTCGTCGATCACCAGATCATTGACCGCGTGTTCGGTAAGAATCGGCACGTTGCGAGCGGTAAGAAAAGCCGCCATTTGTTCAATCATGCCCCAACCCCAGCAAAATACGCCGTCCGCATCGACTGCAGCGAGCGGTCGGCCCGTGGGTGTCCGATTTTCGGGGATGTGCTCGAGATAATCGACAGCGGGCTCGTCGAGACCCCACATTCGCCACTCTTTCAAACCAAAAATCTGGTGCTCGCGAATGAAGTCGACGGCCTCGGCGCCGTTATCGTAAAACGCAGCAATACGCGAATAGTCAAAGGCAGAGAGTCCAAAATGCTCCGCGTCGGGTGCGTAGAGCGTCGGGAACGCATAGCGACATAAAAACCGAATGCAATCTTCTCGCTCATCAGTGACACCGCGCGCCTTCAAACCATAGTGATTGGGAATCCAGAAGACAGCACCAGACTTCGCGGTCGTTCCCCCCAGCACCGGTGCCTTCTCGAGAACAATCACCGAGGCGTTTTCAACTGCCGCAGTGGTAGCGGCTGACATCGCCGCTGCACCCGACCCGATACAGACAATATCGGCCTCGTAGTCCCAGTCGTCTCGCTCGCGGTCACTATTTGCTCGGGCAGTCGTGCCCAGCGACAGCGCGGCGCTCCCGGCCAGCGCGCCACCCAAGGCCTGTCGGCGTGAAATTTTTTTAGGCTGTTCCATCGGTTCCCCCCGTTTTGAATACCGCACCAGCGTCTGCCAACTTCGAAATCTTCTAGGTCACGCGAATCGGGATCGTATCGAGGCCCATCGTGGTTCCACCATGGCCAATGACCGCCGCCTCGGAGACCAATGACAGAGAGTTGACCCGCGCAAACAGCGCCTCCAACACCACCCGCACCTCCATTTTGGCCACGTGCAAGCCAATACATTTGTGTGCGCCAGCGCCAAAGGCGTGGTGTTGATTGCGCTCGCGCTTGCTACGCTCAGGATTAAATGTATCCGGGTCTGCAAAAACACGGTCGTCCCGATCCGTCACAAAGCTAGGGACCACGATGTTGTCGCCGGCGCGAAACTGAACGCCATGAAATTCGGTGTCTCGCTCGCAGATCCGATTGAGGTTGATAAATGCGTGCATGCGCATAAATTCGTCGACCGAATCAGCAATTTTTTCTGGCGCTGCTTTCAACGCATCAAACAACACCCGATCTCGGGCAAGATGACGAATGATAAAGCTCAGCATGGTCGCGACCGTATCAATGCTCGCGAGGAAAAGGAGGTAGCAAATGGCATGAACTTCCTCGAGCGAGAGTTTTTCACCTTCAACTTCAACATCGAGCAACATACTGACGATGTCATCTTTCGGCGATGCGACGTGCTGCTTCACTACTTCAAACAGATAGCCACCGATGTTTTCGCCGCACTGGACACGCTCTTCCATGGTCGGCGCCCGGTAAAACCCCGTCTCCCAGGCGTAAAAATCGTCCAGCCTTTCGGGCTCCAAGCCCAGTTGGTTAACAAAAAGTCCCATTGAGATCGGCTTGGCAACTTTCCACAAAAAGTCGAACTCTCCCTGGGGTAACACCTCATCCAGTACTTGTGCCGCCAGCGTCTCGGCGCCGGTTTGCAGCCGCTGCACCGCGTCCGGCTCAAAAATAGGCAGCAGCAAGCGGCGGTACCGCCGATGCTCTGCCGCGGCACTCTCGAGTGGAATGAGTCGGGGGCGTTGCTCCATGTTGGCGGGAATCCCGATCGGGAAAGACCCAAAGAGCTCGGCATTGCTGAGAATCTCTCGACCCAGTTCATGGGAAGTGACCAGCCAATGGCCACCATTGTGAGGCGTGTAAACAATATCGCGCGGATCCCGAACCAGCGCTTCCAGCAATCGCTGCTGTGGATCTACCGCCAGACCGGTGTCCGCCACGATGTCAAAATCGCTCAGCAGCGCATCCGGCACATCTGTTAATTGCGTCGGCACTTCTTAATCCAACATCACCAGGCATTTTCCTCGGGAAACCCCATGCATCATGTCGCAAAATGCGCGGGGTGTTTGCTCGATACCTTCATAGAGCGCATCAAAACTCTTCAACTGCCCGTCCTCTAGACGACGATAGAGATCAGCTCCGATTTCCGGAAAGGACTCGAAGTAATCAGAAAACATAAAGCCCTCCATGCGCGCGCGCTTGGTGATGAGCTCCCAGCTGTTGGTCAACGGCTGAATGGCGCCTTCATACTGAGAAATCGCGCCGCAAAGCACCAGGCGGGCCTGTTCGCGCAGCTGACCCATAGCGATATCCAAAGCCTCACCGCCGACATTGTCAAAGAAAATATCAATGCCCTCGGGGGCGGCTGTCCGCAGCGCGGCAGCCAAATCCGGCTGGGTCTCTCGGTCTATCACTGTGTCGTAGCCCACAGATTGCTCAAGCCAATCAGCTTTGGAACGACTGCTGGTCAGCCCAATGACGCGGCATCCCTCTGCCTTGGCGAGCTGCCCGACAACGGTCCCCACTGCGCCACCCGCCGCGCTGACCACGACCGTTTCTCCGGCCAACGGCTGGCCGATGTTGAAAAACCCGACCCACGCCGTCATTCCCGTGGGGCCGAGAACCCCCATGTATTGATAAAGGGGGATCTCCGGGGAAACCGTTAGCGGCGAGCATAGATCGCTGCCATCGAGAAGACTGCTCTCCTCCCAGGCGGTTCTGGCACTCACCAGCGTGCCCACCGGATAGTCCTCGTGCCGGGACTCCGTCACCTCTCCGAGAACGATGCTTTGGACCGGATCTCCAATCTGCATCCCGGTCAGATAATTATCCCCCGCACCAGCCGTCATCCACTGGCGAAAGCCCGCGTCGAGCGATATCACACGATTACGCGTTCTAAAATACCCCGCAGGGCACGGCGCATCGGGCACTTCGACTACCCCGAAATCCGCCTCCGTCACCGCGCCTTCAGGGTGTCTAACGAGCACAACAGCACGAGACATCAGACTGCCACCTCTATTATCCCGTCGACCAGACGGACTTCGAACGTGGGTAAGGGAACTCGCGTCAACTGGCCCATGGGGTTACCGTCGCGGAGATCAAATCGCACGCCGTGCAACGGACAAGAAATGAAGCAACCGCGGATGCGTCCCCCTTCGAGCTCGGCCTCCTGGTGGGTGCACCGATTTTCGACGGCATATAACTCGCCGGCGGCCCGGCAAACTAAAACACTGCGCCCATTCAGGGTCAAGGCGCGACTCTCGTTGTCTCCCAAATCGGCATCGGGAAAAGCAGGCTGGAACGCAGTCACAAACGGTGTCCTTTTGGCATGAAACGGACCGGCCAGAAACAACCGGAAGTCGGGATGGTAGCATCGGGGCCCGCCAGAAAAAAACCGTCTTGCTTGCTTATTTTAGGCACCATCGCTAGGCTTCCCCTTCATTCTTTCTCACTGCTGAGGTCAACATGAGCCACGGAAATAAACAGCAATGGATTCTGGCCAAGCGCCCGGAAGGCATACCAGATACCTCTGAGGTCGTCTTTCAAGAGGCGCCCATTCCCGAGACCGGACCGGGGATGCTGCTGGTGAAAAACCACTATATTTCTCTGGACCCCGCAATCCGCGGCTGGATGTCCGATGTCCCCAACTATTTGCCCCCCATACCCATTGGTGACCCGGTTCGGGCGACCGTAGTGGGAGAAGTCCTGGAGAGTGGCGCCGATCACATCAAACCGGGCGACTATGTGTTTGGCCTTGGCGGCTGGGAAACGCATAGCACCATTCCAGTGGATTTCTGCACCCCCGTGCCCGCAGACAATACCTTTCCGCTGCACTACTACGTGAATATTCTCGGCGCGGTAGGGCTCACCCCCTACTTCGCTATTGCTGATGTAGGTGGCGCTCAGGCCGGACAAACCATGCTGATGAGTGCCGCCGCCGGGGCCGTTGGGTCTGTCGGTGGCCAAATTGCCAAGCTGATGGGACTCAAGGTGGTTGGCATTGCCGGGACCGATGAAAAATGTCGCTGGGTGGTCGACGAACTCGGTTTTGACGACTGCATCAACTACCGCACAGCAGGAGATATGGAGGCGGCAATCCGCGCCGCCTGCCCCGAAGGGGTCGACTTCTATTTTGATAACGTGGGGGGGGAGATTCTCGATGCCGCACTCATGAACATGAACAAGGACTCGACGCTACTGTTTTGCGGCACGATCAGCACCTACAACGCCACGGGGCCGGTGCCCGGGCCTTACAACTACTGGCAGATTCTCGCGCGCACCATCACGGTGAAGGGTTATCTCGTCAGCGACCATTACCACCGCATTGCAGAAGGTCAGGCAGCACTGAGTCAGTGGGTCAAGGCTGACCAACTCAAGTTCCGTGAGCATATCAACGAGGGCATCGAGAACTGCCTCGACACCTATAACCTGCTGTTCTCGGGAGGCAACGAGGGCAAGTTGATGCTGAAGCTCTAACCCTTACCGCGCGGCATTAGGCGTTATGCGACATACGGACCATAATGAGCCGGCGGGACTTTGATACAAAGGTAAAAAAAGGGCATCGACGATGCCCTTTTTTCTTTTGCACTCTTTTCAGCGCTCAAAGTTCCGGCTTGGGTGTGTCCTCGCCTCGGTTGGTATACCACTTCACGCAGCGATGGAAATACTGGTTGCCGCGTTCGTTACGACCGAACAGCACGCTTTTCATCAATCCGGTTTGGAGTCCTTTCTGCAGCTGCAAGCCGATGTTGTAGTCCTCGTCCTGTACTACATCGCGCAACCAATCAGCCATTTCCACTCGCGCCGTCACATCCTCGTCGTTCTCGGGAGGCGACGGGTGCAAAAAGTGCAATATGGTGGTGTTTTCCATCGGGCCCGGGCCGGGAATCATTTGTGCGATCTGGGTAATTTCCGGCGCGATAAAAATAGACACGTTGGGGAAAAAGAGCCGAATAAAATCGAAGCCTTTTGATTCGTGCTGCCATAAATCATCTCGATCCACCTCTTCCAGGCTGGTCACATTCTTGGCGGCGAACCCGACCAGTTGATGTGGACCATGGGCGTCGTACTCCATCACATTAGTGAAGGTTCTCGGTTCAATGGTCTCCGGATGAGCCGCCTTGAAGTGATAGCCTTCGAGGTAGCCGTCATAGGCGACTTTCCAGTTGGGTCCATAAATCGTCCGATTACCCACATAGGTCCACTGATCCATCCCCTTTTTGGCGACGTCATCCATCATGCCGCCGAGATACTCTCGGATATCGACGTCGCTGTCTGCATTGAGCACTGCAAAAATCAACCCGCCCTCTTCATGCGCGGGGAATTGCACCAGATCACGCGCACCTTCACAGACTTCACCGAACTTCGGCGCGTCGGCAACCGCTCTCAAGGAGCCGTCCGACTTAAAGGTCCAGCCGTGATAAGGACAGCTGAACAGCTTCTGGTTGCCGCAAGGCGCTGAAGTCAGCGTCATACCCCTGTGCGTGCACACGTTCATCAGCACCTTGGCGCTACCATCTTTTTGCCGGGTGATCAGCAGCGGGATCCCCAAAATTTCAAGCGTCTTGAAATCACCGGGCTCGGGGATTTCCTGCGACACTCCGACCAGAATAGGGAGCGTTTTAAAAATGGTGTCCATTTCCTGCTGCCAAATCGCAGGATCGGTGTATTCCGTCGAGGGCACTTCCATCGTGTCGACCGCCCAGTCAGTCGTACCGTTTTGCACATGGTCCAATAACCGCGCACCCATACGGCTGTATTGAATTTTTGTATCCACTGTCATCTTTGTGCTCTCCTGACTTACTTGTTACTCGGGCATCACCAGATCACCCACGGAACTGACCTCATACCGGCGCACTTCCATATCCAAAATTTCGAGTGCCGCACACGCCTGCAAAAACGCGCCGACATGGGGCGTCTTCAAATGCGCATCAAGATCGGCCTGCGACGCCCACTGCTCGCTTACCCAGACCACACAAGGATCAGTAACGTCCGTTGCTATACCATACCACTGGCAGCCCGCCTCTTGGCGCGTACTGGCGACCACAGCTTTTGCGGCTTCGGCATATTTCGGCGCGCTCTCCTCGCTCAACTGTATACGAACAATAACGCTGACTGTGCTCATGCTGACCCCGCTCGGATTTCTTTGTTCTCTCTCTGTTGTCTATAGCGGCGTGCTGGCGCGTTTATCTCAGGTTCGTAGCACCCCACCATCGCCACGCCAACCTAGGTTTCGGGACAGAAAAAGTCAAGCATGCTTGCTTTTTTCTGTGGGCCTACCTACCCTTGGCCGACTTCCATTTATCCGACTCAACACCTGAGACGATGCACGCAGGAGACAGCAGTGGCCAACAGACTTCAGGGTAAAGTCGCCCTCATCACGGGCGGCACCAATGGCATTGGGCGAGCTGCGGTTTATGGCCTTAGTGAGGAGGGCGCGAAAGTCGTCTTTACCGGTAATAACGCGACGGCGGGCGCCGAAATAGCGGAGCAAGCTGGCGCCGTTTTTGTGCAACACGCGGTACAGGATGTCGAAGGCTGGGCCACAGTAAAGCAGGCGATTCTCGAGCACCATGGACGCCTGGATATCACCTTCTCCAACGCAGGCACCAATACTGGCGACAGCGATATTGAAACCGTCGAAGTGGACGCCTGGAAAAATCTGATCGATATCAACCTCACAGGCATGATGCTGGCGATCAAAGCCAGTATTGAGCTGATGAAAAAGAACCCGGATCAGAGCGGCGGGTCGATCATTCTCAATAGCTCAATCAACGGCATTCTCGCGCTCGCCGGTGATGTGACCTACTCAACGACCAAAGGCGCGTTGCGGCTTTTGGCTAAATCGACCGCCGTACATTTGGCAAAAACCCAAACGGGCATTCGCTGTAATTCAATCCACCCGGGCGTTATCGAGACGCCACTCATTCAGGGTGCTATCGCAGGTGCACCGGACCCGGCCGCGGCGCGGCAAATGCTCGAGGGCATCGCCCCCGTAGGCCGACTGGGTAGCATGGAAGAGATCGTATCGCTGTTGATTTATCTCGCTTCAGACGACTCGAAATTCGTCACCGGCTCAGAGATCGTCATTGACGGCGGCTCGACGGCGGGGTTGCCCGGCGTCTGAGCCGCTAGCAAGCAGCGCTATTCGCCGTGTAATACGCTGAAAACGCGACGAGAAAACTTCCACTCTCCCGCGACTTTCACACACTCATCGTCGTACTGACCGCGCGGACGGAGCTCCGTCCCATCCTGCGTCACTGCCACCTCATCGGTATAACTCCGCATGGTGGCTCGGTCACCTTCAACATGGATCACGCCCGGCATCGCCATCATGTTCACAAACGGGAACATCTTCATGGCCTCGAGCCACGCAGCAACAATAGTGTCGCGCCCCTTAAGGCCTTCCATGTCGAGATGAGGCAGCTCCCATACCGCATCTTCTGACCACGTAGATCCCCAGATTTCTGCGTCTCGCTGGTTCACGCCGTCGCAGTAGCGCTCTAGCAAGGCGCGAATCGCCTGCTGCTCGTCAAAATGCTGATCGCACATGTCGGTTCTCCTCTGATTCCTGAATAATTACTGATTAATTAATCCGCCGTCGATCACCATTTGCGCACCGGTCATATAGGTCGACAGATCGGAGACCAGGAACAAAGCGGCGTCGGCAATCGTATGAGGGGGCCCCATGTAACCCATGGGTACCATCGCGTTCAATTTCACATACTCCTCGGGGTTCTCGACCGAAGACTGCCGTTGCATATTGGTATCGATTAATCCTGGGTGAAGGGTGTTACAGCGAATGCCATCAGCCGCGGTCTCTGCGGCGACTGTTTTGGTAAAACCAATGACTCCACCCTTGGCGGCGGCGTAAGCGCTACACGCGGGCACGCCAACCAATGCCGCCACCGATGACATATTGACGATTGAGCCCTTCACGCCAGACTCCCGCATTACCGCTACGGCTTTTTGTGTACCGAGAAACACGCTAGTCATGTTCACCAGCATCTGTCGGTTGTAGTCAGCAAGCGTGAGCTCAGGCAGCGTTTTTAACACCGCGATCCCGGCATTGTTAATGAGCGCATCCAACCTGCCGTGCTCGCTCTTAATCGCCGCCATCGTGGTATCCCAGGCAGCCTCGTCAGTCACGTCCTGCTGCCAGGCCTGCGCCCGACCCCCCGCGGCGACAATTTCCGCAGCGGTTGTAGCGGCACCGTCTCCGTCGACGTCGGTGACAATAACCACGGCACCTTCGCTGGCCAACTTGTGCGCAATGGCATGCCCAAGCCCCGGGTTGGATGCCCCCCCTGTCACCAGACACACTTTCCCATCAACCATGCCCATGGATTTTCTCCTTTTAACGTTCGAATTGCTGATTAGTGTTACGCAGATATTGTCAGCGATACCACGCCTTCATTTAGCCTAGGCGTCCCCAGTATCCGCCAGATAGATGCGCTCAAGATGGTCAGTCACCGTCTCGATCACGCGCCGCGCCCGCTGCTCACGGTTAGACGAGCTATACGCCACGCCCATACCTTGCATCACAAACTGCACCAGATCGTGAGCAGCTTGTAATGATTTAACCTGCTTCCAATGCGGGAATACCGTGCGAACGGTCTTTAGAAATTCCCGTTCGAAATCCTGCTCCACCTCGCTCACCGCCTCGGCTAACTCCTTGTCCGTTCTGGCAGCAGCCAATAGCTCTTGGTAGGCAACAAACGAGGGCAAGTTGACATATTTCCAGGCGGATTCGACCGATGTGCGGATCGTTTTTCGGGTGAGATTCTCGTCAGGAGACTCAATACCCGTCATCAGTGCGCGATACTCATTAAGCCGCCGCACGTGCAGATAACCCACCACCGCATTCATAACGGCTGATCGGGAAGGGAAGTGGTGCATCATCGCGCCGCGTGAGACGCGCGCCTCCCCGGCAATCATCGCTGTCGTCGTCTGAGCGTACCCGTACTCCACAAAACACCGCACGGCAGCTTCCAATATCGCCTGGCGGGTCAGGGCACTTTTTTCTGCCTGCCATCCCTCACCCACTCGTGACTCCCTGGACAGGTGGGTCGCCTTTGGCGCTTTGTTATCCGACATGCTGTTACCGTCAGCTTTACTTTTCTTCATTCGAGCCCCTTAGGTTTATGGAACCCTCAATTTGAGAGCGCCTCCCGCAAACAATCCAGCTTGCTTTTTTTATGAGCGATATCCTAGACTGATTTTGAGAGGACAACCACTGGGCCCGCACTGACGGGGCCACGTTACCTCCACGGTATCGCTATCGACAATTAAGGAACCTCGATGTCAGGAGCCAAGCCACTGCATCCCGGTCTGTTCACCTGGCCAAACGCAAACCCGAGCTTGATCGGCAGTCGCTGTCTGGATTGTGGTGAACACGCCTTCCCCAGCCAGGGCTCGTGTCGCGCTTGCTCGGGGCAGAACACCCAGAACGCCGAGCTGGGCAATACCGGAACGTTGTGGACATGGACGATCCAATCGTTCATGCCCAAGACGCCCTACCATACTGACGAAACGCCGGAGACGTTCCGCCCTTACGGCGTCGGCTACGTCGAATTACCCTGCGGGCTGAAAGTTGAAAGCCGACTCAGAGAAAACACGCCGGACGCGCTTCGCATCGGCATGCCAATGGCATTAGAGATCATATCTGTACGCAAAGACGAGCAAGGGGATGACCTTGTGACCTTCCAGTTTTGCGCGGCAGAGGAGGCAAATTAATGGAAGTCGCAATTGTAGGGTTAGGTCTACACCCGTTTGGTAGAACCGCCACTATGTCGGGGCTAGAACAAGGCGCTGCAGCGGTCAGGGCAGCCCTTGCAGACGCCGGGACCGACTTTAAAGCCATGCAGTTCGCGTTTGGCGGCAGTCAGGATAGCGGTAACGCCGATTCGCTGGTAAACCTGTTGGGACTCACCGGGCTACAGTTCACGAATGTTGCCAACGGCTGTGCCACCGGTGGGAGCTCGCTTAACGCAGCCTATTCGGCGATTAAAAGTGGCCAATATGATGTCGGCTTGGTGGTGGGTTTTGACAAGCACGACCGGGGCGCCTTCAATCCCAAGCCCGCCGAGTGGGGCTTGGACGACTGGTACGGCGAGACCGGACTCATGCTCACCACGCAGTACTTTGGCATGAAGATCCAGCGCTACATGCATGACTATGGCATCTCGCGCGACACACTCATCCGTGTCGCCGAAAAGGCGTTTCGCAACGGTGCCCTAACCCCCACGGCTTGGCGTCAGACAGCACTGTCATGGGAAGAGATCGAGAACGCACCCATGGTGAGCGAGCCACTGAACAAATATATGTTCTGTTCACCCGCTGAGGGGGGCTGCGCATTGGTAGTCTGTCGCGCGGACATAGCGCATCAATTCCACTCCCGGCCGATTTATCTAAAAACCGCGGTGGTGCGCTCACGGAACTACGGCAGCTTCGAGGTGTTTAGTCCCTCGCAGCCCCCAGAAGTGGCTGCGTCGCCCACGGTGACCGCTTCCCAGGCCGCATTCGAATTAGCAGGCTTGGGACCCGAAGACATTGATGTCGCCCAGCTTCAGGACACTGAGGTAGGCGCCGAAATTATGCACATGGCAGAGAACGGCTTTTGCGCCCACGGCGATCAGGAACAGTGGCTGGCGGATGGCGTAACAGAGATCACCGGGCGGCTCCCGGTGAACACAGATGGCGGCTGTCTCGCCAACGGGGAGCCCGTTGGCGCCTCGGGTCTGCGTCAGGTCCACGAGATCTGTGTACAACTTCGAGGCGACGGTGGCGCCCGGCAGGTGGCGGGCGAACCCAAGGTGGGTTATACCCATGTGTACGGCGCGCCGGGCATCAGCGGCGTCAATATTCTGGCGCGATAGACCCTTCAATACGGGGTCTCGGGCATCACAAACGCTTTAAAGGGAATAACAATGGCGAATGCAGAACGGAAACAACAGGGAGACGGGGGTCGCTTTGTTGGAACGACCTGGCAGGATCTGCTTGATCTTGAGACGGTAGAGGTACCTGAGTACCTGCGGGAGCAGCACAACCCGTATATGGGAGACGAAGACCTCTCGGTAGATCGCTATATCAGCCAAGACTTCTTTAACAGGGAAAAAGAAGAAATGTGGCCGCGCGTATGGCAAATGGCCTGCCGCGAAGAGGAAATCCCCGAGCCCGGTGACCACCACGTGTATTGGATTATCGATCGCAGTGTGATCGTCACGCGCACACCCTCAGGCGAGATCAAAGGTTTCATCAACTCCTGTCGACACCGAGGACGATGTCTTCGGGACGAGTCTGGATCCGTTGATAAATTCCGCTGCCCCTTCCACGGCGCCACCTGGGACCTGGACGGCCAGTTCAAGGGCATCCCTAATCAATGGGACTTCGAGCACATCGAAGGCCGTGACATGAGCCTACCCCAGGTCAAAATCGCTACGTGGGGGGGCTTTGTTTTCATCAATTTTGACCCTGACTGCCCACCGCTTGAAGAATACATGGAGGTTCTGCCAGATCATTTCAAGCGGTTCCCGCTCGAGGAATACTTTACGGGCGTCCATATACAGCGCGTAATGAACTGCAACTGGAAAGTCGGCGCCGAGGCCTTCATGGAGTCCTGGCACACCGTGGAGACCCACAAGCAAATCCTGACGTTTACCGGCGATGCCAACTCACAGTACGACTGCTGGGGTGACAACGTCAGCCGATCGGTGACGCCAATGGGCGTGGCCAGCCCACACCTGAATGATGTTTCGGAAGAAACCATTACCCGCGACATTTTGAAACTGTCAGGCCGCATGGCAACGGACAGTGACGAAGGTGTCGAGATGAAAGATGGCCAAACTGCGCGTGAATATGTGGCGCAGATGAACCGCGAAATGTTTGAGGAAGCCGCGGGCGAGGCTTTCGATGATCCCACCATGGCCGAATTGCAGGATGCCATTTTGTACAGCCTGTTCCCGAATTTCCAAGTATGGATTGGCTATGGCGGTAATATTGTTTATCGCTTTTTGCCGAATGGGAATGATCCCGACAGCTGCATCTTCGATGTACGAATTCTGCTGCGACATCCCAAAGGCAGCGAGCGGCCCGCGGCCGTACCCTGCACGGTGATACCCGCAGATCAACCCTTTGCATCACACGAAGCACTGGGCTCACTTGGCGGGGTATTTGATCAGGACGACGCCAATCTGCCGGCGGTGCAAAAAGGCATGAAGAACTCGGCCACCGGGAAGGTGATTCTGGCGAGCTATCAGGAGAGCCGGATCCGGCACCTGCACCAGACCATCGACAAGTACCTGGGCTAGGGCCGCCCCTTCGCCGCACCCAACGCCAATGGTTGCAGAGGCTGGTCGATCATGAAGGGAAAGACCCCGCGGCGGCAGTGATGCCGCGGGGAGATCACCGGAGGGTTATTCCCCGCTGGTGTAGTAAGCCCACGCATCCGAAATAGGTTTGGCGTCGAAATAGTAAGGCCGAATTTCGCAGACTTTATCGCCGCGAAAACGAAACACTTCGGCGAGCTGCGCCGGCGCAAGATCCGGGTTTTCGAAGCGAAATGAAATCAGGTTAACCACATAGTCACCCCCGACCGTCATCCCCTCTGGCGCGAGATCGGCGACCTTCAGTGTGCCGAATACGTGAGAGTAAAGCTCCCGCAATGCCGTTTTGCCCCGATACTCACCCGCCATGGGTAAGTCGTCAGCCTCGCGAATAAAAAAATCGTCTGTCAGCAGTTCTTCCACCGCATCAAAATCGCCCGCGCCCGACTTGGCATAAAGCGATTCGACCAACGCGAGTTTTTCTTCATTTGTCATTCTGACCCCCTAAAGTCGCAGATTTCGTGTTTCTTTGATCAACCTCGATCGGCACTCTGCCGCTCGCGCGTCTGCTCGTCGATAGTTTACTCACCACCATGAGCATATTGCTGGATCACGCGCTTGCCCAAAGCCATCTGGTGTACCTCGTCCGGGCCATCGGCCTGACGGCACCAACGCGCGTAATTAAATTGCTCCGCCATACACCAATCTTCGGTCAGTCCACCCGCACCGTGCATTTGCATACAGCGATCAATCAGGTTCTGAATCATCAGTGGCACGCTGATCTTAGTAGCAGAAATCAGCTCGATCGAGGGCTTCACGCCGTGTTGGTCGATATGCCAGCACGTTTTATGAACCAAGAGTCGGGCCATCTCCAGTTCCGCGTAACTCTTGGCGATATTTTCGCGGATCGATTGATGCTGACTGAGTTTTTTACCGAAGGTTTCCCTATCCTCCACCCGCTGGCAGGCCAGCTCCAATGATCGCTGCCCCGCACCAATCAGCCGCATGCAATGGTGCATTCGGCCCGGGGCGAGTCGGCTTTGAGCGATCTCAAACCCTCTGCCCTCGCCAAGCAACAAATTATCGATGGGCACTCGGACGTCGGTGAAGGTCACCTCAGCGTGCCCAATGGGCGCATCGTCATAGCCCAACGTGGTCAGGGGTCTCAGCACTGCCACGCCGGAGGTGTCTTTGGGGACCAGAACCTGCGTTTGCTGCAGGTGGCGATTGGGATTATCGGCATCACTCTTGCCCATGACGATAAAGATTTTGCAGCGCTCATAGGGGGCGCCCGTGATAAACCATTTGTGACCATTGAGCACCCACTCGTCACCCTCGCGGCGAATATCGAGCTGGATGTTGGTGGCATCGCTGGACGCCACCTGCGGTTCGGTCATGGCATAAGACGAACGAATTTCCCCGGCAAGTAGAGGCGCTAGCCAGGCTTTCTTTTGCGCCTCGGTACCGAACTTCATCAGCACCTCCATATTCCCTGTATCGGGCGCATTGCAATTAAAAACCTCCGGTGACCAAATGACCCGCCCCATTTCCTCCGCGAGCGGGGCGTAATCGAGGAAGCTCATGCCACCGTGGTCGCTGTGTTCTGCAAAATCGGGGGGCACAAATAAGTTCCATAGACCAGCAGCGCGGGCCTTTTGCTTGAGATCCTCAACCAATGGCATGGAGGCAAATCGATTCTCAGCAGTGTGCAAAGCTTCGCGGTGCGCGGCCTCTGCTGGCAAAACATGCTCCGCCATGAAGGCCTTCAGCTCAGCAAGAATGCGTGTGCTCTTTTCACTTGGGACAAACATGGGCTACCTCGCTACCCCTCTCAGATTGATGGAACCGCTCACCTACCAGCATGCCGCGCACTCTGGATGAACCGGGGTCGCGATAAACAAGCAAGTTGGTTTGTTTTTAAGCTCTCTCATACTATATAGTCATCGCGGTCTGACCGAAACTCCAGCATAGTGGGCTTCGTCACCGCCACCGAGGCGGGTCTTATCTGAAGGGACGCGCTGTTGAGTCTTGGCAAAGTAACACAGGAATGTCGCGATAGTGTCGCGGGGAAACGATGGATCTGATTACCGATACCTCCTACCGAAACTTGACGCTGGCCCAGGCCGCCGCCGCACGCGCACAAGAACGGCCCGACGATACGGCGCTGCGCTTCGACTCTGGGTGTGTCTTAAGCTTCGCTGAAGCATGGCGGCAGGCCAACGCGCTCGCCACTCAAATTCAGCATCTGGGCATAGCGCCGGGTGCGACGCTGACGTTTCAGCTGCCGAACACGCCCGAAGCGGTACCCGTCGCCATCGCAGCTTCAATTTGCGGACTCATCATCAACCCGGTAGTCCCCATCTATCGTGGCAAAGAGCTGGGATTCATCCTCAATGACGCCAAAAGTGAGATCTTGTTTATCCCCCATCGTATCCGAGGGTTTGATTATGTAGACATGATCGCCTCGCTGAGGCCGTCATTGCCGCACCTCAAGCATGTCGTTTGTTGCGGCGCAGAAGAAGACCTCCCTGATGAGTTCCTGAGCTACGAAGCCCTCATGAAGAGCGCACCCGAAGAGCCTGCCGTGGCCGCCGCGGTGGATCCGCATGACACCAAGGTGGTGTTGTATACCTCGGGGACCACGGGCAACCCCAAAGCCGTAAGACATAGTCACAACACCCTCGCCAAAGCGCTGGACAACGGCGTGGACGCATGGCGCCTCGGCGCTGATGACATGATGCTGATGCCATCACCGGTGACCCATGTCACGGGCTATGTAAATGGTATCGAGCTGCCCTTCTTTACTGAATGCAAGGTGCTGCTGATGGAGAGCTGGATCGTCGACACAGCGGTGACGTTAATCGAAGAGTTTCGGGCAACAAGCTGTGTCAGTGCAACGCCGTTCCTGCGCGAGCTGGTGGACACCTGCAAAAAACGGGGAAAAACCCTGCCGGGGTTTCGCTTGTTCGCCTGCGGTGGTGCTGCCGTCCCTGCGTCACTGATTTATGAAGCGCGCGAGGTGCTCGCCGACTGCTGTGCCGTTAGGGTTTATGGATCCACGGAAGTCCCTCTGGTTACTGTCGGATTTATCGGCAAAGACGAGAGCGAGCTGGCGGCTGAAACTGACGGAAAAGTCCGTAACTACGACGTCCGTATTTGTGACGATGACGGCGCCGATGTCGGGCTCAACGCCGAGGGTGAAATCTGGGTTCGCGGTCCTGCCATGATGCAGGGGTATCGAGAACCCGCACAAAACGAGGCTGCTTTCTCACCCGATGGCTACTTCAAAACCGGCGATATTGGGCAATTGCTCGACTCGCAGGCGATCGTCATCACGGATCGCAAGAAAGACATTATTATTCGCGGCGGAGAAAATCTGTCGGCTCGAGAAATTGAAGAGGCGATCATGCAACACCCAGCGGTAATGGAGGCCGCCGCTGTATCGGCGCCTCATCAACGGCTCGGTGAAGGCGTGGCGATATTTATTACAGTGTACGAAAACAGCGAAGCTCCGACGCTTGAGGCGCTTGCCACACTGTGCCATCAGCAGCAGCTCGCGAAACAGAAGTGGCCTCAATGGCTGGGCGTCATTGAGGAAATGCCTAAGACACCCTCAGGCAAAATTCAGAAAGCGGTGCTCCGTCAATCGTTACAAGAGCAGGGCGTATTGCTAGGCTAGGCGGATAGGAACAAGGATTTAAAGTGTGAATGCATCTAACCCGATTCCCGGCGACTACACCGCCTTCCGAGAGACAGTGCGCGAATTTTTGGCGAGCGCGCTTACCCCCGAATTAGCACGGGCTGGCGAACGTACGACCAGTGTTTTCTCCGATTTTGAAGCCGGCCGGCAGTGGCAAAGTGCGCTGCACGCCAGGGGCTGGGGCGCACCCGAGTGGCCACTAGAGCATGGCGGAACCGGTTGGGATATTCAGCAGCGCTATATTTTTCTTGAAGAGTGCAGACTCGCCAACGCCCCCAACCCCGTCATGATGGGGATTCAAATGCTGGGCCCGATGTTGATGCAATTTGGCACCGAAGCCCAGAAGGCGGCGTATCTACCGGGCATCATCTCGGGTGATGACGTCTGGTGTCAGGGATATTCAGAACCAGGATCAGGCTCGGATCTCGCCTCACTGAAAACGACTGCCGATCGCGACGGAGACGAGTACGTCGTTAACGGCACCAAAATCTGGACCAGCATGGCGCACTTCTCGAACTGGATTTTCTGTCTCGTGAAAACGGACAAGAACGTAAAACCTCAGGCCGGGATCAGCTTCCTGCTAATCGATATGGCAACGCCGGGTATCACGGTAACGCCATTCTCTAGCCTCGATGGCGAGGTCGAGCAGTGCCAGGTGTTCTTTGAAGATGTGCGGGTGCCCGTCGGTAATCTTCTGGGTGAGGAGAATCAGGGCTGGACCGTCGCCAAATACCTGCTCGAGTTTGAGCGCGGTGGACAGCACTTCACCATTGACCTCAAAAAGCAGCTCCGCAAATTACAGCGACTCGTCGCCAGTGACGCCAACGCAGCGGCGGAGGATCCAACCTTTGCCTTTCGTATCGCCGAGACCGAAATAGACGTGATGGCGCTGGAACAAACAGAGCTTCGCATCAAGGGCTCAGTGGCGGCGGGAGAACACCCGGGCGCGCTATCTTCCCTGGTCAAAGTCTCGGGCACCGAACTCGGCCAGCAGTGCGCCGAACTGCTGATCGAGGCCGCTGGACAAGGCGCGATGCCCTGGCAAAGCGAGGTATTGGCGCCGGATTACCAAGGGCCTACGGCCGCTCCCGAGGAGTGTGTGACCACCATGGCGGAGTACATCAACAGCCGCGCCACCACCATCTATGGTGGGACCGCGGAAATACAGCGCGGCATCATCGCCAAGCATGTCCTCGGCCTGTAGATGGACTCACCGACGATGACAGAAGATCAAGTGTTATTGCAAGACGCCGCTGAACGCTATCTGCGCGACAGTTACGACTTCAACGCGCGACGCGAGCGCTTGGCCCAAGGCGTATACACCGACCCACAGCACTGGCAGGCCTTTGCCGAGATGGGTTGGCTGGCCCTCCCTGTTCCCGAACACCTCGATGGTCTGGGTCTGGGTACCCGAGAATGCGCGATTCTCGCCGAGCTCTGCGGCCAATATCTTGTCACCGAGCCATTGGTAGACGTACTCACTGCCATCACCACCCTGATTGCACCCAGCCCCTCCGCGGATGCCTGGCTGGGTCAAGTGGTCAGTGGCGAGCTCATCGCCTTGGCGGCGATCGACGAAGGTGCCGGTCGGCGTAATGCCGCCCCCTCCACCACACTGACTGCGAGCGAATCCGGCTGGCGACTCACCGGCGCCAAGCAGTGGGTTAGCGCGGGTCCTTCAGCAACTCACTTTATCGTGCTAGCGAGCTGTGACGAGGGATTGGCCTGGGTGCTGTGTCCACGGGATGCGTCAGGCGTCAGCTGTGAGACATTTCCGACCCATGACGGCCGCGGCGGCGCCAACTGCAAATTCGATACTCCGGTCGAGGAGCACCACATCCTACTTGTGGGCCCACCGGCTCAAGCGGCGCTCGAAGCCTATCGAGAGCTCGCCATGACGCTGAGTAGCGCTGAAACCCTTGGCGCTGCCCACGCTGCGCTCAACACAACAGTGGACTACACCAAGCAACGCATTCAATTCGGTCAGCCCCTGGCGTCCTTTCAAGCGCTGCAGCACCGCATGGCCAATATGCTGATTCAAGTGGAGCTGACGCGCTCTTTGGTCTATGCCGCGTGTGATGCTGCCGATGGCGACGCGCCGGATAGATCCCGATTTGCCCGCGCAGCCAAGGTCAAAGCCAGCACGGTCGGGCGCAAAGTCTCCCAGGAAGCTATACAGCTCCATGGTGGCATCGCTACCACCGACGAATATATTGTGGGGCATTTCTTCAAGCGCATCACAGCGCTGGAGAGCTGGGTGTGTTCACGCGGCGAAGCGCTGAGAGAATTTATGGCGTTTAGCGGTTAAGCTCTGCCAACACTTTTTACAACAATCATGATCAAGCAAGGAGAAAAATAATGGACCTGCAACTCAAAGATAAAGTCGCACTGATCACGGGATCGACCAAAGGGATTGGCCGGGCGATTGCCGAAACACTCGCCGACGAGGGATGCAATATCGGTGTGTGTGCACGCAATCAGGCTGAAGTGGATGAGACAGTTGCCGCCCTCAGCGCCAAAGGTGTGAAGGCTTGTGGCAGCGTAGTGGACGTCACCGATGCGGCTTCGCTCGAGGCGTGGGTCAATCAGTGTGCCGACACGCTCGGTGGCATCGATATTTTTGTACCCAATGTTTCAGCGGGGGGTGCTGACAATTCTGAGTCGGGATGGCGTGCCAATTTTGAAGCCGACATGCTGGCCACCTGGCGCGGCGTAGAGCTCACGCAGCCGCACCTAGCGAAATCCGGGCACGGCGCCATCGTTATCATCTCGACGACCGCTGCGGTCGAAGCATTTGCAGGCCCCAGCCCCTACGGTGCTATCAAGGCCGGTCTGTTGAATTACTCTAGCAACTTGGCTCAGTCTTTGGCCGCATCGGGAATCCGCGTGAACGCCGTCAGCCCCGGCCCGATTTATTTTGAGGGCGGCGCCTGGGAGCAGATCAAGACCCACATGGCCGACTTCTACAACGCCACTGTCGCCAATATTCCGATGGGGCGTATGGGGAGCAACTACGAAGTCGCGGACACGGTGGCTTTTCTGGCAAGCCCGCGTTCCGCCTTCACCACCGGCACCAACGTCGTCATTGACGGCGGCTTTACCAAACGCGTGCAGTTTTGACATCGGCACGCCAGGAGACCCCGGTATTTGCCGGGGTTTTTTTGAGCCTAATCCGTCTCGGTGATCAGACGATCCAGTTCCTGCAGGGTGGTGATCAGACGTGCTATCGGCAGCTGGCGCTTGCCCCAGGTCTCCTCAGCCATCGGCGCAATAGCACAGCGCGCAGGTAAAGCCGCTCCGCTGTCGAGCAGTTGATACAGCGTGGGTAAAAAAATGAACTGGAGCCACTGCTCAAGGGCCAGCGTATCCACCGCAAACGGCTGCTCAGAAGCCAAGGCCTCGGGGGTCGGTGGGTCGGCCGCCCACAAATTGAGTTGACGCAGTTCCGCCTCGAGGTCGATCAATCGCTCGGCGATGTCGCTTCGTGGCGGTTCAAGCAACATGGGGCTGCGTCACAGACTGTCTCCGGATCATGAAGATCCCCCCCTCCGCCAGCGAGGTTCGTTATCGTCTCAATGGACGTCATCTAACTCAAAGGTAAAAGCGGGGAGCGTTTTCAGTATGGTCCGTCCGTAGCGCCGCGTAAGCAAGCGCCGATCAAGTAATGTAATGCGGCCCTCATCTACCTCGGTGCGTTGTAGACGCCCACTTGCCTGCACCAGCTTCTGCGCGGCATCTGGAACGCTGATTTCCATAAAAGGGTCCCTCCCCTGCGCCTGAAGTAACTCGGAGTGAGAGGCTGCAATGGGGTCATCGGGCACAGCGAAAGGTAGTTTTGCAATCACGACGTGACGACAGTAATCACCCGGCAAATCGATGCCCTCAAAAAAACTCGCCAATCCAAAGATGGCCGAAGGCACGCCCGCATCGATATGCTCTCGGTGTTGCTCCAGCAATCGATTTTTACTCATCTGATCCTGCACCAGTGCGTTGTGGGGGATCACGTCTTTGATGCCCTCCAGAACGCTTTCCATCTGCCGCCGAGAGGTGAACAACAGCAGGACACCAGAATCATCTCTAATCAAAGCGGGGATGCACTGAATTAGCTCCTCGGTATGGGCGTCAACCTGGCCTGGATCAGACGACATTGCCGGAACACAAAATACCGCTCGTGAGGGATCAAATGGACTGGTGACCCGCTTCCACCTCGCCGAATCCGGGATGCCCGAGCGCTCCTGAAAACGATCGAATGTGCCCAATGCGGTGAGGGTGGCAGAGGTAACCACTGCGCCTGCCACGCGCTCCCACAACGCCTCGCGCAGGAGTTCACCGGGCAAGATCGGGCTCGCCTGACATTCCAGCGACGGCAAGCTACCGCGGTGCTGAATCCATCTTGCCCAGCCATCGCTCGGCTGGCCTTCTCGCGGGGCAACTTTGAATGCCTCCCACAACGCTACCTGCTGCTCGGTTCGCGCAGCAAGACCCTGCGCGTTAGCCAAATCCGAGTCGGCATCCTGAGGCGCAGCGGTCGCAACGCTCTGAGTGCCATCACGTGTATTTTCCAGTCCAGCCTCCAAACGCGCTACCTCGCGTTGCAGCTGACGCCACTGCTCTGCGAGCGACGCCGCGTAATCACCCAACGCGTCGGGTATGCGCCCATGCTCAAAACGGTACTCCGCTCTCTCGAGCGCCTCCTTGGGGAACTGATGCCAGAGCAGCTGCGTTACCTCCTCTGTGCGCTGCAGGAGATCCGCAAGTAGTGAAGAAATCAGCGGAGGCAAACGCTCGTCGATCCCCGCCTGCGCCCAGCCAGCCGCAGACTGCGTGACCCATCGATCGCTATCTCGCAATCCCTGTAGGGTGGAACCCGCATGAAAGCGCAGGGAAAAATGATTAAGGCATTTCGAGGGCAGCTGATGACCCTCGTCAAAGATGTAGAAGCAATCTTCCGGCGCAGGCAATATGACGCCGCCCCCCAATCGCAAATCCGACAGAACAAGGTCGTGATTTGTAACAATAATATCGGCCTCTTCCAGTCCTTCTCGCGCTTTAAAAAAGGCGCACTGGCCGACATGGGGGCAACGACGCCCCGTGCACTGGTTTTGATCGGTTGAAACAAGACGCTTAATCCCCGGATCCAGCCCTCCGGGCCAGGCATCAAAATCGCCATCCCAACGCCCTGCCGCCAACGCCGTCAGCATTTCCTCTAGCAGCGGTAGCATCTCGAGATAATCCGGGGCAACAAATTCATCCGGGTAGAGCGGAATCAGTGCGTCGCTCTCTGACCCGGCGAGCTGGTGATCCAATTTGAGCAGGCAGACATATCGGCCTCTCCCCTTGGCCAGGACCGACTGGAACTCAAGTCCACTGTGGCGCAATAAATCGGGCAAATCGCGCAGTAAAAGTTGCTCCTGAAGGGCGATTGTTGCAGACGCAACTACGACTCGCTTGCCGCGGGCGCGGGCGATCGGCAACGTCGCGACCAAATAAGCAATGGTTTTTCCGGTACCCGTACCCGCCTCTACCACCGCAATCGGCGTCTCCCCCTCAGGGTCCCCGAGCGCATTCGCCACCTCTGCGATCATTTGGCGCTGTCCCCAGCGGGGTTTCAGCTTGAGAGCATCAGTCAGTTGCTGGTAGGCGTTACGAATATCGTCCTGCAGCGCCTCATCAATCACATTTGGGTACCCGGCGTTGAATCATTGCCGGCGCGCTCCTCGGCAACCTCCAGACGGCGATTAACCGGATTGGCATACATGGTGAGAAACCAGCGCTGATGCTCCTCAGGAATCGCTTCAAAACGAGCACGAAAAGCGGCCTCGCTGATGGTTCCCTTGTCATATGGAATCTCGCAAGGTAACGGGGTGCCGTAAAGCCATTGCCAGGCCCAGATATTCGTTTGGTAAAGCCGGTAGTGCGCTACCATCTGTCGGTCGATGCCCGCGACTGTCTCAGCGACACTCAGGTGTGCCGGTAGCGGAGTCCCAAAGTGCAGATGAACGCGGCCCTTTTGCCCGACGATGCCCGTTGCAATGGACGTAATATCCTCAAATTCGGACTTAACGTAACCCGAACCTGCCGAGAGCTCGGCAGATTTGAGTGCATCACAGGGGTCGAGTTCATAAGAGATGATGAGGGGCACAATTTTCAACGTGTCGAGAACCGACTCTGGCGATTCCTCTCGGTCCCGGGAAAGGGTCAACATTTTGATGACCGCCGGTTCTGTAACATCGCGGCCGTCCTTCGCCCTCCCCTCTCTGTGCGCGATCCAGATAGGATTGTCGCCGGTTGCTACTGACGCGCGAATGTAAGCCGACAGTTGCTTTGCTGCCGCGAGAAGGGCCCGCGGACCCTGCAAATTACGTTTGACGATAAAGCTTCTATTCAAGCGCATCAGGTCGGATATCCACGGCTTTGACAGCAAGTTGTCGCCGATGGCGACCGCAAGCGTTCGAACGCCGGATCGATGCAGCGCATAATTTGCGTAAGCCGGGTCCATTACGATATCGCGATGATTTCCGACATAGACGCGGGGCAGCCCAAAATCGAGCTCATTCATGCCACTGGTGGAAAACCGGGAGGTCTTTTTGATCATCCGCGACAAGTTCGGCGCGATGACATTTTGCAAATCTTCCACGGTGGATAAGCGTCGCGCCAGAATCCAAAGCCACGACCGCGCAAGGCCCAGCGCAAAGCCAAGCGAAATGCGGGCAAGGCGCGGAAACTTCCATCGAGCAATCGTTCCCGCCAGCTCTTCGTTCCGCGCCAAACGTCTGATCACCTCGGGGGCCTCACTATTAGAAAAAGGCCGAATTTCCGAAAACGGATCCTCGGTGGGAGACGACGGGTCCTCTGTCATACGCTGTTTGCCTCAAGACGCGACCCTATTGTGCCGCTGCCAGAAGGTTTCTGATACCCTTCGGTTCGCTGCGCAAACTACCTCTCAGAGAGTTTAAATGGAAGCTTCTAGTTCATTTTTGATCACCCTTGGCGCTGCATCACTGGTGGCCAGTTGGGTGCTACTGCTGATCGTATCGTGGAAGGAGGAATATGCCTGGGGCATGTGCTCGCTCCTTTTGCCCCCTCTCGGTTACGGCTACGCCTTTTTTAGGATGGACAAGGCCGCTTCTGTGATCGCTTTCGCCGCAGCAGGCTGGATAATGATCTATTTAGGCTGGTAAAGGGGTAAAACCACCCAAACTCGCCCATCTTCTGCCGCCGCCGGTTGACATTGAAACCGGTATCCCAGATGATTCGCGGCCTTTTGAGAGCCCATGGAGCACAGCGGTGGCGAATTCACCTCAAGCCAGAAAGCGCGCCCGTCAAAATGACAAGCGCAGAGTACACAATGCCAGCCTGCGATCACTGGTTCGCACCAAGATCAAACAAGTGGTAGCAGCAGTTGATTCGGGCAATTCGGATGACGCCAAAGCCGCTTACGAGTCTGCGGTGCCGGTGATCGACCGAATGGCAAATCGCGGGATCATCAAGAAAAATAAAGCTGCTCGTCATAAGAGCCGCTTAAACGCGCGCGTCAAAGCACTCGCCAACGCGTAATTCAACTGGGGGGATCAATGTACCCCCAGGTACTGGTCCAAGACCTTCCCTATCTCCCTGCTAATGGCGCCTTTCAGGGGCTTCATTATCATGCCTAAGCGCACATCGCCCTCCACTGAGACAGCATCAAGCGTAACGTGACCCTTGTATCCCACGCCCTTGAACGCCACGCGACCCTCGCTTCGTTCTACCGTCGCGTTGAGGGTTGTACACAGATACTCAATGAGGGCGGACATCACCTGCTCTCGCTCTTCAGGCGTCAGATTGTGGGGCCGGGACAAGCGAATATCGGACATACAGAAATCGAATTGGGCTCAACGCTGATTCGGGCTATGCTACACGCCCTCTCGGCACAGCGTGACCACTAAATGAGCCGCCCCGATAACAGTAGTCGCCGTTTTCTGTTCGACGAAGCAGACGTCCGAGGGGAATCGGTACAATTGGGGGCAGCGCTGACCGACATGTTAAGCAACCAACCCTATAGCCAAAGCGTTAAATGTCTTTTGGGGGAGTTTGCCTCCGCCGTCGTCCTGATCAGCAACAATCTCAAATATGCCGGGAGAATCATCCTACAAGCTAAGAGCGACAGTGATCTCTCTCTCGCAATGGTCGAATGCTCCAGCGAGCGCCATATTAGAGGCATCGCCCGAGGCAATATCGACAGAGAGGCCTCCTCCCCTATGGATCACCTCCTGGGTGGGCAGCTCGCTATCACTATCGAACGAGAAGCCGATCAGCGATATCAGGGCATTATCAGCCTCGAAGGCCATTCACTTGCACAGGCACTAGAGCAGTATTTTGCTCAGAGTGAGCAGCTTGGTGCACGGTTCTGGCTGGCATCTGATGGCGACCACAGCGCCGGGCTGATGCTGCAACAACTCCCAATCCAAGTAGAGAGCAGTATCGAGCGCCACGAACAATGGGCGACACTGTGCCTGCTGGCAGACACCGTGACCCATCACGAACTGCTGAAATCACCCCCCGAAGAACTCCTTTTCAAGCTGTTTCACGAAGAGAAGGTAACGCTATACCCGCCGGCACCCATTTTGTTTAAATGTCGGTGTAGCAGAGAGCGCAGTGCCAGCACTATCGCAATGCTGCCCGAGTCGGAACAAGCAGAAATATTGGCTGAGCAGGGCGAAATAGTCCTGACCTGCGAGCTCTGCGGAGCGACCTATCAATTTGATCAGATCGTTCTCAACACTGACAATACGGGACACACTTTGCACTAGAAATAAACCTAAGCCGAACCAAGGACGGCGCTCAGAAACACACACAATACACTTAAAAAAACACAAGCAGAACTCTGCACATCGCACTCACTATGGACCTCGACATGAACGAAGCAGTACCGATTACAACCACCACCCACCATGATCTCTTGCCGCCGGAACTGATTGAAATGGCCCTCGCAAGAGGAGAAGGCATCCTCTCGGATACCGGTGCTTTAAGGGTGGTCACTGGAGCCAGAACGGGCCGCTCACCCGCTGATCGCTTTGTGGTCAGGGAACCTTCCAGCGAAGATGCCATTGACTGGGGTGGCGTGAATCGCCCCTTTGATGCCGATCGATTCGACGCGCTCTGGGAGCGCGTCAAGTCGCATGCCAACGAATCTGAAACGTGGACACAACACCTTCACGTGGGTGAGCATAGTGACCACTACCTGCCGGTCGCAGTGACCACCGCCACCGCCTGGCAGTCGCTCTTTGGTCGCAACATGTTCATCAGGCCAGAATCTTATAACCCCGCAAATAAGCCCGAATGGAAAGTGCTGAACGTTGCCGACTTTGTGTGTGATCCGGAACGTGACGGCACCCACTCAGACGCAACAGTCATCATTCATTTCGGCCAGCGTAAGGTTTTAATCGCAGGCATGCGCTACGCGGGGGAAATGAAAAAAGCCATGTTCTCGGTGCAAAACTTCTTGCTGCCCGAGAAGGACGTTATGCCCATGCACTGCTCTGCCAATATCGGCGAAGACGGAGATACCACTCTGTTTTTTGGCCTGTCAGGCACCGGTAAAACGACGCTCTCGGCTGATCCGGAGCGCTATCTTATCGGCGACGACGAGCACGGCTGGTGCAAGGGTTCGGTATTTAATATTGAAGGTGGCTGCTATGCCAAAACGATCGACCTGAGCCAAAAGAATGAGCCGGTGATCTGGAATGCGATTCGCACGGGCGCGATCGTGGAAAATGTCGTCTTGGATGATCAGGGGCACGCCGATTATTCCGATACTCAGCTGACCGAAAACGGTCGCTGCTGCTACCCGCTGGAACATGTCGCCAAGCGCTCCGAGAATAACGCCGGGGGGGAACCCAAGTGCGTCATTTTTCTGACCTGCGACGTATTTGGCGTGCTACCACCCATTTCTATTTTATCCAAGGAGGCCGCTGCCTTTCATTTCCTGTCCGGGTACACGGCGCGGGTTGGATCCACAGAAGTAGGCGCAGAAGCGGGCATTAACCCCACTTTTTCGACCTGTTTTGGCGCCCCATTCATGCCCAGACCGGCGGGCGATTACGCTGAGCTGTTAATGAAGCGCATCGAAGATTTCGACAGTCAGGTCTATCTCATCAACACGGGGTGGTGCGGAGGTTCGGGTGCCCCAGGCGGTACGGGTTCACGGTTCCCGATTCCGGTGACGCGCGCTGTGGTCAAAGCGGCGCAAGACGGCGTTCTCATCGGCACCGAGATGCGCTATCTGGAACGGCTCAACCTGCATTATCCAGCCAGCATTCCCGGCGTGGAGTCCCGATATGTGGATCCAAAAGCCGGCTGGGGCGATGACAACGCCTATGAGGCACAAGCAACAGAGCTTGCAGGGCTCTTTGTAAAGAACATTGCAAAGTTTGACGTCAGTGACGCTATCGTCGCTGCGGGGCCACAACTGGGATAACCGGCTCTCGCAGTGATTGCTTAAGCCAACTCCCCGCCGCGAGGCCCCTCAATCCTGCCGCGGGCAGCTTTTGTTAGGAGGTGGCGCCCTCGAGCTGAGCGGGGGACGGACTGCGCCCCAGAATGCGATCTCGGAGTTGACTCGCATCCTCGGCAATCAGATATAGCGTAGGCACCAGAATCAGCGTCACGCCGGTGGCGAATAAGACGCCAAATGCCAAAGATGTCACCATAGGGATCAAGAACTGTGCCTGGACGCTTGTCTCAGACATGATGGGGAGCAGGCCGACAAATGTCGTCAGAGAGGTCAGAATAATCGGCCGAAAACGGTCCTCACCCGCCTGCAAAAGCGCCGGCACTAACGCCGCTCCCTCCTCGCGCAAGCGATTGATCCGATCAATCAACACCAAATTGTCATTGACGACCACGCCTGCACAAGCGGTGATACCCATGATCGAGAACAGGCTCACCTGCCATCCGAGGATCATGTGACCGAATATGGCGCCCATCACGCCAAAGGGTACGGCGGTAAGCACCAGAACGGGTTGCCAGTAAGAGCGAAACACGACCGCCATCAACGCATAAATAACCATCATGGCTAGCGCCATCAATTTGACTGTAGCCTGCCTGAACTCGATTTCCTCCTGCAATTCACCGTCCAGATTCACAAATAGATCAGGGTACTGTTGCTGCCACTTGGGCAGGAATTCCCGGAATATCGATTCGACAATGGCTCTCGGGGCGGGGCCATCCGCCTCCACATCCGCGTCAAACTCAAGGGTGCGGAGCCGATCCAGACGCTCAAGCTTCTGGTATCCCGGCTCGAGTCGATAGGTGGCAACCGCCTCAAACGGGACTTCACCACCGCCGGGGGCGCGGATATACATATCATTCAGGTTCGCGATTGCGAGCCGCTCAGATTCGGGGTATCGCACCATGACCTTGACATCCTCGCGACCGCGAGGAATCCGCTGTGCTTCCGCACCGTAGAACGCTTGCCTGACCTGCCTCGCCAAGTCAGCCAGTGATATCCCCAAAGTCTCTGCCGCGGGTTTAAGCTCCAAGACCAACTCGTCCCGGGGGCTGTCGAAGCTATCCGATACATCGAAAACGCCGGGATAGGACAACAGTGCCTCCCTGACATCGACCGACATCGCCTCCAGGTCTTTGACATTTCGCGACGCCAGTACGAGTCGAATGGGCTTGCCCGGGTCGCGAATGGTGTAATCCATGCGCACTTCCTTGGCCTCGGCCAAGTCGCCGGAGTCTCTTCTGAGTTGTTGGGCAATAGCCTCAGTATCGACACCCTCGTAGATCGTCTGGACGAAAACTTCTACCGCATTTTCATTGGCGCGACCAAAAATACCGCCGACAGCAGGAACCTCTCGATACTCCGGACGCGCATTCCACTCGGCTTTGAGCGCCTCGGCTGCACCAACAACGCGGGCCATCACCTGTTCAGATACAGAAAAGGAGCCGCCCTCGGGCATGGTGATTTCGACTTCAACAAAATCCGAATTGATTCGCGGAAAGAAAGCGGATCGCAGCCAGCCGCCGCCATACAGCGCCAGGCTGAAACTCAACATCACCAAAAAGAACCCGGCAACGTACAGGTGTTGTTTCAGCGTCCATGCCAAAAAAGGCCGGTAACGGTGTTTGGCGACAGACATCAGCCAATCTGCGCAACGATGCCGGTACCCTTCCATTTGCCTTAGAAAAGCCACGGTTGAGGGCTTCTCCGGCCCGAGGTTTGAGAGATGCGCAGGCAAAATCCAGAAGCACTCGACCAGGGAAAACATGAGCACCAGTAAAACAACAATGGGGATTCCCTTGGCGGCATGCGCCCATTCGCCGGGCATAAACAACATTGGCGCAAAGAACACCATTGTGCTGATCACCGCGAACAAAACGGGTTTGAATACGTCTTTGACGCCAAACAAAGCGCCCGCGTCACCCGTCACACCCTTCATTTGCGTTGTGTGAATGGATTCCCCGACGATAATCGCGTCGTCCACCACGATGCCCAGAACCAGCAAAAACGCAAACAGCGAAATCATGTTGAGACCAACACCGGTGTAAGGCAGGAGAAAAAACGCGCCGAGAAAGGCCACCGCAATGCCCGCCGAGACCCAAATGGCCACTGCGGGTCTGAGAAAAAGGACCAAGACCAAAAATACCAGCACCAACCCACCAAACCCGTTCTTCAACAGCGTCTCCACCCTGCCTTTAAACGGCACCGCTGCGTCGCGCCAAAAGGTGAGTGTCGCGCCCTCTGGCAGATTCGGCGTTTGCTCGGCAACCCAATCGGTAATCACCCGGGAGGACTGCACCACATCCGGATGAGTGGTGACATAGGCATACAAACCGTGACCGGGCAAGCCGTTAAACCGGCTCAAGGTATCGACATCCTCAAAGCCGTCCTCGATAGTCGCAACCTCACCGAGATAGACCTGCGTACCATCACGGGCCGTCAGGACAACAATCTGCTCGAAGTCCTCGCGATCATAGGCCTGCCCTCGAGTTTGAACGCGAATATCTCCGTCCTGACCCTTAATGGCGCCCGCGGGCAAATTCACAGAGGCGGCTCGGATCGCGCCGACGACATCATCAAAAGACAGGTTATAGCGTCTTAGGTCAATCTCTGACACGTTCACCGACAATTCGTAGCGGCGAGGCGATACCAGGTCGACCACCGAGATCCAGGGTTGCCGGGCCAGATCATCTCTGAGCGTTTCGCCAAGCTCCTTCAACTCCCACTCGTCCAAGTCCCCCGCCAGCTGCACGATGCCCAGCATGTGCTTGTAAACCAGCTCGGTCACCACGGGACGTTCGGCGTCGGTAGGGAAGGTGGTAATCGCGTCTACGCGGGTCTTGATCTCATTGGTCAGACGTTGAGTAGGAAAGTCGGGAAAGGTCTCAACGATGACCTGACCCAAACCGTCGGAGGCCGTAGAGCGAATTTCTTTGATACCGTCGAGGTCGTGAATGGCCTCCTCTATGCGCACACAGATTTGCTCCTCCACTTCCCTCGGACTCGCACCGGGAAAGGGCATGGAGATACTGATACGATCGATAACTGGGGTGGGGAAAAACTGCTTGTCGAGCCCCGGAATGTTGTACAACCCCCCGATGATGAGCACCACCATCAGCAAATTGGCGGCAATCGGATTGGATATGAACCAGCCCAGCAGACCCGGCTTATCAGCCACTGGTCGGCCTCATTTCAGCTATTTCAATCGCGGCGCCGGCGGTCAACTGGCTGCTTTGCTCTGCGACAATCTGGAGACCTGCTTCGACGCCGCGGACCCATACCCTATCCTGCTCCCGACGGAGCAATTCGACTGCAAGTCGCTCTAACCGGCTGTTCTCGTTAACCCAAAGCACCGTATTGTCCCCACGCAAAGCAGTTGCGGGCAGCTCCACTGACGCTGTTATCGGCTTGCCGCTGATACTAGCTTCGACAAACAGACCCGGGGTCAGCGGCGGCCTCCGGGACTCACTGCCACCAAAAGGATCCCTCACCTCAGCAATGGCAAACGTCACCCGACTGTCGCGGTCAATACTGGCTTCGACGCGCGTGATCTTACCCTCCCATTGCCAGCGCTCACCGCCGAAGCGCGTGCTCAACGTCACCGCGGGGTAGTCCACTACAGAGGTTTCAAACAGTGGCAGTTCGAGTAAGGCCAGCTGAGAGTTGCTGATCGGCAAATGAATCTCTACGCGATCTGTGGCGTAGATTTGCGCCAAGACCGAACCCGGCGCAACAAACTGCCCGAGATCAACTAATTTTTTCTCCAAACGTCCATCAAATGGTGCGCGAACCGACGTGCGCTCCAGTGCCAATTTAGCGGCGGCGACATCGGCTTTAGCAGCTGCCAGTGACGCCTCCGCAGCACGAAGCTGAGGCTTGCGCAGAAACAAATCATTTGCATCGCTAGTTCCCAAATCACGCCACTCACGCTGCGCCTGTAAATTTCGGCCACGCTCCTCTGCCACGCGTTGCGCCGCCGCCGCTTCCTGGGCCTCAGCACGCGCAATCGCAAACTGATAGTCCGCTTTCTCCAGCTCCAGCAGTACATCGCCCGCCTTGAAAAAGCGCCCATCCAAAAATAGGTCACTGACACGCTCGACTTTGCCACTCACCTGCGCCACCAGATCCACTCGGCGAACGGGTTCGACAGTGCCCTGGGTCCTGACAGAAATACTGTGGTCAGAGGGCTCTGCCAAAATAACCGCCACCAGGGGGCGTCGGGGTTCGGGCAGTTCTGTTGGCTGCGTCGCAGGCTTACCCACCAGCACCAAAAAACAGACAGCCAACCCCGCCGCGGTAAACAGCACGGAGCCGAGCAATCTGCTTCGCGTTAAACGACTCGCTGTGGCGTTGGTATCAGTCATCGCTGAATCATTACTCTTCCTGGTGTGGAGGGCCTCGGGCCGCTATTACCTTTTGTCGACCCGCCCGTTAAGGCTTGGGCCGCGGAGTTTAGCGGTTTACGCGCAAATCAGGTATTTGGGCCATTCTGCAAAGCTACCAATCGTTCGCCGCCGGACCTGCTCATTTCCGGGCGCGGTTTTGCCCCGGCCAAGCGCAGCGCCGCCGCCGCTATCAATTCCAGCACGTCCAGCCTTAGAAAAGGCGCTACATCGCAGGCCTTTAGGAGCAGCACCGGCTAAAAACCGAACAGATATGCAAAATTCCCATGCTACCGCTCTCTTTTTAGAGGGCGGATTCTAATTTTCGCCGCCACAATCCCCCCTGTTGTAGCTCAACACTACTAGGAGAAACGTAATGGCAGAAGCCAAGAGAAAAGTAGCACCCAAAGCAGCCGCAAAAAAAGCCGCTGTGAAGAAAGCTCCCGCCAAGGCCAAAAAGGCCCCAGCGAAGAAAAAGCCGGCAGCAAAAACCCGAGCCAAGGCCAGCACCAAAGCCAAAACCCGGGCGCGACCCAAAGCCATCGATACCGGCCGTAATGCCCTTCTCGCCGGACTCGGCGTCTATGGCAAGGCCTACGATCAGTTACTTGAGCAATTCTCAACTCTGCAGGAGCAGGTAGACGAAGCGCAAAGCCGACTGACGGAGCGTCGCAAGCAGGCGGAGGAGCTCTATAAATCACTGATCAAGCGCGGCACGGCGGTGGAGAAAGACGCGCTGAAGGCCCTCGCCGATCTTGAGCTGGATTCTCTGGCAGACCGTTCAAAGCTCGAGGTGCAGATGAAGAAGGCCAAGGCTCGCTTTGAAGATTTGAGAGTAAAGTTCGGCAAGGCAGCTTAATCAACCATCCGGTCCGGATTATTTTGGGGGAGCTTAGGCTCCCCTTTTTTATTGCCCCGCCCGTTGCCCGGACTTGGCGTTGTTAACCAGTCTTGATTCCCTGTGTTGCACGGAGTGAGCGAGTGACATGAGTGAAATCACCCCTATTGTGCAAGGGTGCTTGTCGTCCCATCGCGCTACACTTACCGGCAATGAAAACGGCACAGCGCATTCTTCTCACCGCGACACACCTGTTCAACGAACAGGGTGAGCGTAACGTTACGGCCAATGATATTGCGTTAGAGCTGGATATTAGCCCGGGCAACCTTTACTACCACTTCAAGGGCAAAGACGGCATCGTTTCGGCGCTTTTCGCCGATTACTATCGAGAGCTTGCAAGTCTGTTGGCTGCTCCCCTGATCACCGAGGATTTTTTGGATCAGAGCAACCCGCTGGAGCGCAGTTGGCTGTTTTTAACCGTACTGCTCGAGGTGATGTATGAACATCGCTTTCTGTATCTCAATCAGAGCGATCTGATGCAGCGGTATCCCGAAATAGACAGAGGCATGCGACGTCTGATGGCGCTGAAACAACGTGCCGCGACCCGATTGGCGACGGATTTACTCGCGTCAGCCGACGTCCTACCGGCGCCCTCGCGGCTGGAACACATTGCCGATAGCATGGCGATGACGCTGATGTACTGGCTCAGCTTCGAGCAATTTGTGGGCGAGTCAATGGGGGCTCAACAATCCATTCACCGAGCTGTACTACAGGCGCTGTCGCTATGTGCCCCATATCTGGGCGAAAAACAGGGCGAATTTTTTGCAGAATGTGAACTAATCAATACTCGATTGCTCGAAAAATCCCCTTCATGAGGTACTATTCGGCATGTATTTGCGCCTAATCTGTCTAGGCCGGCGCAGGTGCGTACGCGTGCCGTTAAATCACATTAAAAAGATGGAGTGAAAACATGACTATTGCCGTAGGAGATTGCATCCCCAATTGCACCTTGTCCGTCATGGGTAGTGAGGGTCCAGCGCCGGTATCTACCGCAGACCTCTTCAATAACAATAAGATCCTAATGTTTGCCGTACCGGGCGCGTTTACGCCAGGGTGTTCGATGACGCATTTACCTGGCTACGTAGTCAACGCCGACAAAATTAAAGAAATGGGTGTCGACGGCATTATCTGTCTTTCCGTCAACGACGCTTTCGTCATGCACGCGTGGGGTGAGGCACAAAATGCCAATGACTCCATCGTGATGCTTGCTGATGGCAACGGAGAGTTCACCATGGCCCTCGGTCTGGAAATGGACGCAACCGGCTTTGGTATGGCGACGCGCAGCCAGCGTTACGCCCTGATTGCCGAGGATGGCAAGATCACGCATCTTAATATTGAGGACGGTCCGGGTGTCGACGTTAGCTCAGCCGAGACGATGATGGCGCTCCTCTAACACCTGACACCACTCCGCATCGGGCCACCGCCCGTTGCGGAGTGCGACCTCCAGTAGCACCCACACGATCTAACGCCCCCTAGCGCATTTTTTCTGCTTCAGACGTTCAATCCGAAAGCGGCGTCAGGTCAGCCTGACCCAGAGCGTGCCGGCGATGATCATCGCGCCAATCAAATTCAGTAATAACCCCTCTCTCACCATTCTGTGAATGGGGAGCTCTCCAGTGCCAAACACCACGGCATTGGGCGCAGTGGCAACGGGGAGCATAAAGGCACAGCTCGCACTCATAGCGGCAGGCACCATCAACCACAGTGGATCCACGCTCACCGCAACCGCGACCGCTGCCAGCACGGGCATTAACAAGGCTGTGGTTGCAGTATTGGAAGTGGCTTCGGTGAGAAACGTGACCACCAAAGCCATGACAATCATCATCACGAAAACGGGCAATACGGCCAGCTGCGTCAGCGCCTCTCCTACCTCAGCGCTGAGGCCTGAAGCCACAAATCCTCGGGCCAAGCAAATACCACCGCCAAATAGCAGCAGCACACCCCAGGGAATTTCGTTAGCCTGGCGCCATTCAATCAGCGGCGATCCTTGCCTGTCCCGGACGATAAACAGCGCCAGCACGGCAACCAGCGCTACCGAGGCATCATTGGCAGAGGGTAGATTCAACCACTGTTGCCAACCGCCAAAAGGTTCCGCGCGCGTTATCCAGGCAAGCGCGGTGAGGGCAAAAATCACGAGCACTCGCCTTTCAGCGCTTCGCCAAGGACCCACTACCGGCAAGGTGATATTGAGTTCAGAGGGCAAGTCTCGAGTGACCCACCACCATGCAGAGGGAAGTAACAGGGCTACAACCGGCAATCCCCATGACATCCACTGACCAAAACTGATGACCTCGTTGGTTGTTGCTTCGTACACCTGAATAGCAATCAGATTGGGCGGGGTACCAATCGGCGTTCCCAGACCGCCAATACTGCAGGACCAAGCCAAGCCTAACAGTAAAGGCACCGCCAGCCGCTGGCGATCTGAACAGGATGCCAATACTGCCAGTGCCACAGGCATGAGCATCAATGCCGATGCCGTATTGGAAATCCACATGCTCAGCATGGCGCCGGCCAACATAAAACCCAATACCAGTCGGCGCGGGTTATGCCCCCCCACCAGGTTAACTACACTCAAAGCAATGCGATGGTGAGCCCCTGTACTCTCCATGCCACGTGACAGCAAAAACCCACCCATCAATAAAATAATCAGTGGCGAGCCCACTGACGCTCCCACTTGATCTACCGTCAAGATGCCAGTTGCCGGTAAAACGGCGATCGGCAGTAACGAGGTGACCGGGATGGGGATCGGCTCGAAAATCCACCACATCATGCACAGCCATCCGAGAACGGCCGTGATAACGATTGACGGGGCATAGTCAAATGACAGGAGCATCAGGCTCAGTAAGAGACCCGTGGTCAAGCCCGGCCAAACCGATCTTCTCGGATCAAGGTAGGTCATTGCATTCATCTACTGTATGCTCCCTCACCCTGCGCCCTTGTGTAAACTCCCCGCATGTCCAGAATGTCTGACTCAGAACTGATCGACGGATTTGGTCGAAAGATCTCCTATCTGAGGCTGTCTATTACCGATCGATGTGATTTTCGATGCCAATACTGCATGGCAGAAGCCATGCAATTCCTGCCTCGGTCGGAGGTGCTCTCGATTGAGGAGTTACTCCGCGTCGCCCGTCTATTTACAGAGTTGGGTGTCCGCAAAATCCGAGTCACGGGAGGTGAGCCCTTGGTGCGCAAAGGCGCTGGCGATCTGTTTAAGGGGCTAGGGGCGCTGCCCGGGCTAACCATGCTCGCCGTAACCACCAATGGCAGCCAACTGGCGGACACGGCGCAATCCCTGAAGGACGCCGGTGTTCGATCGATCAATATCAGTTTAGACAGTCTGAACGCTGACCGCTTCCGCGAGATTACCCGAGTGGGAGATTTAAACACCGTATTGCGCGGCATCGACGCCGCCGTGTCGGCGGGATTCGACCGCATCCGTCTCAATGCCGTGATACTGGCAGGACTCAATCAGGATGAAGTGTTATCACTGACCCAATTCGCTATTGAAAAGCAGATTCACATCGCTTTTATTGAGGAAATGCCCCTGGGTCAGGTAACGGTGGGCGGCAAACCCTTGGCCTACGTGTCGTCCGAGACGTTGCGGGAGAAGCTCGGTGATCACTACTCGCTGGAACCGCTACCCAATAAGAACCTCGCGGGTCCCTCGAGAGACTTCCTGATCAGTGGCACGCAGACCGAGCTGGGTTTTATCTCACCGCACAGCGACAACTTTTGCAGTAGCTGCAATCGACTTCGCATCAGCGCCGAAGGCCGCCTGCTGATGTGTCTTGGCAACGAGGAGTCAATTGATTTGCGCGCCTTGCTTCGATCGGGATGTTCCGATGAGCGGATTAAAAGCACTATTATTGAGAGTCTCGCATTGAAGCCCGAGCGGCATGTCTTCGACCGTCCCGAAGAACCGCAAATCGTTCGCTTTATGAACGCCACTGGCGGCTGACGCCACAAATCTGAGAAAAACGCTTTGTCTACTTCTGATTATCCAGCTCTCGATGAGTTAAACGCCATTCAGACAGCTTTTGAAGCGGCCGGCTATATCTGCACAACGCGCATTGCCACCGTCATCAAGTTGGCGGCTGCGCTAGAAAAGCCAGTGCTGATTGAAGGTCCCCCCGGCGTCGGAAAAACAGAATTAGCCAAGACCTGCGCACAAGTTGTCAATCGACCTTTGGTGAGACTCCAGTGCTACGAGGGACTTGACGAAAGCAAAGCTCTCTACGAATGGAAATACGGCAAGCAATTGCTCTACACGCAGCTACTGAAGGAGCAGCTGGGGGATATCCTTGATGGTGCCAAAGGACTGTCAGAATCGATGGACCGGCTGCACCAATTTGGCGACGTGTTTTACTCGGAGGCTTTTCTCGAGCCCCGCCCGTTACTAAAAGCCATGGGGGCCAAAGCGGGCAGCGTCTTGCTTATTGACGAGATCGACAAGGCGGATTTCGAATTTGAGTCACTGCTGCTTGAGGTCCTGTCTGATTTTCAGGTGTCCGTCCCAGAATTGGGCACGATAAACGCCGAATCCAAACCGCTCGTATTTCTGACCAGTAACGACACTCGAGACCTTTCAGATGCGCTCAAGCGACGCTGTCTGCACCTGCATATTCCTTTTCCCACGGTGGAGCTGGAGGCAAGAATTGTGGCAAGCCGAGTGCCTGATCTCAGTCAATCTCTGACCGACCAGTTGGTACGCTTCGTCCATGCCGTCCGCGCTCTGGATTTAAAAAAGGCGCCAGCCATATCGGAAACGATCGACTGGGCCAAGAGCCTCATACTACTTCACGCTAAAGACCTCGAAGGCGGTTTGGTACTAGACACATTAAATGTGCTGCTCAAATACGAAGAAGACATCAAGATGGCCGAGGGCCAGCTGCCGAAACTGATGGCTTCTGCCGCAGCTTAGGCCATACCGTTGACCGACCCTGAAAGACATCCGGTCGCGCACAGCGCCAGTAGCGACCAGTTGCTGGCCTTTATTCAGTTCCTTCGCGGCAAAAAAATTCCGGTGTCTCCCGCGGACACCCTCGACGCCATCGAGGCCGCAGAGCTCCTTGGCTATAGCGACAGAAACTTACTCAAGAACGGGTTAGCGGCGACGCTGGCGAAATCAAGCCATGAACTCGCCACCTTCGAAAACGCGTTTGACGACTACTTTCAGCTCGCGTCCAACACCCCCGCCGGCGCCTCGGCGAGCGAGGAGCCGTTCGCGCAACCAGAAGCTTCGCAAAACCTATCTCCTCTAGAGGGCAATATTCCGCCCCAGAATAATGCCGACCCACTCGAAGGCCTGCGCGGAAATGCGCTTTTCGACGCGCTTGAATCTCAGGACGAAAGCGCTTTGTCAGTGGCTATCGAGACGGCTGCAGCAGATGTCAAAGTTGATGAAATCTCTCTGTTTACACAGCGCGGGCAATACGTCAGAAAAATTCTGGATGCACTGGGAGATGAAGCGCTTCGGGCAGCGGCGATTGAGTTTGAGCAGAGCGAACCCGCAGCATTTGAAGCCGTACAGGCTTTACGAGAGCAGCTGCGCGAACGGGTCCGGGACAGGGTGGAACGTGCCTATCTGATTCATGCCAGCGCGCAAACTGAGGATCTTTTGGACGATTCTCTGGCAAAGCTTAAATTAGGGAACATCGATCACAGCCAAATGGCGCGCTTGAAGCGCCTGATGGAACGTATGGCGCGAAAGCTTGCGGCGCGACATGGTCGGCGAAGGCGGCGGTACCGACGCGGCAAACTTCACGTCGGCGAAACTATCAGAAAAGCCGTCGCCACTGACGGCATACCGTTTCAACCTAAATGGCGGAAAATTGAACGAAAGCGGCCCCAGATAATGGCCATCTGCGACGTGAGTGGATCGGTGGCTGCATACGCCAAATTTCTATTGATGTTTATCTATGCCTTGCAGGATGTATTGCCCCGAACACGGACTTTTGCTTTTTCTGCGGCATTGGGCGAGGTCAGTGACTTGTTTGACACGTTGCCCGTTGAGGAAGCCATTGAGAAAGTGAATCTTAAATACGGTGGGGCAACTGACTACGGACGCGCGCTGAATGACTTCAGCGAATTAGCCTTGGCGGAGGTCAATCAGGCTACGACCCTCATCGTTCTTGGCGATGCGCGTAACAATCAGGCGGACCCGAGGCTGGATTTGCTGTCTGAAATGAAAGCAAGGGCTAAAAAAGTCATCTGGCTGAATCCCGAATCCGCGCGCTTGTGGGGCACGGGAGATTCAGAAATGTTGCGCGTCAAGCGCCACTGCGATGTTGTCAAAGAGTGCAACAGCCTCAACCAGTTGGCTCGCATCATCGACCAGCTCCTCTCAGACAGACGGTAAATGCCCCGTCGATCTTCTCGCTCATGACTGAGCCTCAGTCCTGTAATTTGAATGACGGTGCCGTGCGATCGGGCACTGGATCGCTGGTGAGCTTTAGCTTCAAGCGCAGATTGTTCTGGGAATCAGCATTACGCAGGGCGTCCTCCTCAGCAATTACGCCCGCCTGACACAACTCCAATAACGCCATATCAAAAGTCTTCATGCCACGATCCTTGGATTTCTCCATGATCTCTTTCAGGGCACCAATATCTCCGCGCAATATCAGCTCTCTCACGGTGGGAGATCCCAGCATCACCTCTATAGCGGCGCTCCTGCCACCCGCTTTATTGGGAATCAGCCGCTGCGAAACAAATGCCTGCAAATTGAGGGACAAGTCCATCAGTAACTGTTGGCGTTTCTCCTCTGGGAAAAAATTGATAATGCGATCCAGCGCCTGATTGGCATTATTAGCGTGCAATGTGGAAATACAGAGGTGCCCAGTTTCGGCAAATGCCAGGGCGTGCTCCATCGTCTCTCTGTCCCTTATCTCGCCAATCAGGATCACGTCCGGCGCCTGACGCAGTGTGTTTTTTAGCGCGTTGTGCCAATTACGCGTATCTACGCCCACTTCCCGCTGATTAATGATGGACTTCTTGTGCTCGTGAACGAATTCCACCGGGTCCTCGATGGTCACGATATGACCACTGGCCTGAGAATTACGATAATCGATCATTGCCGCCAATGAAGTGGATTTTCCCGAGCCGGTGGCGCCAACGAAGAGTATCAAGCCGCGTTTTTGCATGATGAGTTCGGTCAGAACTTCGGGCAGGCCAAGCTCATGCCACTGCGGAATTTCAGAGACGATAAACCGCGCAACGATGCTCACCTCGTTACGCTGCCTGAAGATATTGACGCGAAATCGCCCGGTGCCGGGTAAAAACAGCGCCAGGTTCATCTCCAGCTCTCGAGAAAACTCAGCGCGTTGGGCGTCATCCATGATTTCTTCGGCGATGGCCGCAACCTCACCAGGGGCCAACACATCGGGTGCAATGGTTTTTAACGCGCCCGCAAACTTCGCGCAGGGGGGCGCACCCGTGGACAAAAAAAGATCAGAACCTTTACCTTCGGCAAGAATTCGTAGCCATTCATGGATTCGCATCGTCAAAACACCTCCTTGTGCTTGTGCGGTAGCGTTCCGTTAACCGAAACCGCGGACCGTTGCGCCTCTGTACGATAAGCCGTTCGCACCGTACACTCCGCACCAATTTAACCCCTGACGCGGGCTTTCGCCTAGCGCGATTGCCGTCAATTCATCACATGGGAGGAGAGCCGTGTCGAAACATGCTTCGGTTTTCCGACGGGTTCTGGAGAAAAACCCCTCGCTGCTGCTGCAGGTCAGACGGGGAGTGGAGAAAGAAAGCCTCAGGGTTACTTCAAGTCAGGCGACATTGGCACAAACGCCCCACCCCGTGGCGCTCGGCTCCGCGCTGACGCACCCCTACATCACCACGGACTACTCAGAGGCGCTTCTGGAATTCATTACGCCGGTCTCTGCTTCTATATCTGCCACTGAACAAGCGCTGGCTAACATCCACCGCTTCACGGCTCAGCAGCTAGACAACGAGTTTCTCTGGAATGCCAGTATGCCTTGTATAGTCAACGGCGACGCCGGCATTCCCATCGCTTCTTTTGGTCCCTCAAACGTCGGCCAAATGAAGCGGGTTTATCGAAATGGCCTCAGCGTGCGCTACGGCCGCAAAATGCAGGCTATTGCAGGAATTCACTACAACTTTTCATTACCCGATGCGTTTTGGCAGTCAGCGCGTGAGGCGGCGGGCCAGCAACATGACGCCACGCAGTTTCAAACAGAGGGCTACCTTGCCCTGATCCGCAATTTTTTCTCCCGAGTGTGGCTGCTACTGTATTTACTGGGTGCCTCACCGGCAGTTTGCGCAAGTTTCATTCAGGGCAATCGTTCACATCCCCTCAAGCCTTTGGGGGCAGATCATCACAGTTACTACCTGCCTTTTTCCACTTCGCTGCGCATGGGTGATTTGGGTTACACCAGCAATGCACAAGCGCGCATGAGCGTCTGTTACAACGACATCGACCAGTACATTTCGACGCTGAGGGAAGCGATTCTGACGCCGCATTCCGCCTACGAATCCTTCGTGCAAATGGACAACGGCGAGCGAGCGCAGCTCAATACTGCGCTACTGCAAATTGAGAACGAGTACTACAGCCCGATTCGGCCCAAACGCGTCACACAAAGCGGGGAAGCGCCAATAGTCGCGTTGGCACAAAGGGGCGTCGAGTACGTCGAGGTGCGATGCGTTGATATCAATCCGTTCATCCCCTTTGGCATTGACGGCAGCACCATGCGTTTACTGGACTTATTCCTGCTGGCGTGCCTGATCGACGACAGCCCACTTTGCGATGAATCGGGCCAACAGAGAAACGCCATCAATCTGCAACGAATGGTCAACACGGGTCGAGAACCGGGTCTAACACTCTTATCCGATGACGGCAGCGAGGTTCCTGTTGCAAAGCTTGCAGAACCGATTCTGGAACGAATGATGGAAATCGCGGCTTGGTATGACGCCACTGATACCAAGAAGACCTATCAGGCAGTGGTCAAAGATGCGCGAGAAAAATTGGCGGATCCGGCGCTGACGCTTTCGGCGCGAATGCTAAAAGAAATAGAAGACAGCGGACAAAGCTTCTGGCAGTTGGCGCAACAGTACTCTCGCCGTTGGCACGCTGAACATCTCGCTCATCCGCTGGAAGCACAAACACTTGCGCAGTTGCGTAACGAGGCACAGGCCTCACTCAGACACCAATCGGAAATAGAAGCGCGGGACACACAAAGCTTCGATGACTACCTGGCGGAGTTCTACCGACAGTACGCGAACGTTTGAACGGGACCCCAGAAGAACCGCATTAAAAAAGCGCTCCCGGGGAGCGCTTCTCGTGGCCACTGATGTCAGGGCTCGTGTCGCCACAAGCCAGTTAGGCACTCAGAGTGCGATGTCGACCGCGTACGACACGACGAACTTGATCTGGTCGTTGTCATACCCGCCCTCGGCAGCGCCGCCCTTTACGTCGGTATCAGAAATCATGAACGTAAACCCGCCCTTTGAGACCGTTACGTTGTAGTCGTAATAGCCCTCGGCATTACCGTTAAAGGCCTCGGCAAAGTCACCGTCGTGATGACCTACGTGCAATCCGATCGCGACACCGTCTCCAATCTCAAAGCCGTAGTCGAGAGAGAGATAATAGGCTTCGCCAAAACCGAAGTCCTGCCCCTCAGCCTCGTCAGCCTCGGTATTGGCCAGCACGTTAAACTTGGCGCTGAAACCACCGATACCGGCACCGACGTAGACTTCGCCAAAGTCGAACTCTGCTTCTTTGTCATAGTTGTAATAGAGATAGCCAACGTCCCAACTAATCGCACCGGTGTCAAAAGCAAAGCCCGCGTAAATGTCGTGCTCGTATGAGTAGACATCGGACGGACCATAGTTCACGTTCGAGGCCCAAGTCCCCACATAGAAACCACTGTCTGAGGCATAGTCGATACCGCCCTGAACCGCAGCCTCGTTTTCTGTCTGGGTCAAACCACGCCAAATGTAGTTACTGGTCATTGACGCGTTTGCTGACCACTCCCCGGCTTGGGAAGACGAAGCAATTGCGCAGGTAAAGGCCGCAGGTAACAAGATTGCGGCGAGCTTGTTGCGGGAAGTAGCAGTTTTCATAAGAGCTCCTCGTGATGTCATAAAATCGACCGACACAGCGAATAACGGACCTGGAATTACTGTGTTGGCGAACCTTTGCTCACTCGACTCTTTGCAAAAGGCGGGCCAAAATCGATAACACTCTGTTACTCATACATTTTTTTATTTTTTTCAAGATTTTGTTGTGCGCGCAGTGAGGTGTAGAGCACCTCTCGGGCAGCCTGCGCGCCAAATGGGTGCGCGATTGCACAAAGTTAGCGCAGGCTTGCTCTCTGAAGCCCGTGCCGGCAGCGCTGAAAACGGGTGTGGCATACCGAAGCTAATCCAGTGGCCCACTCGATGACGTAGAGCAGAGTGAATTGCAAAGAGGTTTCATCCATGTTCAAGCGGTACCCAAATGCAAGAAGACTGGCCCCGAGCCTGGTGGTGAGTGCGCTATTGATAGCACCTGAGCTTTCTGCCAACACAGTGAATTGCGAGGCCATCGCCACCGAGACCGTCAACGAATTGAAAGCAGGCGCAGCTGGCTGGTGGTCAGAAGACGGGGAAAGATTGGCAGGTATGGCGGCGGCGGCAGCTTGCTTCAAGACGCAAACGAGTCTTGCGCAGTCCGCAGCTGACACGGCCCCCGGGGAGGCGGCGATGGAGCCCTCGCAGGAAGAGGCCACTGAGTTTATGGGATTGGAAGTGCGTCCCTTGAGCGGGCCGCCCAGTCGCAAACCTTACGAGCGGACGCGGGATTGACAAGAAGCGCTGGGGTGAAGCGTTGACTTCACCCCGAGGCGTGAATCGATTCAGCTTTTAATGTGGCCGGTTGCGCGCCTAGCTATCCTCGCGAGGTACCACTGCGATCAATTCGACATCGAACAGCAACGTGGCATTCGGTCCAATCATTTGGCCGGCGCCGCCCTCTCCATAACCCAGCTCTGGGGGAATAATAAATTTGAACTTGGCGCCGGGCTTCATCAGCTGTAAGCCTTCGGTCCAACCCGGAATCACCTGAGTAAGACCAAAAGTGACGGTTTGCCCCCGTTCGAAGCTGCTATCAAAAACTGTCCCGTCGATGAGGCGCCCTTCGTAGTGCACTTCCACAGAATCGGCAGCAACCGGGTTATCACCCTCTCCTGCCTCCACCACGATGTACTGTAGGCCGGATTCAGTCGTTTGCACTTCACCCTTGGCACTTAAGTCTTCCATATAGGCTCTCCCCGCCTCGAGATTAGACTGTGCGAGCGCGGTACGCTCCGCTTCGGCTTCCGCTTGACGACGCTCTTGGAACGCCGTCATTTCTGCATCAATTTCTTCCGTCGTGAGCTGGGGTTCGGCGCCAGTCATGGCATCCTCCAAGCCCGCTGCGTAGGCTGCGACATCTATGGTCATGGCATCGGCAGCCATTCTCTCGCCCATGCGCAATCCAATGCCATAGCTCAGACGTGCGTCGGTAGACTCCAGTGATACCGCTTCTTCCTCGGTATTGGCGCCACAGCCTAGAAACAGAGTAAAGGACAGTGCCGCTGCGGTCAGGCCCATTCGGGTCTTGGGAGTACTCATATCAACTACTCTCTATGTAAAGTTTCGGACCGCGGATGTTACGTGGCTTGATCGATGAGTACCACCACCTGCTCACGTTCCGAGACATATTTACCGTCGCGAAAAGGGGCAATACAGCCGAGATTTACACGCATCAAATCAGCAATCGGCCTGTCAGGTTGATGTAGCAACTTTGCAACCCCATCACCAGAGACCATCACTGCGTCCCACATTAACTCCGCCAGATGGCGCTCTGCCTGCACCTCCAACGCCAACAGGTGCTGGCGCGCTGTTTGCAGCGTGGGCTCCGATCGCCACTGCTTTCGAGTTGACCTCAGGGGCACAACGACCGCCCGTAGCCAGCTGTCAGATGCCGCACCTAATCGGTCGACGACACCTGCCTGCCATTCGCAACGCTGGCTCCCCAACCACAAGCCAAAGAGCGCCTCCAACACAACCAAATTCAGGGAGTCCTGAAGCATCAGCAGATACTCTCGAGTCGCAGGGTGGCTGTAGCGCTCGACCGACCACTCCCAGAACGCATCAACCGTCATCGGGGGGTATCCCGATCAAATGCCTCCACCAGCGCCCATTTTTGCCCGCGACTCAGGCGCCGGATCCATGCTTCTTCCTTTTGCGCACTGGACCGGTCTAGGCAGGCTCTCCACCACACCAACCGTACCGGTCGCCGCGCCCGGGTGTAGCGAGCCCCGCCCGCTCCGTCTCCGTTATGCTGCCCCAGGCGTCGCTTCAAGTGGGTGGTGACGCCGGCGTACAGCGTGCTATCGGCGCACTGCACCATATAGACATACCAAGCAGACGACACTGATTGATCACAAGAGGTTGCCGGTTGGTTGGCAGTAGGATATTTTCTCGCCTGCGTCATCCAAATTTCCCACGAATGCGGCCGCGCGCCGCCGCACCAATCACTGGAGCCATTATGAGTGCTGATATTTCGCATGTGACCGACGATAACTTTGACGCGGAGGTACTCTCCAGCGATCTGCCTGTGTTGGTCGACTTTTGGGCCGAATGGTGTGGTCCCTGCAAAATGATTGCCCCAATTCTCGAGGAGATTGCTACAGAATACGCGGGAAAAGTCAAAGTATGTAAAGTCGACGTTGACGCCAACCCTGACATGCCGGGCAAATTTAATATTCGGGGAATTCCCACACTGATCATGTTCAAAGCTGGTAATGCGGTGGATACCAAAGTGGGGGCATTATCCAAAAGCCAGCTCGGAGAATTCATTGACTCCGCGATTTAACGGATAAGGGCCTGAAAAAAGCCCTTCAGATTTCGCTGGACGTCCCTTTCAGCCGGTGCTAAGTTTCACCCACGGTGTTCGATGAACCCGTGCAGTGCCTCACTCTTTCCTTTTGATTCCCCACTACGGTAACCAGTAACTGGCCCGGGTGACCTTCAAATCGTTTGGGAGCAAGGGCACGCCGTTACCGTCCGATGCGCACCAGCACAAAAACGCAAAAAGCATCACCGAACGGATTTCTTTCCTCTTACTGATATTCAAGCAGCCGGAAATTACTCGTGGAAGATCAAACCAACGCCAACACAGAAGAGTTGGATACCCAGAATAGTGAGCAGCCAGCGATCAGCAGTCCCGACGCGGAGACTGACGAGACCGCGAAGAAAAGCGCGCGAACACTCAAATTGAAAGCCGCTGAAGCGGGCGACAATGCGGGCTCGGAAGAGCCAGTATCCACAGCCAACGGTGAGTCGGAGGCGGCCTCCGAGGCAAATGCCAACGGCGATGAGGAGGGGCAACAAGGGCGCTCCCGGCGTGGTCGTCAGCGACGTCCCAGGCGGGATCCGAATACCCCCAGCGCCAACCCCATGAGCCTCACTGAGCTAAAGAACAAGGCAACGCAGGATCTGATCGACATGGCCCGGGAGATGGGCGTCGAGAACATGGCCCGGTCGCGCCGGCAGGATATTATTTTTGCGCTGCTCAAGCGCCACGCAAAGAGTGGCGAAGATATCTGGGGTGACGGCGTTCTAGAAATTTTACAGGACGGTTTTGGATTCCTGCGATCTGCCGATAGCTCGTTTTTGGCTGGGCCCGATGACATCTATGTCAGCCCGAGCCAAATCAGGCGGTTTAACCTGCGAACAGGCGATACCGTGACCGGGATGATCCGACCCCCCAAAGATTCGGAGCGATATTTTGCATTACTCAAAGTCAAAGACGTTAACTTTGAGTCGCCGGAGAGTGCAAAGAGCAAGATCCTATTTGAAAATCTGACCCCGCTGTTCCCCAACGAGCGTTTGACCCTCGAAAAAGGCAATGGCTCTACCGAGGATCTTACGGGGCGCATCATTGATCTCGTGGCACCCATTGGCAAAGGACAAAGAGGTCTGCTGGTTGCCCCGCCCAAGGCGGGTAAAACCATCATGATGCAGAACATTGCGCAGGCAATTATTACGAATAACCCTGAGTGCTACGTCATTGTCCTACTAATAGACGAACGACCCGAAGAAGTAACAGAGATGCAGCGTTCGGTCGGTGCTCGTGGTGCCGAGGTCGTGGCATCTACGTTTGACGAGCCCCCCTCACGTCATGTGCAAGTCGCTGACATGGTGATCGAAAAAGCCAAGCGACTGGTTGAGCACAAGCGCGACGTCGTCATTTTGCTGGACTCTATTACCCGTCTGGCTCGCGCCTATAACACGGTCATTCCCAGCTCTGGGAAGGTGCTCACCGGGGGTGTTGACGCCCATGCACTGGAACGTCCAAAGCGCTTCTTTGGCGCTGCGCGAAATATAGAAGAAGGCGGCAGTCTGTCGATTATCGCGACCGCCCTAATCGACACTGGATCCAAGATGGATGAGGTGATTTACGAGGAATTCAAAGGCACCGGTAATGCGGAATTGCATTTGGATCGCAAAATTGCAGAAAAGCGGGTCTACCCCGCGATTAATATTCGTCGCTCTGGCACTCGTCGTGAGGAACTACTCACCGGTGACGAGGAGCTGCAGAGAATGTGGATTCTCCGAAAGCTACTGCACGGAATGGAGGATTTGCCCGCAGTTGAGTTCCTGCTGGACAAGCTCAAGGATACCAAATCAAACGACGAATTCTTCAAGTCGATGAAGCGTAAGTAACGCTCTGTCATGCCGAGCTTTGTTGACCTGCGGGAATTTATCACCGAGCTCGAAAAACGGGGGGATCTTGTCAGAATTACTGCCGAGATCGACCCCAATTTGGAAATGACAGAAATCGCTGACCGCACACTCCGCGCTGGCGGCCCCGCCCTGTTGTTCGAAAACCCAAAAGGCTCGAGCATTCCCGTGCTGGCCAACCTTTTCGGGACAGCGCAACGCGTCGCCCTGGGCATGGGAGAAGAATCAGTAGAGGCACTTCGGGACGTTGGAGAGCTGCTGGCCTACCTTCGACAGCCTGATCCGCCCAAGGGTTTCCGCGATCTCGTTGATAAAGCACCTCTGCTCAAGAAAATATTGACCATGGGGCCCAACGTGGTCAAAAACGCGCCGTGTCAGCAGGTCATCTACTCCGGTGATGACGTTGATCTACACCAGTTGCCGATTCAGACCTGCTGGCCAGGCGATATTGGCCCGCTGGTAACCTGGCCCCTTGTCATTACCCGCGGCCCGGAAAAAGAGCGCATGAATCTGGGTATTTACCGCATGCAGTTGCTGGGTAAAAACAAGCTCATCATGCGCTGGCTGTCTCATCGCGGTGGGGCACTGGATTTTCGGGATTGGCAGTTAAAGCGTCCCGGCGAACCTTATCCCGTAGCCATTGCGCTGGGCGCAGATCCAGCCACTACCCTTGGCGCCGTCACGCCAGTCCCCGATGCGCTGTCGGAATATGCTTTCGCCGGTTTGCTCAGGGGCAAGAAAACGGATCTGGCTCACTGTGTGTCACCGGCCTGCAAGAAAAATGAACTCATGGTGCCCGCTCATAGCGAAATCATTCTCGAGGGGTTTATTGACCCCGACGAGCAAGCGGAAGAAGGCCCTTTCGGCGACCACACCGGTTATTACAACGAAGTCGAAACCTTCCCCGTATTTACCGTAGAAACCGTCACCACGCGCGAGAACCCCATCTACCACAGCACCTACACCGGGCGCCCCCCTGACGAACCCGCCATTTTGGGCGTAGCACTGAATGAAGTCTTTGTGCCGCTCCTGAAAAAGCAGTTCCCCGAAATTACCGATTTTTACCTGCCTCCTGAGGGCTGTTCGTATCGCATGGCCGTTGTCACGATGCGCAAGGAGTATCCGGGCCACGCCAAGCGGGTTA
>Ga0181578_10000217_pt1 | contig 53558 bp, 50 predicted proteins | sample 071ome_21_FD_148659 | JGI IMG/M metagenome (GOLD analysis project Ga0181578, IMG submission 148659) | Coastal salt marsh microbial communities from the Groves Creek Marsh, Skidaway Island, Georgia - 071401CT metaG (spades assembly) | ecosystem: Environmental > Aquatic > Marine > Intertidal zone... | reverse complement strand
ATGGACCTGCCAACGCTCTTGGACATTACGCCGGAGAATATGGGCGAGGCAGAACGGTATCTGATGGCGGATGACGCCGCCGTAGAGGCATGGCGGACGCGATTGGAAGAGGCGGGTGGCGACACATTGAAGGTCGGGCTCAACTGGCGGGGCAACATGGCCAACCCGGTGGAAAAATTCCGACATTTGCCGCTGGACGCGATGGCCCGACTCGCCGAAGCCGACGGGATCACTTGGGTCAGCCTGCAGAAGGGCGAACCAACCCCCGAGGGCGAGGTCCTGCCGGCGGGTCTGGACATTGTCGAGACAGGGCCCGCGCCCCTGGCGGAAACGGCAGCGTTGATCGAGGCGTTGGATTTGGTGATCACCACGGACACGGCGGTGGCCCACCTGGCCGGCGCGCTGGGCAAGCCGGTGTGGGTGCTGCTGCACCATGCGCCCGATTGGAAATGGGGCCTCGCCAGCGATGCCACCCCCTGGTACCCGACCGCCCGGCTGTTCCGCCAGGCCAACGCCGGGGATTGGGACGGCGTGATAAGGTCCGTGCTCGCGGCGCTGCCCTCAGTCAAACAAGCCGCAAAATAGCCTCTGGTAAATTATCCCGGTCCGGTATATTTAAAGGCCGCCGAACGGCAACCGTTCTCGGCAGCCATTCTATGGCATGTGCCGCCTTAGCTCAGCTGGTAGAGCATCGCATTCGTAATGCGAGGGTCGGGTGTTCAAGTCACCCAGGCGGCACCATTTCTCTTCCCCTCAGATTAAGTTCGGCTCACGCCGCCTGTTTTGCTTTCGCTGCCTCGATCGCCGCCCACACCCGGGCCGGGGTGGCCGGCATGTCCAGGTGCTCCACACCGGCGGGGCGCAGCGCATCCATGATCGCGTTCATCAAGGACGGCATGGCGCCGACCGTGCCGGCCTCGCCCGCGCCCTTGACCCCGAGCGGGTTGAGCTGGGTCGGCACCGGGTTGGAGACGATCTTGATGTCAGAGAAATTGTCGGCCCGGGGCATGGCGTAATCCATGAAGGAACCGGAGAGCAACTGCCCCGAGTCCGGATCATAGGCCACCTGCTCCATCAAAATCTGGCCGACGCCCTGGGCGATGCCGCCATGAATCTGGCCCTTCAGGCAGATCGGGTTGACCACGTTCCCCACATCATCGACCACGTTGTAATCCAGGATCTTCACCTCGCCGGTGCCGGGATCGATCTCCACCTCACACACGTGGCTGCCGTTGGGATAGGTGTCTTGTTCCGGCGAGAAGGTGCCCGTTTCGAACAGGCCGGGCTCCATCCCCGCGGGGATGGTCGCCGGATTAAACGCCGCCTTGGCCACGTCGGTGATGCTCATGGAGAGATCGGTGCCGGTGACCGAGAATTGGCCTTCCTTGAATTCGATATCCTGCTCGGCCGCTTCCAGCACATGGGCGGCGATTTTCTTGCCCTTCTCCGCCACCTTGTTGCACGCATTGTAGAGCGCCGTGCCGCCGATCACCGTGGAGCGGGAGCCCATGGTGCCCATGCCGAACGCCACCTGATCCGTGTCGCCGTCAATCACCCGCACGTTCTCCGGGTCCAGGCCCAGAAACTCCCCGGCGATCTGTTTGTACATGGTTTCGTGGCCCTGGCCCTGGGCCTTGGTGCCCATCAGGATGGTCGCCTTGCCGGCGGTGGAAAACCGCACCTCGGCGAAATCCATACCGGGCGAGGCGGCGCGTTCGATGCCGTTGGCGAGACCGATGCCGCGCAACATGCCGCGCGACGCAGATTCGGCGCGGCGGGCTTCGAACCCGGCCCAGTCGGCCATCTCCAGCACCTTGGCCTGCCCGGTGGGGAAATCGCCGCAGTCATAGCGGCAATCGAGCGGGTTTTGATAGGGCATCTGTTCCGGCGTGATCAGGTTCTTAGCGCGCATTTCCGCCGGGTCCATGCCAATCTCGGACGCCGCTTCGTCGATCAGCCTTTCGATTACGTACGTCGCCTCCGGCCGGCCCGCCCCCCGGTAGGGCGCCACCGGATTACAGTTGGACAGCGCCGCGACCATATGGACATGGGCCACGGGGAAGTCATAGACACCGACGGTCGTGCCGATATTGGTGAAACTGGAGAGCAGGTTTCGGATCGCCGAGATATAGGCTCCCAAATTACACAGCGTGTCTACCTTGAGGCCGAGGAACTTGCCGTCCGCGTCCAGGGCGATCTGAACCTCGGTCACATTGTCGCGGCCATGTTCATCGGCCATCACCGCTTCGCTGCGGTCACAGGACCATTTCACCGGCCGGCCGATTTTCTTGGCCGCCCAGATCGACAACCGGTGTTCAGAATACTGCCAGCCCTTGGCGCCGAACCCCCCGCCCACGTCGCCGGCCACCACACGGATGTCCTGGTCGGGCACGTTGAGAATCTTGGTGGCCAGCACTTCCCGCACTCGGTGCGGATACTGGACATCGGCATAAAGCGTATAGCGGCCGGTTTTTTCGTCATAGTCGCCGAGCACGCCCCGCGTCTCCATGAACTGCGCATGTACCCGGGAAATCACGAATTTCCGGGTCACCACATGGGCGGCCTTGTCGAACGCGGCCTGGGTCCCGGCCGCATCGCCCCAGTTCATTTCGTGGGAGATATTGTCCGGGCATTCGTCATAAACAGCGGGCGCGCCGGGGGCCGTGATCATTTGTGAATCGGTCACCGACGGCAACGGGTTGAAATCAATGTCGATCAGCTCCGCCGCGTCCTTGGCCTGATCCAACGTGTCGGCGACGACCATGGCGATGGGATCGCCCACGTAACGCACCCGGCCGACCGCCAAGCCAGGATGGGGCGGCAGGAATGCGTCATCGCCATTGGGTTTCTTGCGCTTGCGGACCGGCGGCGGGAAACCCGGCGTGCCGAGACCATCCGCCTGCACATCCTCGCCGGTGAAAATGCCCAGCACCCCAGGGGCGGCTTTCGCGGCTGTGGTATCCAGCTTGACGATCTCCGCATGGGCATGGGGCGAGCGCAGGATAAAGGCATAGGCTTGGCCGGGTAAATTGCGGTCGTTGATATACGTGCCGTTGCCCTTCAAAAGACGGGGGTCTTCTTCCCGCCGGACCGGCTGGCCCATTCCGAACTTTTCCATGTGTGCGCCCTCTCATGTGCGGATGATGGCGTTTTTTTATCAACGCCGCAGGACTTCGTCACGCAGCGTTTTATCAAGAATGAGGCGGGTGCTGTTAGCGCAGAACCGAGCGCCGGTTGGACGCGGTTTTCACCGTGCAGGCGGCGCGCAACGAAAACTCCACGGCCTGCCGGCAGTCCTTGAGGGTCGGCATGGGGACGATGTGCATCCCCGGCGTGCCGGGCAGCAACACCATATAGACGCCAGGTGTCCGCATTTTCGTACGGGGGTCATCAGAATCTGGGCGGCGGACAAATTTCTGGCGCTCAAACCGCCCCACATCGATAGAGTTCCGGTCGATCGGCACGCGGCCTTACGCGACTCGGTCGTCCTGACGTTCCACATCAATCCACTTTCGGGTAACGTTGCCCTGACTGTCCACGGCGGCGATCTCCACCTGTTGGTAGCCGTAAGGCGAGTCCATTGTCACAGAAAATGAACGGTTGTTGAGGCGCGCCGGGCGGCCATTCACGGTGACCCGCACAATCTCGCTATCGTCGATCACATGTCCCCGGATCTTCATAATCTCACCGTGCACCCGGAGCCGGTCATTGGGCGCGAAATGGACATTGACCTTGGGGGGTGTCCGGTCTTCATCATCAGGATCGGCGACCTCGACGACCGGGCCTACCCCGGTTTTCTCCTCTACCGGAATTTCTTCGTCTTCGGGCAGGCTGGCATCCGGGCGGAACAGCGCCGCCAGAATCGGGCCGATGATCGGCACACTGCCGACGCCGCCGGGATCAGGTTCCTTGTTGGCTGCCGTCTTGGCCACTGTCTTGGCGTTTCGGAGGGACGCATCCCCGTCCGTAAGCCACGACAAACTCGGCCCGCCGGTTTCCCCGTTGGGACCGGTGGAGCAGGCCGATAGGCCGAAAATTACGATCAATCCCGCGAACAGCCGCAATCGGAGAGGGCGCATTTATGCTTTTATCCTCTGGCGGGGTTACCCCCTTGTGCGCCCAGGTCGCGTTTTTCTCTCCCAAGGTCACTATAGGCCCCACCACCCCCCAAATCTAGGCAAATATGGTTTAGAACCACAAAATATGGGAAAGGGCGGGGCGTCTAACGATAAAGTGCACCGCATGGCTCGCCAGACCGCGAAAAGCGGGTATAATGTTTTACAGAAAAACTAGGTGAAACTAGGGAGCGCGACATGCCGTTGTTTATGACGGAAGCCAAATATACTGAGGAAACACTGGGACTGATGACCACGCGGCCGTCGGACCGGCCCGACGCGGTGGCCAAGGTAATAGAGGCCCACGGCGGCAAGTTGCGGGATTTCTATTGGGTGTTCGGCGATACCGATGTGGTGTTCACGTACGAGGCTCGTAACAATGAAACCGCGTTGGCAATCCTTATGGCGCTGTCCAATGGCGATGCTGTCGCCTTTCACAAAACCCGGGTTTTGATTTCCAATAAAGAAGCCATGGCCGCCATGCGCCGCGCTGGGCGCGTGAAAACAGGCTATACCTCGCCGCGCCGGGAGTGGGAAGGCTGGATCGACGAAGGCGGCGAGGGCTGAGACCGGGAATAAATCCCGTTTCCGATCATTTATGGCGTAGAGACGTGAAAACCGCCGGCGTCGGCCGACGGCATCACCGCAACGTGACTCGCTCTGAGTTTTTAAGAGGAGGTACTATGTCGCCATGAAAAAGCTCATCACTGCCGGACTTCTGCTCGGCGCCACCTTGTCCGCTACGGCCCACGCACAAACCGCCACCGGTCCGACCGTGGTGGAGCTGTTTACCTCCCAAAGCTGTTATTCCTGCCCGCCGGCGGAAGAATATTTGGGTGAACTGGCGAAACGGCCCGATGTTCTGGCCTTGGAATACCATGTGGATTATTGGGACGACCTGGTCTACGGCGCGGCCGGTAAATGGAAAGACGTCCATTCGAGCCCGGCCTTTACCGCACGCCAAAGAGTCTACGCCGGCAATCTTCCCCAGGGTCAGTCTTATACGCCGCAAATGGTCATCGACGGACAGGACTTCACGGTCGGCTCCAATGAACGCAAGGTGACTCGCGCCATGATGAAAGCCAACAGGGCAAACCATCGCACGGTGAACGTTGCGGTGGCGAACCAAGCCGATGGCAAGCTGTCCATTACCCTATCGGGCAAAACGGAAAAACCCATGGCAATATGGTTGGTCCGGTTCACCAAGGCCGTCACCACCCGAGTACGCGCCGGCGAGAACAAGGGCAAGACCCTGACCAACCATCATATTGTCACCGATATCAAACGGGTGGCCGGCTGGACCGGCGACGTGAATGCTTTGACCACGGGCGGCGTGATGCTCAAACCGGGGGAAGGCTGCGCGGTTTTGGTCCAGGATGACCGCCAGGGCCCGATCCGGGGCGCGGCATATCGTCCCGGCGCACAAAGCTGAGACCTGTCCTCACCGTTACATCCAAATGCGATAAGGTGTTTTTTTCAGGGGATTACTGTTATTCCGCCCCTGGAACAACGGGGAGCACGCACGCGCCGCGCGCCGCTCTGAAAATCCACGGAAGTGGCGCCCAATGTTTTCGGGTTCAAGGGTGTTCTCATGGAGAGCGGGCAAACCCTCTTGTCCCAGCCGAATCAAACGTGTTTTTTTGGATGTTGAAACCGTATCCGGTGAATTGCCCAGCGCCCAGATCACGAAGCATTCCGTGATCGAACCGAAATTGATCCCGACCGGATGATTCCTGGATCAAACCCTTTCGCTCAACGATCATCGCCGTTTCCAAAACAGGAATGCTTCTCTTATTTCGAGCAATTCATTCTCCGCCCCCCTTAATTTAAGTGATCAACTTTTCACACTGGGACGGGTTGGCGATAGAACCTGCTTGATTGAAGCTGCAGGTGCAGTTTTCAACTCGCTTAAATTAAATCGTATTAATTCTTTTAATATCAATATATTATGTAATTAATATTTTATTAACTATTAATTTTAATTGCTAAGATATTTATTTTATTGATTTTCATCTGCGTATGTAGATAAAATCACCTGATTTTAAACCGTTGTTGAAACGAATCGGCCAGGTTTCGGCCCCAAAAGACACGGCACGCCGATTTTCATCGACAGGCTTCTTTCGACAGCGATCAACGAGTTCAATGTCTCACCGAGGCGAATGGGTTTTCAAATAATTTAATGAATTCAATGAATTATGGGACATTTCTCAAGCCAACGGGTCAGACGCCCGCCGGTCAACCGCACTTTGGGACGTCCTCCCAAAAATGCGCCAACAAATGTAGTTGACGATGAATGCCGAATCGCTTACGCCGTGCCTGGGGTGCAAATTAAGCGCTGTTCCTGTAATCCGCGCCCGGTTGGGACGCCCCGATCGGGTCTAGGCGACAAAAATTCGGGCGAGATCAGGATGACAACCAAAACACGAAAAGATTCTTACACGGTGCCCTGCTCCAGTCAGTTTCGGGATGCCATCAATCAGCTCGCCGAACGGCGGCGGGTGAACGTCGGCGACCTCGCCAGATCGATTTTGCTGACTGTCCCGGAGGATAAAATCAGATCCGTGCCCGACCCTGGCGGTCCCCCGCCGGGAGATCGTGAAGAAACCGTATTGAAATCGGGTCCGTCCGAAGGCCGGCCCTGGCGACGCAAGCCAAGGCTCCAGGTTCGCCTGGCATCCGGTTACGATACCTCGATGGTGCGCCGCGCCTTGAATTTAGCTCTCAGCCTTGACCGGGAAGACCTGCGCCTTGATTTGATCGACCCGGCCGATGCCGCCGCGGATGACGCTGCGGGAGCGCCCGAAATTACCGAGGAATTAGAACGCCTTAAAGCAATCGTTTCGGTATTGGCGTTTGATCCGTTGAAGGACGGGGTGCAGTCCCGCAGCGACGCGCTGCATGTTTTGGGCTTTGCGCCGGGCGCCCGGCCGGACCGATCCGCCGTCCGCAACCGGTTCCGCATGCTGGCCACGATCCATCACCCTGACAGCAACTACGGCAACCATCAGCGGATGAGCCAACTCAACGCGGCCATGGAAATTTTGAACGGGTAATGTAGAGCCGCTTCGACAAAAATTGTTCCAAAATTCGCCGGAAGCGCCTAACTGTCGAACCGGCCGACCCGGACGACGCCCTTGAAGGGCAGCATTTCATCCACAAGCGTAACGATATCGCCGGTGGTGAAATATCCCTCATCGTCCGTGGTCAGGGGCTGCGCCTGGTATTTTTGCCACTGTCGGGGCCCCGGACCGTGGGTCTTCACCCGCAGCTCAAACAGGTCGCCGCGGGCGGCCATTTTCAGATAACTGCCCGGCAAGGGAAGGCCGATGTTCTCGTCCGCTTCTGTGTCGAAGTACATCAGCGAATTGACGGTCATGGTTTTGCCGGAACTGAAGCTGGTGATCACCGGGATTTCTGCCCGTTTCTCCATTTGGGTCATGCGCCGGAGCCGGGCGCGGAGGTTCGCGTCCGGTGTCGCGCCGACCACCCAGATCAACTCTACTTGCCGGAAAAACCCGCTGCGCAGTAATTTGTCTTCTTCAAGACGGGGGATCAGTGAGCTGAGCGCGGGCAAATCAGTCACATGGACGGTGGGTGAGGGTGAGGTAAAATCCTCGACCCGGTTTTCCTCGCCGAAGCGGTCGATATAGAGGGTGCCGCCGTTGCGCAGAACCATGAAAAACACCAGCCCGCCGGTCCCCGACAGGTACCAGGGCGCGTCGTCCACCACGATGGGCGGGCGTTGGGTCAGAAACGGGATCAGCGCCGCCAGGGCGTCCTGGTTGGCGCAGAGCGTTTGTTGCGAGGCAACGACACCGGTGAGCGCCGCGCCATCCCCCATATAACTTATTTTGGCGATGGTTTCCGGCGTCAGCTTGTCATAGGCCTTCTTGGCCGCACCAGTGCGCCACGATTTGATCAGCTTGTGAAACGGCGTCGCCGGCACATTTGACGGCGGTTCGGCGTCGACCACAATCTCCGCGCCGGCGGCATGCGCCATCCCCAAGGCGTCGGCGAACGGCTCCCCATCCGCCGCGAACACCAAGCCGGGACTGGTCTGCCCCAACACCCGCGCCAGGTCATCTTTGCGCGCCGGGTCCAGCGACATGGACGGGCTCAGGTGAATGGCGGGGATACCTACATCCATGGCCGCCAACTGCAAAAGCGCGTTCTCAATCCCGTTCTTGGACAGGATCATCAGCGGCCGTTCGGCCGACAATTTCCGTTTGAGGAGGTTCTGCGCAATTGGCTGCAGGTGTTTGTAGGCGTCACCGTAGCTCAACGAGAACCACTGCCCATCGCCGGCATATTTAGAGATAAACAGCCGTTCCGGGTCTTCCGCCGCCCAGCGCCGGAGCCATGCCCCGACATTGGCCGACGGCGGTTCCGGCAATTCATAGGGGCTGCGCATGATCAGCGTTCCGTTCTCCAGCCGTTTGATATCAACGGCCGGGCGGCGCAGCTTCGGCGGCGGGCTGGTCGTGTCTGCCATGCAACTTCCCCAGAGGTCCTGTCAGGGTTATAGAGGAATCACCCCTTTAGCACGATACCTTTATGAAAAACTGTTACGGAAATTCCGGATATCTCTGGCCGCGGCGGTTATCAGCTACAAAAAAACCCGGAGGCAATGCTCCGGGTTTTTCAGTTTCAAGGAACTTGCTTATTCCCGATTGCCGAACAGATGAAGCAGCATCAGGAACAGGTTGAGGAAGTCGAGATACAGATTGAGCGCGCCCATGATGGCTTTCTTGGACGCGGTTTCCGCATTGTCGCCTTCATAATAGGAATGCTTGATTGCCTGCGTGTCGTGCGCCGTCAGGCCAACAAACACCAGCACGCCGATCACGGAGATGACAAACTGCATCGCCTCCGACTGCATGAAAAAGTTGACCAAACTGGCAATGATGATGCCAATCAGGCCCATAAACAGGAAACTGCCGAACTTCGACAGGTCGCGCTGGGTGGTATAGCCGTAGAGGCTCATCGCGCCGAAGGTGGCGGCGGCGATGAAGAACACCCTGGCGATAGACGTTCCCGTATAGATCAGGAAGATGTTGGTCAGGGATAGCCCCATGATCACGGAGAAGGCCCAGAACAGCGCTTGCGCCGTGGACGATTTCATCCGGTTGATGCCGAAGCTCAGCACCAGCACGAAGGCCAAGGGCGAGAACATCACCAGATAGGCCAGGCCCGTGGGCTGGACAAAGCCGCCCGGCACTTGCGTGTAGAGCGCATTCATGATCGCCGGCACCTTGGTGCTGCCATAGGCGACGATGCCGGTCAGAACCAGACCGGAGGCCATATAGTTATAGACGCGCAGCATATATTGCCGCAGGCCGACATCCATGTCGGCGGCCTGGGCCTGTGCATCCGTCATATATCTCAGATCGTCAGACATTTTTTTCATAACTCCGTGTGACGCGATGAAACCGAGTATTCCGTCCGTTAATTTAGAACGGTTCTTATGCGTAATATGGCAGAATCGTTGCCAGGATCAAGTGAAACCGGGGGGATTCACGTATACTTCATGCACTTATTCGTTTCGGAGAAGGGGGGCCGCCTTTTGGCCCAGCGCCCGCCAGGTGCCGGCAAAACCGACAATCAGGGTGACGCCCAAACACACCAGAACCGTGGTGAGAACCGCTTGTGGCGCGAACGCCCAATCCATACGCATCAAGAACACCACCACCGCCCAGGCTGTTAGGCTGCCGATCACGGCCGACACCACGCCGGTGATAATACCCAGCAATCCGTACTCTATTAGAAAGGCTTTCAGGATCACGCCCCGGGTTGCGCCCAGCACCTTAAACACCACCGCATCATAAACCCGCCGGCGGCGGCCCGCCGCAACGGCGCCGGCCAGAACCAGCACCCCGCCGATGATGGTGACCGCCGAGGTGGCGCGCACCGCCTGGCCGATGCCATCCAGAATATTTGCCGCCGACTGCAGCGCCTCCCGCACCCGGATGACGGAGACATTTCGAAAGCCGTCGGTCACCGCTTTTTCAATTCCCTCTTCCAGATCTTCCGGTGCCTGGATGGCGGCGATATGGCTGTGCGGTGCGCCTTCCAATGTGCCCGGCGCAAAAATGATGGCAAAATCAAAGCGGAGCGACCGCCAGTCGATAGACCGCAAACTGCCCACCGTCGCCTCGATCTCCCGGCCGAGAATGTTGAGGGTTAGGGTGTCGCCGAGCCCGATACCAAAACCCCGCGCCAGGTTGGCGTCTAGGGAAATCTGTGGCGGCCCGGCATAATCAGCGGGCCACCACTTGCCGGCGACGATTTTTGAATCCTCAGCCGGTTTTACAGCATAGGTGAGCGCCCGGTCGCCACGGACTGCCCACTGGACATCAGAATCGACATCCACCTCCTCTACCGGTTTGCCGGCGATCTTGACAATCCGCCCCCGCAGGCTCGCCACCCGGCGGTATTCACCGGCGCCGTCGAACCCGGAAACGGTTTTGTCGAATTGGGCCACCTGGTCAGGCTGAATATCCAAAAAGAAAAAGGCCGGCGCCATTTCCGGCAGCCGCTCTTTGACCTGGCGGTTGAGATTCGCCTCGATCAGGGTGATAGCGACCAGAACCGCCAAGCCCAAGCCCAAGGACAGCATCACACTGGTGGTCGAGGCGCCGGGCCGGTGCAGATTGGCGATGGCCAGCCGGGCCGTCGTGCTGCGCAGATTTTTGATTCTGGCGGCGGTGCGCCGCACCAGAACCGCCGACAACCGTAAAAGAACCAGGGACACGATCGCACCGGCCACGAACCAGCTCGCAAACCACTTGTCGTTGGCGCTCCAGATGGTCAGGGCCGCCAGGGCCGCGACGCCAAGAAGCACCAGCCCCAAATAGGTTCCGCCGGCTTTGAAATCGGTTGGCGCGACCTTGTCCCGGAACAGGCTGGCCGCCGTCACCGCCCGGGCGCGGGCCAGCGGCCACAACGCAAATGTCACCGAGATAAGCAAACCAAACAAAGTGGCGATGACCAGCGGCAGAGGATAAAGCGCCGCCTCGATCTGAATGGGCAATAATCCTTTGAGCGCCGTGGCGGCCAGGAGGGGCGCCACCGCGCCGACGACAAGGCCTAAAATGATCCCGCCGACGGCCAGAGACAGAATTTGAATAAAGTACGTCCGGAAGATAAAGCCGCCAGACGCGCCCAGGCATTTCAACATACCGATGGTCCGCACTCGGCCATCCAGATACGATTCCACCGCATTGGTGACGCCGACGCCACCCACCAGCAAGGTGGTCAGACCGACAAAAGACAGAAACAAGGTCATCCGTTCGATGAACCGGCGCAGACCCGGCGCGGCCTCATCGACCACACGGATTCGCCAGCCGGCGCTCGGGAACTTGTTCTTCAACTGTTCGACCCAATCGGTCAGGCTGCCGCTGTCGGGCAGCACCACCCGGTAGCGGTACCTGATCTGACTGCCGGGCTGCACCAGTTTGGTCTCCGGCAGAGACGCCGACGAAACGAGAAGCCGGGGCCCGAAGCTGAGTATACTGGCGACCCGGTCCGGCTCACTGGCGACCGTGCCCATGATCCGGTAGCGAGCATCCCCCACTTGAAGCGTGTCGCCGACACTTAGTTTGAGCTTGGTCAGCAGGCCCTTGCCCGCGACCGCCCCCCAGGCGCCGCTAGATTTCTTGAGAATGTCTTTGAGTTGTCCGCCCTCGGTCACCCCAAATTTTCCGATCAGCGGATACAGCGTGTCCACGGCCTTCAACTCGACCAAGCTGCGCCCGCCGACGCCGCCGGTCTCGGTCCGCGCCATGGCGCGCATTTCCACGATCTCCGACATCGAGCCGGTGGATTTTAAATAGGCTTGCTGTTCCTGCGTCGCCGGCCGGTGGATAAGACGCAGAGACACATCCCCACCCAACAGCCGCTTCGCGTCCCGCTGCAGCCCGCCGGTGACCGCCTCGGAGAGGCTGCCCACCCCAGCGATGGTGGCGACACCCAACGCAAGACAGGCGATGAACACACGAAATCCCTTAAGCCCGCCCCGCAATTCCCGCCGGGCATAGGTGAAGGCTAATTTCAATCCACCGCCCATTTCTAGGCGCCGCCCGCCTGCCGGTCTTCGATAATTTTGCCGTCGGCCAAGGTCACCACCCGGTCGCAACGCTCCGCCAGCGCCGGGTCATGGCTGATCAGCAACAAGGTTGTCCCGGCCCGGTCATGCAAGTCGAATAACAGATCCATGATGATCTTGCCGGTCTCGCCGTCGAGATTGCCGGTGGGCTCGTCCGCCAAAAGTATTTTCGGCTCGGCGGCGAAGGCGCGGGCCAGCGCGACCCGCTGCTGTTCGCCGCCAGACAGTTGCCCTGGATAGTGGGTGAGCCGGTGGCCCAGCCCAACCGCCTCCAATTGCGCCTCTGCACGCGCGAACGCGTGATTGCCTTTGTCGGCAAACTCCAACGGGATCGCGACATTTTCAAGCGCCGTCATCGTCGGGATCAAATGAAAGTCCTGGAACACGATGCCGACATTGTCCCGGCGAAACAGCGCCAGTTCATCCTCGCCCATCTGGGTGAGGTCGGCCCCCGCCGTCCGCACGATGCCTGAACTGGCGCGCTCCAAGCCCGCCACGACCATCATCATGGTTGATTTACCGCCGCCCGACGGGCCGACGACACCAACCGCTTGGCCGGCCGGCACGTCGAGATCAATCCCCCGCAGGATGTTGACCGCACCCGCGCCGCTTGTCAGTGTCAGTTGAAGGTTGTTTAGAACAATTGCGCTGGCGGGCGCACCGGATATATCAGTCATAGGTCTCACAAATAGTCTTAGTCATGCTCTTACATAGCATTCTTGTCTCGCGCGTAAAGGATTGGCGGCCGAAACGCTTGATCCCGGCTGTGCTGCTCGCGTCAATGTTATGTATAACGGCCGCCCACGGAAATTCCGGCAATCCGGTCCGCCTGATGGTGCTGGGCGACAGTCTTGCCGCCGGCTACGGGCTCGAAAAGCACGAATCGTTTACGGAACAACTGGCCGCCGCCCTTAGAAAAAAGGGGCATGCCATCCATATGATTAACGCCGGGGTATCCGGCGATACCTCCGCCGGCGGCAAGGCCCGGGTCGGCTGGGCCCTGGCCGACAGGCCGGAGGCGGTCATCTTGGAACTGGGCGCAAATGACGGGCTCAGAGGCTTGGACCCGGCGGAGACACGCGCCAACCTGGATGCGATCCTGACCCGGTTGAAAGCCGCGAAGATCAAGGTTTTATTGGCTGGCATGCTGGCCCCGCCCAACCTGGGCAAGGGCTACGGGGCGGAATTTGCCCGCATTTATCCGGCGCTCGCCAAGAAACATAATGTGCCTCTGTACAAGTTTTTCCTGGAAGGTGTGGCCGCCAATGCCAACTTGAATCAGAAGGATGGCATTCATCCCAATGCGGCGGGCGTGGCGGAAATAGTCCGGCGCATCTTGCCGGCGGTCGAAAAACTGATCGGCGACGTTAAGAAATAATTCCGATGTATTTGCTGTAAGGACCGAAAACAGATGTTCAAGTCTGCGTTTATCAGCGCACCTGATTGGCGAGGGGCGGCAGAAGGATTGGCCGACACCCTCGGCGAACCCAACGGCGCCAATTTCGGCCTGATCTATACGACCGAGCCGATGGGTGGAGAGCTGGATAATATCGTCAGCCACTTGAAAGGCGCCACCGGTGTCGAGAACTGGGCCGGCAGCGTCGGACTTGGCATTTGCGCCGCGTCACCGGGCCAACCGGGCGAGGAATATTTCGATGAACCTGCTGTCGCTGTCATGACGGCCGAACTGCCAGCGGATAGTTTTTCGCTGTTCACCAGTTCCGACCAACGCGCGCCCAGGAACCAGGATGACGATCCTTATGGCATGGCGGGACTGCCCTTTGTGCTGGCCCACGCGGATTCAGCCAATCCGGATATTTTAGGTCTGGTCGATAAGATGGCCAACGTAACCGACGGCTTTGTCGTCGGCGGCCTGACCGCCAGCAGGACGGCGAAGCATCACATTGCCGGAACGCTGACAGGCGGCGGCATCTCCGGCGTGATCTTCGGACCCGAGGTCGGGGTCATGACCTCGCTCAGTCAGGGCTGCATGCCCATCGGCGACACCCACACGGTGACCGAGGCCATGGACAATTTCATCATCGAGCTGGATGACCGGCCGGCGCTGGAGGTACTGAAAGAGGATTTGGGCGAAGAGCTGGCCGCCAACCTCCGCAATCTCGGCGGATATATTCACGCCGCCTTCCCGATCTCCGGCTCGGACACCGGCGACTTCGTGGTCCGCAACCTGATCGGCGTCGACGAGGAGCGGGGCATCGTCGCTATCGGCATGCCGACGGAGGCCGGCGACAAAGTCATGTTCGTCTGCCGGGACGAAGATGCAGCGAAGGCCGACCTTACCCAAACCGTCGAGGCGCTCATCAAGCGGGCCGGCGGTCAGGCCAAGGCCGCGCTCTATATCTCCTGCATTGCCCGCGGGCCCCATATGTTTGGTGCGCAAAACGCAGAAACCGCCCTGCTGCAAGACATCATCGGCGACATTCCCCTGATCGGCATGTACGCCAATGGGGAGATTTCCAACAGCCGGTTATATTCCTACACGGGCATCCTCACCTTATTTCTGTAATATTTGACAGATATAGTGGTTCCGGCTGATCGGGATTCAGGATATAGTAGGGGACCACGGCAGAGGTTTGTACCATGCATCGCTTATTTGCGGGAATCGCCATTCCCGGCGACCTTTCCGAACAATTGAGCCACCTGTCATCGGGCCTTCCCGATGTCCGCTGGGTCGCGCCGGAGAACATGCACATTACGCTAAAGTTTCTGGGCGAAGTGGATACCGGCACGGCGGAAGATATCGACGACGCCCTAGCCGCCATTGATGCGCCAGCGTTTGAGCTGCGCCTGACAGGCGTCGGCTGCTTTCAATCCCGCAACAAGGTCCGCTCGGTCTGGGCTGGCGTGGAAACCGGCCCGGCGATCCTACATGTGCAAAGCAAAGTTGAACAATCGCTCAGCCGGATCGTCGGCAACGGAGAGCGGCGCAAGTTCACACCGCACGTTACCCTGGCGCGCAGCCGCCGGCTGACCACCGAGGCGGTCCGGCCTTATCTGGAACAATATGGCGGGTTTCACAGCGATCCATTTCACGTTGGGGAAATCACCTTGTTCCGCAGCCGGCTTGGTCATGGCGGCTCTCACTACGAACCCGTCGGCGTCTATCCCTTGGCCTATGGCTCAGCCGACGAATTTGACGATGGCTTGTTTGACACCCCCGATATTGCCGCCGCCGGGATGGCAGACGTGCACAGTCAGCCGGCCGGGCCCGATATCGTCCGGCCCGGAAAATGATCCCGGATAACTTTGCTCAATAGTCCCCGGCAGGCGTCTTCGACCATCGCGAAGACCAATTCGAAACCGTCATCGCCGCCGTAATAAGGGTCGGGCACGTCGCCACCCGCGCCCTTGGACGCATGATCCAGCATCAGGGATATCCGACCCTGATTTTCCGGTGGGCAAATCTGCCTCATCCTGTCCCGGTGCGAACTGTCCATCGCGATCAGGTAGTCAAATTCCGTGAAATCGTCCCGGGTGAGTTTGCGCGCCTGCTGGTGGCTGAGGTCGATGCCGTGATCGAGCGCGGTCAGCTGAGATCTTGGGTCCGGCGCCTCCCCCACGTGCCAGCCGCCGGTGCCGGCGGAATCCACCAGAACGTCGTCGGCCAGGCCGGCCGCCGCCACCAGGTGTTGCATCACGCCCTGGGCGGTGGGGAGCGGCAGATATTGCCGGAACAAACGAAAAGGACCTTGACCACATTGACCTCCGAGATAGCCTCTCTTACCAGGAAATCCACCATGTCTAAATCCCTGGATGTTTTGCTCGGCGAGGTTCGCGCCTGCACGTTGTGTGCGGATCATCTGCCCTTGGGCCCGCGGCCAACCGTGAGCCTCAGCCCCGCCGCGCGCATTCTGATCATCGGCCAGGCCCCCGGCACCAAGGTGCACGAGACCGGCATTCCCTGGAATGATGCGTCCGGCGACCGGCTCCGTGACTGGATGGCCGTAGACCGGGAGACCTTCTATGACCCATCCCGTATCGCCATTATACCCATGGGGTTCTGTTATCCCGGCCGGTTCGAACGCGGCGGCGACAAGCCGCCCCGACCCGAGTGCGCGCCCGCGTGGCACGATCAGTTGATGACGCACCTGCCGAAGTTGGAGCTCACCCTATTGGTCGGCATGTACGCCCAGGACTATTACCTCGGCGGCAACAAGGAAAAGACCCTGACGGCAACGGTGGCGCGCTGGCGGGACTATTTGCCGAATACGTTGCCGACGCCCCATCCGTCCTGGCGGACCACCGCCTGGCAAAAGAAAAATCCCTGGTTCGAGGCGGACCTGCTGCCGGTGTTACGGGAGCGGGTGCGGGGGTTGGTTTAGGGTTTTTCCTTGCCTATTTACCACTACCCCAATGCGTCATCCCCGGGCCCGCCTTTTATCATCGTCATGCGCGGACTGGCCGATAGGCCGTGATCCGCGTATCCACCTTTAAGATGGATCCACGGGTCAGGCCCGTGGACGACGACCTAATACCCTCAACTCATCACGGTCTCACTGGCGGCCCTCTCGGTGCGGCGCGCTTCGCGGGCGGCCGCCGCTTCCCGGTTGGCAATGTAGACTCCGGCGGCGAAAATCACGAAGCTGCCGATCCAGGTCCAGATGTCGGGCACTTCGCTGAACAGGAAATAGGCGATAATGGCGACGAACACCAACCGCCCATATTCGTAGGGCAAAACAGCAGACGCATCGGCCGCCGCCATGGCCCGGTTGAAACACAAATGCCCGCAGGTGCCGGTGAGCCCGACCCCGAACAGCCACAGCCAGCTGATGCCCTGCGGCATTTCCCAGACCCATAGTAGCGGTATGGCGGAGACCGGCGTCGTCAGGATCGCCATATAAAGCACCATGGAATTCGGCGATTCGGTGCGGCTGAGAGACTTAACGCAGAGCATGGAAACGGCGACAAACACCGCGCCCGCCAGCATCGCCAGCGCGCCCGGCGAAACCACCTGCAGGCCCGGCCGGAGGATAATCAATGTACCGGCGAACCCGATCAGCATGGCAATCCAGCGCCGCGCCCGCACATCTTCGCGCAAGATCAACGCCGCGCCCAATGTGGCGAACAAGGGCGCGGTAAAGCCCAGGGACGTGGCCTCGGCCAAAGGCAGGATCGAAACGGCGGTGAACCAAAAGAACATGGAGATCAGCCCGTTGGTTGAGCGCATAACATGCATGCCAAATCGCTCGGTCTTGAGCGCCGACCAGCCGATTTTCATCAGCCACGGCAGCATGATGAGCAAATTGATGAAGTTGCGGAAGAAGACCACTTCCAGGGTCGGGACGTCTTGGGTAGCCAAACGAATGGTGACGCTAAGGCCGGCGAACGCGGCCCCGCCGAGCAACATCCACACCGCACCTTGCACCACGCCGGGCAAGGCCGCCCATTTGGTTTTGAACGCCGAGATCATCCCCCCTCATACGGGAGGGCGCGGCGGAGCAAAAGACAATTGTGGGGGGTCAGCCCTGCCCTTCGTGAAGCGTCATCCCCGACCTGCGCAGCAGTTGTCGGGGAACCATGCAATCCATGCCCATGGACCCCCGAGACTTGACCCCAATTGATATTGGGTCCAAATCGGGGGCGACGCATAAATAAACTGGGGAAGTATTTTTCCGCGGGCCCGTGGATGACTAATTATAAAATTGCCTACCCCAACCCTGGCGCTACGTCGAAGTTGGCTTCGGTTTTTTGCCGGACTTCGTGAACGGTGACGTCCTCAGCCAATTCGATCAGGGTGGACTTGCCGGCCTTGCGGTCGATTTCATAGACACCAAGATCGGTGATCAGCATGTCGACCACCTGGGTGCCCGTGAGCGGCAGATTACATTCCTTCAGGAATTTCGGGCTGCCGTCCTTGGCGTTCTGATCCATGATCACCACCACCTTTTGCACACCGGCGACCAGGTCCATGGCGCCGCCCATGCCTTTGACCAGCTTGCCGGGGATCATCCAGTTGGCCAGATCGCCGTTCTCCGCCACCTGCATGGCGCCCAGAATGGCCAGATTGATATGACCGCCCCGGATCATGCCGAAACTGGCGGCGCTGTCGAAATAGGATGTCTGCGGCAGTTCGGTCACGGTCTGTTTGCCGGCGTTGATCAGGTCCGGATCCTCGTCGCCCTCGTAGGGGAACGGACCGATCCCGAGCATGCCGTTTTCGCTTTGCAGCGACACGGTGATGCCGTCTGGAATAAAGTTGGACACCAGGGTCGGAATGCCGATCCCCAGATTTACATAAAACCCGTCCTGCAGTTCCTGCGCCGCGCGGGCCGCCATTTGGTTTCTGTCCCAAGCCATGTTTTGTCTCCCCCTACGCCGCGTCCCGGGACCGGGTCGTCAACTGTTCGATCCGTTTTTCGAAGTTCTCGCCCTTGAGAATGCGCTGAACGAAGATGCCGGGCGTATGGATGTGATCCGGATCAAGGTCACCCGGCTCAACCAGTTTCTCGACCTCGGCAATGGTCATTTTACTGGCGGTCGCCATGATGGCGTTAAAGTTCCGGGCGGTTTTTCGAAAGATCAAATTGCCCTCCGTGTCACCGATGTCCGCTTTAATGATGGCAAGATCGGCGACAAGGCCGGTCTCCATTACATAGTGTTCGCCGTCGAATTCCCGCGTTTCCTTACCGTGGGCGATTTGCGTGCCGTAACCGGTCTTGGTGTAGAACGCCGGGATGCCCGCGCCGCCGGCGCGAATGCGCTCAGCCAGGGTGCCTTGAGGATTGAATTCCAGCTCCAAATCGCCGTCCAAGTACTGCTTCTCGAAGGTCTTGTTTTCCCCCACATAGGAGGAGATCATTTTCTTGATCTGGCGCGTTTCCAGCAACAGGCCCAGCCCGGCGCCGTCGACGCCCGCATTGTTGGAAACGACCGTGAGATTTTTCACCCCGGAATTCTTAATCGCCAGGATCAAGTGCTCCGGAATGCCGCAGAGACCGAAACCGCCGGCCATGATCATCATGCCGTCTTTCAGGGTCCCCTCCAACGCGTGGGCCGCGTCTTCATAAACCTTGTTCATATAATGTCCTCCCATTCGACCTTTAGGCGGATGCTACAGGATGGGCCATAGGGGATAAAGCCGTTTTGGATTGTGTTTTTGCCGTTTGCTCTATATTCGATAGTTAACGGAACGGCGTCCGGGGGCCGTTTGAGTGGCGAGTAGACTCTCCGGCTCTATCAAATCGAAAGGAACGCCCGTGCTTTCCAAAAAAGGCCTGATTGTTCTCATATGCGCCAGTCTGGTGCTCGTTCTCTCCATGGGAATGCGCCAGAGCTTTGGCTTATTTCAATCGCCGATCAACGAAGCGTTCGGATTGGGCTTTACCGTCTTTTCCCTGTCCCTTGCCATTCAAAACTTGCTCTGGGGCTTGTCCCAGCCATTTATCGGCGCACTGTCCGATCGTTACGGTTCCGGTCGGGTGATAGCCACGGCGGGGATCTTCCAAGTTTTGGGGCTTCTGATGTTGGCAAACGCCGACTCAATGTGGGGACTGCATGTCAGCACCGGGATTGTCCTAGGCATCTCGGGATCCGGTTCAACCTGGGCGGTGATGCTGTCGGTTGTCGCCCGACATGTGCCGGAAGAACGGCGGACGCTGTATTTTGGTATAGCCAGCTCCATGGGAACAGCGGGTCAAATTCTGATCGCCCCCTTGAATCAGTTTACGATCAACACGTTCGGTTACGTTGATGCGCTGATCATTCTTGCAGTCATGCTGGGTTTAATTGTTCCACTGGCCTTTGCACTACGTGGAAAGGCCACAGACACGTCGGCGGGGACGGCAGCGGCTCAATCCCTCTACGACGCGCTGAACAAGGCGCGGAAACATTCCGGATACCTGTTGTTGATCTCTGGTTTCTACGTGTGCGGTTTTCATGTGATGTTCGTGATGGGCCACTTGCCCAATTATCTAATTACCCAGGAAATGCCGGGTTGGTTGCCCGGGGCCGCGATCAGTACCATCGGCGTGACAAATTTGGCTGGGACGCTGATCTTTGGCTGGCTCGGCGACAAATACAGTAAGAAGTATCTGCTGAGCATCCTGTACACCTTGCGATCCGTCGTAATCGCCGGATTCATCATTGTCCCGCTGTCACCGGCATCTACACTTGTTTTCTCTTTTTGCCTTGGCTTCCTTTGGCTGGCCACGGTGCCGCTGACCAACGGGTTGGTGGGCCAAATGTTCGGAATCCGCTATCTGGCCACCTTGGCCGGTATCGTTTTCGCCAGCCATCAATTAGGCTCTTTTACCTCACTGTATCTCGGCGGATGGCTGTTTGACACAACTGGTTCCTACGATCTCGTTTGGCAGATCGCCATTGCGCTGGGGATTATCTCCGCGCTGATCCACCTGCCGATCAAAATTCACCCCAAGGGCGAACCGCTTCCGCAACCGGCGCAGTAAGTCCCGGCGTCAGCTGGGGTCAAGCGGTAGGCTCATCGGGTCTTTGATGGCATAGATACAAACCTGTTCGTCGCGGCCCCGGACCGGCGTTTGATGAATTTCATAGCCGCTCATGTCCAGGCCGGCAAAACTGGCAACGCTTTCAGACACAATCAACGGCACGCCGAATTCTTTCGTCAAAGATTCCAGACGGGCCGTGACGTTGACATCGTCCCCGATCGCGGAAAAGTTCTGCGCCGTGGGCGGACCCATGGTGCCGACGATGACATCACCGCAGTTGATGCCGATCCCCATGCGCAGCGGCTCCTTTAGTTCCCGCTCCAGCCGTTCATTCAATTCGCCCAGCCGCCGGGTCATGGCCACCGCCCCGGCGATCGCGTTCCGGCAGCCATCTTCAATGGTCCCGTCCGCGCCATAAATCGCCATCAGTCCGTCGCCGGTAAACTGCGCATAGTGGCCATGAGTTTCAGCGATGGCGGCGGCCATCTCGGCAAAGAATTGATTGAGGATGAACAGCACATCATACGGCAATTTCTCTTCGCCCAATTTTGTCGAGCCGCGAATATCCAAAAACATAATGGCGATTGACTGTTCCCGGCCCTGGATGCCGCCTGCCCGGTTGGCGTCCTGGGCCGTCGCCGTCGGCGGCAGCAGCGGCTGGATGGAGAGGTCGTGCCGGGGCCGAAGCTGGCAGGCCAGCCGCACCTCGGGCTCCGCCTCAATCCTCGTGAGCGCCTGCTTCTCCACGTCTTCGGGCGCCGGCAATTCCGTGTGCGCCTCGCCCACATGCACCCGGCAGGTGGTGCAGCGGCCCCGGCCGCCGCAGACATAGGCGTGGGGCACGCCGGCAAAACGCAGCGTTTCCAAAACGGTCTGGCCGACCGGCGCATTGAGGCTGCGTCCATCGGGAACGCCTAGGTGGTACACGCCATGCCGGTTGCGGTAAAAATGGCGGACAACCCGGGCGACAAAGACCGACAGGATGAGCGCAAACACGATGTAGAGGATGTTGGGCTCCAGCGCGCTGAGGTCCTCCATCATGTACTCATGATCGCGCAGAGGCGCATAGACCCTCTTGAAGAAATCCGGATCGTCCAGCGCGACCTCGGACAATTGCCGGCCCACGCGCGCAAAACCCAGGAACGCCAAAACCGGAATCAGGATCGCCGCCCCGAAGAAAAACGGCACCCATTTCCGGTACCAAGCTTTCAAACGCAGCCAGAAATGCAGGCCCATGCAGACATGGCCCCAGACGATGATCATCATGAAGGTCTGCTGCACACCCCGGATCGGATCGGCCACCCATATGGACGTGATGACATATTCATAGGTCGGATCGAAATTCAGCAACGCACCGACGACGGCGGTGCCGATCACATGCACCAGAATCAGCGGAAAGATCAAAAGGCCCAGCCCAATCTGCACCCCTTCCCACAACGGCATGCGGAGGGTTGACCGGCTGAACAGGGCAAAGAGCGACAGGAAAAAGTGTGTCAGGAAGGCGGCCATGAGAATCCAGCCGCCCGGCGGGCCTTGCCAAACCACGGCCAGCGCCTGCCGCATGGCCTCCATGGCCTGCAGGGACACCAGGCCCAGGGCATGATTGATCAGATGGGGGATCACATACGCCGCCACCAGAAGCCCTGACCAAAGTCGTAAACGTCTTACCCACATATCTCTGTACAGTAACGCCGCAGCTGCGGAAAAAATCCGCCGGAAAGGTCTGGTGTCGATCATGGGGGAATTGCGGGACCGCCGCAATACGGCCGAAGCACATCGGCATGGGGAGGGCCCGCGCGCGAACCCCCTGTTCAGCAAACGTCATTCATAAACCCCCGCTTTTACGTACCGGGCGAATCTGGTTAGACTGGCCGCCATGCGCGGTTATTTCGGCATCGGCGTGGAAAGCGTCAGCAAATCAATGAACGTGGGGGGCTTGTTCCGCTCCGCCCACGCGTTCGGCGCGAGCTTTGTGTTTACCGTGGACGCCAAGTATCAGGCGCGGGAAGGCGGATTGTCCGACACCTCCAAAACACCGGGGCACGTGCCGTTTTATCAATTTCCCAACGCCGCCGGCCTGATCCTGCCAGACAAGTGCGAGCTGGTGGGGATCGAACTTTTGGACGACGCGGCGGAATTACCGAGTTTTCGCCACCCGCAGATGGCGGCCTATGTGCTGGGACCGGAACGTGGGTCGCTGTCCCCTGAAATTTTGGAACGCTGCACCTATACGGTCAAAATTCCGACAAAATTCTGCGTCAATTTGGGTGTGGCCGGCGCGATTGTGATGTATGACCGGCTGATGAGCCTGGGCCGGCACGCCCGCCGGCCGGTGATGCCCGGCGGCGAACCGGAACCGATGCCCAAGTCCGAATTCGGCACGCCGGCGTCGATCACCAAGATGGACGCATTTCGGGCAGAGCCGCCGGCGGCGGAAGTGGAAGAATTTATGGAGATGGTGGATAACGGATGAGCATGCGACGGCTTCTGATCTCTCTAACCTTTTTCGCGGCGCTGGTTTTGCCGGGCGCGTCCGTCTCGGCGCAGTCGTTTTTGGCGAACTCCGGCGATTGGAGCGCCTTTAAGGACGGCGCCGGCGCCTCGCTGACCTGCTATATCGCCAGCGCGCCGATAAAGGAAACGGGTAATTACCAAAAGCGCGGCGATGCCTTGGTGCTGGTCACCCACCGGCCCGGCGAGAAAAGCCGGGACGTGGTGGAGTTCCGCGCGGGCTATACCTACCGCAAGGACAGCGAGGTCTTGGTCAATATCGACGGCCAGGTCTACAAGCTGTTCACCGATAAAGAAGCCGCCTGGGCCAAGGATTCCAAAACCGACCGGTCCCTGACCCGGGCGATGATCCGGGGCCGCTCCATGGTGGTGACCGGCTTTTCCTCGCGCGGCACCAAAACGGTCGACACCTATTCCCTGAAAGGCTTCACCGCCGCCTACCGCACCATCGGCAAGGCCTGCGGCGTGAAATAAACGCCGGATCACGTACTTGAGCGAAGACAAAAAAAATCTCATCGGCCTCAGCCGGGACGAGCTGGCGGCGGAGCTGGCGCTTCTGGGCGAGAAGCCGTTCCGGGCCAAGCAGCTTTGGCACTGGATCTATTTCCGGGGCGAGACCAACTTTGCCGAGATGACAACCCTGTCCAAAGGCCTGCGGGAGACCCTGGCCGAACATTTTGAATTACGCCGGCCCCGCGTGGTGACCGAGCAATTATCAGAGGACGGCACCCGCAAATGGCTGTTGGGCACCGACGACGGCAACGAGGTGGAATCCGTCTACATCCCCGAAGAAGACCGGGGGGCGCTCTGTATCTCATCCCAGGTAGGCTGCACGTTGACCTGTAAATTTTGCCATACGGGCACCCAGCGTCTGGTGCGCAATCTGGAACCCGCCGAGATCGTCGGCCAGATGATGATCGCGAGGGATACCTATGGCGAATGGCCGTCGCCGCCGGAAGGGCGCATGCTGTCCAACATCGTCATGATGGGCATGGGCGAGCCGCTCTATAATTATGACGCGGTGGCCCAGGCGTTGAAAATCATCATGGACCCGGAAGGCATTGCGCTGTCGAAGCGCCGGATCACGCTCTCGACCTCGGGCGTGGTGCCGATGATGCAGCGGGTGGGCGAAGAATTGGGGGTGGGCCTGGCGGTGTCTCTGCATGCGGTCCGGGATGACCTACGGGACGTGCTGGTCCCCATCAACAAAAAGTATCCGATCAAAGACCTGCTGGCCGCCTGCCGGGCCTATCCCGGCGCGAACAACGCCCGGCGCATCACCTTTGAATATGTGATGCTGAAGGACGTGAATGATTCCGCAGCCGATGCCAAGGAACTGGTCCGGCTGTTGAAAGGCATTCCCGCCAAGATCAACCTGATCCCGTTCAACAAGTGGCCGGGGGCCAAGTATGAATGTTCCTCTCACCATGTGATCAGAAAATTCTCTGAAATCCTCAATGAGAACGGCCTCTCTGCGCCGATCCGGGTGCCCCGGGGCCGGGACATCATGGCCGCCTGCGGCCAGCTCAAGTCCGCCAGCGAACGGGCGCAGCGGTCTGCCGCCGCCGAACCCTCACCCCTTTCCGCTTAACGAAACAAGAGCAAAAAAATAATCCGGCTGCGCGGGGGACGAAGCCGGATTTAAGGGTGTGTTGTGACGTGTCGAGGTGTGTATAGGCGTGTTTCAGGGTTCTTTCTGCTTCTTGCCGTCGGCGTTGCACCGTCCGGCGTCGTTGCAGGACCCAATCTAGTATCCCCCGATGACACATCGGTGACGGCTCCGTGACACTTTCATGACAATGGTCTGTAGCGCGGGCAGGCGTTTGTCAGAACTAAATTGAGGCCTATAGTGACGTCCGGAGGATGATTTTATGGACGGACGGGACAAGGAACTAATCTATGTGGGCGATCCCATGTGCTCCTGGTGCTATGGGTTTGCGCCGACCAAGCGCAAACTGGAGGAACAGTGCGAGGGCCGCGCCGTAACCACGCTGGTGGTCGGCGGGCTGCATACAGACTGGACCGAACCCCAGGACGATGAACGCAAGAGATTCCTGGACGACCACTGGCGGGAGATCGGCGAACGGTCGGGCCAACCGTTCAAATTCGACATCCTGAACCGCGATGATTTCGTCTACAACACAGAGGCCGCCTGCCGCGCCGCCGTCACCGCCCGCGAGATGGCGGGGAACAAGACGGCGCTCAATTTCTTCACCCATCTGCAAGGCGCGTTCTACGCCGAGAACCGGGATGTCACCCAACAAGACGTTCTCATCGATCTGGCCGGGGAGTTCGGGCTCGACAAGGAAGATTTCGCCACGCGCTCTCCGTCCGACGAGATGCGGCAAAAGACCCAGATGGATTTTTACTTCGCCCAGCGCTTGGGTGTCAGTGGCTTCCCGACCGTGGTGGTCAACGACAAAAACGGTTTCGCCTACCTGACGGTGGGGTATCAGGAATACGAAAACCTGGAGCCGGTGATCGAGGCCTGGCTCACGGGTCAGCTCGCCCACCAGCAATCGGCAGCAGAGTAGCCGGCGTTAGTCGTCCGTCGGGCCGACGTAAAACGTCCCCTCCACTTCGAAGATATCGTTCTGGTTCAGCGCCGAAACTTCCAGGATCGTGCGTGGCGGATAGGGCCCGCCCTCCCACAGCTTTTCCTGCACCGCGTTGACGATGGGCCGGTAGGCGTTCATGTCGGTCACATAGACGGTCAGGCGCACGGCGTCCCACAGGCTGGCGCCTTCCGAAGCGGCGATCAGCTCCATATTGCGGAAGGCTTGCGTAATCCTGGCCTCGTCCCCCTCCACCAGCTCGTTGGTGTTGGGATCAATCCCTCGCATACCGGCAATGAACACATAGTCCCCCGCCCGCGCGCCGACGGACCAGGTGCCCGTGGGCGCAATCGCGCCGTCGGGAGACAAAATCTCTACGCCGGAAACATCTTCATCAGCCATCGTTCGTCCTCGTCGCCACAGTCGGGGGCGGCACTTTAACAGAGGAGTTGATTGGGTAAAACGCCGGGCCCGTGCCCCACTTGCCTTTTGCCGGGCGCTCGGCCAAAGTTGCGCCTCGCCAGATCAGGATAAGGCCGGGACAGAGCCGGGCCACGACATCACGGAGGATACCATGCTCACTGACGATCAATTCCAACAGGCGGTCGACACGTTGCTCGAAGCCCACCGCACCAAGAAACAGGCGGTGCAGCTCTCCACCACCTTCCCGGAGATCGAGGTCGAAGACTCTTACGCCATTTCCTCCGCCATCGCCGATCACTTTGTCAAAGAGGGCGCGAAAGTCGTGGGCCACAAGATCGGCCTTACCTCCAAAGCCATGCAGGCCTCCACCGGCATCGACGAACCCGACTATGGCTACATTCTTGATACGATGCTGCTGAACGATGGCGCAAAAGTGAAGTTCGAGGATTTCTGTGTTCCCCGGGTGGAGCCGGAACTGACCTTCGTTCTGAAAGAGCCGCTGAAAGGGCCGGAAGTCGGGCTGATCGACGTCATGCGCGCCACCGACTATGTGGTCCCCTCCATCGAGATCATCGACGCCCGCATCCAGAACCCGCGAAAGATTTTCGATACCGTCGCCGACAACGGCGCGGCGGCCGGGCTGGTCATCGGCGGCCGGCCGGTGCGGCCCGACGATGTAGACCTGCGCTGGGTTGGCGCGGCCTTCTACCGCAACTCGGAAATCGAGGAATCCGGCTTGGCCGCCGGGGTGCTCGGTCATCCGGCCATGGCCATCGCCTGGCTCGCCAACAAGCTGGCGCCATTTGATGTGACCCTTGAGCCCGGGCACATGATGCTGTCCGGTTCCTTCACCCGGCCTGTGTGGGCGGAAAAAGGCGACACACTGCACGCCGACTTCGGCCCGCTCGGCGGCGTCGCCATTCAGTTCGTCTAGGGCTCAAGATCATGCAGGAAAACACGTTCAAAAAAGCGCTCGCCAACGGCGAGGTTCAGTTGGGTCTCTGGTCCAGCCTGTGCAGCCCGATCACCGCCGAGATCATCGCCGGGGCGGGCTTCGACTGGATTCTGTTCGACACCGAACATTCCCCGATTGAAGTAGCGAGCGTGCTGCCGCTCTTGCAAGCGGCGACCGGCGGTACGGCGTCCCACGCGGTGCGGCCCGCCTGGAACGACCGAGTGCTGATCAAGAAGGTGCTGGATATCGGCGCGCAGACCATCCTCATCCCGTTTGTGCAGACAGCCGACGAAGCCGCGGAAGCGGTGAAAAGCTGCCGCTACCCCCCGGATGGATTACGAGGTGTCGCCGGCTCGACGCGGGCCAGCCGCTATGGCCGGACCAAGGATTACCTGCACAAGGCCCAAGACGAGATTTGCATCCTGGTCCAGGTGGAAACCGGATCGGCCCTCAAGCAGTTGGAGGCCATCGCCAACACCGACGGTATTGATGGCGTGTTCATCGGGCCGTCGGACCTGTCGGCGTCCCTCGGCCATCTGGGTAACCCGGCCCACGAAGACGTGCAAAAGGAAATCGAGAACGCCGGCAAGATCATCCGGGACGCGGGCAAGGCGCCCGGAATCCTGGCCGGCAATGCCGAAGATTCGAAACGCTATATCAGCTGGGGCTTCCAGTTCGTCGCCTGCAGCACGGATTCAGGCCTGTTGACCGCCGCCGCCGATAACCTGGTCAAGTGGATGCGGGGTTAAGTTAGAAGTTCCGCCGCTCCTTCAGCGCGGCAGACAGCGTCCCATCATCCAGATAGTCGAGTTCGCCGCCGACGGGGATGCCGTGGGCGAGCGCCGAGACCGTGACGCCCGCATCCGCCAGCCGGTCGGTGACATAATGCGCCGTGGTTTTGCCGTCTACTGTGGCGCTTGTCGCCAGAATCACTTCTTTGACATTTTCCGCGCCGGCGCGGGAAATCAAGCCCGCCAGGTTCAGGTCTTCCGGGCCGATCCCGTCCAGGGGCGACAGCACGCCGCCAAGTACATGATAGTGCCCGCTGAAGGCCGAGGTCCGTTCGAGCGCCCACAGGTCGGCCACTTCTTCGACCACGCAGATGGTCGCGCCGTCCCGCTTCGGATCGACACAAATTGCGCAGGGATCCGCCGTATCCAGATTGCCGCAGTTGGAACACGTCCGCACATTGTCCGCCGCCTGCTCCATAGCCTGGCCCAGGGGGCGGAGAAGCTGTTCCCGATTGCGGATCAGATGCAGGGCCGCCCGACGGGCGGACCGGGGGCCGAGCCCCGGCAGTTTCGCCAGGAGCTGGATCAGCCGATCAATATCAGTGGTAGCCAAGGAACGCCTTCAAACGTCTAGAACGGCAGCTTGAAGCCGGGCGGCAATTGCAGCCCGCCGGTGAGCTCCGACATTTTTTCCTGCACCCGGACCTCGACCTTGGCTTTGGCGTCGTTGATGGCGGCGACGATGAGGTCTTCCAGCACTTCGATATCATCTGGCCCGGCCAATGACGGATCAATCTTGATCCGGCGTGCCTCGTTCTTGCCGGTCATGGTCACCTCGACCATGCCGGCGCCGGCAGAACCGGTGACTTCCAAATCGCCCAGGGAATCCTGCATTTCCGTCATCTTGGCCTGCATTTCCTGGGCTTGCTTCATCATTTGACCGAGATTCTTCATGTGTCGGTCTCTCCTTCCTCGTCGTCAGGCGGCGGGGCGTCCTCATCCACGGGGGGTCCGCCGATGGTGCGGATGTCTTCCAGCTCCGCGCCGGGAAACACATCCTGCATGGCCTGCATCATCGGGTGTTTGGCCACCTCGGCGCGGCGCGCCGCTTTCTCCGCATCTTCCTGCTGGCGCAGGGTTTGGGCGCCGGCTTCCTGGGTGATCAGCACAGACCAGTTGCGGCCGGTCTGATCGTTGAGAAATTTCCGAAGCCGGTCCGCCAGATTGGGCGCGGCATTTTCGGTCAGGCGGATGCCGATCTTGCCCGGTTCAAACGCGACCAAATGCACATTGTTGACCAAGTCCACCCGGAGCGTGCGCTCGTTCATCTGATCGGCGAGCGCCACCACGTCCTCGAAAGACGCCGGTTCCGGTTTGGCGACTGCCTGCGGTTCGGCCGCGACCGGTTGGGCCGCCGCTTGAATATGACCGCCGGCGACCGCGCGCGCGCCGCCGCCATTGCCGCCCGAAGGAGCGGGACCGGATGACGCGGGGTCAGCGCCGCCGCCATCCTGCAATGTCTGAACCGCGTCCGCCGGGCTCGGCAGGTCGCTGAGATACGCCAGCCGCACCAAAATCATTTCCACCGCCTGGATGGGCATGGGCGCGGTTTGGGCTTCGCGTAGGCCCTTCAAGAGCATTTGCCATGCGCGGCTGAGCGCCGCCATGGACAGCCGGGCCGACAGGTCCTTGCCGCGCACCCGGTCACTTTCAGCATTGGAGGGATCATCCGCCAGGGCCGGGGTGACCTTCACCCGGGTCAGCCAATGCACAACATCCAACAAATCCTGCAGCACGATCAGCGGGTCCGCGCCGTTGGTGTAATCCTCGGTCAGCGTGTCGAGCGCCGTCGCGACATCGCCGGCCATGACCTGTTCCAAGAGATCAAAACTGCGCTCCCGGTCGGCAAGGCCGAGAATGTCTCGCACATCTACGTCGGTGAGCTCTCCGCCATCCATCGCGCCGGTGGCAATGGCTTGATCCAACAGACTTTGGCCGTCCCGGACCGAGCCGTCCGCCGCCCGCGCGATGAGCGCGATGGCCGGCGCGGAGATTTGGGCGTTCTCTTTTTCCGCGATGCCGGTGAAATGCTTGGACAAGGTCTCCACATCCACCCGGCGTAAATCAAAACGCTGGCACCGGGACAATACCGTCACCGGCACTTTGCGAATTTCCGTCGTAGCGAAGACGAACTTTACATGCTCCGGCGGTTCTTCCAGCGTCTTCAACAACGCATTGAACGCGTTGCGGGACAGCATGTGCACTTCGTCGATAATATAGACTTTGTAGCGTGCGGCGACGGGCTTGTAGCGTACGCCTTCGATCAGTTCCCGCACATCGTCGACGCCGGTGCGGCTGGCGGCGTCCATCTCCATCACATCGACCAGCCGGTCCTCGGAAATAGACGTGCACATCTCGCATTTGCCGCAGGGATCAATCGTCGGTCCGCCGTTGCCATCAGGGCCGATGCAGTTGAGCGCCCGGGCAATGATCCGGGCGGTGGTGGTTTTTCCCACACCCCTGACGCCCGTGAGAATAAAGGCATGAGCCAGACGGCCCGAATCAAAGGCGTTGGTCAGGGTGCGCACCATAGCGTCCTGGCCGATCAGATCATGGAAATTTTCCGGCCGGTATTTTCGCGCCAGCACCCGATACGACCCCGACTCCTTGCCGGGCTGGTCGGGCTCCCCGGAGATCAATTGTGGTTCATCGTTCATTGAGTCGCTGTCGGTCATCTATCGGCCGCTAATTGTGCGGGGCCGGCGGGAAAAGGAGACCGGACACGCGACCCGGACGAAACTCGTTACGGCTGCTTCCTTCCGGACCTGACCGGGTTGGCGAGCGGTCCGTCCACGGCCGATCTCCCAATCGAAATATAGCAGGTGAAGGGGGAGGCGAGGCAAGACCGAATGCCGGGGCGTCAATTTGTTGCGCCGGTTGAACAAGATTACGGCTCGACGATGAAGGCCCCGACCATGCCGCGCCGGGCGCCGTGACTCCATGGGGCAAAATACCTGTCGCCTAGGTAGACGGCCGGGCCGCCATGGGATCCTTCGAAATCGTACCATCCGTCCAAAACTGGCACGAAATGGATTTCCTTGATTTCACCGGGACTAAGATGGAGGCCGATCAGGTTCGCGCCGCTAATTTCTTCCTTCTCGGTCAGGACTTTGCGAATCGCCGTGGTCTTGAAAAATTCCGTCGAGGCCAGAATGTGAGGAATTTGATCCCTGTTCTCCACGATCAAAATATACGGCTCGCCCTGAAACAGCCGGATTATCGCCGGGTTGAATTCGTTCTGACGGATTTGAATTTCGATGATGAAGGCCTCTTTCCAGTCGGCTGCAGCCACCACCTCCGCCTGATTTGTCACAAATCCCTTCGTATCAAGTGCCGTGAAAATGTCTGTTTGATGAGGCGAGATGCAGGCGCTGAGACCCGACACCACCAACAGCAAAAGCGCCCACGCAGTCAATGAAGCGCGTCTGCGGCGACGAAAACTTTGAAGGAATGTGGGAAGCAGCGTCATGCAGGGCAAATTTACTCCAAAACCCGAAGGCCGGGAAAAACCATTTTGATCGGAAGCCGACAACGGGGTGATTGCGCAATGGGCCTGTCTGTGTAAATTTCGCCGCCATGAACGAACGTTTCTACTTCGACCGGGCAATTCTTGATCGGGCGGCTCATCTACGGCAGGAACCGGACCAGCAACACCCTGATTTGGCGGGCGTTCGGGAAATTGTTCTGCCCGTCTGGCGCGACAGGAGTCTGGTCTGGCTGGACAAACCCAGCGCCGTCAAATTGGATCGATCAGACGCCGCCTGGTTCGAGGAGAACGCTTCCATCCTTATTTTCTTGGGCCTGGAGGGCGGCGTCGCTTACTACGGCGCCGAACTGTCGCATCTGGACGCCCCTGAAGACGCGCCCTTGCCTGACGGCGCATCGTTTGAAGATTTGCGCCGGCTGGCCTCTACCGTAGAGTCCACAGAAGCCGGCTATCTGGCGTATGCGCGGGCGCTCAGCTATTGGAACCGCACCCATCAGTATTGCGGCGCTTGCGGCAGTCCGACGATCAGCCGGCGCAGCGGTCATGAACGCAAATGTTCGAACGAGGACTGTGGCCGGAGCCATTTTCCCCGCACCGACCCGGCAGTGATCATGCTGGTCACCCACCCAAGCGAAGAAAAGTGCCTGCTGGGCCACAACAAGCGGTTTCAGGGGCTGCGCTATTCGACTATCGCCGGTTTCGTGGAGCCGGGCGAATCGCTGGAGCACGCCGTCGCCCGCGAGGTCTATGAGGAAACCGGCATTCACACCGTGGAACAAATCTATCAGGCGTCTCAGCCTTGGCCCTTCCCGGCATCGATTATGCTGGGCTTCCGTGCTGTGGGCGTAAATGTGGATGTGGACCTGATCGACAACGAACTTTTAGATGCGCGCTGGTTCTCCCGGGACGAAGTCCACGAGATGGCGGAGGAAGGCAATATCCTGCCGCCGCCCGGCTATTCCATCTCTCGCTGGCTGATCGACACCTGGCTCTCGGAGAAGTGACCGGAACGGCCGGGTTTTTCGGCTTAGTTTCCGGGAATTTCTGCCCAATCTTACCCTGCTGAAACATATTGAAGTATTTGAGCAAATTGCCAGAAATTCGGCGAACCCATACTATAAGGGTGACATATCAACGATAACGTAAAGTCATTGAGGTTGTAAGGGTGTGAACCGGATCCTGGAAAAGCTGGTCGCAGAGCGGGGAAACGATCATGAAGCGGCCAATGCCATCATGACGACCTTGCTGTCGGCTTCGGTCGATCTGTTCTGGGAAGCCGACCACAATCACATCATTCAGAAAGTCCACGCGACGCCGACCGGTGACCCTCATACCTTGGGGGAGAGCTTACTTGGTCAGCCGATCTGGGGTCTCACCCCCGAGACAGTAAATTTGAAATCGGCCATGGAGGACAGGGCCTCTTTCAGGGATATCCACTGCCGCCTCGTCGGCGCGGACGGATTGGAACGCCCCGTCGCGGTGAGCGGCGTGCCGACCGGCGGCACGGCGGGCGGTGCGCCAGGTTATATCGGCTCCATCCGGGTGACCGCCCGGCCCGAATCGTCTCGCGGCGTAGCCGGGGCCTTGGAGCATATTTATTTCGAGGCGTTAGAGAACCTGACGGACGGGATTATCATTTGGGACGCCAGCCACCGGTTTGTTGCCTGTAACCGCCGCTTCCGGAAAATGAACCCGGATGTTTCACCGTTTCTCCGGCCCGGCTTAACCATGCGGGAATACCGGGAGATCAGAGATGCCGGCGGGTACATCGTGGAGTCTCGCGACGCTCTCACGTCTGCAGACGAAGCAGGCGGCGATAATGGCCCCGCCGAAACGCCCACCCACTACAACACGACCAGCGAAGGGGAAGTGTACCGGGTACGCCGATCAATCCTTGCGGACGGCAGTCTGGTTGTTGTCTGTTCGGATGTGACCAACGAACGCTTGATGGAGCGTCAGCTCCAGCAAGCCCAGAAAATGGAAGCCATCGGCCATCTCACCAGCGGTATCGCACATGACTTCAACAACCTGCTGTCGGTGATCACCGGCAATATCCAATTGGTGATGCTGCGGCCCGATGACGACAACAACGAGGACCGGCTCTGCTCCGCCATGGAAGCCGTGGAAAGGGGCAGCGCTCTGGTCAACCGCATGCTGGAGTTCTCCCGAACCCAGTCGTCGGAAGCCGAAACCGTTTCGATTCACGATATGGCGGATGGCCTGAAGGATTTGATGCAGCGATCCCTGGGCGAGACCGTCGAGATCGTTTGGTCTCTCGATCCGAATTTATGGCCCATCGCCATTGATAAAAGCGAGTTTGAGAACGCCATTTTGAATTTGGGAATCAACGCCAGACACGCCATGCAAGACGGCGGTACGTTGACCATCCGTGGTGAGAACCTGACGCTCGATTCTGCACAAAATCTTTCCGACTCCGAGCCTCTGGATGGAGATTTTGTGTGTGTTTCTGTCGCCGACACGGGCTCTGGCATTTCCGAGGATCATATCGATTTGGTGTTCGACCCCTTCTTCACTACGAAAGGCGAAGGGGAAGGAAATGGATTGGGTCTCAGCATGGTCATGGGCATGGTCAAGCAGGCCGGTGGCGCGGTCGATATCCTGAGCTCGCCCGGCGAAGGGACGACCGTGAAGCTTTATTTCCCCCGATCTGCCGAAGGCGAGGCCCAACCCCTGAAAGAAGAAGAGGCCCAACCAACCGCCGGACACGGCGAGAGTATTTTGCTGGTCGAGGATGACGAAACCGTCCGCGATACAGTCATCGATATGCTGCACAGTATCGGCTATCACGTCCTGAATGGCGAAGACGGCAGGGAGCCACTGCACGCCGTCACCGAGGACGACAATGTTGACCTTCTGTTGACCGATGTGGTTCTGCCCGGCGGCCGGACCGGCATCAGTGTGGCCGACGAAGTGCGCCGCCGCCTGCCGGACGTCAAGGTGCTGTTGATGTCCGGGTACTCAGATATCAAGAATCCCGAAATTTCGTCCCGCATCGGCGAATTTCCCCGTCTGGCCAAGCCGTTCAACCGGGACGAATTGGCCAACACGATCGAAAAAATTCTGGGCTAGCGCCGCCCGCCGGCCAGCTTCACCGCATCCGGATGCCGGCGCAGCCGCGCCATTGACCACACGCCGAAGACCGGCCCTGCCGCCAAAACCGCAAAGGCAATTTGCCAATTTGTCGTCTCGACCAGAATTGGCATCAGATGAATGGTGATCAGTCTCAGCAAAAATCCGGCGCAGGTCTGCACGGTCAACATGGTGCCGACGAACTGCGGATCGGAGAGCTCCGCGACGCTCGCCGAGAACTGGGCGGAATCGGCGACAATGGAGATGCCCCAGATGACGCACACCAGCGTTAACAGGGTTGGCGGCGCGCCGAACAACGCACCGGCCAGCAAGGCGCAGGCGCCGCTGACCGTCATGGCGGTCATGGTTACTGTGGTCCGGCCGTGGCGGTCCGCCAGATAGCCCGCCAGCAAACAGCCGAAGACGCCGCCGACTCCGATGGACAAAAACGTCGCTAGCCGCGCCCAGAACGCCGGGTCGCTACCGCCCGATATTCGGAAACTGGCGTCCAGGAACACGCCCAGCCAGGCCCACATGGCGTAGAGCTCCCACATATGACCAAGGTAGCCGAAGTTCGCCAACCTGAGGGATTTAGAGGAGAAGGCGGTAAACAGATGGCGGGGATTAAACGGTGGCGACTTGGCCGGCGGCGCGCCGAGCTCCACAAGATGAATCAGAAAGGCGGCGGACAGGGCGACGCCCGACGACAGGCCGATGGTAAGCCGCCAGTCGATCCCGCCGAACGCATTGAACATGTGGGGAAAGCCTGAGCCCAAGGTCAGCGCACCGACCAGGATCGCCACCAGCAGGCCGAGATCGCCCTTGGCCCAGGTGCTCGCCATCTTCATCCCCACCGGGTAAACGCCGGCCATGCAGGCCCCGGTGATAAATCGCATGGCAATCACCATAGGCGACGCCGGATCGAGCCAAAGGATCGCCCCGTTGGCGATGGCGGCAATAAGGGCGGAGACCATGAAAAACCGCTGCGGCTTCAGCCTGTCCGCCAGACCCAGCACGGCGCTGATCAACGTGCCAGCGACAAACCCGGCCTGCACCGCGCTGGTGTAAAGCGAGGCAAACGTGTGACCGAGATCGACCTCCGCCATGATCGACGGCAACACGGCCGAGGCGGAAAACCAGAGCGCCATGACGGCGACTTCACAGAAAGCCAGGATAGCCAAGCTTCTGACTTTGGGGCTCAAGCTATTCCGCCCGCATTTAAAGTGCCTGGCCTTTAAGTAGGCGCGGCAAATTCCCCGATTGACCCATGGCGTGCCGCATGAAGGTTTTTTTCAGGGGCCCGATTTTATTGACCACAGCGAGGCCTAAGTCCCTGGCCAGACGAACCGGCGGCAGGTCGTTGGAGAACAATCTATTTAATCCGTCGGTCGACGCCAGCATCAACATATTGTCAAAGCCGCGCCAGCGCTCATAGCCCGCCAGCACATGCGCCGCCCCGATATCGAGACCAAGCCGGTGCGCATCGGTCAGCACCTCGGCCAGCGCCGCCACATCCCGGAGACCCATGTTCAACCCCTGTCCGGCAATCGGATGCATGGCGTGGGACGCATCACCAATCAGCGCCAGGCGATCAGCCGTGCTGGTCCGGGCAAATTGCAGAGATAAGGGATACGCCCAGCGGGGCGACACCAATTCCAGTTCTCCGAGGAAATCACCGAAGCGCCGAGCCAGCGCCGCCATGAAATCGTCATCATCAAGCGACTTGATATGAGCGGCGGCAGGCTCTTTTTCGGTCCATACGATTGATGCGCGGTTACCGGTGAGCGGCAGGATCGCAAACGGGCCGGCCGGCAGGAATCTCTCATGGGCGACGTTCTGATGGGGATGTTCATGGGCGACCGTGCAGACAAAACCTGTCTGGCCATAGTCCCAGGCGGTGACTTGAATGCTCGCACTCTCCCGGGTTTTCGACTGGCGGCCATCAGCGGCAATGACCATGTGAGCCGAGATCCGCTCCCCGCCGGCAAGGGTCACGCACACGTCATCAGGTCCCGCCTCAATTGAGGAAATTTCAGCGGGGGCGATTAGTTGTAGGCGCTCGCTCTCTTCAACTGCTTGCTGAATAGCAAATCGCAGGTGTCTGTTTTCCACCATGTAACCCAGCGCCGGCGCGCCCACTTCTTCGTGGTCATAATGGAGAAACAACCGGGAGTCCCCATCCGAAACGCGGATATCCAGGATTGGCGACTCTTCGGCCGGAACGCACCGCCAAATCCCCAGACTGTCCAGCATCTGCTTGGGCGCTTGGGCAATCGCCGAGGCCCGGCCGTCAAATTCCGGCGCCAATTGTTCCGGCGCCGGCTGGTGATCAACCAGAACACAACGCAAGCCGGCGGACGCCAAAGCCACGGCCATCACGCCGCCGGCCAGGCCCGCACCAACAATCACGATGTCCGTTTGAGATTCGACCAAAATGAACGCCCCCGATCATCAAAATGCAGTGGAACCGCCATATGCGAGCTTGGGCCGGGGAATGTCTAGTCTCTTTTATGCATAATTTTTATGCATATTGTTATTTATATCCGTTAATGAATAAAAATTAGGCATTTTTTAGGCTGCCTCTCTGAACAAATATTGTCTAATCCATTGATATAATTGGAATAATTAAGTTTGGCACGGAACTTGAAATGACCTTTGCCGTTGAACGCCGTTGTGAGCGCTTTCTGGGCTATGCCTGCGTGCCTTCGGGGGGAAACGCACACGCCAGGTGTGGCATTTTTTTAACTGTAACAAGGAGCCATCCGATGAAACTCGTCATGGCGATTATCAAGCCGGCCAAGCTGGAAGCCGTTCGGGAGGCCCTCGTCGATGCGGGTATCACCGGCCTGACCTCCAGTGAAGTGTCCGGGTTCGGCCGTCAAAAAGGACACACGGAAATTTACCGGGGTGCGGAATACGCGATTAGCTTCGTTCCCAAAACCAAAGTCGAGGTTGCTGTGCCCGATGCACAGGTAGACACGGCCATCGAGGCCATCAAAACGGCCGCCAACTCCGGGAACATTGGAGACGGAAAAATCTTCGTCCTGGAACTGGGTACGGCGGTGCGAATTCGTACCGGCGAATCCGGTGAAGAAGCCCTATAGGAGAAACCGACATGCGTACTTCCATGAAAATTCTTAGTCTCTTCGGCCTCGCCACGGCAGCCCTTTTTGCGGCTGACCCGGTGTTGGCGCAGGACGCCAAACCCAAACTCGATAGCGGCGACACAGCGTGGATGCTGACCTCTACCGTCATTGTTTTAATGATGACCATCCCGGGTGTGGCGCTTTTCTACGCAGGCATGGTCCGCAAGAAGAACGTGCTGGCCACGCTGATGCAAAGTTTTGCCATCACCTGTCTGGTGACCATCATCTGGATGGTGGCAGGCTACAGCCTGGCCTTTTCCAACGGCGGCAACGCCTATGTGGGGAACCTGGACCTGGCCTTCTTGAACCATGTCACGGTGGGCGCCATAAATGGCACAATCCCTGACACCGTGTTCATCATTTTCCAGGCCACTTTCGCCATCATCACCGCGGCCCTGATTACCGGCGCCGTGGCGGAGCGGATGAAGTTCTCCGCCCTGTTATGGTTCATCGGCATCTGGTCATTGGTCGTGTACTCCCCGATTACCTTCTGGGTATGGGGCGGCGGCTTCCTGGGTTCCGACGGCGTGCTTGATTTCGCCGGCGGTACGGTCGTGCACATTAACTCCGGCATCGCCGCGCTGGTCGCCGCGATTATGCTCGGCAAGCGCAAAGGCTTCGGTGTCGAGAACCTGGCGCCCCACAATGTGGGCCTGACCATGATTGGCGGCTCTCTGCTGTGGGTCGGCTGGTTCGGCTTTAATGCCGGTTCAGCCGTCAGCGCAGGCGGCGGCGCCGGCATGGCCATGGCGGTTACCCAAATTGCCGCGGCAGCTGCCGGTCTCGCCTGGATGATTGTCGAATGGATGCACCACAAGAAACCGACCCTGTTGGGTGTGGTTTCCGGCGCCGTCGCCGGCCTGGTCGCCATCACCCCGGCCTCAGGATTTGTCGGCCCCATGGGCGCGCTGTTCATCGGCCTGATCGCGGGCGTGATCTGCTACTGGGGCGCTGCCTTCCTCAAACCGAAGCTCGGCTATGACGACTCTCTTGACGTCTTTGCCGTACATGGTCTCGGGGGCATCACCGGCGCCATCCTGACCGGTGTGTTTGCGGTCGAGGCGATCGGTGGCACCGCTGGCGCGCTTGAAGGCAACATTGGTCAGATCGGCACTCAGATCTATGGCATCATCGCGACCATCGTCTGGAGCGGTGTGGCGTCGGCGGTCATCCTGTTCGTGATCGATAAGGTCATCGGACTGCGGGTGGATGCGGATGCGGAAGCCGAGGGTCTCGACCTCAACCAGCATGGAGAGATGCTGCACTAACCCTCCCTACCCCAGATCGGCGGGACCTCCTCCACTTCGGGTCCCGCCGTCAGGCGGCCGGTTCGTCGCCACAACCTCGGACCCCGCCACCCCGGACCGCCCCGCGCCTGCCACGCCGTGGGGCGGTCCATTTGTATAAAAAATATGCAAATGCCTCTAATTGCTTAAATAATGACCAATTACAGCGCGCCGAGCCCTGCCATCAAATCGACAAATCGCCCCTAGGGTATTGACGTTGCTTAATTTTATGGGGTTTACGCCGTTTCGGCACGCTATTTGTAAGAGAGGTGGCAAGCGTGGCGCTTACGAACACTATCTGAGCCGATCCAGCCGCGAAGGGGTCTTATTGGCCTCCATGTTTGCTGGATTTTGCTTTCGGGGGTCCGCCATGCTGAGGCACTCAACGTGGAGGACGATCAATGCATACACTTTGCAAAAAATCATGGAGTTACTTTTTCCCGGCAATCGCTGTAGCCCTGTTCGCAACAGCGCTGCCAGGCGAGGCCCTGGCCCAGGACGACAAATTGTCCGACGGCAACACGGCCTGGATAATTACCGCCACGGCGTTGGTCCTGTTCATGACCATGCCGGGTCTGGCGCTTTTCTACGGCGGCCTAGTGCGATCCAAAAACGTACTTTCGGTCCTCATGCAGTGCTTCGGCATTTGCTGCGGCATGTCCATCCTATGGTTGGTGCTGGCCTATTCCATCGCTTTCGGCGGCGCCAATGCCTGGTGGGGCGGCCTGGACAAGATGTTCCTGGCCGGCGTCACCACGGAAACACTGTCCGGCAACATCCCGGAGAACGTGTTCTTCATGTTCCAGATGACCTTCGCCATCATCACGCCCGCCCTAATCGTCGGCGCGTATGTGGAGCGCATCAAGTTTAGCGCCGTTATGCTGTTTAGCGCCTTGTTCCTGATCTTCATCTATGCCCCATCGACCCACTGGATTTGGGGCGGCGGCATTCTCGCCGACATGGGCTGGATCAGCGACTCGCTTAAAGGCGTCGGCACCATGGACTTTGCTGGCGGCCTGGTGGTTCACGCCAACGCGGGTATCGCCGCCCTGGTGATCGCCAAAATGCTGGGCAGCCGCACCGGATTTCCGAGCGATCTGCGCCCACCCCACAATCCGGGGATGGTGATGATCGGCGCGGCCATGTTGTGGGTCGGCTGGTACGGCTTCAACGCGGGCAGCGCACTGGCCGCCGACGGCGCCGCCGGCATGGCCATGACGGTGACGCATATTTCCGCCGCCACCGCGTGCCTGTTCTGGATCACCATCGAGTGGATCAAATTCGGCAAGCCCAGCTTGGTCGGCATCGCCACCGGCGCGATCGCCGGTCTCGCCACCATCACCCCCGGTTCCGGCTTTGTTGGTCCGGTCGGGGCGCTGGTATTCGGTGCGCTGGCAGGCGTGATCTGCTTCTTCATGATCGATGTGGTGAAGCGCGCCTGGAATATCGACGACTCTCTCGATGTGTTTGCGGTCCACGGCGTCGGCGGCATCCTTGGCATCCTGCTGACGTCATTCTTTGCTGACTCGAGCCTTGGCGGCAACGGTCTGGCCGAGGGGCTTACCATGGGCACCGCGTTCATGGGTCAGTTCCTGGCCACGGTCATCACGATTGTCTGGGCAGGCATCGCCAGCTATGTCATCGTGCTTATCGTCAAAGCTTTGGTCGGACTGCGTGTCGACGAAGACGAAGAAACCGAGGGTCTGGATCTGACCTCTCACGGCGAGCGGGGCTACGACCTCTAGTTCTCTGGAGGTCTTTCCGCCCACTGATTCAATATTGAAAGGAACCATGTCATGAAAATGGTTATGGCTATTATCAAACCCGCAAAACTTGACGCCGTGCGCGAAGCTTTGACCGGAATCGGCATTCAAGGTCTAACCGCCAGCGAGGTCTCCGGCTTCGGGCGTCAAAAAGGACACACCGAAATCTACCGGGGCGCTGAGTACGCGATCAGTTTCGTGCCCAAGTCCAAGATCGAAGTGGCGGTGGACGATTCTCAAGTCGACGCCGTCGTCGAGGCGATCCAATCGGCCGCCAACTCAGGAAATATCGGAGACGGCAAAATCTTCGTCCTCGATGTCGCCCAGGCGGTTCGCATCCGGACCGGTGAAACCGGCAGCGAAGCCCTCTGATCCGACGGTGTTGCACCACCCCGCAGGGCCTCTTGTGGCTATGACCCGCGCGGGCTAAACTCCGCGGCCTTCAGAAACGCCCCGCGCTCAGGACATGGGCGCGGGGTCATTTCATGGTGAACAGGAACAACAGGCGCGCAGAACGGGCATGCACAATACAACCATCGAGAACCTGACGGACTATCCGTTTGACCGGTTGCGGGCGCTGCTCAATCCGCTCAATCCGCCGGAAGGTGTCGCGCCGTTCGTAATGTCTTTGGGCGAGCCGCAACACCCGTCGCCTGCCATAATCGCCGAGGCGGTCGCCGCCCATGCGAGCGAGTGGGGAAAATACCCCCCCATCGGCGGTACGCCAGACCTGCGGCAGGCCATCGCGGACTGGCTGACCCGGCGATTTCATTTGCCGAACGGATTAGTCGATATCGACACGCACGTTTTGCCGGTCGCCGGCACCAAGGAGGCCCTCTATATGGCGGGTGATTTGTGCGTGCCCCCGGCGATCAACGGCAAGCCGCCGTTGGTCCTGATCCCCAATCCGTTCTATCAGGTCTATGTGGGCGCGGCGGTCATGAAACAGGCGGAACCCTATTATTTGTCGGCCACCGCGGAGATCGGGTTCCTCCCCGATTTTGAGGCGCTGGACAGCGAAACCCTCGATCAAACAGCAATGGCCTACCTATGCTCCCCCTCGAACCCCCAAGGGGCGATTACTGATCTAGCGTATTTAAAGAACGCCGTCCGGTTGGCCAGAGAGCACGATTTCGTTCTGATCGCCGACGAATGTTATGCGGAAATATATGACGCCGCCCCGCCGCCGGGCGTGTTGCAGGCCTGCGCGGAACTGGGGGCAGGTTTTACCAATGTGCTGGCCGTGCATTCGCTTTCCAAACGGTCCAGTGCGCCCGGGTTGCGCTCTGGCTTTGTCGCCGGCGATCCCGATTTAATCGCCCGGTTTAAGACGCTCCGCAATTATGGCGGGGCGCAAATTCCGCTGCCCCTGCAGGCGGCGTCCGCCGCGCTGTGGCGGGACGATGCGCATGTGGAAGAGAACCGCCGAATCTATGCCCGGAAGTTTGATCTGGCGGATCAGCAGCTCTCCGGACGGCTCGGCTATTACCGGCCGGACGGCGGGTTTTATCTGTGGCTGAATGTGGGCGACGGTGAGGCGGCGGCGGCCAAGCTCTGGACTCAGGCCGGCATCCGGGTGATTCCCGGTGCTTATCTGGCGCGCCCCGATCACACCGGCCTCAATCCCGGCGCCGGGTATATCCGGGTGGCGCTGGTGCAGATGCCCGAGGAAATCGGCCCGGCCCTGGGAACCCTGGCCGAGATACTCTAGACCCTAAAATACAGGTCGCGTGATCCGCTCGTTCTCATGCAGAAGACCGGCGAGAATTTCCGCGCCCCGGGCCACCGCGTCGCGGTTTTTCGGTGCGCCTAAGCAAATGCGCACGGCTTCCGGGATCCGGCCCCGCCCCGTGGCAAACGTTTCCGCCGGAAGAATGGTCACCCCTTCCCGTTTGGCCTGATCGGCGAATTCGTTGGCGCGCCATGGATCCGGCAGCTTGAGCCAGATGTGATAGCTGCCGGGATGGCTGTCGATCATGTTTGCGTCGAAGGCGGCGCGGAAGATTTGCTGGCGGCCGGCGACTTCCCTTTTGTGCCACGCGATTAGTTCCGCGCCCGTCCCGTTGCCGAGCCAAAGACGAACGACCTCCAGCATCAACGGTGGAGCCATCCAGCTGGTCAGATTGACCGCCGTTCGCACGCCTTCGGACTTGCCCTCCGGCGCGATGACTAAGCCAGCGCGCAATCCCGGCGCAAAACACTTGGAGACGCCGGAGATAAAATAGGTAATCTCCGGTGCGATCATGGCAATGGGCGGCGGCAGGTCTTCCAGCAGATAGCCCATGACATCATCTTCCAGAATCGCCACACCGTGGCGGCGGGCGATCTCGGCGATGGCGCGGCGGCGTTCAAACGGCATGATCGCCGTCGTCGGATTGTGCAATGTGGGTAGACAATAGAGCGCCTTGGGCGGGCGGGCCTGGCAGAGTTTCTCGAACGCTTCCGGCATGATGCCGTCCGTATCAATCGGCAGCGGTTCCAGCTTCAATCCCAAATGCGCCGCCAAGCCTTTGACCGCCGGATAGGTGACCGCCTCCACAGCCAAGGTGTCGCCGGGACGGGTGACAGCCATGAGGGCAGACGTAACTGCGTGTTGGGCGCCTGTGCAAATGGTGATCCGTTCGGCGGTTGTCGTCATACCGAAATACGCGGCGGCCTCCGCCATCGCCTGACGATGGGCCGGGTGCCCACCGGCCGTTTCATACGCCAAAAGTTCGTCCAAACCAGGTTGGGTCGAAATCTCCGCCAGCGCCGCCGACAAATAATTCCGCCGGTCTCCCGGCGGCGACATATTGGGACCGAAATCGATTTGATTCGTATCCACGTCAAAGCTGGAGAAAAAGCCGGTCCCGTCGCCGTCAGGCCCGGCTTCTCCCCGGACGAAGGTGCCCCGACCAACTTCTCCATAGGTCAACCCCCGCTGTTCAGCGGCGGCATAGGCCCGGCTGACCGTGCCGACAGTGACGCCCAATTGATAGGCCAGCTCTCGATGGGTCGGGAGGCGCGTACCAGCGGTGACCGCCCCCTTTGAAATGTCGTCGGCCAAAGCATCGGCAATGGCCAAATACCTGGGACCGGTTCGTTCGGAAAGATCTGGAGTCCACATTGTCATGGTGACAATAAATACATTGACGATAAAATCAAGTCAATATAGATACAATATCTAAATTTAAATGAGGACAATGCCATGAATATTACCAACAATGCTCCATATTGTATCGATACAAAGCCGGTTCTGCTGCGTTTTGGCGCGGTGTTGACCATGGCCGCGCGCGCGACCGGCCTTTGGTTCGTGCTCGCAATAACTTCAGCATTCAATGTCTTGGTTGCCTGGCAGACCCGAGCCACCCAACGGCGCCAATTGGCGGACCAGTCTGCCCATATTCTCCGGGATATGGGGATGACCCGGGGAGACGCGATCCGGGAGAGCGGGAAGCCTTTCTGGCGGGTCTAGATGTTTGGGTGCTATTTACCAGTGGCGCCGCTTCATAAAGACACACGATTTCAGTGATTTAGGCGGGGAAGTTAACCTTCTATCAATACTCCCCGCCTAATTTTTTAGGATGGCACGAACGATTGCACAATCGGCGCGACCGGCCATTTTGCCGGCGGCCTTTCTGGAAAACCTGAAGCGGCGGCTTATTGAGGTTGCCGGTACGGTATTATTCCTTCTTGCGGCAGCCTTGCTGTTCTCCATCCTAAGTTTTGAGACGTCCGATCCGTCCTGGAACAGCTCGTCATCCGGGCCGGTTCACAACCTGATGGGCCTGACCGGTGCATACGCTTCGGACCTCTTGCTTCAGGTGTTCGGGATCGCCGCTGTCCTCCCCTCTCTGCTGTTGGTCGCCTGGGGTTGGCGGCTGCTTACCAAGCGCGGCATCGGCATGATCTGGCTGCGCAGCCTCTTGTTTCTGAGCGCCATTGTTGCCGCCACGGTTTTTCTTGACGCTTTTGACGAACCTGAATTATGGCCCCTCCGTACCGGACTGGGCGGCGTGACGGGATCGTTGTTGATGGCGTTCCTCACCAGCGCCCTGCAACCGCTGGCGTGGTCTTTTGACTATATATTGGTCGCCGGCTTGGCCTTTTTGCTGGCTCTCTCCGCCTTTGTTTTTTCCGCCGGTCTGGACCGGTCCGAATGGCTGGCCATGTGGCGCACTGGCGAATGGGGCGCCCTCCAGGCCTGGGCCGGGATGTTGTTTATCCGGGATAAAGCCCGTTTGCCCCGTGAACGGATCGAACCGGTCTTCGGCGAAGACGAGGAAGAAGAGAGCGACCACGAGGTTGAGCAACCCGCCGGCACAGTTCCCGAACTTCGGGCCCCGGCGCGGCCCGGCCTCGCCAGGAAATCCGTTGTTGAAGACAAGGCCAGCAAGGCCAAGCCCGGCAAACGCGCCAAGGCCGCACAACAGGGCAGCCTGAAGCTTGGCAGGGACGCCAGCTTCCAGATTCCGCCGCTGGACTTCCTGGAAGCGCCGCCAGACGAAACAAACGCCGACAAGACCGACAAAGCCGCCTTGCAACAGAATGCTGAGCTGTTGGAATCGGTGCTCGATGATTTCGGCATCAAGGGTGAGATCGTCAAGGTGCGGCCCGGCCCCGTGGTCACGCTCTATGAGTTGGAGCCCGCCCCTGGCACCAAAACCTCCCGGGTCATTGGCCTGTCTGATGATATTGCCCGCTCCATGAGCGCGCTTTCGGTTCGGATCGCCGTCGTGCCCGGCCAAAGCGTCATCGGCATCGAGCTGCCCAACGCTCAGCGGGATATGGTTTATTTCCGGGAGCTTCTTGCCTCCCGTGATTTTGAAAAGTCCGCCGGCGCACTCACCCTGGTTCTCGGAAAGGACATCGGCGGCGCACCCTCCATGGTGGACCTGGCCCGCATGCCGCACCTGCTGATCGCCGGCACCACCGGCTCCGGCAAGTCGGTGGCCATCAACACCATGATCTGTTCCCTGCTCTACCGACTGACGCCCGATCAGTGCAAGTTCATCATGATTGATCCAAAGATGCTGGAACTTTCCGTCTACGACGGCATTCCTAATCTCCTAGCGCCCGTCGTCACCGATCCCTCCAAGGCGGTGGTCGCGCTCAAATGGGCGGTGCGGGAAATGGAAGATCGCTACCGCCTGATGTCTCAGATGGGTGTCCGGAACATTACCGGCTACAACAACCGGCTGGCCGACGCCCGAAAGAAGGGCGAGGAACTGACCCGCCGGGTGCAGACCGGTTTCGACGATGCCGGCAAGCCGGTCTACGAAGACCAGCCCCTGAGCATGGACCCGTTGCCTTTAATCGTCGTCGTTGTCGACGAGATGGCGGATTTGATGATGGTCGCCGGCAAGGATATCGAGGCCGCCATCCAGCGCCTGGCGCAAATGGCCCGGGCCGCCGGCATTCACCTAATTATGGCGACGCAACGGCCGTCAGTGGATGTCATCACCGGCACCATCAAGGCAAACTTCCCAACCAGGATCAGTTTCCAGGTCACCTCCAAAATCGACAGCCGCACCATCCTTGGCGAGCAGGGGGCAGAGCAGCTTCTCGGCCAGGGTGATATGCTTTACATGGCGGGCGGCGGGCAGATCACCCGCGTGCACGGCCCCTTCGTCAGCGATGAAGAAGTGGAACACATCGTCAAATTCCTGAAAGACCAGGGTGAGCCCGAATATGTCAGCGACGTGACCGAAGATGCGGAAGCCGGTTTTTCCGTCCCCGGCGTGGATGGTGGCAGCAATTCCGACGACAGTTATTACGACGAGGCCGTCGCCCTGGTCGCGCGCGAAGGCAAGGCCTCGACCAGCTTTATCCAGCGTCATTTGCAGATCGGCTACAACCGCGCGGCCCGCATCATGGAGCAGATGGAGGAGCAGGGCGTGGTCAGCCAGGCTGACCGGGTGGGCCGCCGCGAGGTCTTGATCGGCAATCACTAGAGCAAGCGAGACGCGCTTGAACGGTCGTGCCGAATGAGCGACAGTGCGGCCTCCATAGTCTTGAACCGAAACTTGATGTCCAAGCTCACCTCTTTCCTGGCGGCCTTTTTGGTAACGCTGCTGATAAGCACCGGCCAGGCCGGCGCGGAAAATGCCGTTCCGGCGAAACTGTCGGCGCAGGACAAAGCGGACTTGGAGCAGGTGCGGCAGTATTTTCATTCCCTCAAAACGTTGCGCGGGAGATTTCTTCAGGCGGCGTCAAACGGCAGCGTGGCGTCGGGAAAGATTTATTTATCCCGGCCGGGCAGGCTCCGATTTGAATACGACCCGCCGACGCCGATCCTCATGGTTGCTGACGGTATTTTTCTCATCTATGTGGACAAAGACCTAAAGCAAATTACCCATATTCTCCTCGGCTCAACACCCATCGGCGTGCTGGTGCAGGACGAAGTTAAGCTGTCAGGCGACATTACCGTGACTCGAATCAGCCGGACTCCTGGGGTTCTTCGCGTCACCCTCAAGGATACGGATGAACCGGAGAAAGGCTCCATTACCTTGGCCTTTAGCCGGGCGCCGTTCGCGCTTCGCAAGTGGACGGTGGTGGACGCCCGGAATATCGCAACAGATGTGACCCTCTCCGGGATCGAAACCGACATTACCCTGGATAAGGAGCTGTTTATTTTCCGGGAAGAAAGCCTGAAGAAAGAATTTTAGAGATGGCATATGCATATTATGCATGCCTGACATGCGTTTAGCTCATTGATTAACCCGGTTGAGCTGCCCAATTATAGAGGTAATGGAAAACCTGTTCCGCAATGGAATGGGTGTGCGAAATCAACTCCCCCGGTTATTTCGCTTTCCAATTATATAAAAGCGCCCGGCACCCCCTGACCGGGCGCTTTTTTGTGGCTTGATATTCGCCTGTCCACGCCGGATAAAGCCCGCATGCGCATCGTCACCTGGAATATCAACAGCGTCCGATTGAGGATCGATCTTCTCGGCAAGTTGGCCAAAACCCTGGAGCCAGATGTTATTTGTCTGCAGGAAACCAAGGTGACGGATGAACTGTTTCCGGCAGACGCTATTGCTGACCTCGGCTATCCACATCAAGCCATCAAGGGGATGAAGGCGTATAACGGTGTCGCCATTCTGTCAAAACTACCCCTCGAAAGCATAGAGAGCCGCAACTGGTGTGGCAAAACCGACGCCAGACACGTTTCCGCAGTGCTCCCCGGCAATGTAGAGCTGCACAATTTTTATGTCCCTGCCGGCGGCGATATTCCCGACCCGGCGCAAAATGCCAAGTTCGATCACAAACTTAAATTTCTCCGCGCCGCGACCCGCTGGGGAAAGGGACGGCAAGATTCGGAGGCGAAACGAATTTTGGTGGGAGATTTGAACATCGCCCCCCTGGAAACCGATGTCTGGTCTCACAAACAGCTTTTAAAAGTCGTGTCTCATACGCCGGTTGAGGTGGATCTGCTGGAAAAACTGCAGAAATCTGGGCCTTGGGTGGATGCCGTACGCCGTATCGTCCCGCCGGAGGAGATTTTGTACAGCTGGTGGAGCTATCGGGCCAAAGACTGGGCGGCGGCGGATAAGGGCCGGCGGCTGGACCATATTTGGATCACACCGCCCTTGGAACACGTGGTAACGAACGCCCAGGTGCTGAAGGAGGCGCGGGGATGGACCCAGGCCTCCGATCACGCTCCGGTGGCCGTTGATTTGAACATCTAGTTGGAAAATTCAAGGAACCAAGCGATAACCGTTGGGTTCGGTCACCAATAGAACCGCATTTGACGGGTCCCGCTCGATCTTTTGACGCAGGCGGTAGACATGGGTCTCCAGCGTATGCGTCGTAACGCTGGCATTATATCCCCACACCTCGTCAAGCAGCACGTCGCGACCGACAACCCTCTCACCGGCCAGGTACAGGAATTTAACAATCGCTGTTTCCTTGTCGGTCAGCCGCACTTTCTTATTGGTTTCATTGTCCAGCATGAGCTTTGCCGCCGGGCGGAACGTATAAAGTCCAATCGTGAAAACGGCATATTCACTCTGCTCGTGCTCTCGCACATGCGCCCGCAGCCGCGCCATCAGCACCCCGACCTTGAAGGGTTTGGTGACATAGTCGTTCGCCCCGGCGTCCAGACCAAGAATGGTGTCCGCATCCGTATCCGCACCGGTCAACATAATAATCGGGGATTTTACGCCGTTCCGGCGCATCACCCGGCAAACTTCACGGCCATCCATGTCCGGCAGACCCACATCCAACAGTATTATGTCAAAATACTGCTCTTTCGTGCGGTCGATCGCCTCGGCGCCCGATTCAGCGGTCTCCGTGACAAACTCTTCATGGATCTGCAATTGCTCGGCCAGCATCTGGCAAAGGTCGGGATCGTCGTCCACAACAAGAACGCGCCTACCTGATGTCATCTATAGTTGTCTCCTCATTGGCTTGCCCGGCGACAACCGGTTCTTGATTTTTCGTCTACCATCTAATCTGCCTGAAAGAAAGTGACAGCGAACACAGGCACCTGCGCGGCTGGGCAAATTTGGACTTTTTAACCCGGTAAAAATTACCATCTGTGCAATTTCGCCCGGAATTCTGCGACTTAATATATTGAAATCATTCAATAATCTGTGGCATCGGTTTTGCTTCTATCTGTTCAAAATAATTTGAACGGGAAGAAGACAATGGTTACAGCAATCGGCGCCCCCGCCGAGCAGATCGCCTTGGCGCCCCCACCGGCCGCGCCGGCGCACGGTCATGCCGTGGAAGACGACGACAAGCAATCTCCCATTGTTCAGGACAAGGAATTCAAGCTGTTCGGCAAGGACGGTTTCACCTTTTTTGATTTCCTGGATATCGTAAATCCGCTCCAACATATCCCGGTGGTCAACACAATCTACCGTTCGCTCACCGGCGATCAAATCGATCCGGGCTCCAAGATCGCCGGCGGAACTGTTTTTGGCGGTCCTTTTGGCGCCGCCCTGGCCGGCGTCGATGTGGCGGTCCAACACAACACCGGCAGGGATATCTCCGACCATGCCGTGGCATTCTTCACTGGCAATGTCGGCCGACCCGAGGCGCCTCAAACGGCGCCGCAAATCGAAACCGTGCAGGCCGACGGCCTGACGCCTTTGGCGGTCAATGAAACACCGCTCAAACTGGATGACGAACGCGCTTACAACGCCTTCAACAGCCAGGTGAGAATCAAAGAACCCTATGCCGCCGGCATGACGCATATCCCGGTCGCCAAGGACAGCGCTGTCTATCAGCAACAACAGGCCGCGGCGGCCTACAAGGCGATGGCCGCCCCTGACCTCGGCATGCTGGGTGAAATCAATAAAACCACAGTCACCTTGGAAGAAACCGCGGCCAGGAACAATGTGCCGGCGGCATCTGAAATTCAAAAACAAAAAACCGAAAATTTGGTGGAGAAGGGCTCAATGAAACTACAAGCGAAAGACTTCCAAACTCCTGAGGCCGCTGCGGCCTTCCTGATAAAACCTGACGCGGCCATCCGCGCCGAAGAAAAGCTGACCCAAATGCAGACCACAATGGAAGCTGCGAAAAAGAACTGGGTCATGGATTCTATGCTGAACGCCCTGGACAAATACCAGGCTTCGGCAAAGCTGGGGATTGGCGCAGCACAACCAGCGCTGTCCGTCGTCCGCTAATCAGCTGAGCCGTTTCCCCCCGGTGGGCCGCGGCCTATACTAGGGGCATGACCTCGGAGTCCGTTTTGATCATCCGGCCCTCTGGCCACGCGAGCTGGCGCGACAAACAGTTTCGCTGCGCGCTGGGAGCCGGGGGCGTTTCGGCGGCCAAGCGGGAGGGAGATGGCGCCACCCCTATCGGGACCTTCCCCTTGAGACGGGTGTTCTACTGGCCCGACCGACTTGAACCGCCGGTGACCAGCCTGCCGGTCATGCCGCTGACACCGGGACTGGGATGGTGCGACGACCCGGCCTCCGCTGACTATAATCGTCTGATCATCCTGCCCCACCCGGCCCGGCACGAAAAGCTATGGCGCGACGATGGTCTTTACGACCTGATTGTGGAGATCGGCTACAATGATGATCCGGTGGTCGCCGGACGCGGTAGTGCGATTTTTATCCATATTGCCAAGCCTGATTTTGCGGGGACCGAAGGCTGCATCGCCTTTGCCCGCGCCGACCTTTTGGAAATACTCGCCGGGCTGCCGCCAAACGGGCGGATAGAAATTGCCGCCGAATAAGCCGGTTTTATTCTGCGGCTTGAAAAGATTGCCGTGTGCCGAATATCGCCGTCCCCACCCGGACGAAAGTGGCGCCGAATGGGATGGCAACTTCATAGTCCGCACTCATCCCCATGCTAAGTTCCGTCAAACCATGCCGGCCGGCAATCTCCCGAAGAAAAGCAAAGTGAAGCGATGGCTCTTCATCCTGGGGCGGGATGCACATCAGCCCCGTCACTGGTAATCGCAGATCATCTCGCGCCAAAGCAATCAACGCATCCGCTTCCGCCGGAGAGACCCCCGCCTTTTGCGGTTCGTCACCGGTATTTATCTGGATGAAAATATCAGGTCGGCGATCCGCTTCGTCCATGTGGCGGGCCAAGGCGCGGGCCAGCTTTGGCCGGTCCACCGTTTCAATCACATCGAACAGATCGACCGCCGCCCGGGCCTTATTTGATTGCAACGGGCCAATCAAATGGAGCCGGGTATCGGGATAATCCGCTTTTAAGGCGGGCCATTTTGCCTGGGCTTCCTGCACCCGATTTTCCCCAAACAACCGATGACCCGTGTGGAGCGCCGCCTCGATGGTTTCCGGCGGATGGGTTTTGGACACCGCAACGAGCCGGACGGCTTCTGGCCTGCGACCGGCTTTTTGCGCGGCCGAGCAGATAGATTCCTGGACAAGGGCGAGATTTTCTGCGACTTGCTCGGATGAGAGGGGCATCGGGTCAAACAATCATTTCGAGTACCAAGAACCGTGAAAGTACCAGACATCGCACAACGGCTCAATTTGAACGCAGCGGAAACGCGCCTGCCGTTCCTCTATTATTTTACCGATGAGGCGCACATAGCAGATCCCGCGCCCTGCCTCGATCAATTGCCCGCCGGCGCCGGCGTCGTGTTTCGCCACTATGGCGCACCGGACCGCCTGGCGCTGGGCAAACGCGTCCGCCGGGCGTGCGGAAACCTGGGTCTGGCTTTCTTTTTTGCGGGCGACGCACACACGGGAGCCGAGATGGACGCGGACGGCGTACACTTGGCGGAACATGCCGTTCCCCACGCAGCATTGACGATCTACTTGGCGCGACGGGCGGGGCGCTTTGTCACAGCCGCGGCCCATAGTCCCGTCGCCATTCGGCGGGCTTGCCGGATGGGCGTGGACGGCATATTTCTAGCCCCCGTGTTTCCCACCGGCAGCCATCCAGGCGGCGCGGTGGTCGGACACACCCGGTTCACAGCCTGGACCCGGGACTGCGCCGTCCCCGCGTTCGCACTCGGCGGCATCGATGAAAATACGGGCCGCAAATTGATTGGGAGCCGATGTGCCGGGCTCGCCGGAATCAGCGGCATCTTGAAAGCCGGAGGCGCCTGACGTGCCCAAGGACGTTTGGGAGATAGAGTTAAAGCGGGCGCAGGAAGCTATTGCCGATAATGATTTGGAGTCTGCCGCCGAAACTTTGACGATCGCGTCGGCCAACGCACCGGACACCTATGACGCTCATTTCGAACTGGCCGATGCCTGGTTTGACGCCTGCGATTATGGGGCGGCACAACGGCATTACCGGGCCGCTCTCGGGCATGAACCCGAAGCGGCCGATAGCCTGTTCGGTTTGGCCGCGACGTTGCGGGTGCAGGAAGAATACCCCGAATCCATTACCCTATACGAACGCGCGTTCGAGATTGAACCGGACCGGACGGCTGCCTATTGGGAACTCGGCTACGCCCGGGAAATGAATGGCGACGTGGCACTGGCAGAACAGGCTTACCGGGCGTGCCTGCGTCATTATCCTGATCACGGCATGGCCCGACACCTGATGTCAGCCATGATCGGCGAGACCACGGCCAGAGCGCCCGCTGATTATGTTGCCGATCTTTTCAACGATTATGCGTCCACTTTCGAGGAAGATCTGGTTGATGAACTCGGCTATTCGGTGCCGGAACAGGTGCGGGCGTATCTCGACACATTTGACCAGGACGCTGGTCGACCGGATCACCTCTACGATCCGGTGCTGGATCTGGGCTGCGGCACAGGGCTGATCGCCGAGGCGATCAAACAACGGACGGGCGCAATGGATGGCGTGGATTTATCGGAAAACATGATCCAGATCGCCGAACAAAAGAACCGGTTTGATCAGACCTATATCCTTGATGCGGAAGGATTTCTCACCGATCCCTCTTACGGCCGAGAGGCTTATGAACTGGTCGTGAGCGGGGATGCCCTGGTTTATTTGGGCGACCTATCGGGCGTGTTTTCTGGTGTGGCCCGCCGGCTTACACCCAGCGGTCAATTTATTTTTACCCTGGAACAATGTGAGACCGGAGATTATCAGCTTCTGTCCACGGGACGATACGGCCATAGCAAGGCGTATATCCGGGAGTTGGCAGAGAAAACCGGGTTGGACATTATCTGTTTAAATCCGATTGTTCCCCGGACGGATTCGGGCAACAACATCAACGGGCTCTTGTGTCACTTAAAACGGCCGTAATCTTTTAACGCACAGAGTCTTTTCACTCATGAAAAAGGGGGGCGGAAAATCCGCCCCCCTAATCCGTTCGATAGAAAGTCTTCTAAATTAGAAGGAGACCTTCACACCACCGACGACAGCCCAACCATCGTTGTTGTTGGCGTCGGCCGTGGTTTCGTCGTTCCAGTCGACGTAGGTCAGGGAACCCTGGAGATCAACACCCGGGCCCATGTTGTACTGACCACCGATTTGTAACTTATCGACTTCGTCTTCACCCTGCGTCGC
>Ga0181578_10000213_pt1 | contig 53769 bp, 45 predicted proteins | sample 071ome_21_FD_148659 | JGI IMG/M metagenome (GOLD analysis project Ga0181578, IMG submission 148659) | Coastal salt marsh microbial communities from the Groves Creek Marsh, Skidaway Island, Georgia - 071401CT metaG (spades assembly) | ecosystem: Environmental > Aquatic > Marine > Intertidal zone... | reverse complement strand
CGGTAATAGACTTGATCTCGCCGGTGATGCGGTCATTGCGCTGATGTGTAGCGGCGAATTCTTCCCACGGATTGCCGGAGCATTGCTTCATACCGAGCGAAATCCGGCGACGCTCGGAGTCCACCTCTAAGACCATGACTTCCACCTCGTCACCTAACTGACAAATCTTGTTCGGGTGAACATTCTTGTTAGTCCAGTCCATCTCAGACACGTGCACCAATCCCTCAACACCCTCTTCCAACTCAACGAAAGCGCCGTAGTCAGTGATGTTGGTGACCTTACCGAAGATTCGGGTTTTCTCCGGATAGCGTCGCGCAATATCAGCCCATGGATCGTCTCCGAGCTGCTTCATCCCTAGAGAAACGCGGTTTCTCTCGCGATCAAACTTAAGAACACGGACCGTTACCTCATCGCCAACGTTTAGGGCCTCAGAGGGGTGTTTAACCCGCTTCCAGGCGATATCGGTGATATGAAGGAGCCCGTCCAACCCGCCGAGGTTAACAAACGCGCCGTAGTCTGTAAGATTCTTGACCACTCCCGTAACAATCTGCCCCTCTTCCAAATTCTCCAACAGTGCACTGCGTTCAGCCATCATCTCTTTCTCAACAACCGCGCGGCGCGACACCACTACGTTGTTTCGAGCTTGGTCAAGCTTGATTACCTTGAACTCGAGTTCCCGATTCTCAAGGTAAGCGGAGTCCGTGACGGGCCGGACGTCAGCAAGCGATCCAGGAAGGAATGCTCTCACCTCATCTAGCGAAACGGTGAATCCTCCCTTGACCTTTCCCGTCAGGAATCCAGTGACGATTGATTCCTTGTCGAATGCTTCCTTCAGCACCTCCCAGGACTTTGCCCTACGAGCACGCTCTCGGGAAAGTCTGGTATTGCCAAACCCGTCTTCGAGCGCTTCGATCGCGACCTCGACCTGATCGCCAATCTGGATCGAAACCGATCCGTCGGCATCGCGGAACTGGGTGGCCGGAATCTCGGATTCCGACTTGAGGCCTGCATTTACTATGATGTAGTCGCCATTGATCTCCACGACTTCCGCCAGGATGACGGCGCCGGTCTGCATGACGGCATTCTGCAAGCTCTCCTCAAGGAGTTGTTCAAAGTTTTCTGACATGATGGTAAGGGTAGAAGTCCGCGAGAAAGCCGCGGCAATGTTAGAGGTGAATTTCGACTGAACCGAGTCAGTCCCCAAAATTTTTCGCCTAAGGAGATCTTATCGCCGGATCTGATCAAGTCATTCCAAACGGCTTCGAGCAAGCGCTATCACGGCAGCAACAACCTCTTCACGACTTTGATTCGAGGTGTCAATCGTCACGGCGTCTTCGGCCGGGGCCAAGGGTGACACTGCGCGATGTGTATCCTTGTGATCTCGCTCGGCGATCTCCTTTTCGAGGCGCGAGAGATTAACATCAAAACCCTTTTCCTTCAACTGCTTATAGCGTCTTTGTGCTCTAACTTTTGGCGAAGCTTGGAGAAAGATCTTTAAGAAAGCATCCGGAAAAACAACGGTCCCCATATCCCGCCCATCCGCAATGAGTCCAGGAGGACGGCGGACAGCACGTTGCCGCTCGAGCAGCAGGCTCCGGACTGCCGGAATTGCCGCATAAACCGATGCCACCTTACCCCCCTCTTCGCCCCGAACGGTCTCGCTTACATCAATCCCCTCAACGAAAATCCTGACCTCATCCCCGATTTTATGGAACTCGATCAGAGCCGTTGAGCCCATCGCCCTCAGCGCGTGATCGTTCTCGGGCGAGATCCCCCGCCGGTTTGCCAGGAAGCCAAACGCCCGATAAAAAGCTCCGCTATCGAGAATATGCCAACCAAACACGTTCGCTAACCGCGCGGCGATAGTCCCCTTTCCAGTACCGCTCGGCCCGTCAATAGTTAGGACCGGGACGGCATCAACCACCGGAGATGCTCTCTGTCCCTTCCGTTACTAACAGGCCCGCCTGAGACGCAGTGCGCGAGAAGTTAGGAAAGGATGTCTTCACGTTGTCCGCATTGAGGATTTTCACAGGCCCCTCAGCAACGCCGCCAGCCACCGCAAATGCCATGGCGATTCGATGGTCGCCGTGACTCTCTACAGTCCCTTCGCCGAAGACACCGCCGACAATATCCATACCATCTGGAAATTCCTCCACCTCAATACTCAACCTCTTTAGTCCTTGAACCATAGCCGCGATTCGATCTGATTCTTTTACACGCAGTTCCGCCGCCCCGCGCAGGCGCGTTAGCCCTTTAGCGCCGCCTGCGGCAATCGACAACACAGGTAATTCGTCGATTGCGTTGGCAACCAAGTCGGGTGGAATATCGATTCCATGGAGCGCGGAATGCCTAACCCTCAAGTCACAGACGGGCTCTAGGGCATTCTCTCTACGATTGATCTCTTCAATTTGTGCGCCCATTAGCCCCAGTATCTTTAACACCGCCTCCCGCGTTGGGTTAATTCCAACATTCAACAGCAGTAAATCACTCCTCGGGATTAGACTGGCCGCAACCAGAAAAAATGCTGCGGATGAAATATCCGCGGGGACTTCAATGCGTTGGCCCTTTAAAGACCAGCTGTCGAAAACTTCGCACGGATTGGTTTTCTTAAACGGATTCGATGAGAACGCCGCCAACATTCGCTCGGTATGGTCCCGGGTCAAGACCGGCTCGAAGACAGTGGTTTTTCCTTTGCCATAAAGACCGGCCAAAAGGAGCGCAGACTTCACCTGAGCACTTGCGACGGGAAGGCGATAATCAATACTGCTCAACGCGCCCTGACCTTTAATAAAAAGCGGCGCGCAGCCATCCGCCGATTCGATTTGCGCGCCCATCTGGCTCAATGGCTCAATGACGCGCCTCATTGGGCGTTTACCGAGTGATTCATCTCCTACAAGGGTTGTGTTAAAGCGCTGTCCTGAGAGCAAGCCACACAACAGCCGCATGGAGGTGCCCGAGTTCCCAAGGTCTAACGCCTCCGTTGGACCCGATAGGCCGTCTTTACCCACCCCGTTGATGACCAGCTCTCCCTCGCTAGGGCCCGTAATCTGCACACCGAGCTTACGGAAAGCACTGACAGTAGCGACCACATCATCGCCCTCAAGAATCCCCGTGATGTGCGACGCTCCCTCAGCAATGGACCCCAGGATAACCGATCGATGGCTGATTGATTTATCGCCAGGCACCGTCAGATTGCCGCTTAATCCTTCGGAGCGCGTAGACAAAAGCCACGACATGCCGGTCACAGCTCCTGGTCGGATACGTGCTTTGCAAGCCGATCACGAATTCGTTTTGCCTCAGCGCACCAGCCCTCAAGGCCCGCCAAATCACGGGTCTCGATCAGAGCCTCAAGCTCGGAGAGAACATTTTTATGCTCAGCAATGAGAGAAAGAACCTCATCACGATTATCGATGAAAATATCGCGCCACATGACAGGGTCGCTTGATGCAATTCGAGTGATATCCAAGAAACCACCCGCAGCGAGGTCAAACAGATCGTCACGGCCATCCTGTCGCGCCAGTTGCATAGTCAGTCCGTATGCAGTCGCATGGGGAAGATGGCTGATCATGGCCAGTAATCGATCGTGCGCTTCAGGCGTCATCATTTTAACTTTCGCCCCTGCAGCTTCCCACATTCTTCGAACAATTCGAAGAGCGTCGGGATCGGTTTCATTGAGTGGCGTTAAGACCGCCCAATGATCCACAAAAAGCTCCGGATCCGCGGCCGACGCCCCACTTCGCTCGCTTCCTGCGACAGGATGACCGGGAACAAATAATGGAAACCTATCGCCTAAGGCGCTCTCGGCGATCGCAATCACGCCCGCTTTCGCACTTCCGACGTCCGTCACAATGGCCTTTTTGGGCGCATGCTGGCGAATCTCATCCAGCAATTCGCCGATCGCCCCGATTGGGGACGCTATCAATACGACGTCGGCGCCCCGGACGGCCTCCTCGACACTGTTGCTAACCTTATCGATTAGGCCCAAACGCGATGCCAAAGTCAGGTTAGCCTGACTGCGGCCGTATCCGGACACGTGTTTAACGCAATCCCGTTTCTTTAGTGAGGCCGCTAAAGAGCCTCCTATCAAGCCAACGCCAAGGACGGCTAGGTGCTCAATAAACGTCGTATCCTTTGATTCACTCACGGTGACTGGGTGCAGGCTCATCAATCGCCGTGCGCAGAGCATCAATTAACCGATCGTTTTCTTGCGGTGTACCGACTGTAATGCGCAAGTGGTTGGGAAGCCCATAATTAGCCACGGGGCGAACAATCACTCCCAATCTGAGCATCGCTTCATAAATGGCGGCAGCGGCAGGACCCACCTCTACACAAATGAAATTCGCGGCTGACGGGATCGTCTGAAGACCCAGTTCCGCACAAGCATCAGCGAGCCGGGTTAATTGCTCCTTATTCTCGCGAACGCTATCAGCCACGAAGTGTTGATCCTCCAACGCAGCCTCCGCCGCGATTAGCGCTAGGGAGTTCACATTAAACGGCTGGCGAACACGATTAAGAATTTCTGTAATCTCCTCCGACGCCGCAGCGTAACCGACGCGCAGCGCTGCAATCCCATAGGCCTTTGAAAACGTACGCGTAACGATGAGGTTGGGAAATTCGTTAAGCAGCGCAATCCCATCGGGGTGATCCATGCCATCGGTGTACTCGACATACGCCTCGTCAAGAACTGCTATTACTTCCTCAGGGAGATCCTTCAGAAAAGCATGCAATTCCCGATGCTTCAGATGTGTCCCCGTCGGATTATTCGGATTGGCGATAAAAATCAGTCGGGTGGAGGCAGAAATCGCTTTTCGCATTTCCGATAAATCATGCCCGTAGCGGTCTGCGGGAGTGAACACAATATTTGCACCCGCAGCTCGAGATGCGAGGTAATACACCGCGAACGCGTGCTCCGAAATAACCACGCCGTCGCCGGATGAGATAAAGCATCGCGCAATAATTTCCAACACATCGTTGGAGCCGTTTCCCAGGGTGATTTGCTCAGGCCGGACCCCTAACCGAGAGCCTAACTTCGACTTTAAGGAATACCCCGAGCCATCCGGATAACGAGCGAGATCGCGGAGGGCATGAGCAACCGCCTCGGTGACGCAAGGGCTCGCCCCCCTAGGGTTCTCGTTTGACGCAAGCTTGATGATCCCGCTGATCCCTAACTCCCGTTCCAACTCTTCTACGGGCTTGCCAGGCTGATAGGGCTGCAGACTACGCACGCCCGACGTAACAAGTTTTTGGATAGACATACGGATGCCTAGGAACTTCGAGGGTAAGAGCCTAAAACTCTAAAAAAAGCCGACTCAGACTGCAGGCGCTGCAGGGTTTCGGAAACCTTAGGGTCATCGGCATGCCCCTGAATATCGATAAAAAACACATATCGCCAAAGCTGCGACTTCATCGGACGAGATTCGATGCGCGTCATGCTAATACCAGCGGTGGCGAGAGGTTCGAGCAACGATAGTAATGCGCCCGCTTTGTCAGAGTTAGCAACCACAAGGCTTGTCTTATCTTTCCCGCTCGCTTTTACACCCTCCTTCGACAGGATAAGAAAGCGAGTTGTATTCCCGCGAAGGTCTTCGATTCCCTTGGCCACAAGATTCAAGCCGTAAACTGAAGCAGCGGATTCCGAAGCGACCGCCCATACCGAAGGATCAATCGAAGCAAGGCGCGCGGCCTCCGCGTTACTTGCAACCGCGACCTGAGTGATGCCAGGATAATTATCCTCAAGCCAGTTACGGCATTGCGCCAAAGCCTGCTCATGACCGCTGATCTGAAGAGGCTCATGATCTTCCGTTTTTCCGAGGAGATTGTGCGAGATACGAAGTTCTGCTTCGTTACAGATCGCTAGCGGCGAGTCAACTAAAAGGTCAAGGGTGACGTTAATACCCCCCTCCGTCGAGTTCTCAACCGGAACCACCCCAAAACTCGCCTCACCAGACTCCGTAAGGCGGAACACTTCCTTGATGCTCGACGCCTCAACTATCTCGATCTGCTGGCCAAATACGCTTAAAGCGGCCTGTTCGCTATAGGTACCCCTTGGCCCAAGAACCCCAACTTTAATCGGGCCTTCAGCCGCTCTCGCAGCCGATATGATTTCCCGGAAAATAGAACGAATCGAAGCGGCATCTAGAGGCCCCGTATTCTTCTTGCCAAGGCGCTCAAAAATTTGCGCCTCGCGGTCGGGGCGATAGATACTCTGGCCGTCGCCTTCTTTCGCCCTGCCGATCTCCGCCGCCAGCTGAATTCGCTGATTGATTGCGTCGAGCAGCGCCTCATCAATCTGATCTATCTTCTGGCGAAGCTCATCAATATTGGTTTTATTCGACATAGGACGGTGACTCGATCCGCAACGAGATCCACAAACACACTTTGAACAATTAGGTCCCGAGGGCGCGCGATGATATCACGATCATCAAACCGCAGATTCTCAGGGGGAGCTCTGCGTGCAGGCGCTAGGCATCCAACGGCGCTGCCGCTGTCGACTCCTCAGTTTCTTGATCATCGGGCTCGTCTACGGTACTGAGACTTACCAAGTCCTCGTCATCTGCAAGCCGGATCAGACGCACGCCCTGGGTGTTTCGCCCAACCGTCGGGATGTCTCCGACACGAGTGCGAACAAGCCGGCCTCCACCGGTGATCAACATCAAGTCATCGCTATCGATTACTTTTTCCGCCCCAATAAGCGCGCCGTTTCGGCCGCCCACTTTGATCGCGATAACTCCCTGTCCGCCTCTGTTTTTAATAGGGAAATCAGCAAGCTCTGAGCGTTTTCCGTAACCGTTCTCGGTAGCGAGGAGCACCGTTTCGTGCGCGCTGTCTTTCTCAAATGTCAGCATCGTGATGACTTCCTGCCCCTCCTTCAGGCTAAGCCCGCGCACACCGCGCGCAGTTCGCCCCATTTCGCGGACCTGTGTTTCAGCAAAACGGATTGCCTTCCCACCGGAGCTCAGCAACATAATCTCAGACGAGCCTGAGGTTAAGGCCACTTCCACAAGCTCATCACCTTCGACAAGATCGACGGCGATCAGACCAACTGATCGTTGTCGGGAAAACTTATCCACGCCGCATTTTTTTATGATGCCGCGTCGGGTGACCATACACACGAAGCCCCCGACGGCCGATCGATTGACCGGCAATACCGCTGTAATGCGTTCCGCTTCCCCAAGCGGTAGCAAATTAACCAGCGGACGACCGCGCGCCTGTGGGCCGGCCACCGGGAACTGATAGACCTTCAGCCAATACACCTTACCCAAATTCGAGAAGCACATGACGGTGTCATGCGTATTGGCGACGAACAGCCTCTTAACGAAATCTTCTTCCTTGGTTCTTGTCGCAACACGGCCTTTTCCGCCTCTGCGCTGCGCCTGGTAATCTGAAACCGGTTGGGACTTCGCATACCCTTCGTGTGAGATCGTGACGACGCGATCCTCTGGCGTAATCAGGTCCTCGTCCTCGAGATCCTCGTGGTGCTCATGGATTTCTGTGCGGCGCTCATCGCCATACCTGGATTTAATCTCGACAAGCTCATCCCTAATGACGCGCATCAAACGGTCGGGATTTTCCAGAATATCCAGATATTCACGGATGCGCTTCAATACCTCGACGTACTCCTCTCGAATTTTGTCCTGCTCAAGACCGGTCAAACGATGCAGCCGAAGGTCCAAGATGGCCTGCGCCTGAACAGGAGATAGTCGGTATCCCTCGGGGGACATACCAAATTCAGGTCCAGCATCCTCTAACGTGCCCTCCTGAAGACGTGACGCCTCCAGCATCTGGTTTACAACCTCTGACGCCCATGGACGTGCAAGCAGTGCGGTCTTGGCCTCCGCTGGGCTGGCTGCCTGTTTGATGAGCTCTATTACCGGGTCAATGTTCGCAAGCGCGACTGCAAGGCCCTCTAAAAGATGACCGCGGGCCCGCGCCTTTTTAAGATCGAACAGGGTGCGACGAGTCACGACCTCCCGTCGATGCCGAATAAAATCCTCTAGCAGCTCAGGGAGTGTAAATAATCGTGGCTGATTGTTTCGCAGGGCAACAAGGTTTATCCCAAACACCGTCTGCATTTGGGTATGCTGATACAGATTGTTAAGAATGACTTCCGGGTTCTCGCCTTTGCGTAACTCGATGACGACCCGCATCCCGGATTTATCTGATTCGTCCCGAAGGCCAGAAATCCCTTCGATCTTTTTCTCACGAACCAGCTCCGCAATTTTCTCCAAGAGTCGAGCTTTGTTAACCTGATAGGGCAGCTCAGTTGCCACCAATGCCACACGATCTGAGGACCCGATCTTTTCGGTCTCTACGCGAGCGCGTACGTGAATCCGGCCCCTGCCCGTCCGATAGGCTTCTCGTATTCCGCGACTGCCGTTGATGATGCCGCTTGTGGGGAAATCCGGACCCGGAATAATCCCCAAAAGCGTTTCCAAGGTCACTGCGGGATCGTCGATAATGGCAAGACACGCATCGATTGTCTCAGTAAGATTATGAGGCGGTATGTTGGTCGCCATTCCCACGGCTATTCCCGCCGATCCGTTCACAAGAAGATTCGGAAAACGCGCAGGAAGAACCGCGGGTTGGCTTTCTGTTTCGTCATAGTTGGGGACGAAATCAACGGTCTCCCTATCTAGGTCATCTAATAATTCATGCGCGATACGCGCGAGCCTTATTTCGGTGTAGCGCATCGCTGCGGGCGCGTCGCCATCGACCGAACCGAAGTTACCCTGACCGTCCACCAGGGGGTACCGCAGGGAGAAAGGCTGCGCCAAGCGAACGATCGCGTCGTATACCGCGGAGTCGCCATGAGGATGGTATTTACCAATCACATCGCCGACCACGCGTGCAGATTTCTTGTAGGCTTTATTCCAGTCGTTGCCCAGTTCAGCCATGGCGTAGAGCACCCGCCGGTGCACCGGTTTAAGTCCGTCCCGTACATCAGGCAACGCCCTGCCCACGATAACGCTCATCGCGTAATCGAGATAGGACTGACGCATTTCCTGCTCTAAATTAGCAGGAAATGTCTCTTTGGCAATATCATCCATTGGCGGGAATAAGCGACATTTTTGCGCGGAATTTCTCGAAGGATTCGTTCCCGCCACCGGCGCCATAAGAGGACGGGAAAGCGCTGTTTTTACAGCCTAAATTTTAGCACAGGGGCGGCTTTTTCCGAAGCGGATTCGACCAAAAAATAGCGCTGAAAAGTCGGTGGTTTGATGCGGCCGAGACGCTTTTTCGCGGACTCAGATCGTCTTTGAAACCATCTCAATAATGACCCCGACCCAAGGCGTAATCGCAACAATAAGAATCGAATTCACGGAAAGGGCAAGCCGCACGCCGGGCCCGTATGAATGTGACGCCGCGGCAAGCAAATCCGGGCGCGGGTCGTCGAAGTACATCAATTTCACGATCCGAAGATAATAGAACGCACCCACAACGGCGAACAAAACAGCGGCGATAACAATCTCAACAAATCCCGCCTCTAATGCCGCCTGAAGTACCAATAACTTAGCGAAAAATCCGGCGGTCGGTGGGATTCCGGCCAAAGAAAAAACCACGATAAGCATAAGAAACGCAAGCCAAGGGTTCCGCCGATTAAGTCCTCGAAGGTCATCAAGCTGATCCGATTCGAAGCCTGCTCGTGAGAGGGCTAGCATGCCTCCAAACACAGCAAGGGTAGTGACCGAATAAACCACGGCGTACATCATTGAGGCCGCGAATCCACTGGTCGAACCGGATGCGAAGCCCAGGAGCAAGAATCCCATATGCGAGATCGTTGAATAGGCGAGCAATCGCTTGAGGCTGGTCTGTGCGATGGCAATGATGCTTCCAAGGCCAATCGACAGTATCCCAGCCACAAGAAGTACGTCCTGCCAAATTTCGAGCCACCCGCCGAGCCCTTGAAAGAGCAATCGATAGAGTATCGCGAAGGCCGCAAGTTTCGGGACGGCCGAGAGATACAGCGTGGTCCCGGTCGCAGAGCCTTCATAAACGTCCGGCACCCACATATGAAATGGAACCGCGCCGAGCTTGAAGAGCAGGCCCGCTACAACCATGACGATGGCTAGCATGAGGGGCAAACTGCCCGGCGCCAGATGGGTGAGCGTACTGGAACCGATCTCCGATAAGGAGAGCGTGCCCGTTAACCCGTACAGCAAGGACATCCCATAGAGTAGCAATCCTGAAGCCAACGCACCGAGGATAAAGTACTTCATCGCGGCCTCTGCAGCCTCGACCGCATCGCGCTGCATAGCAATCATGCCGTAAAGACACAGGGCCAGTAACTCAATCCCTACATAGAGGGTGAGCAAATGAGCAGCCCCGATCATTGTCATCATGCCGACGACTCCGAATAGCGCGAGAATCAAATACTCAACTCGCCATACTTCGCGGGCTTCGCTGTATGCGCGAGCATAGAACAAGGCCACTGCCGTCACGACGCAGGTCAACCCCCGGAGCAACGCCGACATCGGGTCGGCAATGATCAGACCGTTCAGCCCAAGAGTCGCAGCTTGATCCATCTGACTAAAGGCCAGCCATGCGCCGACCAGGAGCGAGACGACCGTGAGCGGCCAGGCTGCCGCACAGGGTCTCTGCGGTTTCGTGATCAACTCGATCAGCAGAATGACACACGCCGCTGCACATAGAAAAATCTCGGGCGTAATGAGGTCAACTTGGAGCGAACTGAAAGTCATCATAGTTTTGACTCCGCCAGGTGCGTTAGCAGATGAGTCACCGACGACTCCATCACGTCAAGCAATGGGGCCGGCCAAACACCCAGTATCAACACCGCCACCGCCATACTGCCGAGCATCCAGAACTCTCGACGATTGAGGTCCGAGAGACTACCGACATCAGGATTGCTGATCGCACCGAAAACCACTCGCTTCACCATCCACAGGGTATAGGCTGCGCCAACGATCAGGGTTAATGCGGCGACGGTGGCGTAGAAACCACTGACAGAGAACGTTCCTAGAATCACGAGAAACTCGCCAACGAAACCTGATGTACCTGGCAAACCCGCGTTAGCCATCGCAAAGAACACCATGAAAAATGCGAAGGCCGGCATCGACTTGATCACACCGCCGTAAGTGGCAATTTCTCTCGAATGGAGGCGATCGTAAAGGACGCCAACACAAAGAAAAAGTGCCCCCGAGACAAATCCGTGCGAGATCATCTGCACTACCGCCCCTTCCATCGCCTGCGTGTTAAACACGAAAAACCCCAGCGTCACGAAACCCATATGTGAAATCGAAGAATACGCAATCAGTTTCTTCATATCGCGTTGGACTAAAGCGACGAGTGCGATGTACACAACCGCTACAAGCGACAGCGCAACGACGATCCACGCCAGATCCTGCGCAGCATCCGGCGCGATAGGCATCGCTAAGCGGAGAAAACCGTACCCGCCCATCTTCAAGGTAATAGCCGCCAGAATCACAGAGCCCCCGGTGGGCGCTTCGACGTGCGCATCAGGAAGCCAGGTGTGAACGGGAACCATAGGCACCTTTACCGCGAATGCAGCAAAAAAAGCGAGAAAGATGAGGGTCTGGACCGAGCCCGTAAGAGGCAGACTATGGTACTCGAGTAGATCGAACGAGCCCCCAGCAGCATTGTACAGATAGAGTAAGGCCACCAACATGAGAAGCGAGCCCAACAGCGTATACAGAAAGAACTTGATTGCCGCGTAAACTCGGTTCGCCCCGCCCCAAACGCCAATGATCAGAAACATGGGGATCAGCATGGCTTCCCAGAACAGATAAAAAAGGACTCCGTCGAGCGCGCAGAACACGCCGATCATCAAACCTTCCATGATGAGGAAGGCAGCGAAATACTGCGAAACGCGGACTTTGATGACCTCCCAACCCGCAACGATAACCACGACAGTCAGGAGCGTAGTCAACAGTACGAGCGGCATAGAAATGCCATCCACTCCAAGGAAATACTCGATATGGAATCGACTGATCCAATCCGTCTTCTCTACGAACTGCATGTCCGGGACACCGCGCTGGAAGCGAACCCAAAGTGGGACACTGACGAAGAACGTGATCAGCCCCGTCGCTAGCGCGATCCACCGTGCCGCCGCCGCGCGCCGGTCATTGCCCGTGAGTAACACGACCAAACCGCCGAGCACGGGAAACCAAATCAGAAAAGAAAGTAGATGATTATTGAAAAGATCCACTGCCTTCACTCATTAAGCATTAAGCGAAGAAAAGCCAGGAGGTAAGACCAACAAGGCCGATGATCATTGCGAAGGCGTAGTGATACACAAAACCGCTCTGCAGTCGTCGAAAAAGACTAGACGATCGATCAACGATCGCTGCCGAGCCGTTAACCAGCCACCCATCGATGACCTTACGGTCAATCGACATCCAGAACATGTTGCCGAGCGCGCGTGATCCATCGGCAAACACCCGCTGGTAGAAATCATCGAAACCGTACTTGTTTAAAAGTAGCCGATGGATGCCCCCAAGTCGGTTGGCAACTGCCTCCGGCCAATCTGGCCTAAGCGAATAAAAAACCCATGCAAGGCCAATACCCAGAATCGCTAGCCAGAACGGAATAGACAACGGCGCGTGCGAAAGCATTGCTGCCGCATTAAGCGATAAGGAATGTCCATCAGCCGAAGGCGCAGCTACGCTGTCTCCCAACAAAGATCCATCGAATACAGGACCCACAAGCAAAAAGCCGGCGATGACTGACGGTATAGCCAGCAGAATCAAGGGCAGCGTCACAACCCAAGGCGACTCATGGAGGTGCTCCCGGGTGTGGGCATCCACCCGCGAGGGACCATGGAACGCCATAAACACGAGGCGGAAGGAATAAAACGCTGTCAACACTACCCCAAGGAGCACGGCAACGTAGGCGAAATCCGCGCCTGGCATGCTCGAATGGTGTACCGCTTCTATGATCGCATCTTTCGAGAAAAAACCCGCAAATGGTGGAATACCCGCAAGAGCCAACGAACCAATGAGGCACGTGAGATACGTGACCGGCATGAGGCGGCGAAGCCCACCCATTCGACGCATGTCTTGTTCGTGATGCATTGCGATGATCACTGATCCCGCGGCGAGAAATAAGAGCGCCTTGAAGAATGCATGGGTAGCCAAATGGAAGATCGCCACCGAATAGGCAGAAACTCCCAGCGCTACAGTCATGTACCCGAGTTGCGAGAGTGTCGAATAGGCGACTACCCGCTTAATGTCAGTCTGCACCACCGCCACGAACGCCATCAAAAGCGCCGTGAGAGCGCCAACAATGAGCACGCTCGTGGAAGCCACGACCGACATCTCGTAGAGTGGCGACATTCGAGCCACCAGAAAAATACCCGCGGTAACCATCGTCGCCGCATGAATCAGCGCAGAGATTGGCGTCGGCCCTTCCATAGAGTCCGGCAGCCAGACGTGAAGCGGTACCTGTGCCGACTTACCCATCGCCCCCACAAAAAGCAACAAGCAAATCACGGTGATAGCATGCCAGTCTGTTCCGAGCCCTCCGAACGTGGCGTCCCGCGCACTTGGGGCCGCCTGGAACACTTCTGCGTAATCCAAGGTTCCAAAAAGAACGAGAACCGCAGCGATACCCAGAATAAAGCCAAAGTCGCCCACACGATTGACCAGAAACGCCTTTAAATTCGCCCGGATAGCCGACTCCCGCTCGTACCAAAACCCGATGAGGAGGTACGAGACAAGGCCGACACCCTCCCAGCCAAAAAAGAGCTGGAGAAAGTTGTTCGACATCACCAGCATCAGCATTGCGAAAGTAAACAGGGCGATGTAACCGAAGAATCGGCTGTAGCCCGGATCGTCTGCCATATAGCCAATCGTGTAAATGTGCACCATCAGCGAGACAAAGGTCACAATCACCATCATCACCGCCGAGAGCGAGTCGATCAAAAACCCGATCTCAAAGCGAACCCCGCCGCTGATGGCCCAGACGTACACCGGACCGTTGAAATATCCGCCGTGGAATACGTCCCAAGCAACCCAGCAGCTAAGCAAGAAGGCTGAGCCTACGCCGGCGATCGCCACCCGATGCGCATTGGACCGACCAATATAGGACCCAAGAAATCCTGCTCCTACAGCGGCGCCCAGACACAGAAGCGGAATGAGCAAGTAGATCGTTTGCGGATTAGCCATCTGTACTCTTTTCGCCCGTTAGCCTCTGAGGCGATCCAGGTCCTGGACGTTAATCGAGCGTCGGGTTCGAAAGAGGACGATCAATATCGCGAGCCCGATCGCGGCTTCGGCCGCCGCGACAGTCAGAATGAAAAACACAAACACCTGGCCGGACAAGTCTTGCAAATAGTGCGAAAAAGCAACGAAGTTCATATTCGCGGCCAGTAACAGCAGTTCAATCGCCATCAATATGATCACGAGGTTTTTTCGGTTAAGGAATATCCCGACAACGCTTATTGCGAAAAGCAGCGCGCCCACAATCAAATAATGCGACAAAGGGATCATGCGCCGTCCTCGGGACTAGAGGGCATCGTCACTAAGCGAACCCGATCTTCCTTGCGCACCTTAACTTGGCGCTCCGGCGCTTGGTATCGGGTGGCAGGTCGACGTCGCAAGGTCAGCGCGATCGCCGCAACGATCGCGACCAGCAAAATCACCGCGGCTAACTCGAAAGCGAACACGTAGTCGGTATACACGAGCTGGCCCAACGCCTCCGTATTACTGTAGGTAGCCGATTGACCCGTAGGGCGGGGCAAATTCGCCGAACCGAATTCCTTCGAGACCATGACGAGCCCCAGCTCTAAAGCCATCAGGACGGCGACCACTAATCCAAGCGGCAGATAGTTGGTGAAGCCCGCCCGCATCTTCGCGATGTCGATATCCAGCATCATGATGACAAAGAGGAACAACACCATTACCGCGCCCACGTAGACCAACACCAAGGCAATCGCCAAAAATTCGGCTTCTAGGGTGAGCCACAGACAGGCCGCGCTAAAAAAGGCTAAGACCAGAAACAACGCCGCCCGGACTGGGTTTCTTACCGTAACCACCAACAGGCTCGACACCACAAGAATGGTCGCAAAGATATAAAAGATGCTCTGAAGAAAGTTCATCTTTATCGGAAAGCCGCGTCCGCCTCGCGCGCCTTGGCGATTGCCTGCTCGTGGGTCTGACCGATCTGCAATAAATCCGCCTTGCTGATCGTTCCCGAGGCCCCGGTCTCGAAGTGATACTCGTGGATATCTGTGAGCACGATAGAGTCCACCGGACAGGCCTCCTCACAATAGCCACAGTAGATGCACTTGAACAGATCAATATCGTATCGGGTGGTGCGGCGCGTCCCGTCTTCTCGCTCCTCCGATTCAATCGTAATCGCGAGCGCGGGGCATACGGCCTCGCATAACTTACATGCGATGCAGCGCTCCTCGCCGTTCGGGTAACGCCGCAACGCGTGCAGGCCACGGAATCTCGGCGACTTTGGGGTCTTTTCGTCCGGATACTGAATAGTAAATTTCTTTTTGAAGAAATAGCTGCCGGTTACGGAGAGACCTCGAATCAACTCTGGCAAGAACCATGTCTTGATAAATCTTGAAATCATGGTGCGATCCTCGTTAGGCGAACCAGTGGCCTACCGGCGAATAAAAACGGGCGACGCCGATGACAACAATCCATACCAGCGTGACGGGGATGAACACTTTCCAACCGAGGCGCATGATTTGATCGTACCGATAGCGCGGGAACGTGGCTCGAAACCAGAGGAATAAGAAAGCGATTGCAGCCAGCTTGATGAAGAACCAACCTATCGCCGGGACCCAGGTAAATGGCGCAAAGGGCAAAGGCGCGTGCCAACCCCCAAGAAACATGATCACCGTCAAGGCTGAGATCAAAATCATGTTGGCGTATTCGGCGAGGAAGAAGACCGCGAATCCCATTCCTGAGTAATCCACGTGAAAGCCCGCCACAATTTCTGACTCGCCTTCCGCCACGTCAAATGGGGACCGATTGGTCTCGGCGACGCCACTGATCAGATAAACGATAAAAAGCGGAAATAAGGGCAAGAAATACCACTGATGGATCCCCCCCGCTTGCGCAACCACGATCTCGCGCAGATTTAGCGATCCGGCGGCCATAAGGACACCTACCAACGCAAAGCCCATCGCTATCTCGTACGCCACGATTTGAGCTGCGGAGCGCATGGCCCCCAAGAACGCATATTTTGAATTGGACGCCCATCCTGCAATCACCACGCCGTAAACACCCATAGAGGTGAGCGCGAGTACGTACAGAAGGCTCGCATCAATATCCGCAAGAATCAGAGTATCAGTGAAGGGAATCACGGCCCACGCACCCAACGCAGGTGCCAGCGCAAGCACAGGCGCGATCACAAACAGGTACCGGTCTGCGTTTGTAGGGATGATCATCTCTTTGAACATCAACTTGACCGCATCCGCAATCGGCTGCAGAAGTCCGCGTGGTCCAACACGATTTGGCCCTACCCGAACATGCATGTAGGCGAGCACCTTCCGTTCTGCCAGCGTGTAGTAAGCAACCATCAGAAGTAGCGGCAGAACAATGGCCGCAATCTTTAACCCCATCTGCAGAACGAGGGGCAATGAGGTCCAGACGTTGACAGCCAAATCAATCACGAGAAGACACCTTCTCCACAGTAACTTGAACAGAGGCCCCCAATACGCCGGTTGCAACTTGACCCAGCGGGATGCCGACGCATCCCTCGAGGACGCCGGGCTCTTCGCGCACGGCAAGACAGACCGAGCTGTCGCGATCGGTAACCCTCAGAAGGTCGCCCTCGCGACACTCGAGACCCGCAAGATCCTTAGGGTTCATCGAAAAGACCTTGGCCCGCTCGCCATCACGTGTTTTATTTAGAGCCGTCGCACGACGCACGACAGGGTCGCCGGAGTAGATGGGCACGGTATGTGTGGCCATAAAGCAGCCGTTGCGCTCAATCGCAGGCTCAGGTTCATCAGTCGCGGAGACCACAAACTCCATTGGCGCATCCACTCGGGCGCTATCCATTGCCACAGGCGGGAGCTCCCTCAGCACCTCGGAAACGTCCTGATAATCGAACCCGTCAAGAGATAGAAAATTAGCAAGGACACGAAGTACTTTCCAACCCGGCCTCGACTCGCCTTTCGGCTCAAGCGCTGCTCGCGAGAATTGCAAATGTCCATTCAGATTGAGAAATGATCCCGCTGACTCTGTAAACGGGGTAACGGGCAGCACCACGGTCGCTTGTTCAGGCACGGCAGAGCGAAACGCGCTGAGCGAAATGACATGGTTCGCCCTACTCAAAAAATTCCTCAGGGAGACCGGATCCTGGTGATCGAGCGCCGGTTCAAGGCCGTAAAGGATGACCGTTTTGGGGTGTGTGCTCAGCATGGCTGAAGCATTCAGCCCGACGCGCTCTGAGCGCTTGCCGCCAGGCAGGCGGTGAGGCACCGCCCCACTCCACCAGGCCCCTGCTCCATTGGCTGGCGCAAGCATTCCGAAGGAGGCGTCCAACACCTGGGCAAGAATCGAGGCAAGTACCCGCAACGCAGAACCGTGGCGATGGGATAGTGCCTGTTCCCCAAGGATAATCCCTTTTGCGCCGCTGGAGTCTCGAAGCACGTCCCTCAAACGGTCTAGGCCCGCGGCAGGTACCGAAACCGCCTCTAGGTAGTGAAGCGACGCGGGAACACGTTCTCGCCCACCCTCCATACCGCAGAGCAACTGGTAAAGCGCGCCGGCCATGCGGTCAGGTCGGACCAACACCTCGGTATGAACGTCAAAATTCGCGTCAATTCCGCGTTGGCCCAACACCCCTACGAGACCGCCGGTGAGGGTCATCTCTCGGATACGCAGTCCAAGTAACGGGACTTCTTTTCTCGGGTTAGCGCCGATTAACAAAAGACGCCCTAGGGCAGAAACATCGGAAACCGCCGTCTCAAGACCGGGAAAAGCCGGCGCATAGGCGTCATCCTGAAAGTCTCGCTGCCAAAGCCGATGGTCAATATTGGAAGAGCCCATCGCCCTCATCATTTTTTGCAGCAGATAACTCTCTTCGAGCGAACTCATAGGATGAATCAAAGCTGACAAGCCGTCTGATACTCCTCCACCAGAGCGAATCGCCTCTGACGCCGCCTTAAGCGCCTCTTCCCAGGATACTTCCTGCAATCCACCATTCGCCCGAATCATAGGCTGAAGTAGCCGGTCGTCGCTCTCAGCACCTTCATAGGAAAAACGATCTCTGTCCGAGATCCAACAGCTATTGACCTCCTCATTTTCGCGCGGCACGGCGCGTTTTAATGTCTTCTGAACAGTCTGCAGATTCAGATTAGAGCCAAGACTATCGTGGGGACTAATCGCCGCATGACTCAGAAGTTCCCATGGCCTAGCACTGAACCGATAGGGCTTAGAGGTCAGGGCGCCTACCGGACAAAGATCAATAATGTTTCCGGAGACCTCGCTATCGACAGAACCCCCGAGATAGGTCTCGACCGTCATGTCCTCGCCTCTACCGGTGGCACCCAATTCCATGGTGCCGGCAACTTCTCTTCCAAACCGAACGCAGCGCGTACAGTGAATACAGCGTGTCATTGCCGTCGCTACGAGCGGGCCGAGGTCGAGTGCATCCTTGACGCGCTTTTGCTCCTCGAACCGTGAAAAATCCTGTCCAAAACCCATCGCCTGGTCTTGAAGCGGACACTCACCCCCCTGGTCACAGACAGGACAATCCAAGGGATGATTAATCAGCAGGAACTCCATTGTCCCCTGCTGTGCCTCGACCGCCAGTGCCGAGCGCGTTTTGACGACCATGCCATCGCTCACCGGGGTAGCGCAGGCCGGCAGCGGCTTCGGCGCTTTTTCAACCTCTACCAGACACATCCGGCAATTCGCGGCGATTGATAACTTGGGGTGATAGCAGAATCTCGGGATATAAACGCCGATCTTATCTGCGGCCTCAATCAGCATACTGCCGGGTCGTACGGCAACTTCCCGACCGTCGATAGTGATTGTGATGGTCGACGCTGCGTCCATTACGCTACCTTCTGATTTGAAGATACCATCGCTTCAAATTCATGGCGAAAATGCTTCAAGAAACTTTGCACAGGCCACGCCGCTGCATCGCCCAGAGCGCAAATCGTGCGACCTTCAATGCGATCGGCCACGGACTTGAGTTGATCGATATCCGATGGCAGGCCCTCACCACAGCGGATGCGGTTCAGCATACGGTAAAGCCAGCCGGTTCCCTCACGACACGGCGTGCATTGCCCGCAGGATTCCACATAGTAGAAGTAGGAAATTCTCTCGAGCACCGACACCATGCATGTGGTGTGATCCATCACGATCACCGAGCCCGCACCGAGGGCAGATCCAATCTTGGATAACCCGTCATAATCCATGGTCGCGGTCATCATCAGATCGCCTGGTACCACCGGTACCGAGGATCCGCCGGGTATAACCGCCTTGAGTCGCCCGCCATTCAATACACCACCTGCCATCTCAAGCAGATCCTTGAAGGGTAGCCCGAGGGGTACCTCATAATTTCCCGGTCGGTTTACATGCCCGGAAACCGAAAATATTTTTGTGCCGCCAGCGTTTGCGACGCCCATCCCCGAGAACCACTGCGCGCCATTTCGGATAATCGGGGGAATTGAGGCAAGCGTTTCGGTGTTGTTTATTGTGGTGGGCTTGCCGAAGGCGCCGACCTGGGCGGGAAACGGCGGCTTGAATCGTGGCTGCCCCTTCTTTCCTTCTAAAGACTCCAGAAGTGCCGTCTCCTCGCCGCAGATGTAGGCCCCCGCACCTCGCTGAGAATGCAGTTCAAACTCAATACCAGACCCCAATAAATCGGCACCCAGAAGTCCGGCTTCTCGTGCCTCGATTAGCGCCTGCTCAAATCGACTCCAGGGTTCGTAATACTCCCCGCGAATGTAGTTGTAACCCACGGTAGCGCCGATCGCGTACCCCGCCAGCGCCATCCCCTCAATTACTTGATGCGGGTTGAATCGGAGAATGTCGCGATCCTTAAAGGTTCCTGGCTCGCTTTCATCCGAATTGCAGACAATATACTTCTGACCTGCGGCGTCACGAGGCATGAAGCTTAGTTTTAAACCGGTGGGGAACCCAGCTCCCCCACGACCGCGCAGCCCTGAGGCCTTAATCACCTCAATGAGATCTTCCCGAGAGGTTTTCTCTTTGAGCACCTTCTCCCACGCGTCGTACCCGCCTCGCGCTCGGTAAGAATCGAGCGTCCAAGGCGCATCGATACCCTCCGGCGGAAGACACACTCGCACTTGCCCTTGAGTCGTCATGCATATCCCTCAAGGCGATTCGCCACAGTATCCGGATCCAGGTCCTCGTGGTAGTCGTTACCAACGGCCATCATCGGCGCGCCGCCGCAGGCGCCGAGACACTCCGCCTCAAGGACGGTGAACCTGCCGTCTTCCGTTACCTCCCCAAGCTTTACGCCTAAAGCGCCACATAGGGCGTTGACCACTTGGTCAGCGCCTCGAAGTTTGCAGGATACGTTCGTGCAGACCCGGATCGGATGTCGTCCGATAGGCTGGGTATAGAACATATCGTAGAAGGTAGCCACCTCGTATACCTCTATCGGCCGCAAACCCAAAAGGTCGGACACCTCCGACACAATAGTATCTGTAATCCAACCGTGTTCCGCTTGGGCGTATCGCAAGGCGGATTTCACCGCAGCGCGACGGGTCGGATATTTCTTCGCCTCGGCCTCGATTTTTGCAATCACTTCTAAGGACAACCCGCCAGCACTCATCGGTCAATCTCTCCAAACACAATGTCTTGTGTACCGATAATTGCGACAACATCTGCGAGCATGTGCCCGCGCGCCATTTCATCCAGAGATGCGAGGTGCGCAAATCCGGGAGCCCGGATCTTCAATCGATACGGCTTGTTGGCCCCATCGGACACGATATAGATCCCAAACTCCCCCTTGGGTGCCTCGACAGCTTGATATACCTGCCCGCTCGGGGTGCTATAGCCTTCGGTAAACAGTTTAAAGTGATGGATCAGGGACTCCATATCGTCCTTCATATCCGTGCGCGACGGCGGCGCAAGCTTGTGATCATCGAGCATGACCGCGCCGGGATTCGCCCTTAACCAGCGTACGCACTGCCGAATAATCTCATTGGACTGACGCATTTCTTCAACGCGAACCAGATACCGGTCATAACAATCACCCGTCACACCCACAGGGATATCGAAGCTGAGCTCCGGATACACCTCGTAGGGCTGTTTCCGTCGCAAATCCCACTCAACACCCGAACCACGCAGCATGGGACCCGTAAATCCAAGCTGTAGCGCGCGCTCCGGGGACACGATCCCAATATCAACCGTTCGCTGCTTCCAGATCCGGTTGTCGGTGAGGAGATTCTCATACTCATCCACACAAGCGGGGAATCGGTCCACAAACGACTCAATGAAATCCAATACCGAACCTTCGCGGTTAGCATTTTTAGCGCGCACTTCTTTTTCTGTATGCACGCGCGATGCGCTGAACTTCGGCATCTGATCTGGCAAATCCCGGTACACCCCACCCGGGCGGAAATAAGCGGCATGCAGCCTCGCACCCGAAGTCGCCTCATAGATGTCGCATAAATCCTCGCGCTCGCGGAATGCGTAGAGAAAAACCGCCATCGCACCAATATCAAGACCGTGGGCCGCAATCCAGAGCAGGTGATTTCGAATCCGGGTGATTTCTGAGAACATGACCCGGATGTATTGCGCTCTCAACGGCGGTGTGACGCCCAGCAACTTCTCGATCGCGAGCACGTAGGCGTGCTCGTTGCACATCATCGACACGTAATCCAGCCGATCCATGTAGCCGATGCTATGGTTGTACGGCTTACTCTCCGCTAACTTTTCAGTTGCGCGATGCAACAGCCCGATATGCGGGTCAATACGTTCAACAACTTCCCCATCCATCTCCATCACCAATCTGAGCACGCCGTGGGCTGCGGGATGCTGTGGACCGAAATTCATCGTGTAGTTGCGGATCTCAGTCACTCTGACATCTCCCGTCGCACTACCCTCGGTACAGTCACTCGTGGATCGATCGACACCGGCTCGTAAACCACCCTGCCTCTTTCTTCGTCAAATCGCATCTCAACGTGCCCGCTCAGAGGAAAATCCTTTCGAAACGGATGCCCTACGAAACCGTAGTCGGTCAACAAGCGTCTAAGATCCGGGTGGCCTTCAAACAAGATGCCAAAAAGGTCGAATGCCTCTCTCTCATACCAGTTAGCGCTCTCCCAGAGACCGATGACGCTGTTAATAATCGGCTGATCCTCAGGCAGATACACCACGACCCGAACCCGACGGTTCTGACTCACTGACAGCAAGTGATACACCACCGCAAAACGCTTTGAGCGGTCTTCCGCTCCAGCAGCGTGTTCGGAATAGTCAACGCCGCAAAGATCGATCAGCTGTTCAAACCTAAACGAAGCGGAATCCCTAAGAACTCTTAAAACACGCACTTGCTCCGGCCTGGGAACCTCTAAGGTCCATTCCCCGAACGAGTACGACGCGATGACATTGTGACCGTCCGCTAATGCGCTCAGCGCGGCCGAGAAACCATCTACCGCCGCCAAATGCTCAGAGTCCTCAGCGAGCGATGGTGTCGTCACGCTTTATTTTCTTCTGTAACTGGATGATGCCGTACATCAATGCCTCGGGCGTTGGGGGGCAACCCGGAACGTAGACATCAACCGGCACAATGCGATCACAGCCCCGAACGACCGAGTAGGAATAGTGGTAATACCCGCCGCCGTTTGCACAGGAGCCCATAGAGATCACCCACCGCGGCTCAGGCATCTGGTCGTACACGCGCCGAAGCGCGGGTGCCATCTTATTCGTCAGCGTGCCAGCAACAATCATGACATCGGACTGCCTGGGGCTCGGACGAAAAATAACGCCAAACCGATCTAAGTCGTACCTGGAGGCGCCCGCATGCATCATCTCGACCGCGCAGCATGCAAGACCGAACGTCATCGGCCACATTGAGCCGGTCCTCGCCCAGTTAATCAGATCGTCAAGTCGAGCAGTCGCCCAACCCTGTGAAAGCGCCCCCTCAAGCGACATTGACGGCTACTCCCATTCCAGCGCCCCTTTCATCCACTCATAGACGAAACCGACGACGAGAATTCCGAGAAATACCATCATGGCCAGAAAGCCGAATACGCCAATCTCGTCCAGCACAATCGCCCACGGGAACAGGAAGGCGATCTCGAGATCAAAGATAATGAACAGAATGGCGACGAGGTAATAGCGAACATCAAACTTCATCCGCGCGTCCTCAAACGCCTCGAATCCACACTCGTACGCAGCAAGTTTGGCGGGGTAAGGATTTCGCGGACTCAGGACCTTGCCTGCAAGAAGCGCAACACTTCCTATAACAATTCCTGTCGCCAGGAAAAGGAGCAAAGGCACGTAATTTGAGAGCATTCGATCGCGAATGAAGCCGGCGGTGGACGCCGAAAAACGGAACAGAAATTCTAGTCTTATGTGTGTTTACGGTCAATGAAACGACCGCTAAGGAATGCGTATCTCGGGCTTAGTTATCGAGCCAGCGCAATTGCATCTCCACTCCCCCGATTACCTCTAAAGCTCCTATACCGCTCCCGGCGACGTCAATGGTGAACCAGGGATCCCTACCTGATATCTGTAAATGCAAGCCCTCTTCGTGAACATCAATTTGTAGCTCATGCGTCTCCATAATGACCGCATTTAGGGCGTCTTTCGTTAGGTTTAGCGTGTCGTCCGGCGTCGAGCCCAAGATCGTTAATCTCTCTACCCAAACCCGATCTTTATCAGCCTCGAGCTCATGGTCACAGGGATCAATCCGAATACCTGTCACCCCGATCAAAGGTTCGACCGGCCTGAAAACGATCTTATGAGCACCCTCCCGAGGTACGGACTGAGCCAGTCGCCTTTGCTCAGAAAACGAGTGCGCGGAAGTTCGCCAATAGATCGCGACTGTTGTGTCTCTATTTCTCCCCCAAAACTGCCCACTCTGCGCATCCCGAACTTGGGAGATGAACTCCTCTACTGAGGGTCCGAGCTGCAATCCGCCGACTTTGACGAGATCATCTGCGGCCTCATGCCAAAAATGCCGGAGCGCATCGATAACCCAGTCTTCACCGGTTTTCGGCACCTCGATCCGATTGGCTTTCTCCCCCCTCGACCGCATCGACCATGGGAAATTTGCCGGAATAAGTTTTCCTTCTTGATCGACCAGCTGACTCGCGTAGGAGCCCTTGTGTGCCAAGCTTGTCCATTGCTCAACTTGCAACGAGAGAAGGCGGGCAAATCCGGCAAGATCGGTGGCGCTGGCGAGTACCCGGAGCCAAAAACGCCCCAATGGCTCCCCCTCAGGGATAGCTATCGCCTGGCTAGACGCCTCTAAAACCGTACGCGCCGCTACCTCACCTACACGAGCCGCCAGTCCGTTCTCAACGTCGGAGCGTTGGTCATCAAAGACGGTCCAATCATAGGGGCAGCGCTCTTGCAGGGTTTCGGAGGCTTTAGCAATAACGATGCAAAAAGAGTCGGCGACATGCCCGAACAGCCCTGCATCTTGAAGCGCTATTGTCTGCAGCCTTTCGGGTGTTAACGGCTCGGATCTGGGCGCGCGATGCGCTGGACCATACTGCCAAAGCAGGGATGTCACCTCAGGGCGCGAAAGGCCGGATGCACTGATCACGGCCTCGGGAAGCTTGTAGTCCGGAAGCGGATAAAGGAACCTATGACATAACCCCATGTCGCCGATTAAGGAAGACCACGTGTTAGCGTCAAAAGTCGTAATACCGCTATCGGCTGCAACATCCGGATAGTCGGCAAGACCCACCCAAGGCCTGGCAAAGTGATCCTCGGGGCCGCCGAATAAATACTTGGCACCAAGCCGGTTCTCGATCGCAACCACGACAATGCCGTCGGGTTGTAGCGCACCGAGGGCTCTCTGGAGCATTTTGCGCACAGCCAACTGCGGAGCATCGAGAGGATCACCGAATCGCCGGGCGTACTCCAGAACCCCGATAAAGAGCACTGCGTCATAGACTTGATGGGGCAACTCGAACGCGTTGAAGTTACTGTGAATGAATGCGACCGAATCGAGATCAGAACAACGCAAAGATCCCAGGCGAGCCCGCGAGACACTGCCCTCAAGCGCATCGACAAAATAGCCGTTATCGCCTAGGTAGCGCGAGACAGCACCACACCCTGCTCCTACCTCAAAAATCCTCGAGCCGGATTTCAACGATAACGCGCGAAGCAGATTCCCTCGCCGGGGTGAAAGATGATAATCAAGCGCCCAGTCCTCAAAACTCTCGGAAAAATCGGCCGATCGCCAACCCAAATCTGACGCCGAACGGAGGATAGCCTCCAGTCGTTTCTCTGTTTCCGAGCCATCGGAGTAATTGAGGTCTTGGCCACCGTCTGCCGGCCTCCAAACCCCTCGATCTGCAACGAGATCGTTTAGCTCTATGAGCTTATGATGCGGCGATTGATGAGTCCCTGTCATGGCAGTCACTCACAGAGGATGAGATAAAGAATTGCATATCCATCGCGACAAAGGCACCTGTGGATGGACGCACCAAATAATGGTGCCGAAGGCCGGACTCGAACCGGCACGGCTTGCGCCACCGCCCCCTCAAGACGGCGTGTCTACCAGTTTCACCACTTCGGCATTAATGTTAAGAAGTACCCAGGCATTCAGTTCGACTAATTTTGACTCGACCCCGGAATCACAGGAACATCTTGACTCGCCTGACTTTGATTTGAGGACCCGTTGCTATCCGCCCCTTGCCCCGCTTGTTGCGTGGAGACATCCTGGGCTGCCATTACGCTCCGCGGAGTGGCGCTTTGCTTTGTATACATGTAGGCGAGGCTCAAGCCAGTTATAAAAAAAACGGTCGCTAATATTCCAGTCGTTCTGCTTAGAAAGTTAGCCGACCCTCGACTGCCAAATACCGACTGGGATGACCCGCCACCAAACGCCGCTCCCATATCGGCGCCCTTACCCTGCTGCAGGAGCACCAACACAACGATCGCGATCGCCGCGATCAAGTGGACGACTGTAAAAATACTTGTTAATAGGGTCATGTTGCCGCCGAAATAATATCAAGAAAATCAGTTGCCTTAAGCGAAGCGCCGCCAATTAAACCACCATCAATATCGGTTTGCGAGAACAACCCGCTCGCATTCTCTGGTTTGACGCTACCGCCGTAGAGAATTCGAGTGGCATCAGCGACGTCGGAGCTTACGCTATGCAGGAGTTCACGAATAAGGGCGTGCACCTCCTGCGCTTCATCTTCTGACGCTGTGCGTCCCGTCCCAATGGCCCAAACCGGCTCATAGGCGACCAGCGATCCCGGAAAGATATTCCCACCCGCTTCGTCCAGGACAGCCAGGAGTTGACGCGTGACGACGTCAGCGGTCACTCCCCGGTCCCGCTCCTCCTCCGTCTCACCTAAACAGACAATTGCCTTGAGTCCCTGGGCAACAGCTGCCTTCGCCTTCTCACCCACCCGCTTATCGGACTCTCCGTACAGGGCTCGTCGCTCGGAATGGCCAACGATCACGTAATCACAGCCCACGTCCTTCAGCATCTCGCCACTAATTTCGCCCGTAAAAGCGCCGGATGGGTGGATATCTATATTTTGTGCGCCTAGCGACACATCGCTGCCGGCCAGCAATGCAGCCGACCGCTCAAGATACGTAAACGGAGGACATATAACGACGTCCACCGCGGTTTCGGGTCCCGATCCTCGCGGGCCCTCGATCACGCCGCGGATCAGCTCATCCGCCATTGCGCGACTGCCGTTCATTTTCCAGTTTCCTGCCACCATTTGCCGCCGCATCGCCTAATCCCCTCAATCCTCACCTGGCAGGACCATCCCGAAGAAGGCCGGCAATGGTAACGATGCGCCTGAGAAGACGCAACCGCGACCGCCCGTATGAACGGTTTTTTGTGGACAAAGCTGCAACACTTTGCAATATACCGACGCCTGTAGACTAGGCACGCACCGAAGAAACCACTGCCGCGAGCCGATCGGCATATTGGTCAGCCACCGTTTGACTATCCGCTTCAACCATCACTCTCACCATTGGTTCGGTCCCCGAAGCTCGCAGCACGACTCGTCCGCGGTCCCCCAACTCTTGCTCGCTCTGCTGAACAGCTGACCTCACCGCGTGATCCTCAGCGATTGCACTTGGCGATAGGTCCTTTAGTCGCACATTGATCATGCATTGTGGAAACATCTCAAGATCAGAAACAAGCTCCGAAAGCGAGCGCCCGGTAGAACGCATCACTTCCAAGACAGCGAGCGCAGCTACGAGCCCATCCCCAGTGGTGCTTCGATCCAGACACAGAATATGCCCGGAGGTCTCACCGCCCAGGCTCCAACCTTTCTGAATCAGCGCCTCGAGTACAAACCGATCACCCACCTGTGCTCGAATGAAGGGGATGTCCTCGGTCCGACATGCGAGCTCCACCCCCAAGTTCGTCATGAGCGTGCCCACCACACCGCCAAAGGTTTCGCGGGCCTTGTAGTGGCGACTAAGCAGGAAAAGAATTCCGTCGCCATTCACAATATTGCCGGCGGCATCGGACAGGATGACCCGATCCGCATCGCCATCGAAAGCGATCCCGATATCCGATTCAGTCTTACGCACTAAATCGCAAATATTTTCGGGCCGGGTAGAACCCCCATCGCGGTTTATGTTGAACCCGTCAGGCTCTATACCGATACAAGAAACGGTCGCCCCAAGTTCACGCAGCACCAAGGGTGCAACCTGATAAGAGGCTCCATTTGCGCAATCCATGGCAACCTTGAGACCATCTAAGCGAAATCCGGGCGGCAGCGTATTCCGGCAGTGCTCTGCGTAACGAGGGACTGCGTCCACCAACCGTTCCGCTTTGCCGAGGGCCTCCGGTGCGACTGTCTGCACCGACTCTGCCATAAGCGCTTCGATTTGCTCCTCGGTCTCATCGTCGAGCTTACGCCCGGATGCGGAAAAGAATTTGATCCCGTTATCGTGATATGGATTGTGCGAAGCGCTAATCACGATCCCGCCGCACGCTCCAACCTGTCTCGTAAGATAGGCGATGCCCGGCGTCGGTAATGGCCCAGTAAGTGCTATATCCACCCCGGCCGCACTGAGACCTGCCTCCAATGCAGATTCGAGTAAATAACCCGATATACGGGTGTCCTTGCCAATAATCACGCGTCCTCGAGCGTGGCCGGCGCCCAAAATTCTCCCTGCCGCCCAGCCGAGATGGAGAACTTCAGCGGGCGTAACCGGTGATACTCCCACCTCGCCTCGTACGCCATCTGTGCCGAAATATTTCCGCGCGCTCATACCCTCATACCAACATTCTGATCCAATCCCAAGGACATCCCATCTCTAGTGGCAGACCATAGTCGGAGCATTTCCACGGTCGTCTTAACATCGTGCACACGCAGAACTTGCGCACCGCGCTCGGCCGCGAGAACAGCCACGAGGGCACTCGCTCTATCCAGATCCGCGCCCGAATCACATCCCGAGAGCCGACGAACAAACGCTTTTCGCGACACCCCCACCATGAGGGGCATCTTCAATTTCAAAAACTCAGCAAGAGCCGCTAGCAACGCCACATTATGGCCTTGCGTCTTACCAAAACCAAACCCGGGATCGACAATAAGGCGTTCGGAAGACAACCCCGCCCGACAGCAGGCCTCCACTCGATTTTGGAGAAACTGATAAACCTCAGCCACGACGTCATCGTACTGTGGATCCGCCTGCATTGTCGCCGGTGTACCCTGCATGTGCATAAGACACACAGGAACGTTTAGCTCCACGGCCACGTCCAAAGCACCCGGCTGCATCAACGCGTAAACATCATTGATACAGCACGCACCCGCCGCTACCGCCGCTGCCATCACCTCTGGCTTTCCGGTATCGATAGAAACCCGGATCCCCTCGCTGCTCAGCGCCGCAACAACCGGAACAACGCGCCCGATCTCCTCGTCGATGGGAACGGGAAGGGAGCCGGGCCGGGTAGATTCTCCCCCGACGTCCACAACTTGCGCTCCATCGCGGGCCAAACGGCGCCCATGTGCGATTGCTTTTTCGTGAGAAAAAAATGAGCCCGCGTCTGAGAACGAATCCGGCGTCACATTAAGAATACCCATGACCGTCGGCGCGCCGACGTCGGGGAGCCATTCCGCCACAGAACTGCCCTAGATCTACTACGCTATGCCCGTACTGGGGTTAGTCGCAGCACGGGACGGTACTTATGCTAGATCGAGCCACCCGCTGGGGCATCCAGATTGGGCTTGATCTCGGGACGTTCTTTGGATTTCGCCCCCCCGCCCGGCTTGTCATTGCCATCACTAGAACTGGGCGGGCGGGGAGTCTCGCCGCGCATAATCTGATCCAGCTGGTCGGACTCCAGGGTCTCCCAGTCCATAAGCGCATGGGCCATCACTTCGATGATTTCCCGATGACCCTCAATGATCTCTCTCGCCCGCGTGTATTGCTCCTCAATGATTCGGCTGACTTCCTGATCCACCTGTTCGGCAGTGGCGTTACTGATGTTTCTATGGGTCGTCACGTCGCGGCCGAGAAACACCTCAGACTCATTATCGCCATACACCCGAGGACCCAACTGATCACTCATACCCCAGCGTTGAACCATTTTTTGCGCCAGACCTGTCGCCTGCTCAAAATCGTTCGCGGCCCCAGTGGTCATCTGGTTCATAAAAACCTCCTCGGCGATACGACCACCCATCAGGACGGCGATACGGGCAAGCAGGTAATCTCTGTTGTGGCTGTAGCGATCCTCCTGGGGTAACTGCATCGTGACACCCAAGGCTCGCCCGCGCGGGATAATGGTCACCTTATGGACGGGGTCAGTATTGTCTCCCAGCACCTTTGCTACAACCGCATGTCCCGATTCGTGATAGGCGGTGTTTAGCCGCTCCTCTTCAGGCATGACGATCGAGCGACGCTCAACCCCCATGATGACCTTGTCCTTGGCCAGCTCAAATTGTTCCATTGACACTGTTTTCCGCCCAGCACGAGCCGCAAAAAGTGCCGCTTCGTTAACCAAGTTAGCGAGATCTGCCCCCGAAAAGCCGGGTGTCCCACGAGCGATGATTGCCGGATCAACGTCATTCGCCGCGGGCACCTTACGCATATGCACTTTTAAAATTGCCTCTCTGCCGCGGATGTCGGGCAGCGGTACATGCACCTGGCGATCAAATCGACCTGGTCTAAGCAGGGCCGGATCGAGCACATCAGGTCGGTTTGTTGCCGCAATCACGATGATCCCCTCATGCCCCTCAAATCCGTCCATCTCTACCAGTAACTGGTTAAGCGTCTGCTCGCGCTCATCGTGGCCTCCGCCCAACCCGGCGCCACGCTGCCGCCCTACCGCATCAATTTCGTCAATAAAGATAATGCAAGGCGCATTTTTCTTTGCCTGCTCAAACATATCGCGAACGCGCGAAGCGCCAACGCCAACAAACATCTCCACAAAATCCGATCCGGAGATCGTGAAGAACGGCACTTTTGCCTCTCCGGCGATAGCTTTTGCCAACAGCGTCTTACCGGTACCTGGGCTCCCCGTCATCAGCACGCCCCGGGGAATGCGCCCTCCGAGTTTCTGAAAGCGAGATGGGTCCTTAAGAAACTCAACGAGCTCCCCCACCTCCTCCTTCGCTTCATCGACACCGGCGACGTCCGCGAATGTAATGTTGTTTTTATCCTCAGTGAGCAAACGTGCCTTGCTTTTCCCAAAACTGAGTGCTCCCCGGCCTCCCCCGCCCTGCATCTGACGCATGAAGAATACCCAAACGCCAATGAGCAGCAACAGTGGGAACCAGCTGATAAAGATCTGCATCAATAAAGAGGGCTCTTCTTCCTTTTGGGCCTTGATAACGATATCCGCCTTCAGCAGATCATTGACCAGCCCCGGATCGCCCGGAGAGTAGGTGACGTAGCGTTCTCCGTTGTGTCCACGAATGTAAATCGTTGCCCCGTCGATAGTCACCTGCTCGACCGAACCTCGCTCAACTTCGTCTAGGAACACGGAATAATCAATCTCTTGTCCCTGCCTGCTCTGCTGTGGCGCGAAATTGTTGAACACAGCCATCAGAACCATGGCTATTACCAGCCACAGTACGAGATTCTTAGTCAGGTTATTCATAACGGTATTTTTTATTGAGCTCTTCGCGGGACTTTAGGCAGAAAGAAAACGAGATCCTCTAATTTTCGGGCTTTTTTAACAGCAATACAATTCGGGTGACATCGGACCTGATTTTCTTCTCCCGACCGTCACGCGGATGTCAAATGGGATTTCGTGCAATTACGTACACCTCAGCGCTCTCAGCTCGTGATGCCTGGGGTTTTCTGACTCGACAGGATTTAAAGCGCTTCGTTAGATCACTGATGAGGTGTTTAGCCTCCACCCCCTCAAAGAACTTTGCCACGAAAACCCCTTTCTCATGCAGAAGTTCTTGGGAAAACACAGCGGCGGTTGCCACCAATTCGCTCATAGCAGCCTGATCCACGTCCTTTATACCTGATAAATTGGGGGCCATATCAGAAATTACAAGATCAAACTGCGTCTCGCCACAGATGCTCCGAATCGCCTCGATCGCCGCAGATTCCAGAAAATCGCCGTGTATGAACGATACCCCCGCGATTGACGCCATTTCAAGCCGGTCAAGAGCAATCACCCTTCCGGTCGACCCAACCTTTGATACCGCGTATTGACTCCAACTCCCCGGAGCGGCCCCCAGGTCAATCACGTTCATGCCTTTACGAAACAATCGATCTCTCTTGTCCAACTGCTCAAGTTTGAAGACGGCCCGAGACCGAAATCCCTGAGCACGCGCCGCAGAGACGTAGGGATCTTTTGCCTGTTTCAGGTTCCATGCCCGTGACCGAGCTTCTCGCTTAGCACTCATTCTTGCCGATGGTATCCTTCGCCTCATTCTTGAGGCATAAAAAGATTCGATCAACTTGAAAGGCAAAGAACTCAATCGACTTCGTGGTCTTGCTCATCACCTCAAGCCTATTGTGACGGTTGGCGTTGCCGGCGTCACCCCCGCTGTTGTCAATGAGCTCGAGGTCGCGCTTGGACATCGGGAGTTAGTTAAGGTGCGCCTTCCGGCGCTACCCAAGTCAGAAAAGAGCAAAGCTCTGCAAACGCTTTGTGATCGAGTCCATGCAGCTCCTATCCAGCTCATCGGTCGCATCGGGGTGGTCTATCGACCGCTCGATGGATAACCGACTTCGGCGGATTAGGTAGCGATATGTGCTTCGTTGCCATAGCGATCGGTTCCCACCCAACCTTCCCTTTTGTGGTGGCTGCCAATAGGGATGAGCTCTACGGACGCGACGCCAAAGTTCTACATTTTTGGCCCGCCCCCGGCCGATTCGCTGCGGGCAAAGACCTTATAGGAGGCGGGACCTGGTTGGGCCTGTCCGCTAAAGGAAACTTTGCAGCACTTACTAACTGCAAAAGCGCGTCGCGTTCATCAAAACCGGGGCTCAAGTCCAGAGGCGATCTCATAAAGAACTTTTTAACGGAACAGCCCGAGCTTCTTGATTCACTCCGTTCTGGATCGATTATTGAAGGCCCCGAATTTGGAGGATTCAATCTGATTGTCGGCACAACGCAAGCGCTCCGTGTATTCTCGAATGCCGATCAGAGTGTTGCTGCTTTCAACACCGGCATACGGGCTTTCAGCAATCACCCGATCACACAGCCGTGGCCGAAAACAGTTCACGGCGAAGTTGAATTTCAGCAGATTTTGAGCGAGGAAAATAAAGGTGGCAGGTTGATCTCGCGCTTATTTGAATTTCTTGGAAACCAAAAGCCGTATGAAGCCTCCGGTACATCCAAGCACTCAGGTGACCTCGCCAGTCGGATTCAGAGGACTATCTTCATCGCCGGCGAAACATACGGCACGCGCGCAAGCACCGTTATTCTTGTGGACCACTCGGGGCAAGCTGCAATGCTGGAGAGAAGCTATGGAGCGCTCGGCGCTCCGCTTTCTGAGACCTCTTTAACCCTTGAAATTGAAGCCCTGCAGCGAGCCTGACGTTTAAATCGGTCGAGGGTAAGGATAAAGCGCAGCAGCAATTGACGCGATATTTTTGCGACGCAAAAAGAGCTGCCATTTTTTTCCGCCCACTTGGGCAAAGACATACGCCCCGCGTACGCCCGCAAGGAGCAGCGCTCGAATAGTGCTGATATTGCGATCATCCTCAAGGAATTGCTGATCACCATTGATCATGATTCGAGGCCCCAATTCACTAACCGTCTCCCGATAGATTTCAGCAAGCTGCTTGATCGATGATCCGCTCGTGATATCGGCAGAATCCGATGAGCTGACAAACGCCTCGAGTTGCTGTCGAAGCTCTTGCTGAGTGTGCGGGTCGCGTCGGAGCAACTTCTCAAGGTGAATGAGCGCTGTTATCGTCCGGACGCGCTCCATGAGTAACGGATCGGCGCGTTTAATCATTAAGTCGGAAAGACCAAGCGCGACCGCCTTCGCCCCACCTATCGCAATCTCCGGATCACTTTCGTCCAGAACGATAATCCCGGCGAGGCTATCGGCAATAGACTCCGCGGACGCGCTGCCGCGACGAGCAATGCTTTGGACCAATTTCGCACATTGTGCGATCGCGGCCAACGCTAAAACACGATGCTCTTCCGGGCTCAGCACGCTTTGATTTCCACAACCTCAGGATTTGATCTCGAGGGACTCATCGATTCTTTTGCGAACCTCATGCGCTACCCGAAGGGCTTTGAGCCCATCCTCACCCGAGACCACAGGCTCCCGCTTTTCCATCACACACGCCACAAAATCCGCGAGCTCCGCATCAAGCGGAGGTCGATGCTCTACCGCAATCGAGTCCGTAATAATTGGGGCGAAACCGTCAGGGCCAGCCGTTTCCCCCGGTCGGGCTATATCGATCTGCTGATCCTCAAAGTTCAGGGCGAGGTACGCAGAATCGGCAAATATGCGCATCCGCCTGAATTTTTTAGCCGATATTCTGCTGGCCGTGACGTTCGCAATGGCGCCATTTGAAAACTCAAGACGCGCGTTGGCGATATCCACATGGTCCGTAATCACGCAGGTCCCAACCGCAGAAACATATCGCAATTCGGAAGGAACGAGCGAAAGCACAATATCAATATCATGAATCATGAGATCGGTAACAACGTCAACGTCCGTGGCCCGCGCCACGAACTGCCCCAGACGATGAACCTCTAAAAATCTTGGATTTTTAAGTTCAGCGGCGAGTCGAACAATCCCGGCATTGAACCGCTCAAGGTGCCCAATCTGCAGGAGGGTGGACGACTTTTGAGCACTTGCGACAATCGCCTCTGAATCCTCAAGCGTATGTGCGACCGGCTTTTCGAGCAGTACGGGTACGCCCCGCTCTAAAAAAGGCTCGGCGACAACGCGATGCAGCGAGGTTGGAACCACAATACTCACCGCATCAATCGCGTCGAACATTTCCTCCTGGGTGTCAAAAACCCGGCATTCGACCTCCTGCGCGACATCGCCCGCAACGGTACGATCAGTATCGAAGACGCCTACCAGCACAACGTTTGGTAGGCGCTTATAAATGCGAGCGTGTATTGCTCCCAAATACCCCACCCCAACCACACCGACACGTAAGGGACTATTTTTCATAAACCTTTAATGAAAAACTTTGTTTGAAAAGTGATTAGCGGTCAGTCCCGGCGCTCTTAGGGTAGGAACCGCTGAGTTGATCTGGCACAATTGCCAAGGATTATATGTTTCCTTCATTCATGAGGTACTCAACGAGCGATCCATGAATCCTCAGGAGCTCGCACTTGCTAAAAGCTAATGAACCAAACAATTGATTTTCGCAGCGATACGGTAACAAAGCCAACTGATGCCATGCGGCGCACGATGGCAGCCGCACCCGTGGGCGACGATGTGTATGGGGATGACCCCACCATTAACCGACTTGAATCTATCGCTGCGGAGCGTCTTGGGCAGGAGGCTGGGCTTTTTGTAAGTAGCGGCACCCAGGGCAATCTGCTCGCAATTCTCACGCATTGTCAGCGCGGTGAAGAATATATCGCCGGAATGCGATCGCATGCGTATCTTGAGGAAGCGGGTGGGGGCGCAGTCCTGGCCAGCGTGCAACCTCAACCGATCGAAAATCAGCCGGACGGAACTCTGGACCTTGGCGCGGTCGAAGCCGCTATCAAACCGGATGATTTTCATCTGGCGATTACCCGTCTTTTGTGCCTGGAGAATACTTTTTTCGGAACCCCCCTAGCACTTTCCTATATCAAGGAGGCCGGGTCTCTCGCGTCAAAACAAGGTCTTCGCTTTCATCTGGATGGTGCCCGCGTATTCAACGCAGCCGTGCGGCTTGGCGTCGCGGCGGACGAGATCGCAGGGTCTTTCGACTCCGTATCCGCATGCTTATCGAAGGGTCTGGGTGCCCCGATAGGCAGCATCCTCGCCGGGGATCGCGATTTTGTGGCGCGAGCTCGACGGTGGAGGAAGATGCTGGGTGGCGGAACGCGTCAGGCCGGAATCGTTGCAGCTGCTGGAATTTATGCACTGGAGCATCACGTCGATCGGTTGGAAGAGGACCACGGACGTGCGGAGCGCCTCGCCGCAGCGCTTATGGACATCGACGAACTCGACGTTCAGCCCTGTCCGCTACGAACGAATATGCTCTTCATATCAATGGCAAGTGACAAACGCCAGGGCTTGGCCCATTTCATGCACGATCGCGGAATTCTCATCCTGGTGGAAGGAGACCCTATCCGCATCGTGACGCATCTTGATATCTCGGACGCGGACATCACCACCACAGTCGACGCCTTCAAGCATTACTTTAGCGGCCGAAAAGCCGCCTAAGACTTATTGATTCTGGCGGGCCCAGAACTTAGGCTGCCTGGCGGTCCTCGCGAGGACTTAATAACTCTGTCGTGAGCACCCCTTGCCGTTTAACAGCCCTCTCGGCGGCAGCAATTCGAACCGGCCCGTATCCTTTAACTAAAAGCGGCCATTGGGCCAACTCGATTGCAATATCCAGATGCTCTTCGTCAATACGTCCTTCACATAACACGTCGACGGTTCGCGCAAACTGCTCACGCATCTCACGAGCGAGCTTGCGCTCCGCCGAGCCACGAAACGGATCAAACCAGCGGCCTCGAATGACGCGCAACCGGCTCAGAAGCTTTAGAAGTTTAAAAACCCAAGCACCAAACTCTCGCTTTTTCGAGCGACCCGTCGCGGGGTCTATGCGCGATAGGAGTGGCGGTGCCAGATGAACTTTCAAGCGGTACGCTCCCTCGAACTCGCGCTCTAATTCCTGTTTGAATTCCGGTGCCGAATAAAGTCGAGCTACCTCGTACTCGTCTTTATCGTAAAGCACATGAAAACCCCCGCGAATTACCGCCTTTAAAAGCTCCGGGTAGCGTTCGGAGTCAGAACCCGCACCGCTCTCCATAAATCGGTTGATCCAATGGTCTAATTGACGGGCGTTCGATTGGCCGTGCGACTCCAACAGGAGAGCAGAGCGACGTGCCAGGAGCCCCATCGGCGAGCTATCCTCTAAACTTTGATTCGGCGATCCATCATCGTGGATAGCCAGCACCGCGGCTTCATCAGCGTGAAGCTGGCGGCCGAGATGAAACGCCTCGATATTGACTCGCACCGCCCTTCCGTTCAACTCAATTGCTCGCTCTATCGCCGGCGCGGGGATCGGCACAGCGCCGGCCTGGTACGCATAGCCCAGAATAATCATGTTTGATGTCATCGTATCCCCGAACGCGCTCTTGGCGAGCCCGGTTGCTGGGATCTGATGAAGCGATCCTGACGACTGGCGAATTATCCCGAGTAGCTCGTCGAGCGGGAACCGCTGATCTGGGTTGTGGATAAACTCACCGGTCATCATTTGATGCGTATTCACTACGCAAAGAGTTGAGTCGCTTAGCTTCTTGCGCGTTCCAGTCGTCGCCGACGTGACCAGATCGCAACCCAGAAGTAAATCGGCCCCTCCATCGGCCACATGCGTCGCGCTGATATCATCCGGCGATTGCGCCAAGATGATGTGGCTTGTAACCTCGCCGCCCTTCTGAGCTAAGCCCGCCATATCCAGCACCGAGCAGCCCAACTTCGCGATATGCGCAGCCATCCCGACGATAGCGCCAATCGTGACGATGCCGGTCCCGCCGACACCGTTCAGCACAATACTGTACTGTCCGTTTATATCGACGACCTCAGGCTCAGGTAACTGCGTATCGGATAGCGTACGGGGCGGGGATGTCTGGGTCTCGGTCCGCCGATTGCCGCCAACCACCGTGACAAAGCTTGGGCAGAAGCCCTTCTTGCAGGAATAGTCCATGTTGCAGGCCGATTGATCGATTGCCCGCTTACGCCCTAACTCCGTCTCAACCGGCACGAGGGCCACACAGTTGGACTGCGCGCCACAGTCGCCACACCCCTCGCACACCGCGGTATTGATGAACAATCTCTCCTTGGGCGTTTCCATCAATCCACGACGGCGGCGCCGACGTTTTTCGGCCGCACAGGTCTGATCAAAAATGATGACGGAGGTTCCTTCCACTTCACGCATTTGTCGCTGTACCCGCGCGAGAAGTTCCCGGCCGTAGACTTTAACCCCCGGCGCCCAATCAGCGTCTGGCGGATACTTTTGGGGATCGTCCGTAACCACGGCGATGGCCTGCACACCCTCGGCATGCACCTGACGCGAGATCCGCGGGACATCCAGCGGACCATCGAACGACTGACCCCCTGTCATCGCAACGGCATCGTTGAACAGAATCTTGTACGTAATATTCACCCCGGCGCTTACACAAGCACGAATGGCGAGTAATCCAGAATGGAAGTAGGTGCCGTCGCCAATGTTTTGAAACACATGCGAGGTGCTGCTGAATGGGCTTTCCCCAATCCAACTCGCCCCTTCTCCCCCCATCTGCGTAAAGGTAGCGGTTTCCCGGTCCATCCATTGCGCCATGTAATGGCAGCCGATACCCGCAAGCGCCCGCGAACCCTCGGGCACGACGGTTGATGTATTGTGGGGACAGCCCGCGCAGAAATACGGGATGCGCCGCATCGGCGACTTCTCTGGGTTAAGCTTCTCCGAGCGCGTACGAATTGACGCGAGTGCCTCTCGCAGCGTCTCATCATGGGAAACCATTGCGAGGCGTTCCCCGATCCTCATCGCAATCTGAGACGCATCGAGTCTGCCTTCCACAGGAAAAAGTACCGATCCGCTCTCGTCCAACTTCCCAATGATGCGGGGTGCATCCACCGAACCGTAAAGTATCTGACGGACCTGATCCTCAATGAGCCCGCGCTTTTCCTCCACCACAATCAGTTCGCGGGCGCCAGAGGCGAATTCCCGTAATGCATGCGGCTCTAAAGGCCAGGGCATCCCCACCTTGTAAAGCTTAATACCGAGCTTTTTAGCCTGACGATCGTCAATCTTCAGCTCAAGAAGAGCGCGGCGCACATCGAGGTAAGACTTGCCGGTTGAGATTATTCCAATCGGTGCTCCGAGCTCACCCATCACCAGCCGGTCAATCGGGTTTGCTTTTAAAAACGCCGCCACCGCTGGGAGTTTGTGTTGATGAAGGCGTGCTTCCTGCTCTTGGGGCGTATCCGGCCATCTCAGATTAAGCCCGCCCATCGGGAGTACAAGATCACTCGGCACAGTGGTCACCAGTCGATCATGATCGATTGACACGGATGCGGAAGCTTCAATGGTGTCATGGACGCTTTTAAGACCTACCCAGCAGCCGGAGAATCGCGATAGCGCCCAGCCGTAAAGCCCAAAATCCAAAATATCCTGAACACCTGCGGGGTTCAGAACCGGGATAAATGTGTTGATCAGCGAGTACTCACTCTGATGGGCGGTGGTAGAAGACTCACAGGTATGATCGTCTCCCATTAGCACCAGAACGCCGCCGTTAACACTGGTTCCCGCGAGATTCCCATGGCGCAGCGGATCGCCTGATCGATCCACCCCAGGCCCTTTGGCATACCACATGGAAAAAACCCCATCGAACAAACCATCTCCATTGAGACCCGCCTGTTGCGTTCCCCAGACGGCAGTCGCTGCAAGATCCTCATTCACCGCAGGCTGGAACCGAATGTCCCGCGCCTTCAATTCGGGCAGTGCGAGCGCGACCTGCTGATCTAACGCCCCCAATGGGGAGCCTCTGTATCCCGTGATGTAGCCGGCCGAGCGTATCCCAGCCGCGCGATCGCGATCATGCTGGAGCATCGGCAATCGAACAAGCGCCTGAATGCCGGTCATAAAGGCCTGACCGGAAGAAAGCTGGTACTTGTCGTCTAAAGAAACTTCTCTGAGATCGAGCACGCTAAAACATCCCCATGGGACTAGATCTATTCACTTTATTAACCATTGCGTCGTCATCAATTATGCCGACTTTAAAGTCCTGGTCGGCTGCCTCAGTATTAATTACCGAAGGGATGGGATAGCGCCCATCGAATTGTAGCGTTGATGGCGTTTGGATAAGTCTATAGATGATTTTCCCGCTAGAAATCTGATGATATATTCCGGCAGTTACTCGGGGGAGCCTATGGATCCAACGCGCTGCACAATTGATTCCACAGCGGTCAAACGCTATGGCTTCTTGCTGCTGCCTAACTTTACGATGATGGCTTTTGCTGCCGCCATAGAGCCTCTGCGCGTCGCCAATAGGGTCGCGGAGCAAACGCTTTATGAATTCCCACTCTTCACCTTGGACGGCGAGCCGGCAATAGCAAGCAATGGAGTTTCCGTCGGCCCAGCAGATCCGCTTGCCGGAAAAGAGCCTCTTGACGCCCTATTTATCTGTGCGGGAACCGATCTTCATTCTGTACCCTCCGCTCTTTTGCACGAACGTTTAAAGCCGCTATTAAAGCGGGACATTGCGATTGGGGGTATCTGCACGGCAACCTATCACCTCGCCAAGGCCGGTCTTCTCGACGGCTATCGTTGCACGCTACATTGGGAAAACATCCCAGACATGCATGATGAATTTCCGCATCTTGTGGTCTCTTCCGGTCTTTTTGAACTGGACCGTGACCGCTACTCCTGCGCCGGAGGTACTGCACCGATCGATATGATGCTGAATCTCATTGGTAAAGATCGGGGTCGCGGAATCTGTGATCGGATTTCCGAGGGACTGCTCTGCGAACGGATCCGCGAGAGTTCTGATCGCCAGCGAATGCCCCTCAGGATGCGACTCGGCTCAAGCCAGCCCAAACTTGTGGAAGCGGTCGAGTTAATGGAATCCAACATCGAGGAACCTATGACCCTGGATGAGCTCGCCTCGCATGTCGGCATCTCCCGCCGTCAACTGGAGCGTTTATTCCAGAAACATCTCCAATGCGTGCCCACCCGGTACTACCTCGAGATTCGACTTCGGAGGGCGCGAGATCTACTTCTGCGCAGCTCGCGTTCCATTGTCGATATCGCTTTCGCCTGTGGATTTGTCTCCGCCCCGCATTTCAGCAAATGCTACCGTGACTTTTTTGGGATCCCACCTCGCGAGGAACGTCTCCCTAAAGGCGTCGTCGCTCTAGAGTCTGGCAGCGTGTCAAATTCGGATCATGCTGCCTTGAATCCGGGAACGCTTGAAAGCGAGCCTGAGGTCGTAGGCCTTGGAGTGCCGAGCTAGGCCTGTCCGCGCCGTCGCTCGGAGAAAAAGCCAGACATTAAACGCGAACACTCATCGGCAAGCACGCCCGCGGTGACCTCACACTGATGGTTTGTGAGCGGATTTTGCAATAAATTGGCGATACTACCGACGGCTCCTGCTTTCGGATCTCGAGCTCCAAAGACCACGCGTTTTATTCGTGCCTGCAGAATGGCCCCCGCACACATGAGACACGGTTCGAGGGTGACGTATAGCGTGCTTTCAGGCAGTCGATAATTTCCCAACGTCCGCGCAGCATCCCTCAACGCAACGATCTCAGCATGGGCCGTTGGATCGTGCAAACTAATCGGCTGATTGAAGCCTTGCCCAAGACTTTGCCCGTCAAGTACCAGCACCGCCCCAACCGGCACCTCGCCTCGACGACCTGCTTGGCCCGCTTTTTCCAGAGCGAGTCGCATCCAGGCCTCATCCTGAGCGATCATGGAATATGGAGTTTGCGATCAAAGCCGTTCCTTTCTATCTATTGAGAGAGCCTGCCGCACAGGGCAAAGCCGTTTCCGTGCGCGGTTATTGGAGGACGAACGCGCAAAATTATCCTTTCAATCCGACCTAGTGATCAATCTTACCTGCACCTGTCTTAGGAAGGGTATCTCGGTAATCAACCAAATGGGGGAGCATTAAAAGGGAGCAGCCCATTATCAAATTTCACGACGAGTGTCGGCAACGACAGTTGCATGTCCGACCATTGCTCCATATCAGGCCGGATGAGATCGAGCAGCTCCGGAACATCGGACCGCATGAAATCAAGCGCCCGCTCCGAGAAAACGACACCGAAGCCAAACGTAGCTCGTTGAGGATTGCGCTCGTACACCACCACAGAAGCGTCGGGGAACCCCTTACGCAACAGGGTCGCCGCATAGAGCCCGGCCGGGCCCGCCCCCAAAATACTTACGTATGCAAAAGACTGGCTCACTGCCTCTTTTTCTCTGAGATTGCGATCTACCGGCACCGAAGGCGAGGTGAAGCTACTCCCACTCGATAGTAGCGGGCGGCTTTCCGGAGATGTCGTACACCACGCGGGATATCCCGGATATCTGATTAATGATCTTTCGGCTCACTTCGTCAAGAAAGTCATAAGGCAAATGCGCCCAACGGGCCGTCATGAAATCAACGGTCTCGACCGCTCTTAGCGCTACGACGTATTCGTAAGCGCGGTTATCGCCCACAACCCCTACCGATTTCACCGGTAGGAAAACGGCAAAAGCCTGACTCACTTTGTCGTAAAGATCTTTATCGCGTAACTCGCCGATAAAAATATCATCGGCCTGGCGCAGCAGATCCGCGTAGTCCTTTTTCACCTCACCGAGGATTCTCACCCCGAGGCCCGGACCCGGAAAAGGATGCCGATGGATCATATGTGGAGGCAACCCAAGCCTTAACCCGATCGCTCGAACCTCGTCCTTGAATAGATCCCGAAGGGGCTCGACCAAACCGAGTTTCATATCATCAGGGAGACCACCCACATTGTGATGAGACTTGATTACCTTGGCTTTCCCGAGATGGGCGCCGGCTGACTCAATCACGTCAGGATAGATCGTGCCTTGCGCGAGCCATCTCACGTTCGTCAGTTTGTCGGATTCCTCATTGAAGACATCGATAAAGATTCGCCCAATAATTTTCCGCTTTTCTTCAGGGTCAAAGACGCCTTCTAGCCCTTGAAGAAATCGCGCCTCGGCATCTACCCGAAGCACTTTGACGCCCATACTCGCCGAAAAGGTCTGCATGACCTCGTCGCCTTCGTTTAGACGAAGAAGTCCCGTATCAACGAAAACACAGGTCAGTTGGTCTCCGATGGCTTTGTGCAAGAGCGCCGCGACCACCGAAGAATCAACTCCGCCGGATAGACCCAGCAAGACCTCATCGGTTCCAATCTTTTGACGCGCCTGTTCAATCGTGGTCTCAATAATTCTGTCGTGCGTCCAGTTCCTCGCGCACCCACAGATATCATGAACAAAGCGCTCAAGAATCTCGGTCCCTTTTGACGTGTGTGTTACTTCAGGATGGAACTGAAGCCCATAAAATTGACGCTCCTCATCGGCCATACCCGCCATCGGCGCGCTGGCAGTCTCTGCGATGACTTTAAAGCCCTGCGGCAGTTGCTCGACCCGATCACCGTGACTCATCCAGACATCCAATAGGCCGTGCCCCTCGGGTGAGCGATGATCCTCGATATCGCGCAGCAAGGCGCTATGGCCACGCGCCCTGACCTGGGCATAGCCGAATTCCCGCTGGGTCGAGGGAGCGACCTGCCCACCGAGCTGGCCTGCCATGGTTTGCATTCCATAACAGATACCGAGCACCGGCACACCGAGAGAGAACACACAGTCGGGCGCTCTGGGAGACCCTTGCTCATGTACGCTCTCTGGACCGCCCGAGAGAATGATTCCTTTGGCGCCAAAAGCGCGAATCACGCTCGGTTCAACATCCCACGGCAGCAGTTCTGAATAGACGCTTGCTTCCCGCACGCGTCGGGCGATCAACTGACTGTACTGCGATCCAAAATCAAGGATGAGAATGCGGTCTGCCCGATGATCAGCGGCCATTAATATCGATCCTCAGGGGGACGATGCACTAAGAGCTGCGCTGATAATTTGGCGCCTCTTTGACCACCGTCACGTCATGCACATGACTCTCGGCGTAACCGGAATGAGTAATCTGAACGAAACGGCACTTCGTACGCATGTCGCCGATTGTGGCGCATCCGGTATACCCCATGCTGGCCCGGAGCCCACCCGTGAGCTGATGAATAATCTGCGCCATAGGGCCCTTATAGGGAACACGGCCTTCGATTCCCTCGGGCACAAGCTTGCCCGGATCCTCCTGGCCTTCTTGAAAATAGCGATCTTTAGACCCTTCCTGCATCGCTCCAAGCGAACCCATGCCCCGGTAACTCTTGTACGACCGGCCCTGGAATAGCTCGATCTCTCCCGGAGCCTCATCGGTACCGGCGAAAAGACCGCCCACCATCACGGCGTTTGCACCGGCAGCGATAGCCTTCGCAATATCACCCGAGAAGCGAATACCGCCGTCCGCGATAACCGGCACGGACTCGCTCCGAAGCGCAGCAGCAACATCAGCGACCGCAGTGATCTGAGGAACCCCCACGCCAGCCACGACTCGGGTCGTGCAAATAGATCCTGGACCAATGCCCACCTTTACTCCATCTGCACCTGCATCAACCAGAGCGCGAGCCGCCTCCGCTGTCGCAATATTGCCTGCGATGACCTGTACATCCGAGTGCGCATTTTTAACCGCCCGCACCCGATCGAGAACCCCCCGCGAGTGGCCATGGGCAGTATCTACCACGATCGCATCCACCCCCGCTTTTGCCAGTAACTCGCAGCGCTCTTCAGAGTCCCGACCGGTCCCGACCGCGGCGGCAACCCGCAGTCGTCCCTGCGCATCTTTACAGGCCAATGGGAACTCTGTTTGTTTTTGGATGTCTTTAACCGTGACCAGTCCTTTGAGATTAAACGCGTCATCTACTAAGAGGACCTTTTCAATGCGGTGCTCATGAAGCAACGCTCTGATGGCTTCGCGACTCGCCCCCTCAGGCGCAGTCACCAGACGGTCGCGGGGAGTCATTACCCCGGTGACGGGCTGATCAAACCGGGTTTCAAAACGAAGATCGCGACTGGTAACAATTCCCGTAAGTTTTCCGGCCTCATCGAGCACAGGCACGCCGGAAAAATTCTTCTCTCGGGTTAATGCAATAACTTCCGCCACGGTCGCTGTCGCTGAAACGCAAACCGGATCGAGAATTACACCGCTTTCGTATTTTTTAACCCGGCTGACATGAGCGGATTGCTCACTGGGAGTCATGTTGCGGTGCACAACCCCAATACCGCCGGCCTGCGCAAGGCATATTGCAGCTCGCGCCTCCGTTACCGTGTCCATCGCCGCGGAAACAAGAGGGATATTTAGAGTAATTACCCTAGAAAACGCGGTGGTTAGATCTACTTCGTGCGGGAGAACATCGGACAAGGCCGGAACAAGGAGCACATCGTCAAACGTCAAGGCAAGATCAGGATGTTCCATCGACAAATTATACGGTTTGACTAGCGCCCGGTAAACTTGTACTTTGATGCGCGGGGGACGTCGCCTGGTGAGTATTCCAGGTCAGTGAGAACACTTGGAGGAATGCGGAATATGAAATCAATTAAACGCGTATGTGCAGTGATTGGAGTAGGACTGGCTTTATCGGCTTCCGCGGCGTATGCCGGTGCAGCAGAAGACGCCATTGCCCAGGCCGAAGCTGACCTGAAGGCGGCACAGAGCGCCGGTGCAGAATGGCGGATCCTCGATCCGGCTACGGGCGGTAAGGCCGTGCCCTTAGCGAAACTGGTGAAGACGGCCAAGGCTAAACTTGAGGCCAATGACGAGGCCGAAGCGATCCGTATTGCGCAACAAGTATCTTGGGCTGCCCAAACAGGGATCGCGCAGGCTGAAGGCCAGAAGAGTGCTGCCCCCTACTACTAAAAAGAGAACTTAGGGACCATAAAAAACCGGGCGACAGCCCGGTTTTTTATGTCGCTCGTTTATTCGATCCAACCCGATTCTATCCACCGCTCATGGAACGTGTAATTTATCGAGTCAGTGAGTTTACAGACCAGGTCAGGCGGATGGTGGAATCTGAGTTCAGTTCCATCTGGCTAACCGGGGAAATATCCAATCTCGCAACACCTGCCTCCGGGCATGTGTACTTCTCTTTGAAAGATGAAAACGCTCAAGTGCGCTGTGCAATGTTTCGCAATAGGCGCATTCGACACGCACAAACCCTTAAAAATGGAGATGCCGTCTTGCTTTGTGGGGCGGCCTCGATCTACGCGCCCCGCGGTGATTTCCAGCTTATCGTGGACTACATCGAACCTGCTGGTGAGGGGGAACTACGACGACGTTTTGAACTCTTAAAGGAGCGACTGCAGGCAAATGGGTTCTTTGATCCCGCAAATAGAAAACCTCTTCCTGAGTTACCTAAATGCATCGGTTTGATCACCTCACCAAGCGGTGCGGCCCTACATGATATATCCGTCACGCTCGCCCGCCGTTTCCCGCTCGCTGACGTGGTGCACTACCGTGTCGCAGTGCAAGGCGAAAGCGCATCGCCACAAATCGCCGAGGCTCTGGCGACGGCCAACCGAGAAGGGCGTTGCGATGTACTCATCCTTTCTCGAGGGGGTGGATCGCTCGAAGATCTTTGGGCGTTCAACGAAGAACAGGTTGTGATGGCCATTTCCCGGTCACGCATTCCGATTGTAAGCGGTATCGGTCATGAGACGGATCTCACGTTGGCGGATTTTGCGGCTGACCTCAGGGCGGCCACTCCGACCGCAGCCGCAGAAGCCGTTACTCCGAACACACAAGAACTCGCGGGGAATTTAAGCAATCAGATGAACCGGATGCGGGACGTCGTCCTTTTTGAGCTTCGGATCCGAGCGCAGACCATAGACTCAACAGCCCGTCGACTACGCCATCCGCGGGACCAGCTGCGGCAGCAATTGACTCAGGTGCAACGCATTGCCCAACGACTGCGCGAGAATCAATCAAGTCAGCTGCAGCACTCCCAATCCGAACTTCAAAATCTTATCTTGAGACTTAAGCACAACTCTCCAATGCGGACGATCAAGGATGTCTCGCGAGATCTTTCTTGGAGAAAACAGGAAATCAAGCGCCATGCGAGTTTGCGTGCGAGAGAGCACTCCCTTCAGATCAGCAGACTGGACGAGAAGTTGAAAGCGTTAAGTCCTCTCGCAACGCTTGATCGGGGCTTTGCGATCATAACGTCTGATCAGGATGGCGACATAGTCCGATCATCCGAACAACTATCCCCCGGACAAACGGTAACCGCGCGATTTGCTAGGGGAGAGGCAGTGGCCCGGGTAGAACGGCTAAAAGAAAAGCCCGACCGGCACTAACTTAACGCTTTGATCGCCGACCAGCACTCGACCCATAGGGGTTATCACTTTTACGAAGTTCAAAGCGCACCTGGGTGCCTGTCATCTTAAAGTTCTTCGCGACCGTTCGCCCAAGATATCTAAGATAACTGGCCGGCAACTTGTCGAGGGAGTTGCCATGAAGCACGACGACCGGGGGATTTCGTCCGCCCTGGTGAGCATACTTTGGCTTGATTGGGCGGTTATTCGCCATCGGGGGGCTATGATGCTCAAGCGCCCGACTCAACACCCGGTTAAGCTCGCCCGTGCCCATCTCACGCATCGCGCTGGCCATCGTCAATCGTAGCGCCTTAAGAAGCTCGCCCAATCCAGAGCCGTACTTTGCGGAAATAAAAACTCTCTCGTGCTCAGGTAAAAAATCGAATCGTCGGTCTAACTCGCGGCGCAGCTTGTTTTTTTCAGATCGATCAAGTCCGTCCCACTTGTTCACCGCCAACACTACGGATCGACCCGCCTCCAGTGCGAGTCCAGCGATAGCGGTATCCTGATCGAGGACCCCTGAGCGTGCATCCAACATCAGTAGGGCAACCTGGGCCGATGCGAGCGCTTGTAACGTCTTTACCACTGAAAACTTTTCAAGTGCCTCCTTCACTCTGGCCTTTCGCCGCACACCAGCGGTATCGATCAGGGTGATTACCTCTTGGTCGCGCTCAATGTTCACGGCAATACTGTCGCGGGTTGTTCCAGGGAAATCAGCGACGATCACGCGCTCTTCGCCCGCCAAACAGTTAATCAGCGTAGATTTTCCAACATTAGGCCGTCCTACGACCGCAACCTGCTCTCCTTGCACTCGTTCCGCGGCTGAGCCGGTCGCAGGAAGTACGCTCAGGATCTGATCCTGGAAGCGCTCTAGGCCCTGACCGGTCTTCGCCGAAACTGCGACGACCTCGCCGATCGAAAGCTCGGAGAATTCGCTTGCCGCGATGGTGCTGTCGAGGCCATCCGATTTATTTACCGCCACGAGCACGGGCACGCCCTCGCGCCGAAGATCGGCGCTGATCTCATGATCGGTCGTTGTAAGGCCCTCGCGGGCATCCACAACCAATATCACGACGTCCGACTCCAAGAGCGCTTGCATCACCTGGCCTTTGACCGACTGATTGAGAGGATCCTCATCCTCTGCCAATCCCCCGGTATCAATCAGGAGAAAACGACGTGCTGCGTGTGAGACTTCGCCGTATAGACGATCTCGCGTAACACCAGGCTGATCGTCCACCAGCGCGAGGCGGGTGCGCGTGAGTCGGTTGAATAAAGTGGACTTGCCTACATTGGGCCGCCCCACAAGCGCTACGACTGGAATCATCAGAACATCTTTTGCTGCTGACAACCGTGATGGACTTAACGAACTGCCCAGGCGGTCAGCGATCCATTTTCTGAGAGGCTGAGAAAGCGACCCTCCCCAGGCATCGCAAATAGCCGCAGAACCGCTCCACCGGAATTTTTCTCTTGGCCAATTAACGCGCCGGATTCGCCATCAATAAGAAAGAGATTGCCTTTGAAGTCGCCAACCACAGCGAGATCTAGGCCGCTGATCCCGAGCGGCCCGCTTACGCCACGGTTTCGCAGAGCCGCCTGGCGCCACTTAACCTGCCCGCTGAACGTATCTAAGGCCATCACCGTTCCATCATCAACCGTAACCAGAATGTGATCTCCTACCGAACTGAGAGCACGGAGTGTTGATGTTTCGCTCTCCCAGCGTATGGTTTGTGTCGCCAGTGAGAGTGCCGAAATCTTCGATTGAAATCCCGCCACATACAGCGAATCGCTCAACCGATACGGATCCGCATCGATATCCACCAGCCGGTCGATTTCATTGCTACCCCGCGGTCTAAAGATAGGAACACTCCAGAGCTCTTTACCCGTTGTTATCTCAATACCCGATAACCGGCCGCTTGCAAACCCAATCAGGGCCACGCCCTCTATCTCGATGGGCGCGGATAAGCCACGTACGCTTAATCCGGGTACCGAGCGCCGGACACGCCAGCGTATTTCCCCCGAGCCGCTATCGACGCCAATCACTTGGCCATCGCCTGAACGCAGAATCACCACTCCGGCCGCAACCACCGGGCGGGCAAGGATTTCTGCTCCCATCTTCTCTCGCCACCGTTGCTCACCGCTGGTCCTTTCGAGCGCTACGACTTCTCCGTCGCGTGTCGCAAAAATGACAAGGCCCTCTCCTACTCCAACGCCCGCAGAGAGGGATTCCTTGAGATTGCGCTCCCACTCGATCCGCCCCGTTTGGAGATCGAGGACAGCGACACGTCCGCCAGGTTCCGCTGCAAATACCCTCTCAGAATCAACAAAAGGGGTCAGCAGAAAATTATGGTTAGAGTATCCGGCGCCCAAATCGACACGCCAGAGTTTGTCTACCTCAACCGTCGGAATGATTCGGGGAACATCGGCGACTGCACCACCCTCGCGCATAAAGTGAATAGCGCTCGGGCCACAGCCAGACGCGGTTAAGACCGCAAGAAGAGTGAGAACGGCCCGAATCATCCCGCATCGGTATCCTGACGAGTCATGTTCAGCTTGGCATTGAGTAACTGGGCCGCCTGAGAGTTCGCGGCCACGTTCGACAACGCTTTTTCATACGCACGGGCGGCCGCTTCCAGCTCGCCCGATGCAACGAGAGCATCACCCAGAAGCTCTTGAAACTGAGACACAAATCCCTCAGTGGACTGCGCCTCTGCTAACGCCTTGATACGCTCTACATCTCCCGCCTGCAACGCTAAGACCGCTAGACGCACACGAGCGACCTGCTGCATTACGGGATCAGCGCTGGTTTCTATAATTTCAGTCAACGCATTCTCGGCCGCACTGACATCGCCGGACTCGAACGCCTGGCGGGCCAGGATAAGCTGCGCAAGATCAGCGTACCCGCTATTTGAATGACTGCCGAGGAGTGCTTCTGCCGACCCTTTCAGTGAGGCCTGATCGCCTGACGCTGCTGCAGCGAGCATCTCTTCATAAAGAGCAGACGCCTTCTCGCTCTGCACATTTTCATAGATACGCCAGCCCTGGATGCCCGCCACGCCTCCGATACCGAGCACAACACCGGCAATAATGCCCAGGCCGTTTCGCTTCCACCACTGGCGAAGTCGCTCAGTATCGTCGTCGTGAGCGATATGTACCTGTCTATCCGGTTGCTTGTCATTCATTTCTTAGGTGCTCTTTTCTAAAGTCATAATTCTACGGGTCGTCTCAACTCACTCGGTCGCGACTCGCCGCCGCGCCGAGCGCAGACCCTTTCCTCTTAAAAACGAGGCTCAGATACCCTTGATACTAGGCGAGCTGTTTGCGAACCTCGGCCTCGAGATCCTTAATCGGCACGCGAGCTTGTTCGCCCTGCCCGCGCATTGGCTTGAGGATCACAGACTCTTCGGCAGCGAGATCGGAGTCAATAATCACAGCGACGCTGGCACCGCTTGCATCCGCTCGGCGTAATTGTTTTTTTAAGACTCCCTGAGCAAAGCTAAACGTTACATCGATACCTTGTTTCCGGAGCAGTTCGGAGATTTTAACGCCGCTTGGGTCCAGCTCTGAAGATTCAGAGATCACGAACACATCCGGCCCTGACTTTGGCGAAATTCCGGCCTCCATCGCCACAAGCTCTATTAGGCGTTCAAGTCCGCATGCGAATCCCGCGGCGGGTGTCGAACGGCCTCCCAATTGCTCAACGAGTCCATCGTACCGCCCTCCAGCGCACACTGCGCTCTGAGCACCTAGCTGATCGGTAACCCACTCGAAGACAAAACCCGTGTAGTAATCCAGCCCCCGAACCAGCTGTGAATTAACGTGATAAGTTACATCGGCCGCTCGGAGCAGTTCTTGAAGGCGTGCGAATTTTTCTCGTTCTTCAGTGTCCAGGAAATCATGTAGATCAGGCGCCCCTTCAAGGATCGCCCGCGTGGCCGGATCCTTGCTATCGAGGATGCGCAGAGGATTTCGGCCCAGTCGGCGCTGACTATCTGCATCCAGATCGCTCTCGTAAGCGAGAAGATAGTCATGCAATGCATGGCGAAAGGCGCTCCGACTTTTGTCGGACCCTAGGGTGTTTATCTCGAGTCGCAGGCCTTTTAGATCCAGGAGCGACCACAAACGCTCGCCAAGGCAAATGACCTCTGCTTCAATCTCCGCGCCGGGCCAGCCCAGCGCCTCAATACCGAATTGGTGAAATTGTCGATAACGCCCTTTTTGAGGTCGCTCGTGGCGAAACATGGGTCCTGCGTACCATAGGCGCTGTGTCTGGTTATGAAATAAACCGTGCTGATTTCCGGCTCTTACGGTCGATGCCGTTGCCTCAGGACGTAATGTCAGGCTATCCCCATTGTTGTCCGTGAAGGTATACATCTCTTTCTCAACAATGTCAGTCTGCTCACCGATGGATCGGTAGAACAACTCCGAACGCTCAATAATGGGGGTGCGAATTTCCCGGTATCCATAGAGCCTGGAAACAACCCGCAATTGAGCCTCTACGTGCTGCCACAACGAGATTTGCTCCGGCAGGAGATCATTCATGCCGCGAACCGACTTCACGGCCTGTTGAGAACCCATTTCCTTATTGTCCAACGCGGATTTTCGCGTTCAGTCCGGTCCGAGGCACGGGTATCGGCATTTCCCGACCGCCGTAAATGATGCTCGAACCCTCTGGATAGCTCACGGCAAGGGTAAAGGGCGGACGACCCGCAAGACTCACCACCTTGCCCGACTCCACGTAACGCCTGAGAAGCACTTCCTCGTCTCGATCCCACACGACAATGTGCGTATTCTCCTTCACCTTAATCACAAGCTCTCGAGTATCGGCCGAAACCGGGCGCGTCACGCTCTGCGATCCCGACCCCACAGAGTTAGAGAATGCGGTAGCAAACTCAGGCGCGGCGTCTTGTGACCCGGAGGGCTGAGGCGCTGACGATGCCTGTGTCGTTACCCCGGCAGGCGTTGAACTGGTGGTATTCACCTTCGGAGTCTCATCGCGTTTTTCTTCTTTCTTTACGACCTCCTCAGCAGCGGCGGGAGCGCTGGCAATAGTCGCCGTCGATACGCTCGAAGCCTCACGTGTCGAAACCGCGGCCGCATCTTGAGCACTAGAGTCCGCAGCCTCTGGGGGTTCAAGGCCCTCGGAGCCAGAACCTGCTAACGATGATTCAGAGCTATTTGACGGCGGTACCGCCGCGCTAGCAGTCGAGGGCTCACCGACGTCCTGTGATGGTCCAGATGTTTGCGGCGAGGTCATGTCTAAACTTTGTCCCGATGGGCTTGAACTGTCGGCCAAAACCGTTGGCGCCTCGAGAGTCACTGCGAGAGACTGAGAGGCGTCCTGCTCTGCGACTGGGCCATCGGTGGCGCTCTCGCCATTACCCAAAGGCGCCCGAGACTCCTCGACAACGTCGATTCTCGCCCGCTCGACATCCGTCGATCGGTTAATCCACGCGGCATAGAGTCCACCAAAAACAAAAAGGAGAACGGCGGCTGTTACTACCCATCGATAATGAATTGGAATGGGCTGTTTTCTGTTTTTCAGGGCCTCGGTCATTGTGCCCGGCCCATCTTGCTTGGGAGGCAATAACTCCGTGCGGTCTGCGATCGCCCTGTCGACAGATACACCGGCAAGCCGGGCGTAGTTACGAAGATAGCCTACGGCGTACGTCCACCCTGCCGTCAGGCTGTAATCATCGTGCTCCAGCGCTTCGACGACTTCCGGAAGCAGATTAAGCTCCGCAGCGACTTCGTCGACACTCCAGCCTTGCAGTTCCCGCGCTGCACGCAGGATTGCTCCTGGACTGGGTTTGGAATTAGGGTCAGATTCAGCCATTCGAATTCAGAGTCGGTATGTTCTGAAGCTCGGCGGCTTGCTCGCTGGCAGGAAAATCCTCCCGCAATCGAGCCGCGTACTCCCTGGCGAGGTCGGTAGCGCCGAGTTTAGTCTCCGTTCGTGCCGCAAGTAAAAGACCTTCGGCGGTTGCGGGTACGACAGCAAAGAAGCGCTCCAAAAAAGCCCGAGATGAAAGGTATTCTCCCAAGGTGAAACTGGCGACGGCCGACTGATACAGGATGGCGCCGTTATTCGGTTGCGCAGCCAAGGCCAATCGGAACTGATCGCGCGCCGCTACTGGGTCCCCCGCCTTCAGGAAGCATTTCCCCAGCCCGAACTGGCTCACGTATACCTCGATATTAAAAGGATCAAGGAGCGCCTTCTCGAGATGAAAAGCGCCTTCTTGCCACTTTTCTAGATCGCAGAGAAATGCGCCGTAGTCATTACGAGCCGCTACATTTCTCGGATCAGACTCCAATGCGCTAATGAAATATTTATCTGCACCTGCCGGATCACCCAGTCGAAGCATCAACAAAGCCATGGCGTGGTTTGCCGGCGAGTACTTCGGATTTACCGCCAAGGCTTGGTTCAGCGATTCCTGTGCAGACGCGAGACGATTCTGGCTCATATATCCCAAGCCCAACTGGGTATACACCTCAACGCGTTGTTCAGCACGCTCCGCCGTGTCATCCGGCATTAGGGAGGCGCAACCCGCCAATAGAAGCTGCGCAACTACAACCATTACACGGATCATGCGCGACCTGCCAGCCGGGAGCTCCGACGCGTTCGATCCTGGACTTGCCCCGCCAACTGTCCGCACGCGGCCGCAATGTCGGCCCCTCTCGGCCGCCTTGTGATCGTAGTCAAACCACGAAGCACAAGCTCGTCACGAAAGCGGTTAACCGCGTTCATAGAGGAGCATTCATAGGAGATACCGGGCACGGCGTTAAACGGAATCAGATTGACCTTCGCAGGAATAGACCGCAGTAATCGCGCTAACTCTCTAGCATCATCGAGGCTATCGTTCACCCCCTTAAGCATCACATATTCAAATGTGATCCGCCGGCGGCTGTCATTTTTGAGGTATTCCGAACACGCATCCAGAAGTTCTTTGATTGGATACTTGCGATTAATCGGCACAATTTCATCGCGCAGATCATCTCGAACGGCATGCAGAGATACCGCAAGACTCACCGGGCAATCTTGGGCTAAGCGCTTGATACCCGGGACGACGCCGGCGGTACTCAAGGTCACCCGACGTCG
>Ga0181578_10000210_pt1 | contig 53888 bp, 53 predicted proteins | sample 071ome_21_FD_148659 | JGI IMG/M metagenome (GOLD analysis project Ga0181578, IMG submission 148659) | Coastal salt marsh microbial communities from the Groves Creek Marsh, Skidaway Island, Georgia - 071401CT metaG (spades assembly) | ecosystem: Environmental > Aquatic > Marine > Intertidal zone... | reverse complement strand
GTTGAACCGGAAGAGCGCGCCCGGGTCGGTATCATCGATGGGCTGGTGCGCCTGTCGGTGGGGCTGGAGGACGCCGAGGACCTGATAGCCGCGCTGGATACCGCGCTGGCGGCCGCCTGAACCGAGTCACATGTCTGATTTCCTGAAATTCGACACGCTCTCGCTGCACGCGGGACAGGCGCTGGACCCGGAATACGGCGCTCGCGCCGTGCCCGTGTATCAAACCACCTCCTATGTGTTTCCGGACAGCGATACGGCCTCTTCGATATTCAACCTTGAACGCGGTGGTCATGCTTATTCCCGAATCACCAATCCGACGGTGGGCGTGCTTGAACAGCGCGTGGCGGCATTGGAGGGCGGCTCCGCCGCCGTATGCACCTCATCCGGTATGGCGTCCGTCTTTTGCGCCATCACGGCCATCCTCGGGCAGGGCGATCATATCGTCGCTTCTTCCCAGATGTATGGCGGCAACGTCAGCCTGCTGAAGAACACGCTGCCGCGTTTCGGCATCACCGCCACCTTCGTGGATCCAACCGATCTCGAAGCGATCGAGGCCGCTGTCACGGACAACACGCGGCTCATTTTCGGCGAACTGATCGGAAACCCGGGTCTGGACATCATGGACCTCGAGGCCGTCGCCGACATCGCGGGCCGGCACGCCGTGCCTCTGATGATAGACGCCACGTTCAATACCCCTTATCTGTGCCGCTGTTTTGATCACGGGGCCAACATCGTGATCCATTCCTTGACCAAGTGGATGGGCGGGCATGGTAATTCTATTGGTGGCGCCATCGTCGATGGCGGAAATTTTGACTGGGGAGCTTCAGGCAAGTTTCCAACCATTACGGAGCCCTATGCGCCGTTTCAGGGTATCAATTTCTGGGAAGAGTTCGGCCCCAGCGCATATGCCACCCGCATTCGGGCGGAGGCCATGCGGGATATTGGCGCGTCGATGAGCCCGATGAACGCGTTTCTGCTGCTTCAGGGTATTGAGACCCTGTCACTGCGCATGGACCGGCACATCGAAAACACCCGCGCGCTGCTGGGATTTCTGCGGGCACATGAACAGGTTGCGTGGGTGAGTCACCCTGATCTGCCTGATCATGGAAGCCACCAGCAGGCGAAAAAGTACTTGCCCAAAGGTGCGGGCTCCATCATTACCTTCGGCGTCAAAGGCGGCCGTGAGGCCGGCCGGGCCTTTATTGAAAGCCTTCAGTTCTCATCGCACCTGGCCAACGTGGGAGACGCACGCACGCTCATCATTCATCCGGCCAGCACCACCCATTCCCGGATCGATGGCGAGGCGCTGGAGGCCGCGGGTATCACCGAGGACATGATTCGGCTCTCGGTGGGGCTGGAGAATGTTGAAGATATCCAGGGTGACTTTGAGCTGGGGTTCAAGGCCGCCGCCCGGGTGCGGCAGGCCTGAGATCATGATCGTGGAAATCAATGGAGAGCAGGTGTTCGTGGGCACGGGCGGGCGGGCTTATGACCGTGAGCGGCCGGCGGTGGTTTTTCTGCATGGCAGCGGGCTGGATCACACGTTTTGGTCTCTGCATACGAGATTCTTTGCTTTTCGCGGCTACTCCGTGGTGGCGCCGGATTTTCCGGGCCACAGCCTTTCTGGCGGCGAGCCGCTGACGAGCATCCAAGACATGGCGGAATGGTTGCACGTGGTCCTTGATAGCGTGGGCGCCGAGCGGGTATCCCTGGTCGGCCATTCTCAGGGCTGCCTGGTTGCCCTGGAGTATGCGGCGCGCTTTCAGGCGCAGCTGCGAAGTCTCAGTTTGATCGCCAGCGGCCTGGCGACGCCGGTTAACCCCGCGCTGATCGAGGCGGCAGAGCACGCGCCGGACAAAGCGGTGAACCTGATGACCGGCTGGGGTTTTGGCCCGGCGGGCCAGAAGCATCTGGGGCCGGTGCCCGGGAACGCCATGCTGGTCAACGGCTGGAAAGTGATGCGGCACAACGCGCCGGCCGCGCTGGCCGCTGATCTGAACGCCTGCGACGCGTACCAGGGCGGGGCGCAGGCTGCTGCCGGGATTGCCTCTCCGGTGCAGGTGATCGTGGGTGCGCTGGATCGCATGGCGCCCCGTAAGGCCACAGAGGCCCTGATCGCAGCGCTGCCCGCTGCGGAAGTGACACGCATACCTGGAACCGGGCACATGGTCCCGGTGGAAACACCCGACGCCTGCCGCCAGGCGCTCAGCACATTCGTGTTCAAGCACAACCCGGCCGTCTGAAGGCCGCTTGTGAGGTAGATTCATGTACGAAATCAGCAAAGCGGCGGTGGTTGGGGCCGGAACCATGGGGCTTGGGATTGCGGGTCAGTTGGCCAACGCGGGCGTGCCGGTGTTGCTGTTGGACCGGGCGTCCGAGGGTGAGGAGCGCAATGCCATCGCGCAGCGGGCGCTGGAGCGGTTGCTGGATGAAAATCAGCCCGGCCTGCTGCACCCCGATTTTATTCAGCGCATCACCATTGGAAACATCGAGGATGACCTTGATCGCCTGTCGGAGGTGGATTGGATCGCCGAGGCCGTGGTGGAGCAGCTGGACATCAAACGCTCACTGTACCGGCAAATCGACGCCATCCGGAAGCCGGGGTCCATGGTGACATCCAATACATCGACCATCCCGATATCACTGCTGGTTGAGGGGATGCCGAGGTCTTTCCGCCAGGAATTCGCCATTACCCACTTTTTCAATCCGGTCCGCTTCATGCGTTTGCTGGAGTTGGTGCGTGGCGAGGACACCCTGCCCGAGGTCATTGATTCGCTGGGTGCGTTTTGCGAGGAACGCCTGGGCAAGGGGATCGTGGTTTGCCGGGACACGCCCGGATTCCTGGGTAACCGGGTCGGCGTCTTCGCCATTCAAACCGCCCTGCACCAGGCGGTTCGCATGGGGCTGAGCCCGGAGCAGGCGGACGCCGTGTTCGGCCGACCATTGGGCGTGCCCAAAACGGGCGTGTTTGGTCTGTATGACCTGATCGGTATAGACCTGATGGCGGACGTGGTCCGCAGCCTGGTCGCCATTCTGCCCGAGGAAGACGCCTTTCACGACGTGGCCGGGGAGATCCCTGTCATGAAGCGGATGATCGACGCGGGGCTGATCGGTAACAAAAGCGAGGCGGGCGGGTTTTATCGTTCGCCGCAGGGTGACCGTGAGACGCTGGATTTTGAGACCTTTTCCTACCGTCCTCATCGGGTGGAGGCGGATGCCGCGGCGGCAGAGGCGGAGCGGACCGGCGACCTGGCGGCTCTGCTCGATTCCAATGGCTGGGCGGCGGATTATGCCTGGGAGATACTGGCCGCGACACTAAGCTATGCCGCTGAGCTGGTTCCCGATGTGAACGAGTCGCCCGCGGCGATCGATGATGCCATGAAGCTCGGATACAACTGGTTACGGGGTCCGTTTGAAATGCTCGACGCCATTGGCGCCGATGCCTTCGTTGAGCGACTGGAACGCGAGGGCCGGCCGGTTCCCGCTTTCCTTGCAACGGGTCGAAAGCGCCGTTTTTACCGTGTGCAGCACGATGAATTGCAGACCCTGCATGCAGATGACGCATACCACGCGATACGCCGGGCGCCAGGCATTCGGCGCTTCAGCGAGGAGCGACAGTACCGGGGCGTCATCCGGGAAAATGCCAACGTGAGTTATTTCGACCTGGGCGATGACATCGGGCTGGTCGAGTTTCACTCCAAGGCCAATACGCTCGACGGTCAGTCAATGAGCCTGCTGGCCGCGGCCGTGGAGCATGCGAGCGGTCATATGAAGGGGCTCGTGGTTCATAATGACGCGGCTCATTTCTCCTGCGGCGTCAATCTCTCCGCCGTGCTGGATTTCATCGATCGCGGAGATTTTTCCGGTCTCGACCGTTTCCTGGCGGATTTTCAGGATACGGTGATCGCCATGCGTAACGCGCCGATACCGGTGGTGGCCGCACCCGTCGGCCTCGCACTGGGCGGCGGATTGGAAGTGGTGCTGCATACCGATCGTGTCGTCTATCACGCCAATTCCGTCACCGGGCTGGTTGAATCGCTGGTCGGCGTGGTGCCAGGCGGCGGCGGGGTCAAGGAAATGCTGCATCGCTGGCATGAGCGGACGGGAGATTCAGCCGCGGCCGCCTGGAAGGCTTTCAAGCAGGTAGGCTATGGCATGACGGCCTCGAGCCCGCTGTTGGCGGAGAAGATGGCGATGTTCCGGGGCGGGTCGGATGAGTACCTGATGAACCGCGACCGCATGCTGAATCGCGCGGTTGAAGTCGCGCGCGGTATGGTTGAGGGCTATCAACCGGGATCGCGCGGCGCTTTGTCCGCCGCGGGACGGTCGGTGTGCTCGGAGATGCAGGACTGGCTGATGGATTACCGGGACCGTGGGCACCTGACGCCGCATGATGTCACCACCGGCGGGCAGATCGCGATGATCGTGACCGGCGGTGATGTCGAAGCCGGAAGCGAGATCTCCGAGCAGGGTTTTCTGGACCTTGAACGCGAGGCTTTTCTCACGCTGGCGGCCACGGAGCAGACGCGCGCCCGTATTGCCCACATGCTCGAATTTGGGCGGCCCTTGCGTAACTAGGCCGCAGGGCGCTGAAGTCAGAAAGGAGATTCGATGATTTACGAAGCACCCGTTAGGGACATGATGTTCCTGCTGGAAGAATGGATCGGTATTGACCGGCTGTCGGCCTTGCCCGGGTATGAGCATGTCGACCGGGATACCTGTGAATTCGTGCTGGAAGAAGCCGGCAAGTTCTGCACCCGTGAGCTGTTGCCGCTCAACCGAAGTGGCGACGAGCATGGCGCGGTGTATGCCGATGGCGCGGTGACCACTCCGCCCGGGTTTCGGGAGGCCTACCAGGCGTTCTGCAATAACGGCTGGCCAGGCCTGGATGCCGACCCTGAGCATGGTGGGCAGGGTCTACCGCGCTTGCTTCAGTTCCTGATCGACGAAATGCTGGGGTCCTGCAATATCGCGTTCAAGCTGTATGCGGAATTGACGCACGGCGCGTACCATCTGCTCGCAGCGGAGGCATCGGATGCTTTGAAAGACCGGTATCTGCCCAACATGGTGGCAGGCACATGGTCCGGCACCATGTGCCTCACCGAGCCCCACTGTGGCACCGATCTGGGGCTGTTGAACACCAAGGCAGTGCCTGATGGTGACGGCAGCTTTAAGATCACCGGGACCAAGATTTTCATCACCTCCGGTGATCATGACCTGACGGAAAATATCATTCACATGGTGCTCGCGCGCCTGGACGGCGCCCCGCCCGGGGTGAAAGGAATCAGCCTGTTCCTTGTTCCGCGCACCCTGGTCCTCGAAGACGGCGCGCTGGGTGAGCGCAACGCAGTAAATACGGCATCCATCGAGCACAAGATGGGCATTAAGGCCTCCGCGACCTGCGTGCTGAACTTTGACGGAGCCACCGGTTACCTGGTGGGCGAGGAGCATCGGGGCCTGGTGGCCATGTTCCGAATGATGAATCTGGAGCGAATCGCAGTGGGCATACAGGGTCTCGGTGTGGCCGAGGTCGCCTACCAGAATGCCCTGGCATACGCGCGGGACCGCGCCCAGAGCAAAGCGCCGGGTGACCGGCCTGATCCCAACAAAATGGCTGATCCGATCATTTATCAGCCCGATATTCAGCGCAAGCTCCTGAAAATACGCGCGCAGGTTGAGGGCGCTCGGGCGATGTTCACTTTTGCGGGCTTCCAGGCCGACGTGGAAGCGCGCAGCGAGGACGCCGCGGCCGTTGAGGCGGCCGAGGACTATGTCGCCATCCTGACACCTGTTATCAAGTCCTACCTGTCCGATCTTGGATTGCACAGCGCCATTGATGCCCAGCAGGTTTTCGGCGGACACGGCTACGTGCGCGAGTACGGCATGGAACAGCTGGTGCGGGACTGCAGGATCACCCAGATTTACGAGGGTACCAATGAGGTGCAGGCGGTGGATCTCGTCCGCCGAAAACTGGTCCAGGCGGATGGGCGCCTCGTCCGGCGGCTGTTTGATCGCTGGGCGCAGCTGTTCGCATCACTTGAAGAAGACGACCGCATGCAATGGGTCTTGTCGCCGACCAGGCAGGCGCTGGAGCGGTTGCAGGCGGCCACCCAGTGGTTGGTTGAAAAGTCGGCTGAATCCGATGCGCTGGTGCTGGCATCCGCGACCGACTATCAGCGGCAATTCGCGCTGACTTCGGTGGCGTGTTTCTGGTTGGAGATCTGCGCGGTCATCAGAGACCGTGACGATGAATTCGCCCGGGAAAAGCGTGCGCTGGCCAGGGTGTACCTGGACCAGGTGTTGCCGGAAACGCTGAGTCTGCACCATCAGGTGATCAACGGAGCCGAAGCCGTAACCGGAGCGGATTTGCTGGTGTGAGCCCCCATCTTATTTGCGGCGCAGCCCTCTCGACGGCCTTAGCGTGGTCTTCGATGACGGGCGCCGGGGAAGTCCCAGGCGCGCCTGCTTCCGTGGCGCAGCCGCCCGCATACACCGGTGATCTCCCCAGCCTGGCCGCCTTGAATGTTCGCGATGCTCGATTGGAACGCTTGCTGGATGACATCTCAGAGCCTTGGGCAATGGAATTCATCAGTGAGGACGAGGTTATTGTCACCCAAATTCGGGGTGGCATTTTTCGCTTCCACTTGCGCGACCGGGTGCGGCGGGAGATCAGCGGGCTGCCCGCGATCGCCACGGACAAGGAGCAGACCGGGCTGTTGGATGTGGAAGTGCATCCGCGCTACGCCCGAAACAAAAGAATTTACCTCAGTTACGTCATTACAGATCAGGAAACGGGCCGGTTTTACATGACGGCCGTGGCCACTGCCCTTCTCGATGGCGAAGTATTGCGCGAGGTACGCGAAATCCTGCGGGCTGAACCGTTCGGCTGGTCGCCAGCCAATTTCGGCGGCGCCCTGGAGTTCGATGACGCGGGTTTTCTTTACGTCAGCATTGGCGACCGTTCACAGCACGTCCTGGCCCAGGACGGGTCACGCCTGGAAGGCAAGATTCTGCGGCTCAATGATGATGGCAGTACGCCCGCCGACAATCCTTTCGTTGACGACCCCGCGGTCGACGACCGCATTTATGCGTTGGGCGTGCGCAACGCGCAGGGACTGCAGTTCGACCCGCCGTCGGGCTTGCTGCTGGAATCCGAGCACGGCCCGATGGGCGGCGATGAGGTCAACGTGATCTGGCCGGGACGCAACTATGGCTGGCCGCTGGTTACCTATGGACTGAACTACACGACTGAGCCGATCGGTGAGGGCACACACGCGCCTGGGCTGGAGCAGCCCTTGTGGTACTACCTGCCGTCGATTGCCGTGTCGCCGATGACCGTTTACCGGGGGGTCATGTTTCCCGAATGGGAAGGGCACCTGCTGGTTGGCGCCCTGAAGGGACAGCATGTCAGTAAACTGGATTTGGATGGCAAGGTGGTGCGGTCGGAGCAGGCCATGTTGGGTGAAATGGGCGATCGGGTACGGGACGTCAAGGTCGCCTCAGACGGCTCGATCTTGATATTGACCCAGAATAAGGGCCTGTTCCGTCTCTCTCGAGTACCGGAAGGGTCGCCTTTGAGCCCTGAATTCGACGCTGAGCTTGCCTATTCATTCATCTGCGCCGGGTGTCATGACACCGGCGCGGGTGGCGCCCCTTTGCTGTCTGAACCGACGCAGTGGCAGGAAGTACTGACTCGATCGAAAAGTGAAATTTACCGCAACACCTTCGAGGGTAAGGGTTCAATGCCGGAGCGTGGGCTGTGCCATATTTGCAGTGATGAGCAATTGCGCGGGTTGGTCGACTTCATGCTGGAACGGCTGACCGGGTCCTCGCTAGAACCCTGAACAGGAAGCGGTACCGGCGCTGATCAGGTCCAGGTCCCGGCAGGGTGAGACCGGCCGTGACCCGGGGCCAGCGGCACACAGTCCCCTTGCAAACGCCCGCAGGTGTCTTATTCTGCAACACTGTCGAAAGTTCAGAGTCCTGTCAGATTGGCGAAGCGAGGGTCTCGCCAGAAATAAAGCGTGCCTGGGCTCGGGCAGACCCAAGCCGGTAGTTGCCCGAAACGGCGGCTCGGCACCGGCGGGTAACAAGCGGCTCTGAATCAGTCAACAAATCCGGGTTTTCGCCCGCTCATAAAAAAACCGCCCGGCGGGCCGGGCGGTTCCTACGCAAAAGTTGTACAAACTCAGCTCTGCGGCACCAAAACGCTGTCGATGAGCCACACCATACCGTTATCGGTGCGCACGCCCATGCAGTTTACGGCTGAGTCCATCACGCGCTGCTCGGCATCTTTCCGGTGAACGAACAACGACTGGCCCAACAGGGTGCTGATGCGAACTGCGGTGACATACTTACGGGGGTCAATCATTGAAGGGCTGACGTGAAAGAGCAGGATTGCTGTCAGCAGATCTGTGTCAGCGAGCGCGGCGTTCAAGATGTCGGCCGGAAGCATGCCAAACGCGTCGTCGGTCGGCGCGAAGACTGTAATGCCCTCAGCCTCAGCCAGAGCGTCCGCCAATCCGGCGGCGGTGACCGCGGTAACCAACGTGCTCAGTTCCGGCGTGGCAATCGCTGCCTCAACGATGTTGCCGTCAAAGATGACGATGTCGGTAGAGTTGCATTCGGCGAAGTTGGTGGCTTTGCCTTCCAGGGGCATCAGTGATGCGGTGGCAAGTGCGATAGCGGCGAGTGTGTGTGACAGTTTCATGTGTGATTTCCTCAACGTTAATACATTTTTTATCAAAAATTTCGACCGATGGTCGGGAGTAATACCTGAAAGCGATACAAAGTATATACAAAAAATGAATAATTGCCAAGAGCATGCATCAATTAAACGCGAGATAAGGGGCGTTCGCCGCAGGCAGGGGATGATAACTGTGAGTTTTAGAACTCGTGTTTAAGAGGTGAAAAGCAGGCTTGGTCGCATGATTAAGCAACGGCGCTGTCTGCAGAGAAGGTTCATTCGATGCTCGCTGAACGCGGCCGTGTTACCCCGTTAATCGGCTTTTTGCGGTTTCAAACCGCGTCGGTTGTGAGATCCGGCATGATCTTCTCGGCGGGCACCCACGGCCATGGGCAGGTTCGTGCTGCCAGGTGACCTTCTGGGGATACCACCGTCAATTTGGCGTCTGCGCCTGAATGTTCCACCGGCACGTTGGCGAAACCGATGTTCTTTTTGAGTCGTGGTGAAAACACGCAGCGGGTGATACGACCCACCCTCTGACCGTTTGCGTTTACGGGCCAGGGTTCTTCGTTCCCAACAATGGGGTCGCCGACAATCTCGACCCCGACGAGCCTGCGCGCTGGCCCATCAGCGGCGATACGTTGCAGTGCTTCCTGGCCCAGGAATCCGCCGGGTTTGTCCAGGTTCACCAACCGCTCCAGCCCAAGCACGTAGGGGTTATCATTGCGGTCGATATCGGACACGTATGACAGCAGACCGCCCTCGATGCTGCGGATGGTGTTCGGCGCAATGGGCGCGATATCATGCCGCGCGCCTGCTTCCATGACGCGATTCCAGAGCGCTTTGCCCCTCGTGCTGTCGCGCAGATAGAGTTCATAGCCGAGTTCCCCGCTCCAGCCGGTGCGCGACACCACCAGTGGAATACCCTCCAGTTCCGTTTCATACATGCCGTAATAGGGAAGATCCAATGCCGCCTGGCCGAATAAGTCAAAGGCGACGTGAGGCGACTTGGGCCCCTGCAGTTGCAGGGGTGAAACGTCGGGGTCACGGATTTCGACCTTCCAGCCCTCGCCCGCGGCAACGCCAAGGGCCCACAACAGAACGTCACCATCGCCCGGAGAAAGCCAGATCCGGTCATTCGAAAGCCAGAGAAGCACCGCGTCATTGACGATGCCGCCGTCCGTATCGGTCAGGACCACGTACCAGCATTTTCCGGGCTGGCACTGGGAAACATCACGCGGGGTGAGGCGCTGTACCAGCTTCAGCGCGTCGGGCCCCGCAATCTCTACCTGGCGCTGACAGGCGACATCCCACAAGGTAACGCCATTGACCAGTTTCCAGTATTCGTCCACAGGGTCGGTATACAGCGTAGGCAGGTAGGTGTGGTTGTAAACGGTAAAGGCCCTGGCGCCCGCTTGGCGCGTGCATTCGAAAAAGGGTGACTTGTACACACGAGGACCGAATGTGATCAGAGGACGCGTCATGGCTTGTACCTGATGATTTCCGAACCGATGAGAGGTTGTCATTCTAGTGCCAGAGTTGGCATGCGAAAAGCATCTGAAAGTCCTGGCTGCCGCCCAGGTGCGAACGGGTTGCCTGATGTTGGTACTATGGCGCCACGTTTCCTTGTCGTCCTGCCGCAGCGCCGGACGCTCAATCAAGTGCCCGGGTGAATCAACCCAGCTGGGTGAGTAGTAAGGATAAGATCAATGCGAGCAGCCTGGTACGACCAGTTCGGAGAGGCCCCGGAGGTGCTCAGGGTAGGGGAGTTGCCGGACCCTGAGCCCGGGCCGCATCAGGTTGTTGTGGCGCTGCATACCAGTGCCGTCAACCCTTCAGATGTTCGAAAACGCGCGGGTGCCTTTCCGGATTTGCTGGATCATGGTCCCATCATTCCGCATTCTGACGGTGCCGGTGTGATCGAAGCGGTGGGTGAGGATGTCCATCCAGGGCGTATTGGCGAGCGTGTGTGGGTCTACCAGGCTCAACATGTTCGCCGCGCCGGCACCGCCGCCAGCCGGGTTGCCATTGATGCGGGCCGCGCGGTCACCCTGCCGGAATCCGTCGATTACGCCACCGCCGCCTGCCTGGGAATACCTGCCATGACCGCGCACCGTTGCGTGTTTTCCGATGGGCCGGTCGTCGGCCAATCGATACTGGTCACCGGGGGCGCGGGCCGAGTGGGGCACCTGGCCATTCAATGGGCGTCTCGATCTGGCGCGCGCGTGATCGCCACCGCCAGCAATGCGCAGGATGCTGAGGCCTGCCGGGAAGCGGGAGCGATGGCCGTGGTCAATCACCGGGAGGCCGGTTGGTCCGAGCGGGTGGTGGAGGCCAACGGTTCGAAGAAGATCGATCGCGTGGTCGAAGTCGAATTTGGTGAGAACTTTGCCGAGACCATCGAGACGCTGCGCGTCGGCGGTGTACTGGCGGCCTATGGTTCCTGGCATAGGCCCGTGCTCGAGTTACCCTTCTATCGCATGATGTACCTCGATCTGTTGCTTCGCGCGGTGATCGTTTACGACATGCCTGAGTCGGCAAAAACACAAGCCATGCATGACATCGATATGGCTCTGAATGCCGGCTGGCTGCGGCCCCGGATTGGGCGCAGGCTGCCGCTGGCAGAGGTCGCCGAAGCGCACCAGGCGGTGGAGCAGGGCGCGTGTCGCGGGTCGGTCGTGATCGAAATCCAGTGATGAGCCGCGTCATTATTCTCCTGATCGGGCTTTTGCTGGGGGGCTGTTTGCCGCAGTCGTACGATTCGCCGTTGGTCGAGGTCGACGGCCAACGCCTGGTTGGGCGAGTGGACGGAGGCACGAAGCAGACTCCGGTGATGTCCTTCAAAGGTATCCCGTTTGCGGCAGCGCCGGTTGGCGCCAATCGCTGGCGCGCACCCCAGCCCTACCTGCCGCGCACCGGGGATCGGCCGGCGTGGGATTTCTCGCCCGCCTGCATGCAGGGCGAGCACATGACCCGCTGGTATGCGGATGTGGCGCGCGATTTCGGCGCCGACCCCGGAAGAGTTGGCCGATTCAGCGGCGTCAGTGAAGACTGCCTCTACCTCAATGTCTGGACACCTGATCTGGATTCGTCCGCCGCGCTGCCCGTCATGGTCTGGGTGCACGGCGGCAGCAATGCCGGCGGCTGGTCCTATGAACCCAATTACCTTGGTGACCGCTTGGCTGCCCGCGGCGTGGTGGTCGTGACCATTGCCTATCGCGTTGGGCCATTCGGCTTCTTTTCCCATCCTAAACTGGATAACGGTCCCGGCATGCCCGTGGCCAATTTCGGATGGCTCGATATCGAGGCGGCGTTGCTTTGGGTGCGTAGGCACATAGCCGCGTTTGGTGGTGCCCCTGAAAATATCACGTTGATGGGAGAGTCATCAGGCGCTGCCAACCTGCTCGACTATATCGTGCAGGACAGAGCAGCAAAGCAGGGTTTCAATCGCGTCATCCTGCAGAGCACGCCGAATCGCTTCGATGCGCGGGACGACCTGCAGCAGGCCATGGCGTTGGGCCAGGCGCTGATCGGTCAGCTGGGGTTTGATAACGACTCCGTGGGCGCTGAGCAGCTGCGCGTCATTCCCGCCGAAGATCTGCTGCAAGCCGTCACAATGCTGGAGACAGATCACTATTACGAGGTGGTGACTGAGCCCGCAAGCTTCGCTCGCACACCGGCCGAGGCAGCGGTCACGCAACGGATGGCAGAGCTTGACGTGCTCATCGGCAGCAATGCCGATGAATGGCTGATGTACCTGGATGAACCTGCCTCGGAATCGGAAGTCGATCAGTGGCTGATTGAGAATGCGGCCGCTGGCGCGCAGGCGATCCGGCAGCTGTTGGGCGCCGAAACTCGCCCCAGAAAAGCCTTGGACCGGCTGTATACCGCCCGCGAGATGGCTTGTCCGTCCTATCTGCTGGCCGAGCGCATGGCGGCGGTCGGAGGGCGAGCCTGGGCCTATCATTTCAGCCGCGTCAGGCCGGGGCCTGGGGGCGCGAAGCTGGGCGCTTACCATGGCACCGAGATCGGATACGTGTTTGATCAGCACGAATACTGGCAAAGCACCGATGAGGTGGACCAGCAATTGACGAAGCTGGTGATGGACTATTGGGTGCAGTTTGCCCGCACGGGCGACCCCAACCTGCCGGAGCATCCGACCTGGCCGCGGTATAACCTTGCAACGCCCAAGGTGCTCGAGCTGGGGGACAGGGTGGCACCCATCGCGCCGCCTGATCTGGCATTTTGCCGGTGGTTCGGAGAGACAGAGGATTAGAACGCATGCGTGACAAGCATCAGATCGACTGGGTGGCTTTCGGCTCGAGTATCGCAGTTATTCTGCTGGTCTGTATTCCGCTGGCCATGTTTCCGGATTCGGGCGGCAAAGTCCTGTTGGACATTTACCAGTGGATTGCGGGTGAATTGGGATATCTGTATCTCGCGTTTGGGGTATTTGTACTCATCTTCCTGCTGTGGCTGGCAGGCAGCCGCTATGGCCGGGTCCGCCTGGGCCGGGCAGATGACGAGCAGGAATTCAGCACCCCGAGCTGGGCGGCGATGCTGTTTTGCGCGGGCGTTGGCGCGGGCTTGCTTGCCTGGGCGCCTATCGAGTGGGGCTACTATCTGGATGCGCCGCCTTTTGGCGCTGAACCGAGGTCAACCGAAGCCATGGAGTGGGCCTCCACTTATGGCATTTTCCACTGGGGGTTCACAGCCTGGGCCTTTTACTGTTTGCCCACGCTGGCCATTGCCTATCCCTATTATGTCAAGCGCACCCGAAGCCTTCGTTTTAGCCACAGCTGCCACTATCTGCTGGGTGGGCGTGAGGATACCCGGGCTGGCCGGCTGCTTGATTTGCTCTTCATGATCGGCTTGCTCGGCGGTGCCGGTTCCTCGCTGGGGTTTTCCACGCCGCTGATCGCCGGTTTGTTCGGGCGCTTGACCGGCCTGAAAGCCGATTTTGGCATGGAGTTCGCCATCATTCTGTTGTCTGTGGTGCTGTTCGCCACCAGTGTCTGGCTGGGGCTCAGGCGGGGCATCAAGCGGCTTAGCGAACTTAATATGCTGCTGGCGCTGCTGGTGCTGGCTTACGTGCTGATCATTGGTCCCACCGGTTTCCTGCTGGATACATCGGTCAACAGCGTGGGCCTGATGATGCAAAACTTCCTGCGAATGAACAGTTGGACGGGTGCATTCAGTGACGCCTCGTTCGTTCAGGACTGGACGATTTTTTATTGGGCTTGGTGGATTGCCTACGGGCCTTTTGTCGGGCTGTTCGTGACCCGCATATCACGTGGACGAAGTATCCGGGAAGTGGTTTTCGGAATGCTGGGGTATGGGTCCCTGGGGTGCGCGCTCTTTTACATGATCATCGGTAACTATGGTCTTCACCTGGAACTTGCCGGCGCGGCGCCCGTTGCCGCTACCTTGTCGCAGCAAGGCGCGCCGGCCGCGACCAGCATGATTTTGTCGGAGCTGCCGTTGGGCGTGCTGGTGATCGCGGCCTATGCCGTGGTCGCGCTGGTTTTCTCTGTGACAACCTACGACTCGGCTTCCTACATCCTGGCGTCCAGCGCGACGAGGTTGCTGCCCATCGGGCAGAATCCGGTTCGCTGGCATCGGGTGTTCTGGGCTTTCATGCTCGCAGTTTTGCCGCTGACACTGTTATTTATCGGCGGATTGAAAGTGGTGCAGACAGCGACCCTGGTAGTGTCGTTGCCCCTGTTGGGCGTAGGCGCCCTGATGGCGTGGTCTCTGCTGGCGCAGTTGCGCGCGGATCATCCTTAGCCGAACCCGGCCTGCTGGCCGGGTTCCCGCATCAATCGGCGGTGCTCCTACTCGCTTGAGGTGGCCGCGTGTGCCTCGTCTAGCGCTTCACGCAGCGTACTGGCCCACTCTTTCATGATGCGCTTGGCCGCCTGGGTGTTACTGACACGGGTCTGCCACTGCATGTAGCCCCTGTCACGGTCCCTCTTGCGGTCCATGGCCTTGGCAATGATGGCGCCGGTCGCGGAGTCGTAAAGTTCGACATACAGGGTCATCTCTCCTGCTGACTCAGAGAACTGGTAGCTCCGGTTTGGCGTGTTCACGTCAGGCGCGGTGATATCCAGATTGACGATGGCCGGCCGGACCAGCAACACGTCCTCCCCGACTTCCTCCGTCAGTTCGTAACCACCTTCGCTCAACTCCTCGGTGAACACTTCCATGAACAGTTCGGCCACACCCTTTTTCATTCGCTCCATGTCGGAGGCTTTGACCTTGAAGGAGTAGCTGCGGTTCTGATCACGCTGCCAGTTCTTTTTGAAGGCAACGGATGGCTCCAGCAGTTTGACGCGGTTGTACACGTTCAGATCGGCGTCCGGCTGTGCGTACACAAGCCCCAGGTTGGTGTCCTTGAGTTTGTGCAGACCCTCTTCCGTGATTTCGGGCAGATCGTCGCTGGCTACAGCGTTGATGCTCAAGGTGATGCTGAACAAAAACGTGCTGAGTGAAAGGGCAGAACGATTGGCTTTCATGATGACTCTCCTGTTGAGGCTTCCATCCTAGTTTCTTGGGCGCTCTGTGATCAAGACCGGCCCATTGTATGCATCCGACAGGGCTTTCCGCCTGAGGTTCAACCGCTTGACCGTGACAGGTCATCGGCTGAACCGGCCGTATTGATCCATATCAGGGACGCCAGCCGCCTTTTACAGTGAAATGAAACCGTGATCCCTGTTCAGGGATCCGCCTGGTTTTTGATGGCCACTTGCTGAGCATCTATCGCAAGGGATGAAATGCCGCCGTGGGTCGCATGGTGCGTGTTACATCGGTTCAAAACCGTCACCCGCGAACCCCTCGATGAACGATGGAGGTGTCGACATGGCGAGACATTCCTGGGCTGAGCCCTATAAGATCAAGATGGTTGAACTGATCCGTATGACGAGTCGAGAGGACCGTGAGCGGGCCATTCGGGAAGCCGGTTACAACACATTTTTGCTGCGTTCCGAAGATGTGTATATCGACCTGCTGACGGACTCTGGCGCAGGCGCCATGAGTGACCAGCAGTGGGCCGGGCTGATGCTGGGGGACGAAGCGTACGCGGGAAGCCGCAATTTCTATCGCCTGCGCGACACGGTGGAGGAATATTACAGCTACCGCTACACGGTGCCGACCCATCAAGGCCGCGGCGCCGAGAATATCCTCAGCCAGATCCTGGTTTCTGATGGGCAATATGTGCCCGGAAATATGTATTTCACCACCACGCGCCTGCACCAGGAACTGGCCGGCGGGACCTTCGTGGACGTCATTATCGACGAGGCTCACGACCCGGAATCCCAACATCCTTTCAAGGGCAACGTGGACTTCGCCAAGCTGGATGCCCTGGTTGAACGCGTGGGCGCGGCAAAAATTCCCTATGTCTGTATCGCCACCTGCGTCAATATGGCGGGAGGCCAGCCGATTTCACTGGAAAACCTCCGTCAACTGCGGAAATGGTGCAATCGGCAGCACATCATGCTGGTCCATGATATGACCCGAGTCGCGGAAAATGCGTATTTCATTCAGCAGCGGGAGCCGGGCCAGCAGGACCGCAGCATCCGCGAGATCGTGTACGAGATATGCAGCCTGACCGATGCCGCCACCATGTCATCCAAGAAAGACGCTATGGTCAACATCGGCGGATTTCTGGCCATGAACGATCCGGAGTTCTATGAGCAGGCCTGCGCCCTGGTGGTGGTCTACGAGGGCTTGCACACCTATGGCGGCATGGCTGGACGAGACATGGAAGCGCTGGCCATCGGCATCACAGAGAGTGTCGACGACGACCACATCCACGCCCGCGTGGGACAGGTCAAATACCTGGGCCATCGCCTGATCGACAGCGGGGTACCGGTGGTGCGGCCCATTGGCGGTCACGCCGTATTCCTGGATGCCAGGCGCATTCTGCCGCATCTTCCGCAGGAGCATTTTCCGGCCCAGTCACTGGCCGCCGCACTGTATCTGGACTCCGGCGTGCGTTCCATGGAGCGGGGTATCGTTTCAGCAGGGCGCGACTCGACGACCGGTGAGCATCATGTGCCCGAATTGGAGCTCGTTCGTCTGACCATTCCACGCCGGGTGTACACTCAGGCGCACATGGATGTGACCGCAGAAGGCGTATTTTCAGTGATGGAACGGGCGGATAAAATCGAGGGTCTACGCTTTACCTATGAGCCCAGGATGTTGCGATTCTTCCAGGCTAAATTTGAGCCTGTCTCTTATCCGGGCTGCTCACCTGCGCAATGACCGTTGGGCAGCGTCTCAGCTACACCAGCCGTGGCGGTTCATCTCCAAGCCTTTAGGGTGTTTGCCAAAGTGGCATTCTTGTTCAGGGCGCCCCCGACGCCGCCCAGGCCCGTGACCCGCCTGGGGTCAATGCGGTGCCGCGGGCGACCGGCCATGTGCGGGTTCGTGGTTTGTGAGCCCGAACGTGATTATGACTTGCAGTTTGGGGGAAGTATTTTGATGGCGCCAGGTGACGTATTACCTGGTGTGCAAGACCATTGGACGCCCTGAGCGCTTGCAGTGGGTATCATGAACGGCTCTATGGTTACGCCGGGAAAGCCGACTTGCGCCTCGTCAACGTCAATCGCGAAACTGCCGTCTGCGGCGGTCTGGTAACGCAGTTCGGTGCAGAATTTGGTGGCCCTGGAGCCTCCGTCTTCCACCAGGCCGGCGGACGCTTCGTCTGGTGGCCATGGGCCCATGGTCAACCGGTATTCGGAAATTTGCAGTTTGGCGGCAGCGGAGACGCCGATGCACTCCGCTACTTTCGTCCTTACGGTGTAATTTTTATAGGCCGGAACGGCCAACGCAACGAGGATGGCGATCACTGAAATCACGATTCCGAGCTCAATAAGCGTAAAGCCGCTGTGCTTGCTGAAGTAAGCCTGCTTCATAATCAACTCCCTTTGTCTAATTCGTCCTTTACTCCCCGCAGGTTGCTGCACTAACTTGTCGAGAAGAGTTAATTAATATGCAAGTTGTGTGCCATAAAAATCAATGCAAAAAGTTAATGAAATATTTAGCTTTATCGGGTGCAGGCCACCGTTATTTTTTGAAATTGCATAAACTGGACCAAAATAGTTTTAATTAAGGATGCAATTTGCGAATATGGCCACCTCTTACTCTTCAGAACGCTTAGCTGATCAAAACCCGATCGTCCTGATTGCTCGGTCATGCTGGAACAATGGCGGGTCACCGCCACACCGCCAGCGACAACGATTGCCCGGTGCGGTAGTCTCTGGTCCTGTGAGTTCTGGATTTCGACGTCAACGGTCCTTGTTCAAGGCGGTTCCATGCGCGTTTTTCGCGTTAACCGCCCTGCTTTGCGGCATGGTGAGTGCCGACGAGGCAGCGTTGGAATGGAACGAGGTACCTCGCATTGTTGCCATTGGCGACCTGCACGGTGACTACGAGCAGTATCTCAAGGTGTTGACCGACGCCGGCTTGATCAGCAAGCGGGGAAAGTGGACAGGGGACGACACGCACCTCGTGCAGACCGGTGATGTGACCGACCGGGGCCCTGACAGCATTGCCATCATCGAGCACCTGGAAGCGCTCAAGAAGCAGGCGCGCAGGAAAGGCGGACGCGTGCATACCCTGATTGGCAACCATGAGGCCATGAATTCCTATGGCGATCTGCGTTATGTGCATCCGGGTGAGTACGCGCACTTTACCAATCGGCGCTCAGCGAGCTTGCGTGAGATGCAATGGGAGTACACCTTGGCGCAGCTCGAGCAGACGCAGGCCGAGACGCTTGCGACGCTGGATCTTGAACAATATCGCCAGGAATGGGAACAGCAGTACCCGCTGGGCTGGGTCGAGCACCGGAACGCCTGGATGCCGGATGGAGAATACGGTCAATGGTTGCTTGAAAACCCGGTCGCGGTGATGGTGAACGGCTCGATATTTCTGCATGGCGGTATCAGCGCCAGTTACTGCCATATGAGCCTGCAGGAAATGACGGATCAGGCGCATCAGGAGTTGCGCCATTTCAATCCGCAGGCCCCCGGCATGATCGAAGACCCGCTGGGGCCTCTGTGGTACAGGGGGCTTGCCGAGGACGACGAGCAGATGCTGAACCCGGTTGTTGAGGCCATTCTGGAGCGATACGAGGCCGAGCGCATCGTGGTCGGCCACACGCCCACCGGGGGCGTGGTGTGGCCGCGATTCCAGGGCCGCGTGGTTGCGAATGACACCGGGATCGCCGCGCATTACGGTGGTCACGAAGGATTTCTCGAAATTATCGGTGACACGGCAGTGGCGGGCTATGGGGACCAGCGACTGGAATTGCCTCGGGATGACGCGGGGCGTGAAGACTATCTGAAGGCCGTTATGGCGCTCCAGCCGGGCAACGAAATGCTGGAGGCTCGTTTGCAGTGGCTGCAAAGCCCTGCTGCCGGGTCTTCAGACCCTGAAGCGGGTGCCCCGCCTGCCGAGGATGAGGCCGGAGGCGCTCAGGCGCAGGGCAACGAGGCGGAGGCGAGCGATGCCCGTGCCGCCGGGGTCAGCCCCGACATTTGTCGATGATCAATTCCTGGACGTTTTCCTCGGATTCCATGCTGTCGTAGAAGCCCTCAAGGAATCTGCGGGCATTACCCCTTTTGCGGCCGCTCAGCCGTGTCTCGTTATCCGGCAGCGCAAAAATGGCGTCCCGTAGACCGCGCATACGTTCCAGGGTGGCGGGTATTTCATCGTTGTTGAAACAGAACCCGCGATAAACCCGTTGCTTGAGGCTGCGGATTCGCAGCTGTTCCGGCGGCGCCGCGTAGTGGGCGTCCACCAGTCCTGAGGAGTCGAAGTCGTAAGGGATGGCGAACACCGGCCGGTCGGTCTCGCTTTTGCCGATCAGTTTCCCGTTGTGGCAGCATTCCCCACCCCCCGGGCCGGCGGTCGCGGCCCAGTCGAGATTGCCGATCATATACTGAAAAAGCGCGTAATTGGCAGTTTCAACCGGGTCCAACTCGGTGGGCTTGAGTGCATCGATCGAGAGTTCCTTGAGATCGAGACGGTCAGCGAGCTCATCCACATCCTCGATAAGAAAGCTGAAACTGCTGATTTTGAAACTCCCGCTCTTTTCGTCCTGGTAGGTGGCTTGCAGTGGACGCACGCGGAAGCTGTATGGCGTGATCAGGTTATACATCCGGTAGGCCATGAATTCGAGCAGGTTGTAATTCAGAAATCGTTTGTCTTTCTGACAGTAAGTGACCAGCTTGAGCGAGCTTTGGCCTCTGAACTCCGTGCCCTTGTTGGCTTTTTTGTCGAAGTAGACCTTGAGGGGCGGGAAGTCGCAAATCTTGTCTCGCCGTGTCAGCCCCCGCGTTTTGAATTCCACGGCCATGCTTCGCTCATCCCCGCTCTCCGTCACATAACGGAAAGTTCCCGGGAAGCGCTCTTCGCTGTCCTTGTCGCGCATGATCTGACGCCATGGTCCGGTAAGGGTCACCTCGATGGGATGTTCCGCCTCGAACAGCTTTGCCGGTTTGGGCGGCTCTTCCTGTGCCTGGGTCGGGGCAAATGATGTCAGTATCCACGCGATGATCAAACACTTTTTCAGCATGACTTTCACCAGCGATCGGTTAGCGGCATCATTACAGACTGGGTCATGGCAGTCAAAAGCGGCCGGAATGAACCGTCCGCACGGAGCCAGGAACATGTCCATATCGCGCATCGATACATTCAGGGCCCAGTGTCCGGGGCTGAGCCTTTCCACCGATCCCGGCGTGCTGGAGTCGCACGGCCAGGATTGGACCCGGTTTCGTCGACCCGATCCGGCGGCTGTGGCTTTTCCAGCGGACAACACGCAGGTCAGTGATCTTGTTCGCGCGGCCATTGCCACTGGGATGCACCTCGTGCCATCAGGCGGCCGAACAGGACTCAGCGGCGGTGCGCTGGCGGCCTCCGGCGAGATCGTGGTGTCCATGGACCGTATGCGAAGGATTCTCCATGAGGATCCTGTTGACCGCCTGCTGACGGTGCAGGCAGGTGCGGCCATCGCCGAGGTGCAGGCCCGCGCCCTTGAACTCGGTCTGTACTATCCGGTGAGCTTCGCCGCCGAGGGCAGCGCCCAGGTGGGAGGAACCATTGCCACCAATGCCGGCGGCATTCGGGTGCTGCGGCATGGCATGACGCGCGAACGGGTTAAAGGGCTCAAAGTCATCGATGGCCGGGGGCGGTTACTGGACCTGAACCGGGGCCTGGTAAAAAACGCCAGTGGATATGACCTGCGCCATCTGATGATCGGCAGTGAGGGTACGCTGGGCATTGTTGTGGAGGCGACGCTTCGCCTGACCGAAGCCCCGCCGCCCTCGCGGGTGATGTTGTTGGCGCTTGATTCCATGCCGGTCATGATGACGGTGTTGGCTAAGCTGAGGGGCAGCCTTCGGCTGTCAGCCTGCGAGTTCTTCTCGGTGGGCGCGCTGGAACTGGTCTGCCGGTCATTCGATCTGTGCTACCCATTGGAAACCCCAGCGGACGGGTTTCTGCTGGTTGAATTTGACGTACCGGCGGCTTCGGAGCAGCACATCGAGGAGCAGGCGCTGGCGATCTTTGACGAGATGCTCGAGCGGGGCTGGATTCTGGATGGTGTCCTCTCGACCAGCGAGGCACAGAAGCGAGCGTTGTGGCGCTACCGGGAATCCATTTCCGAGGCGGCCGCCCCGTTCACGCCCTACAAAAACGACCTGTCGGTTCGCGTGTCGAAACTGCCTGATTTCCTGCAGGACCTGACGACGCTGGCTGAAGCGCGTTTTGCCGGCTGCTCCCTGCTGTGGTACGGCCATGTGGGTGACGGAAACCTGCACATGAATGTTCTGAAGCCCGAGGGTGAGGAAACGGCGGCATTCGAGCGCCGCTGCAAAGAGTCCAGTGGAGCGATCTACCGGCTGGTTCGCGGTTATGGCGGCAGCGTCTCGGCAGAGCATGGGATCGGTTTGCTCAAGCGACCCTTCCTGGGTTACTCCTGCTCAGAGGAGGAAATTGAGCTGATGCGGGGCATCAAGCAGGTCATGGATCCACACGGTATTCTGAATCCGGGCAAACTGTTGTAGCGGGTGCGTGAACGCTCAGAAATCGTTCAGCTGCGTGGTGCCTATACCCTTTTGTTCCAGCAGTATCGGGATGCTGTCCTCGATGGGGTAAATCACTTTCTGGTCTTCGGTGATCAGGGCCTCCTCCAGCGCCTGTTCAACTGGCTTGCCATCGACGAAAAGAATGCCGCCTGACTCAATGGCGCTATTCAGTTTTGAGAGTTTCTCCGGCAGCAGCATCGTCAGCGGCGTTTTGCTGACCGGGCAGCACAAAATTTCAAGCAGTTTTCCGTCGATGGGCATGTTGATTTCCAAGCGTGATGGTCGCGGAGCATTTTACGCAATGGCGCACCTGTTTGTAATCACCCCCACTGGTACAATCCAGTTTTTCTGGCGGCGCGCGTGTGGTGAAACCCGTGATCTCGTTTCCCGTGTTCGGCATCATGAAGGGCTCCCGTTCGGTTCGGGGGCAGCGGCGGCGTGGGGCCGACAGCCTGGATTTCATGTTCGGCGCACGGGCGCTCTGCCCTGATGCCTCGACAGCCATGGGGCGTGGCAGTCAAGTCATCATGGCCGGCACTGGCCTGGCGCTCGCGCCCTCCGGTATCCCGGCAAGCCCTGGGCCCGAGACCGTTTGGACGGCGTAGCGCTCAGTCTGTTTTCCAGCAGGGTCGCGGCCATTTGCGAAGAGGCCGGGGCGATGCTGGGCCGCGTGGCTTTTTCCCCGAATATCCGGGATCGCCTGGACTATTCCTGTGCGCTGTTCGACGCGTCGGGCCGCTTGCTGGGCCAGGCGACCCACATGCCGGTCCACCTTGGCAGCATGGCGTACGCCATGGCGGACCTCGTGCAGTCCCGCAGCTGGGCGCCGGGCGACATGGTCGTGTTGAACGACCCCTACCGAGGAGGAACCCACCTGCCCGACGTGACCTTCGTGGCCCCGATTTTCGTCGGTGACCAGATCGCCGGATTCAGCGCCAATCGCGCCCACCACGTGGATATCGGCGCGGACGCTCCCGGGTCTATGCCGTTGAGCCACGACCTGTCGGAGGAGGGCATCCTGCTGGCTCCGGTCAAGATCGTCCACAAGCATGAATGGGTCGCCGAGGTGCTGGAGCCCATTCTGGACCGATTGAATGACCGGGCTGCCTCGCTGGGTGATTTCAGCGCCCAGGTCGCCGCCAACCGGCTGGCGGCCGGACGCCTGCGGCACCTGGTGGAAGGCATGGGGTTGGAACATTTTCAGAGCAGCTGCGCTGAACTTCAGCGCTATGCCCGGCAATTGGCCAGAGACAGCCTGGCGCGCTTGCCAAACGGCCGTTTCCGGTTTGCCGACTTGATGGATGACGATGGAATGGGCAACACCGACATCGCGATACAGGTGACCATCGACATCGGGGAGGCTGAAGTCCAGGTGGATTTCAGTGGCACCGCGGAGCAGGTGCAAGGTAATCTGAATTGCCCGCTGCCGGTGACGGCGGCGGCAGTTTTTTACGTTTTTCGCTGCCTGATGCCGGATCATGTGCCGCCGTGCCATGGCGCCATGGAAGATATCCACCTGGTCGCGCCGGCTGGTTGCTTGGTCAACGCCAGGCCGCCCGCCGCGGTGGCGGCAGGCAATGTCGAAACCAGCACGCGCATCGTCGACGTGGTGTGTGGCGCACTGGCCACGGTGGTGCCAGAGCGCATCGGGGCCGCCGCTCAGGGCACCATGAATAACCTGGCGATGGGTGTTCGCGGAGACGGCGGCTGGGATTACTACGAAACCATCGCCGGTGGTCACGGCGCGAGTGCGGGCGCCAACGGTCGCCATGCCCGACACAGTCACATGACCAACACGCTCAATACCCCGGTCGAGGTACTGGAGTTGAATTACCCGCTGTGGGTCGAAGCGTATGCGCTTCGTCCTGCGTCCGGCGGTCGCGGCCGGTTCAACGGCGGTGACGGGGTGGTCAGAAGCTATCGCTTTCTGTCCGACGCGGATGTGACCATCCTGAGCGAGCGCCGGCGTCACGCTCCCTGGGGCCTTGAGGGCGGCGAGGCAGGCGCCCGCGGAAACAATCGGCTGGATGGACAGGACATCGGCGGAAAGTTTTCCAGCCGGGTTCGGGCCGGCCAGTTGCTGCAAGTGTTCACGCCAGGTGGCGGCGGTTACGGAAGCCCCGAGCCCTGACGGCCTGAATGCGCGGCCTGCTTACATCCCGGTCAGGATTTTCCAGCGATTGACCGCCGAGCAGAACAGGTCAGCGGTCTTCTCCGCGTCATAGGCTGCTGAATGCGCGTTTGCTTCGTTCCACTCCAGGCCGGCGGCTTGCACCGCGCGTGAGAGGACGGTCTGGCCGAAGACCAGCCCGCCAATGGTGGCCGTATCGAATGAACTGAACGGATGGAACGGGCTGCGCTTGTAAGCGGTACGCTCGATCATGGCGTTCAGGAAACCCAGGTCAAAGATCGGGTTGTGCGCGACCATGATGGCGCGCTGGCATCCGGTGGCACGAACCTCTTTGCGCACAGGCAGGCAGATTTGACGCAGGGCTTCTTTTTCGACCAGGGGGTTGCGCTCAGGGTCGTCGAGGTCGATGCCTGTGAATTCCAGGGATCGGGGGTTGATCATGGCACCCTCGAACGGTTTCACATCCACGGAAATGGTTTCCGCCCTTCGCAAACGCCCAAAATCATCCATCTGGAGCACGCAAATGGCCACTTCGAGCACGGCATCGGTGCCCGGATTGAAGCCTCCGGTTTCCAGGTCGAGTACGACCGGCAGGAAACCCCTGAAGCGGTCTGCGATAGATGGCATATACTGTTTGGCTTGTGCAGCTGAGGCAGGCTGGGAGCATAAGTGAATAGACCGAAAATTGCCACGCGGAGTTGGTCAAATGTCCCGATGGCCGGGTTGCGGCTGCTGCTGGCGTGGATGCTGTTGGCGGCACCGCTGGCAAATGCCGCGGGCACGCCTGTGTTCTGGTCGGTGGCCCGTGACGGCGAGCACCTGGGTTATTTGCTGGGAACCATTCACAGCGAAGACGCCAGGGTATTGGAATACGCCCGGCCGTTTCTCGACAGCTTGACGGGCAGCCGGGTATTCGCCATGGAGCTTATGCCCGATCTGCCGACCCTGGCGGCACTGGCTGAGAGGATGCAGTTGCCAGAAGGCCAGGACCTTGAGCAGGTGGTCGGTCCACGGAGATTCGCGGCCGTTCAGGAGGCGTTGGCGGCTTACGGTGTTCCGGCTGCCCAGGCGCAGCGCATGCAGCCCTGGGCGGCGATGATGACCCTCAGCGTGCCGCCGCCCAAAACGGGCTTGTTCATGGACTTCTCGCTGTCACTGCGCGCGTCCGGCGCGGGCGTCCGCGTCATCGGCCTGGAGACGCTGGATGAGCAGTTGTCGTTTCTCGAAGGTATGAATCTCGATCAGCAGTTGGCCATGCTGGACCACGCTATCGAGGAATCGGGCAGGGCCCAGCAGGTCCATGACGAACTGGTGGACATTTACCTGGCCGGAGACCTGCAGGTGTTGCACGAGCACGCCATGGAGCAACTGCAGGAGGTTGACGAGGCCGCCCGTGAAACGTTCTTGCAACAGGGCATTGTGTTGCGCAATCGTCGCATGCTGGAGGCCGCGGAACCGCACCTGCAAGGTGGCGGCGCATTCATCGCCGTCGGGTCATTGCACCTGACGGGCGAGACCGGTCTGCTGAAACTGCTGAGTGACTCCGGTTACGATCTCGAGCCCGCCGGCTGGCCGTTTATCGCGAAACCGTGAGCTTCAGGCCCAGCACGGCCGCGACGGCGAACAGAACGCCACCCCAGATGGGCTCGACCCACACGGTCGCAAGGCCCAGAACGGTGAACACCATCGCAGTGCCAGCGGTGTCTATGGCCGCCCGGTCCTGTGGGTCGCCACGCTGACCCATCAGCACGAGGACACGGTCGAGGCTGATGCGCCCTCCGCCGTGAAACAGCAGAGGCAGCAGCATGATGAGAAACAGCAACGGCAGCTTGTAATTCCCGGCACCCTTGGCGGTAATCACATACCCGTCCCACAGTGCCCCCAGGCTGTCCCACTCCGCCGGCCAGTGCACCGCGGCGGTCGCTACCATGGTGATCACGATCAGTGACACGGCAGCGAAACGCGTGAATAGCCCCAACAGCAGGGCGATGGAAAACAGGATCTCGGCCCAGGTGGCCATGAACCAGTTGATATCGGTTGGCAGCACGTCAAACGGGAACGGAAAGCCCTTTTGCCAGCCAGCCCAGGGGATTTCTCCAAACCAGTTCTCGCCGCGCAGCTTGGTGATGCCAGCCTCCCAGAACTCCCAAAACAGAATGAGACGCAGGCCCAGTGGCCAGATGTATTCGCCGGCGGTACTCAGGCGCCGGGTCGTCGAGTCATATCCGTCGAGGATGTTCATCATTTGCTTACTCCCATAGGGCGTGACTTCATACCGGCCGCGTGCCAAGAACAATCTCTCGCGTCTGGAAGTCCGCCAGGACCTGCTTGCCGCCGCCGATGACCACGTCCGGGTCGGGGTGATTGATCTCCCCGGCCAGGCGCTTCAGTATGTCCAGACCGGTGAGGGCGCCAGGTTCTTTCAAAATGTGTATCAGCAGCAGGGAAACCGCGTTCAGCTGCATGAAGCTGACCTTGTCCCGACGGTTTCGGTAGACGAGCAGGTGCGTGGCTTCCCCGGGCGCATCCTGGGGTTGGAACTCGGGCCGAATCTGGTGAACCGGGTATTGGTAACTCAGCGGCCATGCCAGGGGCGACAGCACGGGCTGCTCCGCCAGCAGATCGCCCTCAGGGTTGGCATCGATGGCGTCCAGCTCCTGTTCGTCCAGCGACAGGGCCAACTCCACCCACTCGTAGTGAGCCAGTTCCAGCATGAATGGCGGGTCCCCTGGTCCCGGCGCGCGTTCGTCCTGCAGGTACTTCAGAAATTCACGTGCGATCTCTGGAAACAGCGGTGTTGTGGAACGATGATGGTGGTAGAACTCCCGCGTCAGGCTGTCCCAGGCATGGTCGTCGTGCAGTTTTCGTAATACCGGGAAGTTGCCGGACAGAAAATTGCGGATATTGCGGAAGAACAGTCCGCGATAGATCTCCATGCGGCGGTCTTCGATGCCGCCCGGGGCGGGGTGCTGATCCGGGGCGCGCAGGTGGGCTGCGAATGATTCGAGCGCCTGGCGCAGGGATTCAGGCAGTTCTTTGTCCATGGGGTTTCGCATCATGGCTCTTGCGGCCTGCCTGGGCCGCGTGGATCAATTGGACTTCGGCCAGCAGGTCAGGCACCGGGGGGAAATTGAAATCGCGCTCCAGCAGCGTGGGAAACACGCCGAAGCAAGTGTAGGCCTCGTCCAGCAGGGACCAGACATTTTCGATGACACCGGCACCGTGCGTATCGACAATCAGGTCCTCCGCCTCGTTGTAATGACCTGCAATGTGCCCGTAGCAAACGCGCTCACCCGGCAGGCCCTTGAGGAATTCGACGGGGTCGTAGCCGTGGTTCACGCTGTTGACGTAAATGTTGTTCACATCCAGCAGGAGATCGCAGTCCGCTTCCTCCACCACCGCGTTGATGAATTCCAATTCGCTCATCTCAGCGCCGGGCGCGGCATAGTAAGACACATTCTCGATGCCGATGCGCCGGTTGAGCAGCTCCTGGGTGCGGCGAATTCTTCCCGCGACATAATGCACCGCCTCCTCGGTGAACGGGATGGGCATGAGGTCATACAGGTGCCCGCCGTCGGTGCAATAGCTGAGGTGCTCGGTGTACACGCGCACCTTGTGTGTTTCCAGAAAATGACGGATGCGTCGGATGAAGGTCTCATCCAGGGGCTCCGGCCCGCCAAGTGACAGGGAGAGTCCGTGGCACACGAAGGGGAAACGCTCGGTGAATGCCCGCAGCTGTCGGCCGAATCGCCCACCGACACCGATCCAGTTGTCCGGCGACACCTCCATGAAGTCGACCTGCGACAGGTCGTGATCCTGAAGCGGGCCCAGGAGGGCCCGCCTCAGGCCAAGTCCGGCACCTTCGACGAGATAGGCGCTTTGCTTCATGGGCAAAAGGTCTTGGAGCTCACTGCAACGGCTTTACGCGCCGCCGCACTTGCCCTCGCCGCACTTGCCCTCGCCACACTTGCCTTCTTCACCCTTGTCGTCATCACCGTGGCCTTCGCCGCACTTGCCCTCGCCACACTTGCCTTCTTCACCCTTGTCGTCATCACCGTGGCCTTCGCCGCACTTGCCCTCGCCACATTTGCCCTCTTCACCCTTGCCGTGATGGGCGGCCAGCATGTAGCCCGTGTCGAGATCGGACATCGCGAACGGATTTTCATCAGCAAGGGCGGTTGTGCTGATGGCCAGTGAGGAAACGAATGCAACGCCAACGGCAGCTGCGACGGGTTTGATGATTGGCTTCTTGATCGCCATGGTTGGGAACCTCCAAAGTTTTCCATGCCGGGTGTCTTCCCGGCTTCAGGTTTGCGGCGCCCTCAGGCGCCCGTTGATCACGATGTTGACTGTTCGTACGGTGTTGCGGAAAACCGCTCTGACACACCGATCGCTCAGTCTAACGGCAGCGTGGCCATTTTCCCATTATTCGGGCGCGTGGCAGCGCTGTTGATAAGTAGACCGGATTCGGTCGGATTTGATTACACCGCTCGATGAATGAAACGATTTGCGGGATGAGCCTAACGGCTTAAACCCTCTTTTTTCCGTGACGGCAAAGATCTCGCACAATGCACTCATCGCAATGGGGCTTGCGGGCCGTGCAAACGTAGCGGCCGTGCAGAATCAGCCAGTGATGGGCATCTTTCAGAAAGGGTTCCGGGACGTTCTTCAGCAGCTTTTTCTCCACGGCCAGCGGCGTTTTACCGGGCGCCAGGCCTGTTCGGTTCGAAACCCTGAAAATATGGGTGTCAACCGCGATGGTGGGTTCGCCAAATGCGGTATTGAGTACGACATTGGCGGTTTTGCGCCCCACGCCAGGGAGTGCCTCCAGCGCTTTTCTCTCTCGCGGCACCTCTCCGTCGTGCTTGTCGAGCAGGATGCGGCAGGTCTTGATGATATTGGCTGCCTTGGTGTTGAACAGGCCAATGGTGCGAACGTAATCGCGCAGCGTGTCCTCGCCCATGTCGAAAATGGCCTGTGGCGTATTGGCCACGGGGTACAGGCGCCGGGTCGCCCGGTTCACGCCGACGTCGGTGGCTTGTGCTGAGAGGATGACCGCCACCAGCAACTCGAAGGGTGTGTCATATTCGAGTTCCGTCGTCGGCCGCGGATTGTTGTCCCGCAGCCGCTGAAAAAACGCCTGTCGATCGGCCAGGTTCAAGCGGCCCCCAGCGCCTTGTTCAACACGGCCGACCTACGCACACGGCGCGCCTGCAGCCAATTGCGCGCGGCCACCAGCAGGCCCAGCCCGATAAAGGCGCCCGGCGGGAGAATGGCCAGGAGGAAGCCCTCGTAATGGGGCAGGACGGTCAGTTCCAGTGCGCGACCGGCTTCGCCAAACATGAGATGGGCTTGTGACAGCAGCGTCCCGCGCCCGAGTAGTTCACGCAGGGCTCCGAGCAGCACCAGGGTCAGGCAGAATCCCAGTCCGGTGGCCAGGCCGTCGACCATGGCGGCCAGCGGGTGATGCCGGGACGCAAAGGCCTCGGCCCGGCCGATAATGGCGCAGTTGGTCACAATCAGAGGTATGAAAATGCCGAGCACGCGATACAGGTCGTGCACGAACGCCTGCATGAGCAACTGGATGACCGTGACCACGGAGGCGATGATCAGCACAAAGGCCGGAATGCGAATCTCCGGGCGCAGCAGGCCGCGCAGCCATGAGACGGACAGGTTGGAAGCAACCAGGGTCAGCAGGGTAGCAAGACCAAGGCCCAGGCCGTTGACCACCGTGCCGGTCACCGCCAGCAGCGGGCACAGGCCGAGCAGCACCACGAGCCCGGTATTCTGGTGCCAGAGACCGTCCATGAAAACCTGCTTTAAACGGGGGCGTTCAGTCATCGCGTTTCTGCTCGTTGCGCCGGTACAGGGCATCCCTGTTGGCCTGATGATATTCCAAGGCGCGCTGTACCGCTTCAACCACGGCCCTGGGCGTGATCGTGGCGCCAGTGAACTGGTCGAAGACGCCGCCGTCTCGCGTGACACCCCAGCGCTCCGGTTCAGGGTCTTCCAGTGAGCGGCCTGTGAACGCCAGTATCCAGTCACTGCGTTCCGCTTCGATGGGGTCTCCCAATCCGGGCGTTTCCCTGTGCGATACCACCCGCACGCCGCTGATGCGGCCGTCGGCCAGGATACTGGTAAGAAGTTGGATATCGCCGTTGTAACCGTCCGGCGCTACATGGTCCAAAACAACCGCCACGGGCTGCTCGCCCTTGCGGGCGCGGTACACGCGCACAGCCTCATCACTGCGAGAAAGGCTGTCGTGCCTGAGGGTCAGGGTATCTCCCAGGGGGTCGTTGTCGTAAGCGCCCTCCGGCAATACCCGCCCCAGTTGCCTGATGAGCGCCTGGCGTTCCTGTTCTGCGATCCGCTCGCGCGTCAATTCGTTGACCGCTGCCAGCAGCCCCGTTCCGAGAATGGCGATCAGCGCAAGTAAGCCTGCGCTGGACAAGACCTGATGCGCCACCCCGGTGGTTTTCCCGCTCATGTCCCGTACGCCCTGGGCCGTGTATACCGGTCGATCAAGGGCGCCGCCATGTTCATCAGCAGCACGGCGAATGCGACACCGTCCGGGTAGCCGCCCCACTGGCGAATAACCAGGGTGATCAGGCCGACACCCAGCCCAAACCACAGCCTGCCCAGGTTGCTGGTGCAACCCGATACCGGGTCGGTGGCGATGAAGAAGGCGCCCAGCATCAGCGCGCCGGAAAAAAGGTGTTGCGCCGGAGAGACGTGCGTCACCGGGTCCAACAGCCAGAAGGGCAGGGTGACGGCAGCCACGACACCCAGCGCGGATACCGGAACCTGCCAGGTGATGATTCTCCGCGCCAGCAGGTAAAGCCCGCCCGCCAGGTATGCGGCTGCCACCCACTCCCATCCCATCCCGCCGAACTGGCCAAATACAGGCGACAGCATGATCTCCGGCAGGGATTCGCCGGCATGCATGCCGGTTTTCAGGGTATCGAGCGGGGTCGCCTGGGTGATGCTGTCCCAGCTCACACCTACCGGCAGCGCGCCGTGCAAGATCGCCGCCAGCGTCTCGTTCAAGCTCAGCGAGTGCGTTGAAAGATCGGCCGGGGCCTGCCACCGGGTCAGGTATTTGGGGAAACTGATGAGAACGACCACGTAGCCGATCATGGCCGGGTTGAACACGTTCTGGCCCAGGCCGCCGTACAGGTGCTTGGCAACGACGATGGCCATCAGCATGGCCACGGCCGAGATCCACCAGGGTGCCAGTGGCGGTATACACAAGGCGAACAGCACGGCCGTGACGACGGCTGAACCGTCACCCAGAAAGCGCGCAATGCTGCGCTCACGCATGCGCAGCATCAGCGCCTCGAAGCCCAGCGCGAAGCCGGTCGCCAGCGCGATTTGCACCAGCACGCCGGGGCCGAAGAACACGATTTGCAGCAGGATGCCGGGAATCAGTGCGTATAACACCTGGCGCATCACCTGGCCGACGGTCGCCGTCGATGGGATGTGTGGCGCCTGGCTGGTTTTGAATGCCTGCCGCTTCACCTCCTGACCTCCTCGGTGGAGACAGGCGTCTTCTTTTTCGCGGCGCTCCGCTCCCGCAATGCCTTTTTCTTGGCCGCCAGGCGTTCACGTTTTTCCTGTTTCTGCCGTTCCACCCGTGCTGCGCGAGCATCGAATCGTTCTCGCGCATGGTCGGCCGCGGCGCGTTCCCGCGCCTGCGCTTTGAGTTGCCCCTTGCCATGTCTGAACCAGGCCGCGAGTGGGATATGGCTGGGGCAGACAAAATCGCAGCAGCCACACTCAATACAGGCGCGCAGGTGGTGGTCCGCGGCGGCCTCCCATTGCCCGGTGCGAACCTGCCACTGCAACTGCTGTGGCAGCAGGCCGGCCGGGCAGACGCGGGCACATTCACCACAGCGTATGCAGGGCATTTCCGGTTGCGGAGCTCTCAGGTCGTCGGCTGAAAGCACCAGCAGGCAATTGCTGGCCTTGACCACGGGCTCGCTGTCCGATCGCAGGGTGAATCCCATCATCGGCCCCCCGACCACCAGGCGGTCCGCGTCGCCGCGGTAACCGCCGCAGTGATGAACCAGGTGCGATACCGGGGTGCCAATCAGCGCCAGTAGATTCCGTGGCTCAACGACGCCGTGCCCCGTTACCGTCACGTAACGCTCGATCAGCGGCCGTCCGCGGATGACGGCGTCGGCCACCGCGGCGGCGGTGCCGACATTCTGCACCAGGATGCCCAGGTCGGCCGGAAGTCCGTCCGCCGGCACTTCCTGTCCGGTCAGTACCTGGATCAGCTGTCTCTCACCGCCCTCGGGATAGATGGCGGGTACTTTGACCAGTTCGATGTCCGTGGCCTCGCCGACGGCCTGCTGCAGGGCGTCGAATACGGCGCCCATCTGGTCTTCGATGGCCAGGATGACGTGCTCCGCGCCACAGGCCCGCTGCAGCACCCTGGCGCCTTCGATGACCCGGTGGGGCTCCTCCCGCATCAGCATCTCGTCGCAGCTGATATAGGGCTCGCATTCAGCGCCGTTGAGCAGCAGCGTCCGGGTGCCCCGAACTCGGCCAAGCGACGCTTTTTGATGGGTGGGGAAGACGGCTCCACCCAGGCCGACCACGCCCGCTGCGCACAGGGCGTCGAGCAGGTCCCGCGGTTGGCGGGTCTGCCAGTCCGTGACGGGTGACGGTTCACACCAGCGGTCCTGACCGTCCGGTTCAATCACGACGCACGGTCCCGACCGGCCGGAAGGGTGGCTCATGGGTCGATGCTCAATGGCGCGGACGGTTCCCGACGTGGGCGCGTGCACACTCACGCCGCCGCTGCAGTCCACCTCGCCCAGGCGCTGGCCTTTAAGAACCCGGTCGCCAGCCTGGACGAGCGCCTGCGCGGGCAGACCAAGGTGTTGTTGCAGGGGCACGATCAGGACGTCAGGCAGAGCCGGGCGCTCCACAGGCCGCGCACAGGAAACCTGTTTGTGGTGACGCAGCCGCAGGCCGCCGCGCAAGCGGTGCAACAACCGCCCCCCGGGCGCGCCGGCATCGTGAGGAACGCTCATTGCACACCTCCGGCGGCCGGTCGGCCGGGTTCTGGCCAGGCCCAGACCGTACCGTCCTGATCCGGGATGACCATTGCGATACAGTCCACGGGGCAGGGGGGCAGACACAGGTCGCAGCCCGTGCATTCCTGCTCGATCACGGTATGCATCAGCTTGGCCGCGCCGACGATGGCGTCGACAGGGCAGGCCTGTATACACAGCGTGCAGCCGATACAGGCCTGTTCGTCGATCACAGCCACCGTAGCGGGTTGTTCTTCGCCATTTTCCGGGTTCAATGGCTTCGGCTCACGGCCGAGCAGGTCCGCCAAGGCGCGAATGCCGGCCTCACCTCCGGGTGGGCACTGGTTGATGTCCGCCTCATCGCTGGCGATGGCTTCCGCGTAGGGCCGGCAGCCCGGGTATCCGCATTGACCGCATTGCGTCTGGGGCAAAACCGCGTCGATCTGATCGATCACCGGGTCGGACTCGACCCGGAAACGGACCGCGGCCCAGCCCAGCCCGAGGCCGATCAGCAAGCCCAATACCAGCAATGTAACGACGGCGATGAGCATGTCAGAGGTTGGCCAGGCCGTTAAAGCCCATGAACGCCAGGGCCATCAGGCCTGCTGTAACCAGACCGATGGACGCCCCCCGGAAGTGCAGCGGTACATCGGCGTAGGCGAGCCTTTCCCGCATGGCCGCGAACATGACCAGCACCAAACCGAAGCCCACGGCCGCGCCAAATCCGTACAGGGCGGATTCCAGCAGGTTGTGCTGCTCTTGCAGGTTGAGCAGGGCAACGCCAAGGACAGCGCAGTTGCTGGTGATCAGTGGCAGAAAGATGCCGAGTACGCGGTAGAGCAGGGGGCTCGTTTTGCGCATGATCATTTCCGTCAGCTGAACCATGGCGGCGATGACCAGTATGAAGCCCAGCGTGGACAGGTACTCAAGGCCCAGTGGGTGCAGCACGTAGGTGAACAGCAGGTAGCTGGACACCGAGGACAATGTCAGGACGAAACCGGTGGCCACGGCCATCCCGATGGCGCCCTCCAGCTTGGTGGAAACGCCCATGAAGGGACATAGCCCGAGGAATCGGACCAGCACGAAGTTGTTCGCCAGCACCGTACTGACCAGGATCAGCAACTCTTCCTTCATGTGACCGGTATCGCTGTCAGGTCACTTGCAGACCCGGTATAGCGCCGTCATCCGGGCTGAGAAGATACAGGTCCGCACCGCCCGATCCGGCAGCCAGTACCATGCCCTCTGATACGCCGAAGCGCATTTTTCTTGGTTTGAGGTTGGCCACCATGACGGTGAGCCGGCCTTCCAGCTGCTCTGGTTCATAGGCCGACTTGATACCCGCGAACACCGTGCGTGTCTCGCCGCCGAGGTCGAGTTCCAGCTTGAGCAGCTTGTCCGCCTCAGGCACGTGCTCGGCGCGAACAATTCTGGCCACGCGCAGGTCCACCTTGAGAAACTCGTCGATGCCGATTTCCTCGGCCAGGTCGAGTGTTGGCGCCTGTGTCTCGCCTGCGGGTTTGAGCGATTCGCGCGAGGCCTCGACCATGGCTTCCACACGCGCCGGGTCGATCCTGGCCATCAGCGGCTCGAAAGCATTGATCGCGCAGCCCGTCATCGGCTGGTCGAGTTCGGACCATGGGCCCACATTCACCCCCAGAAACCGGGCCGCTTTTTCCGCGGTGTGCGGAATGGCCGGCGCCAGCAGGGTGATCAGCACGCGGAACAGGTTGATGCCCTGTGAGCACACCGCCTGCACCTCATCGTCCCTGCCTTCCTGCTTGATCATCTGCCACGGCTTGTGGTCATCGATGTAGCGATTGGCCTCGTCCGCCAGGGCCATAATGCGGCGGATGGCGGCCTGGTAGTTACGCCCCTCGAAGTCTGCTGCGATCTCGCCGCGCGCGTCGATGAACTGCTGGTAGAGATCCGGCTGGGGCAGCGTGCCGGCCAGCTGATTGTCAAAACGCTTTTGTATGAAACCGGCGCAGCGGCTGGCGATGTTGACCACTTTTCCCACGAGGTCGGAGTTGACCCGCTGCGCGAAATCATCGAGGTTCAGGTCGATGTCGCTGGTGCCCGCACCCAGCTTGGCGCAGAAGTAGTAGCGCAGGTAGTCGGGATTCAGGTGGTCGAGGTAGGTGCGCGCCTGAATGAATGTGCCGCGCGACTTGGACATCTTGGTGCCGTCCACGGTGAGGAAACCATGCGCGTACACCGCCGTCGGTGTGCGAAAACCGGAGCCCATGAGCATCGCCGGCCAGAACAGCGTGTGAAAGTACATGATGTCCTTGCCGATAAAGTGGTAGATCTCGGCGTCGGAGTCTGGCCCCCACCACTCGTCGAAATCCAGGCCGCGATCCTCGCACAGCTCCAGGAAGCTGGCCATGTAGCCGATGGGCGCGTCCACCCAGACGTAGAAATACTTGTCTTCGGTGTCGGGGATCCTGAAGCCGAAATAAGGCGCGTCACGTGTGATGTCCCAATCGCGCAGGCCGTCGGCGAACCATTCGTCAATCTTGTTGACGACCTCTTTTTGCAGCTGGCCGCCGGTGAGCCACTGTTTGAGGCGATCCTCGAAGTCACCGAGGCGGACGAAATAATGCTCTGAATCCCGCATGACGGGGGCTGTGCCTGACACCGCGCTGCGAGGCTCGATCAGGTCGGTGGGGGCGTAAGTGCTGCCGCAGGACTCGCAGGAATCGCCGTATTGATCCTCAGATTTGCACTTGGGGCAGGTCCCACGAATAAACCGGTCAGGCAGGAACAGGCCTTCTTCTTCATCGAAGAACTGCGAGATGGTTTTTCGCTCGATATGGCCGCCTTCCCGCAGGCGTTTGTAAATGGTCTCTACCAGTCGCTGGTTCGCCGGCGAGTGCGTTGACGAGTAGTGGTCATAGCTGAGCCCGAACTCGCGGAAGTCGCGCTGGTGTTCCTCCTGCATCCGCTCGATCAGTTCTTCGGGCGTGATCCCGGATTTCTGGGCGCTCAGCATGATGGGTGTGCCATGCGCGTCATCCGCCCAGGCAAAATAGCATTCGTGCCCCTGGGCTCTCTGAAAGCGGGCCCAGATGTCGGTCTGGACGAATTCCAGCATGTGGCCGATGTGAATGGCTCCGTTGGCGTAGGGCAGCGCGCTGGTCAACAGGATTTTTCTATGTTTCTCGGTCATCTTGATCGTTGGTCGGGCTCGTTATCAGTGGGCGGTCGAATCAAGTCGCGCATTATCGCATGAGACCCGGCGAAGCTGTACCCGGGGCTGGGCGCCCGGCGTCCGGTGCGACTCGCTCGCCTGAACGATCTTGTTACAATAGCGCGCTTTGGCAAACCCCTGAAGCGGAGGGTGCAAACGCGTGGATCAGATTTCCCGAGAGGCGGTCGAGGCCCGGCTCGCCGATATCATCGATGAAAACACCGGTGTTGACCTGGTCAGCGGCGGTAACGTGCGTGATGTTCAGATACGCGACGGCGCGGTGGTGCTTGATTTGCTCATGCGATACCCCTGTGAAGAGGTGCGTGACAGTCTGGCTGAACGTGTGCGACAGTCACTCGTGGATGTCACCGGTGTGTCCTCCGTCACGGTTCGCGTCGATTGGAAAGCGCATTCGCACCGGGTGCAGGGCGACCTCAAACCCCTCTCGACCATTCGCAATATCATCGCGGTTGCCTCCGGCAAGGGCGGTGTCGGTAAATCCAGCACCGCAGTCAACCTTGCGCTGGCCCTTTCCCGGGATGGCGCCCGGGTGGGTATCCTCGACGCCGACATTTACGGGCCGAGCATACCGCGGATGCTGGGCGCTTCCGGTCAGCCGGAGACCGATGGCAAGCGAATCGCGCCAAAGCGCGCTCACGGCCTTCAGCTGATGTCGATCGGGTTCCTGATTGACGAGGAAACGCCGATGATCTGGCGGGGCCCGATGGTCACCTCCGCGCTGCAGCAGCTGCTGACGGAGACCGACTGGGACGATCTGGACTACCTGGTGGTGGATCTGCCTCCGGGAACCGGCGATATTCAACTGACCCTGGCGCAGAAGGTGCCCGTGGCCGGCGCGGTGATCGTGACCACGCCGCAGGATATCGCCTTATTGGACGCGCGAAAGGCCTTGCAGATGTTCCGCAAGGTCGAGGTGCCGGTGCTGGGCGTGGTTGAAAACATGAGCACTCATGTTTGCAGCCAGTGCGGTCACGAGGAGGCCATTTTTGGCAGCGGCGGCGGCTCCGCGATGGCTGATCAGTACGAAATACCCCTGCTGGGCCAGTTACCGCTGGCGCTGGAAATCCGCGAGGGGCTGGATACCGGCCGTCCCATCGTTGCCGTCAACCCCGACTCGCCGCTGGCCGATGCCTACATGGCGTTTGCCCGACGGACCGCGGGGGCGCTCTCGCTGATGCCGCGCAACCGCAAGCTGGACCTGCCGACCATCCAGCTGCAGAACACCTGAGGAGCGGGTCATGAGTATTAAATCCGATCGCTGGATTCGGCGCATGGCCGAGACCGAAGGGATGATCGAGCCATTCGAATCGGCACAGGTCCGCCAAGCTGAAAACGGTGAGCGGCAGATCTCTTATGGCACGTCCAGCTACGGATATGACGTCCGTTGCGCTGCCGACTTCAAGATATTTACCAACATCAATTCGGCGGTGGTCGACCCCAAGAATTTCTGCGAGAGCAGTTTCGTCAATTTCAACGGGGATGTCTGCATCATCCCGCCTAACTCCTTCGCGCTGGCGCACACGGTGGAGTATTTCCGCATACCGCGGAACGTGCTCACCATCTGTCTTGGCAAGTCCACCTACGCGCGTTGCGGCATCATCGTCAACGTGACGCCGCTGGAGCCCGAGTGGGAGGGCCACGTGACCCTGGAGTTCTCGAACACCACGCCGCTGCCGGCGCGCATTTACGCCAACGAAGGGGTGGCCCAGTTCCTGTTCTTCGAATCCGACGAGGAGTGCGAAACTTCGTATCGGGACCGCTCAGGCAAATACCAGGGCCAGACCGGGGTGACGCTGCCGAAAGCGTGAAGCCGGTCGAGGCGGCCGGTTGAATCGGTTGATCTACCCCTAGCGCAGCGGCGGTTGCTGAATCAGCGTGGCGTAGGTAGAAAACTGCTGCTGGTTTCTCTGTACATCCAGTTCCACCTGGGCGCCGGGTTCGATCTGCGAGATCGCCAGCAGGAAGGCGCGCGCGTCGTCGATCGGGATTCCGTTGAACGACAGGAGCACATCACCCTGGCGAATGCCTGCTTGCCACGCCGGCCCGTCCATGGAGACCTCGCTGACCTGAATGCCCTGCCGCGCGGCGCTGCCATCCGCCTGGAGCGACAGCGGCAGGTCGCTGAAGGACGCGCCCAGCCAGCCGCGCCGGACCGAGCCGTATTCGATGATTTGCTGCATTACGTCGCTGGCGAGCGCAATGGGGATGGCGAAGCCAATGTTTTGGCCTCCCTGGGCGCGGCCGAGATTGCGCGTGTTGATGCCGATGACCTCACCCATCGCGTTGATCAGCGCCCCGCCGCTGTTGCCGGCATTGATGGCGGCATCGGTTTGTATGAAATCTTCGTAAAGCGCCGCGCGCAGATCATTGCGGCCGGTGGCGCTGACGATGCCCATGGTGACGGTGTGGCTCAATCCCAGGGCGTTGCCGATCGCAAGAACCACATCCCCGACGCGCAGCCGGGATTCCAGCGCCAGCGGTGCCACGGGCAAGCCGTCGAGGTCTACTTTCAATACCGCCAGGTCAGTCTCCGGGTCTGACCCAACGACCTGAGCGGGCGCCAGGCGCCCGTCCCAGAGAGCGACCTGGATGTTACGCACCTGGCTGATCACGTGGTTGTTCGTGAGGATGTAGCCGTCCTCGCGGACCAGCACCCCGGAGCCCATGTCCTGCCTTGAGCGTGCCAGGTAGGCATTACCCAGGATGCGCTGCAACTGCGGGCTGACCTGCTGATATTCCACCCGCTGCGTGTAAATGGATACGACCGATGGTGCGGTCCGGTCAACGGCGTCGGCATAGGATACCGGCCCGTGGCGCTGAAGCCCGGCGGCGCCATTCGCGGGCGTAGCGTCCTGCCCGCGGTCAGAGAGCCTGGGCCAGGCAAACAACACCAGGAAGGCGACGGCCAGACCGGCGGTCGCGTAACGCAAAATAAACAAGGCTGTGCTGCGAAAATTTGACATGGGAATTGACTCGAATACCTCAAATCTTGAATGCAGGCCAATCTGCACGCAAGTCTAACCTATGCAGGGTGTCTGACCCTGCGCTGACGGAGCGGGATTGATTGTTTCCTGAGACCCGTTTCGGATAAAATAGCGGATTGCTCGCGCCCGGATGAGCGCAGGTCCTCCAGACCGACCATCATCGCAGCGCGACTCGTCACCAACGACCCGGCCTGTAGGCTGGAAATTCAACTGGAGTATGCAATGTCAGCTGATGGCGTGAACAAGGAACGACGCCGGTTTCTGATCGCCACGACGTCCGCCATGGGCGCCATGGGCGCAGGATTCGCCGCCGTACCCTTCATCAAGTCATGGTTCCCCAGCGCGCGAGCACAGGCCGTTGGCGCGCCGGTGGAGGTCAACGTTTCCAAGATCGAGCCGGGACAAATCGTGAAAGTCCAATGGCGGGGTCAGACCATCGGTGTCCTGGCCCGCTCGGATGAAATGCTGCAGGACCTTGACCAGGTCGAGCCGGAATTGCGCGATCCTGGCTCCGAAGAGGCCGATCAACCGGAATACATCGATACTGAGGGACGCGCTCTGCGGCCTGAATTCCTGGTGGTCAACATGCATTGCACCCATCTGGGCTGTATTCCGCAGGTGATCCCGCAAGTAGGCCCGCAGCCCTTTGATGAGAACTGGAAGGGCGGATTCTACTGCCCCTGCCACAAATCAAAGTTCGACCTGGCCGGGCGTGTCTACAAAGGTGTGCCCGCGCCAACAAACCTGCGTATTCCGCCTTACAGCTTTCTGGATGACAGCACCCTGGTCATCGGCGTGAATCCGGGAGGTATGGTCTGATGAGCGAACAAAGCGGGGCGGTGATCAAGACCGCGAACGGACTCCTGCAGTGGGTCGACAAGCGCTTGCCGGTGCTGGACTTCTGGAACGCGCACCTGGCCAAGTATTACGCGCCGAAGAACTTTAATTTCTGGTATTACATGGGCGGCTTCGCCCTGCTGGTGCTGGTGATCCAGATACTCTCTGGTATTTTCCTGACCATGCACTACAAACCGTCTGCGGCAGAAGCCTTCGCCTCGGTCGAGTACATCATGCGCGACGTTGAATGGGGCTGGCTGATTCGCTACATGCACTCCACCGGTGCGTCTTTCTTTTTCATCGTTGTCTATCTGCACATGTTCCGAAGCCTCCTGTACGGCTCCCATAGGAAGCCGCGCGAACTGCTGTGGGTGTTTGGAATGCTGATATACCTGCTGCTGATGGCCGAGGCATTTTTCGGCTATGTGCTGCCCTGGGGCCAGATGTCTTACTGGGGCGCGCAGGTGATCATCAATCTGTTTGGCGCCATTCCCATGATTGGTGAACCGCTGACAGAGTGGATTCGCGGTGATTTCTTCATCTCGGACGCCACCATCAATCGCTTCTTCGCCTTGCACGTGATCGCCCTGCCGATCGCTCTGCTCGGGCTGGTGGTTTTGCACCTCTCCGCGCTGCACCAGACCGGTTCTAACAACCCCGATGGTATCGAGATCAAGGAAAACAAGGACGAGGAAGGTATCCCGAAGGACGGCATTCCGTTCCATCCGTACTACACGGTGAAGGATATCTTCGGCGCCTCGATGTTTTTGCTGGTTTTTGCCTTCGTGATCTTTTTCTGGCCGGAGGCGGGCGGTCTGTTTCTCGAGCACGATAATTTCGTAGCCGCCGATCCGCTGGTGACGCCTGAGCACATCAAGCCGGTCTGGTATTTCACGCCCTTCTACGCGATTTTGAAGGCCGTGCCGGACAAACTGATGGGTGTGATTTTGATGGGCGTTTCCGTGGGCGTGCTTTTCCTGCTGCCCTGGCTGGATCGCTCACCGGTCAAATCGATACGCTATAAGGGCGCCTGGTACAAGATCCTGGTGTTTTCCTTCGCGATCGCGTTTATCCGCCTCGGAATGCTGGGCATGGCGGAAGGCACCCCCGCTCAGACCATAGAGATGCGCGTGTGGACTTTCGTCTACTTCTCGTTTTTCATCCTGCTGTTTTTCCTCAGCAAGGGAGGAAGCACCAAGCCTGTGCCAGACCGGGTGACCCACTGATGAAGATCAACGCAATCAAAACGCTGCTCGCTGTCCTGCTTCTTGCGCTGACCAGTGGTCCGGCCGCCGCCGCGGGCGGCGCTTCCAACCTCGAACCGTCAGGCATAAACGTCAACGACACGGCTTCGCTGCAGCGCGGGGCCAAGGTGTTTTTGAATTACTGCCTGTCGTGCCACGAAGCCAGCTACATGCGGTACAAGCGCCTGTCTGAAGACCTCGGGCTGAGCGAGGAGATGGTCATGGATAACATGATATTCGGGGACGCCAAGATTGGTGATCTCATGACCATCGCCATGGACCCGGAAGACTCCGCTCGGTGGTTTGGCAAGACGCCGCCCAATCTGACCCTGATTGCCCGGGCCAGGGGCGCTGACTGGCTGTATGGATTTCTCCGTTCTTTCTACCAGGATGAGAACGGCCGTTGGAATAACTTGCTGCTGCCCAATGCGGCGATGCCGCACGTGATGTGGAGCCTGCAGGGCATCCAGGTCATGAGTCACGGTGAGGGTGATGAAGCGGGGCAGCTCGAGCTCCAGACGCCGGGTCTGATGAGCCTGGAGGAGTACGATGACACCATTCGCGACCTGGTAGCGTACCTCGACTACATGTCCGAACCCGCAAAGCTCAAGCGCAAGAACGTCGGCGTTTGGGTCATGTTGTTCCTGGCCGTTTTCGCATTCATGGCGTATCTGCTCAAAGCCGAGTTTTGGCGTGATGTACATTGAGCCGCAATAACCGAATTTCAGGAGTAGCGCATTGATCACATCTGTGAAAGGCCGTTCCACCATGGCCCTGTATTCATCCCCCGACTGTATCCAGTGTCACCGCGTTCGTTTCGTTCTGGCGGAGAAAGGCATCAAAGTCGAGATTGTCGATGTTAGTCAGGATGCTTCGGCCGCCGCTGACTTGGCGGAGCTCAATCCTTACAACGAGACACCGACGCTGGTTGACCGGGACCTCATGCTGTACGACGCCGGCGTCATCAATGATTATCTTGATGAGCGCTATCCTCACCCTCCGTTGATGCCGGTCGACCCGGTCTCCAGGGCCCAGTTAAGTCTGGTCCATCATCGCGTTCTGCGTGATTGGTATCCGCTGGCGAGCGCCCTGGCCAAGGCGCCGGGCAAGAAAGGAGATAAGCCCAGAAAGCAGCTGCATGAGGCGATCGTCGCGGCCAATGATCTGTTCAAGGACTCCGAATTTCTGCTGAGCGAGGAACTGACGCTGGTCGACTGCACGCTGGCGCCCCTGTTCTGGCGTCTTCCGGCTTTTGGCATCAAGCTTGGCAAGCCCGCTGCCGCTGTGCAGGGGTATATTCAGAGGCTGATTTCCCGCAAGTCATTCAAGACCAGCCTGACTTTGGCGGAGCGCGAGCTCATCCTTAATGCCGGTTAGCCCGACAACCGGCAACGGCGGCTGGCGCTGAAGCATGGACCTGCAGGATATGAACAGCAGCAAGCCCTACCTGCTGCGCGCGCTGCACGAATGGATTCTCGATAACGGGTTGACACCGCATATCATCGTGGATGTTCATGCCCCGGATGTCCGGGTGCCCGACATCGCGCACCAGGATGGCAAGCTGGTGCTGAATATCGCCCCACAGGCCACGCGGAACCTGGAGATGGGCAACGAGGTCTTCAGTTTCAGCGCTCGCTTTTCCGGCCAATCCCATCACGTGGCCGTGCCCGTCGACGCCATCCTGGCGGTGTATGCGCGCGAGAATGGTCAGGGCATGGTATTCACACGGGAGGGCTCAGACCCCGACGAGGGAGGCAAGACGCCGGTTGGCGAAGAGGGCGACGACCAGCCACGCGGACCCCATTTGCGCGTCATCAAGTAGCGCCGCCAACCCCCAAACCCCTTGCCAATCCGGAAATGCCTGGAGGCTTCTGTCTCTGCCGCTAGGTTGCCCTGCCGCCGCGCCGGCGAAGCAGCACCTGCACCGCGCCCGTGCCGCCGTCCACCGGCCTGCATGATGCAAATGCCGCAACCATGGGATGACGGCTCAAGAGCTTTTTCGTCACCTGCTTCAGGACCGGGCCATTGCGTGAACGAAGGCCCTTGCCATGGATAATGCGTACACAGCCGAACCCCCGGGCATGAGCTTCGTCCAGGAAGTCCAGAATGGAAGCCTGGGCCGCTTCCGCGTTCATCTGGTGCAGGTCCAGACTGTCAGCGATGCTGTAATGGCCCCGTTTTAGCCGGGTCAGGTATCGTCTCTGCAGGCCGGGACGAAGAAAATGGAGTTCTTCCCCGGTTTCCATCTCAGCGGGATCAACCGGATGGCGCAGCAGGTCCTTCATGACCTGTCGTTCATCCCTGGCGCGCTGGCGGGCGCGGGGATCAGGCTTAGGGCGATCCGGCTCCGCGCGCCCGGAATCTTTCAACGGCGTGACGTCCGACATTTCCCGGCGAAACATTTCAACATCATCATGGCTTTTTGAGCGCCTTTTTGTCATGTCGCGGCCGGTGTTGCGTTCCCGAATTGGTATGAAGTCCGTACAATACCATGACTGCGTTTAACCGCTCCGAGCGCGGGCGGGCGGCACCCTGGAAAGGCGGAGAAATGGGTATTCATTTTCTGATCAGTAATGATGATGGTCTTCATGCCAGCGGCATCGCCGCGCTTGCAGAGCGCTGCAGGGCGCTGGGGCGGGTGACGATTGTCGCGCCTGACAAGGATCGCAGCGGCGCCAGTAATTCGCTCACGCTGGATGCGCCGGTGCGCATTCGCGAGATTGACGACCAAACCTTCGAGGTGACGGGAACCCCGACCGATTGCGTTCATATCGCGATTACGGGTTTGCTCGATTCGGATCCTGATATCGTACTGTCCGGTATCAACGCGGGCGCCAATCTTGGCGATGATGTTATTTACTCGGGCACCGTGGCGGCGGCCATGGAGGGGCGGTTTCTGGGGCTTCCCGCGATCGCGCTGTCCCTGGTCTATGAGGGTCGGCCAACGCATTACGCGACCGCGGCAGAGGCAGCGGCTCGGTTGATTGGCCAACTGCGCGCTGATCCTTTGCCGGCCGACACCATACTCAACGTCAATGTGCCGGACCTTCCCTGGGAGGATATCCAGGGTTTCGAAGTCACGCGACTCGGGCACCGCCATCGGGCGGAGCCGACCATCCGCATGATCGACCCCAGGGGGCGGCCGATGTACTGGATCGGGCCCGCCGGCGCCGAACAGGACGCCGGCCCGGGCACTGACTTCCATGCCGTGCGAAGAGGCTTTATCTCTGTCACGCCGATGCATGTGGACCTTACCCGCTATCAGGCACTGGAGCAGGTGTCTGGCTGGCTGGCCGCTATAGAGACCGATATGCCGGAGGAACCCGCCGCGTGATTCACAAACGAAAACTCGGAGAGGAAAATCGCGGCATTGGTATGACCTCGCCCGGTACGCGCGGCCGGCTGGTCGAGCGCCTGCGCGCGCACGGTATCCGGAATGACCAGGTGCTGAAAGCCATCATGCAGGTGCCCAGGCATGAATTCGTGGACGAGGCGCTGTCCAGTCGGGCTTACGAAGATACCGCGTTGCCCATCAGCCGCGGGCAGACCATATCCCAGCCCTGGGTGGTCGCGAAAATGACCGAAGCGCTGCTCGAGGGTGGCGCCATGCAAAAGGTACTGGAAATAGGCACCGGGTCGGGATACCAGGCTGCCGTTCTGGCTCACCTGGTGCCGCAGGTGTTTTCGGTGGAGCGTATCAAGGAGTTATTGCGCATCGCGCGGCGCCGTTTTCATGCCCTGGGCCTGCACAACGTTCACGTGCGCCACGCGGACGGCCACCTGGGTTGGCCCAGCCAGGCGCCATTCGACGGCATCATCGTGACCGCCGCCGCCACCGGCATTCCCATGGATCTACTGGAACAGTTGCGGGAGGGGGGGCGCCTGGTGCTGCCGCTGGAGCGCGATCGACAGCAAAGATTGCTGTGCCTTGAAAAAACCGCGGAGGGGTTTGAGGAAACCGACCTCGGTGGTGTCATTTTCGTGCCCATGCTGAGCGGACTGGAATAACACGTGTTTACCCGGCTGTACGATCAGGTGCTCGAGTGGTCGGCTCACAAGCGGGCGCCGGCCTTCCTGGCCGCGCTCAGCGCGTCAGAGTCGAGTTTCTTCCCGATTCCTCCCGATGTCATGCTCGCGCCGATGTGCCTGGCACAGCCAAAGAAGTCGTGGCGTTTTGCGACCATTTGCACCATCAGTTCCGTGCTCGGGGGCTTGTTCGGGTTTTTGATCGGACAGTTCGCATTTGGCTGGATAGAGCCTCTGATCCATCGCTGGGGCTATTCTGAAGCCTTTGACGGTGCGGTCGCGGCATTTGACCAATACGGGTTCTGGTACATCCTGCTGGCAGGTTTTACCCCGATCCCCTACAAAGTGTTCACCATCAGCGCGGGTGTGGTCGGGATGCCCCTCGCACCGTTCATCGCGGGGTCACTGGTGGGCCGTGGCGGACGATTTTTCCTGGTGGCTGGGCTGGTTCGCCTGGGTGGAGAGAAATTCGCAACCCGGTTGCGTCGTTATGTCGACCTGATTGGCTGGTTGACCTTGCTGATCGCGGTGATCGTTTTAGCCGTGATCAGCCAGACGGGAGGTCCGGGTTGATCCGGATTGCAGGGCTGGTTCTGTCTTTTTTTCTGGTGGCCTGCTCAAGCAAGCCGCCGGCTCAGGTTGAGGACCGCTCTGGTTCTGCCGCCGCCGCGTCCAGCGGCTATTACCGCGTGGTTTCCGGGGACACGCTCTATGCCATCGCCTTCAGCCATGGATTGGACTATCGGCGGTTGGCATCATGGAACGGACTCAGGGCGCCCTATACCATCTATCCCGGCCAAAACCTGCGGTTGACGAGCCCCCCGGAAAATCGCAGTGCCAAAGCCGCTGACGCGTCTTCTTCCGCCCGGAATAAAACAGGGCCAAAAGCCACGCCGCCACCGGCAAGCGCGACCACGCGTCCCGCGCCCAAGCCCCCGACGCCCGCGTCGAGCCAACGAACACCCGGCACCGGGGCCTCGTCCGCCAGCGGTTCGGGACAGTGGCTGTGGCCGGCGAATGGCAGGATTATTCGCGGTTTTTCGCCGACCGACCCGTCTCGTGACGGCATCGACATTGCCGGCAGCGAGGGGGATCCCGTGCGGGCCAGCGCCGCGGGCACCGTGGTATACAGTGGCGATGGCCTGAAGGGCTACGGGGAACTCATCATCGTCAAGCATGACGACCGTTGGTTGAGTGCTTACGGGCACAACCGTAGGCGGCTTGTGGCCGAGGGAGAGAAAGTGAACGCGGGTCAAAAGATCGCGGAAATAGGGCGAAACGACCGCAACGAGCAGGTGCTGCATTTTGAAATTCGATCCAATGGCCGGCCCGTGAATCCGCTGGACCAGTTGCCGCCGCGCTGAGCCGTCGTGGGCCGGCCAGCGCCCGCTGATCGACGCCCGTCCGACGGCAGCCTGTCCTTTTCTGCAGTACTTGTGCTAAGTTGGTCTCAGCCGGCACACAAACAGCGTCAAAAAGCCCCAAAGAGGACTTCATGCGTGGAGTGCCTTGCAATTCTGGCAACCTGGGTGGAGGGAAGCCGCGTGAGTGTAAAAGGCAGGTCAGTTGATCAGGGGCAGGTCGCCTCTAATCTGGAGGGCAAGCGTCTCAAGCTGCCCGACACCGCCCGCGCCGCTCAAAGGGAGCGTCCGGAGCACCACGGTGATGTCACCCGTATTTATCTGAGCGAAATTGGCCGCACGCGGCTGCTGACCGCGGATGAGGAAATCGAGCTCAGCCGGGCAGCGCACGGGGGTTGCGCGGCCAGTCGGGCGCGCATGATCGAGGCCAATCTGCGCCTGGTCGTGAAGATTGCGCGTGCGTACATCAACCGGGGTCTGCCGCTGCTCGACTTGATCGAGGAAGGGAACCTGGGGCTGATTCGCGCGGTTGAAAAGTTTGATCCGGAACGGGGCTTTCGCTTCTCGACCTATGCGACCTGGTGGATTCGACAGTCGGTTGAGCGCGCAATCATGAATCAATGTCGGACGGTCCGCCTGCCGATTCACGTGATTCGCGGGCTGACCGGCTACCTGCGCGCATCCCGGCAACTGGAGCAGAAACTGGGCCGAAAACCCACGATCGAAGAGGTGGCCGTCGAAAGCAAAGAGTCCCTGGATGAAGTCCACAGGATGTTCGGTTTCAATGAGCCCACCGCGTCGACGGATGAGGTCATGGCCAACGGGCGAAGGCTGGTGGACTCGATTGCGGACGAGGGTCACGGTGATCCCGAGTCCGAATATTCCGATTATGCCGCCGAACAACTGCTCGACGAGTGGATGGAGCGCTTGACCGAGCAGCAGCGCATGGTGGTGAATCAGAGATTCGGCCTCGATGGCCAGGGACGCAAAACCCTGGAGGAAGTGGGGCAGATGTTGGGGGTGACGCGGGAACGCGTCAGGCAAGTCCAAATGGCGGCGCTGGTTCGATTGCGGGAGATTTCGAGACAGGCCGGGGTTTCCGAGCTGCCGTTTGTTGATTGAACGGTCCTAAGGGTGCTGGGCCATGGGCAGCAGACCCGCGACCACCTTGCGGCCATCAGAAGCCAGGATGTTGAACGTGCGGCAGGCGGCGTCCGTGGTCATCACTTCCAGCCCAATACCGCGACGAATCACCTCGATCATCAGTTCTTTGGGGAGAAAACCCTGCGTGGCACCCGTGCCCAGCAGCGCGACTTCCGGTTCCAGCGCGAACAGCGTTTCGAGGTGCTCGAGTCCGACCCTGTCGAGCCGCTCGGGGCCCCAGCCATCCAGCACCTGGTTCGGCGTGAGGATAATGGGGGCGGTGTAAACGGCATGCCCGATTCTAATGCCGGCCTCGTCCACGGACCTGACAAAGTGATGCTCGCCGGGTTTTTCCAGCGTCACGTCGATCATTTGGGCAGCTCTATGACGGGCTTTTCCTGATTTCGGCGGTAGAAGCAGGCAACCTGGCCAATCTTGTGGACGATTTCTGCTCCGCACTGTTCGGAAATCTGCTGGATAATGGCAGCGCGCGATGCGCGATCCGTTCGCAGTTTTACCTTGATCAGTTCGTGATGGTCGAGGGCGCGCTCGAGTTCTGTGAGCACATTCTCGCTCAATCCTTTTTCCCCGATCATCACCACCGGGTTAAGATGATGGGTTCTGCCCCGGAGGAAGCGTTTCTGGGAAGCATTGATGGGCACGATCAACCTGGATGTCTGATAATGAAGTGGCCGAATTCTAACACGCCAGAGCCGGGCAAAAGGCCATCGTGATGGCGCGCAGCAAGAGCAGTGGGCGCTGGTTGCGGGAGCATTTTGATGATCCCTATGTCAAACGCGCGCAACATGAGGGGTGGCGTTCCCGGGCGGTGTACAAGCTGCAGGAACTGCAGGAGAAGTACCGTATTATCAGGCGGGGCATGACGGTCGTCGACCTGGGCGCGGCTCCGGGCGGATGGTCCCAGTACGCGCTGGATATCGTCGGGCGCGAAGGCCAGGTCATCGCCCTGGATATCCTGCCCATGGATCCGATCGAACATGTGCGCTTCATCCAGGGGGATTTTACCGAGCGCGCGCCGCTTGACTTGCTGGAAGCCGAATTGAATGGGCGGCAAGTTGATCTTGTGATGAGCGATATGGCGCCCAATATCAGTGGAGTGAATGCGGTTGATCAGCCGCGTTCGATGTACCTGGCAGAGCTGGCGCAGGCCTTTGCACTGCAGTGGCTCAAACCGGGTGGCACGTTCCTGGTCAAAGTTTTCCAGGGGCAGGGTTCCGACGCGTTCCTGAGGTCGTGCAGGGACGCCTTTGACAAGGTGGTGGTGCGCAAGCCCAGTGCATCGCGGCCGCGCAGTCGGGAAGTGTATATGCTGGGAACCGGGCGCAAGCTGAATTAACATGAACATAGAGCAGTCACCCAGGCTGCTCATCAGGACGAGAGAGACCAGAGCGTATGGCTGGAAAGAAAGACGACAAGCCGTTTAATGACATGGTGAAGAACCTGCTGACCTGGGCCATCATCGCCGTGGTCCTGCTGTCTATTTTCAACCACTATGCGGCCGTTAACAGTACGCCCAACGCGTTGACTTACTCGGATTTCCTGGATGACGTCCGGAACGGGACCATATCTCAGGTCAACATCGAAAGCAGCCTGAACGGCAACCAGATCACGGGGCGCACGGTTAACGGGCAGGATTTCAGTACGTTCGGCCCGCCTGATCCCAAGCTGGTCGATGAACTGGTGGAGAATCGAGTCGAGATCACGGCGGAGCCACCTGCGGAGCGCTCCGTGCTGGTGGAATTAATACTCAACGTCACACCGGTTTTGCTCCTCATCGGTTTGTGGGTCTATTTCATGCGGCAGATGCAGGGCGGTGCGGGTGGACGCGGCGCCATGTCGTTTGGCAAAAGCCGGGCAAAGCTGCAGGGCGAGGACCAGGTCAACGTGACCTTCGCAGACGTGGCGGGTGTCGAAGAAGCCAAGCATGAAGTCGAAGAGCTCGTTGAATTCCTGCGCAACCCGGGTAAGTTTCAGAAGTTGGGCGGGCACATTCCGCGCGGCGTGCTGATGGTCGGCTCTCCCGGCACGGGCAAGACCCTGCTGGCGCGGGCGATCGCGGGTGAGGCCAAAGTGCCTTTCTTTTCCATCTCCGGCTCCGATTTTGTAGAGATGTTCGTGGGTGTGGGTGCCTCGCGCGTTCGAGACATGTTCGATCAGGCCAAAAAGCATGCCCCCTGCATCATCTTCATCGACGAAATCGATGCCGTTGGTCGGCATCGTGGCGCGGGTCTTGGCGGCGGGCACGATGAACGTGAGCAGACATTGAACCAGTTGCTGGTGGAGATGGATGGCTTTGAAGGCGGTGAGGGCGTGATCGTCATAGCCGCGACCAACCGTCCCGATGTGCTCGACCCGGCGCTGCTGCGCCCGGGCCGGTTCGACCGGCAAGTGGTGGTACCGCTGCCTGACATCCAGGGCCGCGAGGCTATTTTGAAAGTGCACATGCGCAAGGTGCCGCTGTCGGAGGACGTGAAACCGAGGGTGATTGCGAGAGGAACGCCCGGTTTCTCCGGCGCGGACCTGGCAAATCTGGTCAATGAAGCGGCTTTGTTCGCGGCGCGCGACAACGCGCGACAGGTGAGCATGGATCATCTCGATCGGGCCAAGGACAAAATCATGATGGGCACCGAGCGCCGCTCCATGGTGATGTCCGAGAAGGAAAAGAAACTTACGGCCTATCACGAGGCCGGGCACGCCATCGTCGGGCGCCTGGTGCCGGAGCACGACCCCGTTTACAAGGTCACCATCATCCCCCGGGGCAGGGCGCTGGGTGTGACCATGTTCCTGCCTGAACAGGACAAGTACAGCGTGTCCAAGATGCAGCTGGAGAGCCAGTTGGCGAGCCTGTTTGGTGGCCGCGTCGCCGAGGAGATCGTGTTTGGTTCGGATAACGTGACCACGGGCGCCTCGAACGACATCGAGCGGGCTACCCAGATTGCGCGGAACATGGTGACGCGTTGGGGTCTGACCGACGCTTTGGGCCCGTTGACCTATGCCGAAGATGAAGAAGAGGTTTTCCTGGGCCGGTCGGTCACGCAGCACAAGCATGTGTCTGACGAAACCGCGCGTCAGATCGATGACGAGGTTCGGCAGATTATCGATACGGCGCACGGTCTCGCGCTGGACTTGCTGAACACGAATAGAGACAAGCTGGAGCTGATGGCCGACGCACTGATGCGTTATGAAACCATCGGTTCAGAACAGATAGACCAGATCATGGAGGGCAAGGAGCCGGAACCCCCTGAGGGTTGGTCGGATGACAGTGGCTCCGGGTCGGCCGAGTCCTCGGCACAGGCTGAGGGGGAGGAGGATCCTTCGCCCATCGGTGGCCCTGCCTCGCAACATTAGCCGCACACGCGGCGTCTTCGAAACGCCGGCCGTCAGGCCGGCGGCGTTGACCGGAAACCCATGAGCCCGCAGAGCCGCACCCTGGATTGCGCCGGTCGCACATTGTGCCTCGATCAGCCCCTGATCATGGGCGTGCTCAACGTGACGCCGGATTCATTCTCGGATGGTGGCGCGTTCATTCATGCTGAAGACGCGTTGATGCAGGCGCACCGCCTGGCAGCCGCCGGCGCTGACATCATTGATATCGGGGGTGAGTCGACCCGCCCGGGGTCCGGGGCGGTCTCGGTGGATCAGGAACTGGAGCGCACCATCCCTGTTATTGAGCGGGTTCGCAATGAACTTCTGCTGCCCATCTCCATTGACACCAGTAAACCCGAAGTGATGCTGGCTGCTGCGACGGCAGGCGCGGGCATGATCAACGATGTGTGCGCGCTCAGGCACCCTGGGGCCCTGGAAGCGGCTGCCAGCACGGGGTTGCCGGTCTGTCTGATGCATATGCGCGGTGAACCTGGTTCCATGCAGGATGACCCCCGCTATGATGACGCTGTCCCCGAGGTGGAGGCGTTTCTGCTGGAGCGCGTTACGGCCTGTCGCGAGGCAGGTATACCGGGTGAGCAGATTCTGATCGATCCTGGATTCGGATTCGGCAAAAAACTCGAGCACAATCTGGCGCTGTTGCGCGGAATCAGCCGGCTGGCCGCGCACGGTTACCCGTTGATCGCGGGCCTGTCGCGCAAATCCATGCTGGGTGAACTGACTGGGCGGGCGGTGGATGAGCGCATGTCCGCGTCTGTCACGGCCGCTGTGTTGGCCGTTCAGGCCGGTGCCGCCATCGTCAGGGTGCACGATGTGGCCGAAACCCGGGACGCGTTGAACATTCTGCAGGCTGTTTACCCACAAGGCCTCCCACAAGGGTAAAATTCGGCTTATGGCCAGAAAATATTTTGGAACCGACGGGATACGGGGCCGGGTGGGCGTTGAGCCGATCACGGCGGATTTTATGCTGCGGCTGGGGCGCGCCGCCGGTGTGGTGTTGGCAAAAGATGATCCGCGCGCGGTGGTCATCGGCAAGGACACCCGGATTTCCGGCTACATGTTCGAATCGGCGCTCGAGGCCGGGCTGTCCGCTGCGGGCGCCAACGTGGCCATGCTGGGGCCGATGCCCACGCCCGCCGTGGCCTACCTGACGCGCACCCTGTACGCCTGCGCCGGGATTGTCGTCAGCGCTTCACACAATCCTTACTACGATAACGGCATCAAGCTGTTTTCGGTCAATGGGGAAAAATTCCCCGACGCGATCGAGGAGGCCATTGAGGAGGAGCTTGAAAAACCTTTTGTCACGGTGGATTCGTCCGAAATGGGCAAGGCGGTGCGCATTGATGACGCCGCTGGCCGCTACATCGAGTTTTGCAAGGGCACGCTGCCGTTCCAGACCTTGTTCAACGGTATGCGCCTGGTCGTGGATTGCGCCAATGGGTCCACGTACAAGGTCGGTCCGGCCGTGCTGCGGGAACTGGGCGCCAAGGTGAAGGTCATCGGCAACCGCCCTGACGGCATGAATATCAATGACGGCTACGGAGCCACCAAGCCGGAGGCGTTGCAACGAGCGGTCATGGAACACGGGGCCGATGCCGGCGTCGCCTTCGACGGTGACGGCGACCGCGTGATCATGGTGGATGACCGTGGCCGCGTTGTGAACGGCGATGAAATGCTCTATGTCCTGGCTGCGGCCCGGCAGGATTCAGGGGAATTGACCGGCGGGGTCGCCGGCACGGTCATGACCAATCTCGGCCTGGAACTGGCTTTGGCGGAGCGCGGTATCGAGTTCATCCGTACGCCGGTGGGTGACCGCTTCATACATCAGGCGCTGGTTGAAAAAGGCTGGTTGCTCGGCGGTGAAGCCTCTGGCCATATTCTCTGCCTCGATCGCGCCAGCACCGGTGATGGCATCGTAAGCGCTCTGCAGGTTCTGGAAGTCATGGCGCGGACCGGACGCAGCCTCAAAGAACTGACCCGGGCGGTTAAAAAGTTTCCCCAGGTCATGATCAACGTGCCCATCGACGCGGCGCGGCGCCAGGAACTGGAAGGTTCTGACCGCATACGCGCCGAGGTGGCTGCCGTCGAGGAAGCCATGCGCGACCGGGGAAGAGTGATTTTGCGCCCCTCGGGTACCGAGCCGCTCATCCGGGTCACCCTGGAGGGCGAAGATAAGGCCCAGATCGAGCAGCTGGCGCAGCGCCTGGCGGACGTGGTTCGGGAAGAACTGGCCGCTTGAATTTCCTGCAATTGGCGAGTCGCTGGTTGATCGTCTGGCTTCTACTGGCCGTATCCGGGTACGCTGTGTGCGGCCTGCTGGGGTACCTGTCGCCGACGGGCTTTCCCGAACCACTGGAAGATACCCAATCGCGTGAAGCGCTGTCCCTTGCGTTTCCAGGTCAGCGCTGGCGTTCTGCAGAAGGCGCAACCCATCACGGATGGCTGTTCCGCCGATCGCGAATCTCCGGTATTTCCGAAGACGGCAAACCTCATAGCGAGCAGGTCCTCAAGGTAGGATGGCCTTTCACCATGGCACGCGGTTTTGTCTGGGAGCAGGACGAGCAACTCAGAGGCAGTGGCGCCCTGACGTTAGAGCGTCCTCCCCATGGCGCCTATCGCTTTTGGCCCTTACAGCCGGTCTGGCCCGGGTTGCTTATCGATAGTGGCTTGATCTTGTTGAGTTTGCTGGTTCTTGGAAGGGTATATAAGAGAATAAATACGCGAATATAAT
>Ga0181578_10000197_pt1 | contig 55150 bp, 53 predicted proteins | sample 071ome_21_FD_148659 | JGI IMG/M metagenome (GOLD analysis project Ga0181578, IMG submission 148659) | Coastal salt marsh microbial communities from the Groves Creek Marsh, Skidaway Island, Georgia - 071401CT metaG (spades assembly) | ecosystem: Environmental > Aquatic > Marine > Intertidal zone... | reverse complement strand
TATCCATGCCGTCCATAACATATTCTTTGGGAACGCCGATTTTCATTCCCTTCACACCCGCGCCAACAGACCCGATCAGATCTTGCAGCGGGGTTTGCGTCGAGGTTGAGTCCTTTGCATCATGGCTCGCCATCGCCGTCATCATCAGCGCATTGTCGGCCACCGTGCGGGTGAACGGTCCGGCCTGATCTAGCGACGAGGCAAAAGCAACAATGCCCCAACGCGAACAGCGGCCATATGTCGGCTTTAGCCCGACGACACCGCAAAATGCCGCTGGCTGGCGAATGGATCCGCCAGTATCTGTACCGGTTGCCATCAGCGCTGAGCGCGCGGCAACTGCCGAGGCTGATCCACCTGATGATCCGCCCGGAACAAGATCCGTTTTGTCTTTGCCCTGCCAGGGGTTAATTGCTGGGCCAAAGGCACTGGTCTCATTGCCCGAACCCATGGCAAATTCATCGCAATTCAGCTTGCCAAGCATCACCCCGCCAGCCGCCCAAAGATTGGCCGTAACAGTGCTTTCATAAGGCGGCGTGAATCCTTTCAGGATGTTCGAGCAGGCGGTGCTGCTTACGCCTTTGGTGCAGAACAGATCCTTGACCCCGATCGGCAACCCCTCAAGCAAGCCAGCAGTGCCGTCAGCGATGCGTTTATCCGCGTTTGCAGCCATTGCCAATGCATGATCAGCAGTCAGCACCACATAGTTATTGAGCCCCGCTGTTGCCTCGGCAGCCCCAAGGTAAGCGGTGGCAAGCTCAACTGCGGAAATTGCCTTTTTGTCGAGCGCTTCACGCGCGGCAACTGCATTCAAATCAAGTAAATCTGACATTATTCAACAACCTTTGGCACAACAAAAAAGCCACTCGCGCCTTCTGGAACATTGGAAAGGACATCATCGAGACGGTCGCCGTCTGTCACCACGTCATCGCGCATCGGCAACGCATGACCGGTTACGCTGGCAAGCGGTTGGACAGTATCGGTGTTCACTTCGTCTAGTTCGGCAATCCAGTTCAGAATGCCATTTAATTCTGCGGCAAGTGGCTCAAGACGTTCATCTGGTACATTAATCCGGGCTAAACGCGCGATTTTTGCCACTGTGGTCTTGTCAACGGACATGTCACTGTGCTTTTTGCTGTTATTGAAAAAATTCAACTGGTGACTTATCACTCAGCATGGCGATCTGCAAGACAAACGATATATTTGGGATGATTTCAAGCGGTCAACGCCTGCTGGGGCTTGATATTGGCAAGAAAACCATCGGCCTTGCCTTGTCTGATATTGGGCTGAAAATCGCCTCACCAGTGAAAATCCTGTATCGCACGAAATTCACCCCGGATGTGGCGGCATTGCTGACACTTATTGACAACGAATCGGTTGGCGGGCTGGTGCTTGGCTGGCCGGTCAATATGGATGGCAGCCTTGGCCCGCGCTGTGACTCGGTTCGTGATTTCGCCCATGCGCTCATGAAAATACGCGACCTTCCCATCGCCTTTCAGGATGAACGCCTGTCAACGCGCGCCGTCGAAAGCGCCATGGTCGCCGCCGATATGACCCGCGCCAAACGCGCCGTGCGCCGCGATGCGCTGGCCGCGTGCTGGATTTTACAATCTGCCTTGGATGCAGTTAATGATGAACAGGCGCGTATCAGCCCGCCGCCGCAGGGCACTAGCCGCTAGCCCCGCGTAATTACCTCGCCCTATTTTGCGCTTTTGATATGCATTTAACGCTAGACCAGCGGTGCCGGTTACGTTAATAAACTGGCTTCATGACCAAGCGGGACACCACAGGCGTTCAGTCGCCCAATTCCAAAGCCCCTGCCGAACTGGCAAGCCGGCATCTGCTCGGTATTGAGGGCATGTCCCCTATCGAAATCCGCAGCTTACTTGACCGGGGGCACATGTTTGCCGACAACCCTCATGACGGGGTTAGCGACGCACTTCGCGGCAAGACGATCATCAATTTGTTTTACGAAAACTCGACCCGTACCCGGGTTTCCTTCGAGCTTGCGGCAAAGCGGCTTGGTGGATCGGTATTGAATATCTCGGTTGCTGGATCATCGGTTAAAAAGGGCGAAACCCTGCTCGACACAGCCACAACCCTGAACGCGATGCACCCCGATATTCTGGTGGTTCGCCACAATTGCTCGGGCGCGGCGCTTTTGCTAAGCCAGCATGTCGACGCCGCGGTCATTAATGCCGGTGATGGGCGCCATGAACACCCGACTCAAGCGCTGCTTGATGCGCTTACGATCCGTCGGCGTATCGGCCGGATTGAAGGGCTGAAAATCGCTATTTGCGGAGACATCGCCAACAGCCGTGTTGCCCGCTCAAACATTCACCTTCTTGGCACGCTTGGCGCGGAATTGCGACTAGTCTGCCCGGTGACCCTGCTGCCAGCCGACATTTGCAATATGGGCGTTTCGGTCTTTACCGATTTCGAAACCGGCATTGAGGGATGCGATATCGTGATGATGCTGCGCCTACAGACCGAACGAATGGCAGGCACCGAAACCCCGTCGCAGCGTGAATATTTTAACCTGTTCGGACTTGATAGCGGAAAATTGATGCGTGCCGCACCAAAGGCATTGGTGATGCATCCCGGCCCGATGAATCGCGGCGTTGAAATCGATTCTGCCACCGCCGATGATGTGGAAAAAAGCCTGATCCGCACGCAGGTTGAAATGGGTGTTGCGGCGCGCATGGCCTGTCTTGAAGCTTTGGTAACGAGGCCAGCATGACCGCGACCCGTTTTTTTAATGCCCATTTAATCGACCCATCACAATCGCTTGACGGCATTGGCTATCTGGATGTGATTGACGGGGTGGTTGATGCCATTGGCCTTGGCACACCGCCAAACAGCGGCAAATTTGATCAGCTGATTGATTGTAAAAAATCATGCCTTTCGCCCGGCATCGTTGATATGCGGGTTCAACCGGCAGATCCGGGGGCAGAACATCTCGAAAGTCTAAGCACATTACTGGCCGCTGCGGCTGGTGGCGGAATTACCGCACTTGCCTGCTTGCCAGATACACGGCCAGTGATTGACGAGGCCAGCGCGATTGATTCGTTGTGCCTGCGGGCATCACGCATTGGGGGCCCGCGGCTTTATGCCTATGGCGCCGCAACAAAAGGGCTTGCCGGGCATGAAATGGCCGAATTGGGATTGATGGCCGAAGCTGGCGCCGTTGGCTTTACCAATAGCGCAACCTCTATCAATGACAGCCTGATCATGCGGCGCCTTCTCGCCTACAGCAATATGCTGGACAAGCCATTTATCCAGCATTGTGAAGATCACGCTCTGACAAAAGATGCTGAAATGAACGAGGGTGAAACATCGACGCGGCTTGGCCTGCTTGGCAGTCCCAGCGAAGCTGAGGTGATCATCATTGATCGTGATTTGCATCTGCTGCGCCGTACCGGCGCCAGATATCACGTCGCCCATATTTCGACGCGCGCCGGCATTGAGGCAGTGCGCGAGGCAAAGGCCGAGGGGCTGGCTGTCACCGCAGATACTGCGCCGCCTTATTTTCTGTTAAATGAACTGGCAATCAGCACCTATAACACAGCCTTCAAACTGTCCCCGCCATTGCGCAGTGAAGATGACCGGCAAGCGGTTATCGAGGGGCTTGTCGATGGCACGATCGACGCGATTGCATCCGATCACATGCCGGTCGACCGCGATGCGAAAATGCAGCCGTTTGGCCCTGCCCAACCCGGCGCATCGGGGTTGGACACACTGCTTGCGCTCAGCCTTACGCTTGTGCATCAAGGACAGATCAGCATGGCTCGCATGATCGAGGCGCTGAGCCTTGCGCCCGCGTCAATTCTCGACATACCGGGGGGCACCTTAACCCCGGGGAGTAGCGCAGACCTTATTTTGTTCCGGCCGGATAGCAGCTGGATTGTCAAAAGTGCGAACTTCAGGTCAAACTCGCGGATCACGCCGTTTGAGTCGCATCCGGTGCAAGGCATTGTTGACGCAACTTACGTTGATGGCACCGCAATTTTCCTGCGCGACTAATCAAGCAGAACACCTGTAACGGAAACGATAGCAAGATGTTTGACGATTTGGGCTCTTTTTTGTTTGTTGGGTGTCTTGCTTATGGGCTTGGCAGCATCCCCTTTGGCCTGATTCTGACCCGTATGGCAGGGGCTGGGGATATTCGGCAAATTGGCAGCGGTAATATCGGCGCAACGAATGTTCTGCGAACTGGCAATAAAAAGCTGGCGGTTGCAACATTGATTTTCGACGCTGGCAAGGGTGCTGCGGCGGTATTCCTGACCGCAACCCTAGTCTCTCCCGATCTAATGGCAATTGCCGGATTGATTGTCGTTATCGGCCATTGTTTCCCTATTTGGCTGAAATTCAATGGCGGCAAAGGGGTCGCAACCAGCCTTGCCGCACTGGCCGCGCTCGATTTTCGGCTTGGCGCGGTGTTTGTCATTGTCTGGCTTGTGACCGCGTTCCTGTCACGCTATTCATCACTATCGGCCTTGCTGGCGATCGCGGCTTGTGTTGTGACGGGATTCATAACGCTTGATGATATAACGACGAAAATTGCCATTTTGCTGCTTGGCGGGCTTGTTTGGAGCCGTCATCATGCCAATATCGGCCGCCTCTTAACGGGATGCGAGACCAAAATCGGCACCAAACTTAAATAAAACTGCCCATGAGACAGCAAAGCTCAACCCGTTAACACTTTGTTAAAGTGGTAGCCTTAAAGTCCTTTAATGGATGAAAATGAAAAACTCGCGCGAATACGTTTAATTCGGACGCGCCATGTTGGCCCCATGACCTTTAGCCTATTGATTCAGCGCTATGGCAGTGCGGTCAAAGCAGTGGCCGCCATCCCAGAACTTGCGGCGCGCGGTGGGCGCAAATTATCGGTTGCCAGCCTTGCTGATGCCAAGGCAGAGATCGCCGCCAATACCGCAGCCGATGCCACATTGATTTGGCGTGATAGCGAGGTTTACCCTGCACGTTTGGCACAATTTGATGATGCGCCAGTCATTTTATCAACGCGCGGCAATCTGCATTTACTGCAACAGCCTATTATTGCCCTCGTTGGTGCCCGAAACGCCTCAATCAATGCGATACGCCATGCCGAGTCACTGGCGCGCGAACTTGGCGACGCTGGTTTTGTGGTCGTGTCTGGAATGGCGCGCGGAATTGATGCTGCCGTTCACCGCGGTGCCATGCCAACCGGAACAATTGGTGTTATCGCTGGCGGCATTGACATCATTTACCCACCGGAAAACCGCGCCCTTTTTACGCAGGTCGTCAATGAGGGGTTACTGCTGGCCGAAATGCGACCCAGCACGGCGCCAACGCCGCGCCATTTCCCGGCACGCAACCGGATTATCGCCAGCCTAGCGATGGGCGTTGTCGTGATTGAGGCTGCAACCCGTTCAGGATCATTGATTACCGCACGTGAGGCGGGCGATCGCGGCGGCGAGGTCATGGCAATTCCCGGCTCGCCGCTAGATCCGCGCGCTAATGGCTGTAATCAGCTTATCCGCGATGGCGCGACCTTGGTGCAAAGCGTATCCGATATCATCGAGGCGATCTCGGCACGTGGCAATGTTGAAACACCGCCAGCGAAACCGGTTTGGACAAATATTCCGCAGGTGCCAGTCACTGACGATGATGTTGCAAAATGCCGTGACGCTATTTTGAATGCTCTTGGCGGTGATCCTGTTGAAATTGACGATCTGATTACCTGGTGCGAGCAACCGCCGGCGGTGGTGTGGGCGGCGATCCTTGAGTTAGAGTTAGCCGGACATCTAACCCGGCATTTTGGTAATCGCGTATCACGTCACTTTAATGTTTAACTGGCCGCCCTGTCGGCACGCGCACGCAAAATCGGCACGAGCACGCAAAATGCCAAACTGGCCTGATAAGAAAATCCGCCACGCGAATTGGCGAAAACAGCGCTAAAATTAGCTAATTTATAAAAAAACCATCAGAAATTTTGACAAATCCAACTTTTGGCTTTATCGCAAGCCCTTCACGCGATAGTAGGGACAAGTGATGAAAGTCGTCGTTGTCGAATCTCCAGCCAAGGCCAAGACCATTAACCGTTACCTCGGTGATGGATACAAGGTGCTTGCCTCATACGGTCATGTTTGCGATCTGCCAAGCAAGGATGGATCGGTTCTGCCGGATAATGATTTCGAAATGAAATGGCAGATCTCCAGCGGTTCCGAAAAACATCTAAAAGATATTATTGCAGCGCTAAAGGGTGCAGATAAGTTGATTCTCGCGACTGACCCTGACCGCGAAGGCGAGGCGATTAGCTGGCACGTTCTAGAACAGCTAAAAAACACCAAGCATTTGATCGGGGTTGATGTCGAACGGGTGGTCTTTAACGAGGTCACAAAAAACGCGATCCTGGCGGCAATGGATAAACCGCGCCAGCTTGATACCGAATTGATCAATGCTTATCGGGCGCGGCGCGCGCTTGACTATCTTGTCGGGTTTTCAATTTCACCAGTTCTGTGGCGTAAATTGCCCGGGTCAAAATCTGCCGGACGGGTACAATCGGTTGCGCTTCGCCTAATCTGTGAGCGCGAGGCTGAAATCGAAGCCTTTATTTCGCAGGAATATTGGAGCGTTGAAGCCGCGCTTGGGCTGGCCAGCGGCGATCAATTTACCGCCCGCCTCACCCACCTAAACGGCACCAAACTTGGCAAGCTGGACATCAAAACCGAAACCGAAGCCAGCGCCGCTGTGGCGGCCATCTCAGCCGCCCACCTTGCGGTACAGTCGGTCGAGACAAAGCGCGTGCGCCGCAACCCGCAGCCGCCTTTTACAACGTCTACCCTGCAACAAGAAGCGTCACGCAAGCTAGGTTTTTCCGCCAGCCGCACGATGCAGATTGCCCAAAAACTCTATGAAGGCATCAATATTGGTAGTGAGACCACCGGTCTGATCACCTATATGCGTACCGATGGAGTTCAGCTTGGCAGCGAGGCGATTGCCTCGATCCGGCAGAATATTGACCAGCGTTATGGCAAACATTACCTGCCAGATGCACCGCGCATCTACAAAACCAAGGCCGCCAACGCGCAAGAGGCGCATGAAGCCATCCGCCCAACCGAGATTACCCGTCACCCTGACCAAATGCGGGCGTTTCTGGACCATGACCAGTTCCGGCTTTATGAGCTGATCTGGAAACGCGCAATTGCCAGCCAAATGCAATCGGCCGAACTTGACCAGACCGGAATTGATATTGGTGATGCTGCCGGCAGCGTTACCTTGCGGGCGACTGGTCAGGTGATGGTGTTTGACGGGTTTTTGTCGGTTTATCGTGAAAGCAAAGACGCCGCACAGGAAAATGGCGAAAAAGCAAATGGCGATCAGGCGAATGGTGATAGCGACGATGATACCGCGCTGTTACCAAGCATGGCAAAAGGCGATCATCTGACCACAAATACGGTCACGCCAGAACAGCATTTTACCCAGCCGCCACCGCGCTTTACCGATGCCAGCCTTGTCAAACGTATGGAAGAGTTGGGTATTGGACGCCCATCGACCTATGCCTCGATCATTCAGGTTCTGCAGAACCGCGATTACGTGGTCAAGGATAAGGGCCGGTTCGTCCCTGAGGATCGTGGCCGGTTGGTCTCAACCTTTTTGGGCAATTTCTTTGACCGCTATGTTGAGTATGATTTCACCGCCCAGCTTGAGTCGCAGCTTGATGAAGTTTCGGCAGGCACACTTGATTGGAAAACGCTTCTGGCGCATTTCTGGGGCGATTTCAAAGCGGCAATTGACGGCACCAAGGATTTGACCATCACCAATGTGCTTGATGTGCTTGATGAAGAATTGGGACCACATTTCTTTCAGGCCGATGAAGCTGGTATGCTCAAGCGTAGCTGCCCGAATTGTGACAATGGCCGCTTGGGATTGAAACTTGGAAAGTTTGGCGCCTTTGTTGGCTGTTCAAACTATCCAGAATGTAAATTTACCCGCCAGTTAACGAGCCAGAACGACAATGCCGATGGCGACGCGCCTGTCACCGACAAAGAGCTGGGCATTGACCCTGCATCCAGTTTGCCGGTTTATCTGCGTAACGGTCCTTATGGTCCCTATGTTCAGATCGGCGATCCGGAAACAAAGAAACCGAAACGTGCGTCACTGCCAAAGGGCACCAGCGCAGCAAATCTGGATTTGCAAGCGGCACTTGGGCTTTTGGCACTGCCGCGTGATATCGAACCGCACCCCGAAACCGGCGACATGATTCAGGCAGGTCTTGGCCGCTTTGGCCCCTATCTGAAATATCAGGGTAAATTTACCAGCCTTCCGCCCGAAGATGATGTCCTCGAAATTGGGATTAACCGCGCGGTTGACCTGCTGGCCGAGGCCGCCAAGAAGGCTGGCCGCTTGCTGGGCACACATCCCGATGGCGGTGAGGTTCATGTCAAAAAAGGCCGGTTCGGGCCCTATGTCGAGCATAACAAGCTGCGGGCCACCTTGGGCAAGGCGCATGACATCGCTGATATCTCTTTAGAAACAGCACTCGAACTGCTAGCCGCCAAGGCAGCCAAGGGTCCGGCTAAAAAGCCGGCCGCTAAAAAAGCGGCGCCGAAAAAGGCAACTGCCAAAAAGCCGGCAGCTAAAAAGACAGCTGCCAAAAAGACAACCGCCAAAAAGACAACCGCAAAGCAGAAAGCGAGCTAAATGGCGCGTAAACAGGGTGAAAACCGCCCCGATCAATCGCCAAGCACGGTTACATTGCCCGATGAGGCAATGCTGCTTGATTACATCAACAGCTGTCCGGTGCCGCCAAGTCTTCGTGATATCACCCGCGCCTTTGACATCGGGCAGGATCACCGTGCCTCGATCCGCCGATTGTTACGCGACATGGCTCAACGGGGTTTGCTGGCCGGGGATCGCCGCGCCCTTGCCGCGCCCGACACTCTGCCCGAAGTTACCGTGCTTGAATTGACCAGTTTTGATGATGATGGTGATGGCCTAGCCCACCAAGCGGGCAGTGACACCGAAAACCCACCCGAAATCAGGGTAATCTTGAACCGGCGCGCAGGCCGTGCCCCAGCGGTTGGCCAACAGGTGCTCGCCCGCCTAACACGGGTTGGCCCAGATCAATATGAGGCGCGCATCATCCGGGTTCTTGATCGCCAGCAAAAGCGGCTGTTCGGGGTTGTTGTTCCAGCGGGCAAAGGGTTTCGCCTACAGCCAGCTGATCGGGGCAAGCGTGACAGCATTGGCTTGCAAACAACCGACGGGGTGCCCCTTAATGCCGGTGATCTGATCGAGGCAGAATTACTACCGTCGCGCGGCTATATCGGCAAAACAGCCCGGGTCATCACCAACCTAGGCAATACATCATCTGCCGGTGCCTTTAGCGCCCTTGCCCTTGCCGAATTTGGAATCCGGCATCAATTCCCCGACGCGGCTATTGACGAGTCACAAGGCCTGAAAATTCCGCCGATAAAGGGCCGACGCGACCTGCGGGATCAACCGCTGGTAACGATTGACGGTGCGGATGCGCGCGATTTTGACGATGCGGTGTTCGCCGAACCAGCTGATAATGGGGGGTGGCGCCTGCTTGTTGCGATTGCCGATGTCTCGCATTATGTCAGGCCAGATAGCGCCCTCGATATTGAGGCGCGAAAACGTGGAAACTCGGTCTATCTTCCCGATCGTGTGGTGCCAATGCTTCCCGAGGCGATTTCCAATGATCTATGTTCGCTGCGGCCGCATGAAGACCGCGCCGCAATGGTTGCCGAAATTCACATCGACAAGGACGGTAAGCGCCTATCCCATCATATCGAACGGGCACTGATCCGATCGCATGCGCGCCTAACCTATGATCAAGTTCAGGCGGTTTTTGATGGCACCATTGACGAGGCCGATTGTGACGTGCCGCACGGATGCCTTCACGCATTGTTCGGGGCATGGCGCGCCCTTGATATTGATCGTCAAAGCCGTGAACCGCTAGCCCTTAATCTAAAGGAACGCCGCGTCGTCATGGATGATGCTGGTCACCCTGTTGCTATTACCCAGCGATCCCAGACCGAATCTCAAAGGCTCATCGAAGATTTTATGATCGCCGCCAATGTTGCAGCTGCGGACAGTCTGATTTCCAGCCGCCGCCCTTGCGTTTTTCGCATACATGACACGCCGGACCCGAAAAAGGCCGCCAGCCTTGCCAAGCTAGCCGAGTCTGTTGGCGGCAAATTTACCACCGGACAGGTCCTACGCCCGCATCACTTCAACAAAATCATCGCCCTCGCCGAGAACACGCCGGATGCGCTGACGGTGAATGAAGCCGTGCTTCGCAGTCAGGCAAAAGCTGTCTATAGCATTGACAATATTGGGCATTTTGGCCTGTCATTGCGTAATTATGCGCATTTCACCTCACCAATTCGGCGCTATGCCGATTTGCTGGTGCATCGCGCGCTTGTCGATGCGGTGGCGGGCAAGAAATCAGGGCCGAAAGACGGGCTAAATGGCATGACACTCGATATGATTGCCGAAATTTGCACGCATATTTCAGAAACCGAAGCCACCGCAGCCGCCGCCGAGCGTCGGACTATTGACCGTTTTGCCGCCGCATTATTTCAGTCGCGGCTCGGCGTCGTGGTCGAGGGGATGATTGTTGCCGTCACCGGATTTGGCGCCTTTATCCGGCTTGAGGATGGTGCTGCCGACGGGTTGCTGCCGCTCAATGCGCTTCCCGATGATTATTATGATTTTGTCGAAGAGTCCCAGTCACTTGAAGGCAGGCACAATGGCTGGCGATTTGTCGTTGGCACGCCGTTGAAGGTCAAGGTCACTGAAGTCACGCCGGTATCTGGCGGCATTCTTTTGGAATGGGTTGATGGCGGCCTGCAAAGCGATACGCCGCGCCGCAAACCCTCAGGACACAAACATAAGGCACCGCATCAGCACGCTGGCAAACATGGCAATAAACCATCTGGGCGCGGCGCCCGGCCACAATCTAGTAACGGCCATAAAAATGCTGGCAAGGGGAAAGCCGCGAAACGAAAAAGACGGTGATCTGCGCTTGACATTTGCTGCGATTTACCGCAGTTTGCGCCCAGTTTTATTGAAGGGTCACCAAAACGGCCCATAACTTAGGAGTATGTGTCATGGCGAAGCCAGCGACCCTGCAAATTAAGCTCATAAGCACAGCTGACACCGGTTATTTCTACGTAACCAAGAAGAATCCTCGCACCAAGCCAGAAAAGCTTGAGCTGAAAAAATATGATCCGCGCGCGCGCAAGCACGTCATCTTCCGCGAATCAAAAATCAAATAAGCAAGTGACGAGCCAGATAATCAGGCTGAAAGGCCGGATATGTATCTAGGGCTTTCCATTGAAAATAGCGTTGTTAACGCCGCCATCCTTACCGATGGCGGTGATTTTGTTTGGCAGGATAGCGTCGCGCTTGAACAAGATAAGATCGCTAGCCTGCTCGCTGTGTGCAGTGCTATTACCGAACAGGCGAATACCGCCCATCCCGGCCTTTCCGAGAAGATTGCCGTCTCGACAGAAGGCGGCTTTACCAGCCAGCCAAGCCCGCCTGATGGCCTTAAATGTCTCATTGGCACAGATCTCAAGTCAAATCTCCAAGCCAGCCTTGGGCGGCCAATTGCACTCGCAAGCCCGGGACAGGCCCTTGCCCTCTATGAAAGTCGTTTTGGCGTTGCTAAAAACTGCGCCGTTGCGTGCTCACTCTATCTTGATAGCCATGTTTTCGGTGGGGTAACATTTGGTGAAACCTTATGGCGCGGTGCGAACCGTATTGTTGGTGCGTGGGGGCATATGCCATTGGCGTGGCCGGTACCGCATGAACTTGACGGGCGCGATTGCTGGTGTGGAAGAACTGGTTGTATTGATTGCTTTTTATCGCTTAGCGGGCTGGAAGAAGAATATTACACCATTACCCAAACCCGTCTTGATATTCAGGCTATTGCCGCGGCTGCCGATGCTAGCGATCTGGTCGCGGCTAACGTTTTGCAAGTGCTTGACGACCGGATTGGTCGGACCACAGCGACAATCATAAATATGTTTGATCCGGATGTGATCATTTTGGGCGGGCGGCTGGCAAATCTGGATCGGCTTTATCAGACCGTGCCACGCAAATGGCCGGGCTATCTTTTGGTAGAGCGCAGTGACACCAAATTATTAAGAGCTGATCCCGATGCGTTCACCCTCGCCAAGGGTGCCGCCTGTTTTGCCGCTGATCCGGCGGCATCACCCGCCTAACTACAGGCTGGCATCTCAACGCTTTCCAGTTTTAACAGCGTGGCGATGATGGTAAAATCACCGTAATCAATCACATATCGGCGAACGATACCATTGGGCTGAATGGCAAAATGGATTTCATATTCGGGCTCTGCAGCGGTGGCTGCTGGCTTAAAATAGGCGACCTGCACCGGCCAATATCCATCTTGTCCCAGCGCACCCATTTCATCAGACGCTGGATCGCCGCGCCAGCTGCCAATCACCGTGTTGGTCGATAACAGCGCATCATCAGGCTCAGCCCCGGTAAATACGGATGCCGCCAGAATCTTTTTGCCGCTTTTCGCACTGTCGAGAATGGCGTTTAAATGCCGCATTGGGAAATAGGTGTTTTTAGGCAATTCGACAGCAACATTATCTGCCATTGAAAAGTAGGCATTACCACCGGTTGATTTCAATTCGGCAAAGCCGGTAAAATCCTTGGCCGATTGAAAGCTGCTGCTCTCGCTGATGTCAAAGCTGTACATCTCGCCAGTGTCTGCTTCCCACGATTCAAAGCGCGATAGAACCCGATCAAGATTGCCCTCTTGGGCACCAAATTCAATGACATAATCTTCATTGGAGCGCCAGCCATCACATTCGCGGCCAAGCGTAAACGCTGACCGACCACTGACTGTCTGCACATTTGAATTCTGATCTGCGATGCCAAGCTGCATTTCATAAAAAGCCCGGTGCGGCATGATCGTTGTCGCCGCTGCGCCAGATGCAAACGCAATCGCGCCCGCGGTTGAAACCACAAACGCGCCAGCCGCACCAACAAGCGTACCAACAAGCGCACCCGAAGATCTAAAAGTTCTCATCATATGTGTCATCCTTTAGATTTAGGGGGGCGACAGACCGAAATCAATAGGTTTGCCTTTCAGTGCGCTGCTTTTTGCCGTATATGATCGGGGATGAAGCGAGGTATTTGATGAAACGACATGCTAGCCAAGCCGGCGACGATGATGCCACAGGAACTAAAGTGGCGCCGCCAATCACCACCAATGACGCCCTCACCGCCATCGTCACACAATATCAATCTGCCGAATTTCTGGCTGTAGATACCGAATTCCTGCGCGAGCGCACCTATTACCCGCAATTATGTCTTATCCAGATCAGCGACGGCATTGACGCTGTTGCGATTGACCCGCTGGCAACAGGTCTTGACCTTAATCCGCTCTGGGATCTGATGCGTAACCCCGCTATCACCAAAGTGTTCCATGCGGGCAATCAGGACATGGAGATTTTTTTACATTTGATGGGCAGCCTGCCTGAGCCCATCTACGACACCCAGATTGCCGCGATGGTTTGCGGGCTGGGTGATCAGGTCGGCTATGACAAGCTGGTCAAGGCCATGCTGAACCATGATATTGACAAGACATCACGCTTTACCGACTGGTCAAAACGCCCGTTGAGCAACCGGCAAATCCTCTATGCGCTTGATGATGTGATCTATCTGGCGAAATTATACCCCTTGATGCGCACCAAGCTGGAGCGCGAAAACCGCAGCCATTGGCTGGATGAAGAATATGCCAAATCGAATGATCCGGCGACCTATGTCACCGCGCCTGATGCTGCTTGGCAAAAGCTGAAGATCCGTAATATGCGCCCTGCTGCGCTGCTGCGGCTGATACATCTGGCCGCATGGCGCGAAACCGAGGCACAGAACCGCGATATGCCGCGCAACCGCATTATCCGCGACGAAACATTGATTGATCTCGCCGGCTCAAATCCCAAGGAGCGCAAAGATTTTGCCAATATCCGCAATTTTCCGGGCGGCAAGGATGGCAAGCTAGTCGAACCGATCGCCAAGATCTTGGCCAAGGTTGCTGCGCTGCCCGAATCGGCGCTTCCCCCTGCTGAAAAACGCGGGCCGGCAAAACGCCCCCCAGCGGCTGTGATGGAATTGCTACGGGTGCTGTTAAAACATGTCACTGACAAGCATGATATCGCACCGCGCCTGATCGCCTCGGCGGAAGAGCTGGAATTGCTGGCAGGCGATGATAATGCGCCAATTCGGGCGTTAACGGGTTGGCGCCGTGAAGTTTTTGGTGATCTGGCGTTACGGCTAAAACAGGGCGAGATTGCTCTGGCGGTTAAAAATGGCCGGATTATGCTGATTGAAAATACTGCCTAAGCTAAATCGTCAAAAACGCCGCGTGCCAGCGCAACCGATAGCGGCTTACGCTCGGCGATCGAACGCCGGTCAAGGGCGCTGGCAACCGTCTGCACGGCATGAAAAGACCGCTCCATTCGCCCGACAAGATAGGTCAGCAATGTCGGCGGTGCCAGCATTTGTCGATCGGTGAAATATTTATCCAGCAGCGCATAGAGCAGATCATCATCCGGCAGATCAATCTGCGCAATATTTACCGCCCGCATCCGCGACCGCAAATCGGGCAGTCGCCATTCCATCTGCCCAACCGGTATTTGCGAAAGCAGTAGTAACCCGCCATTGTCTGCTGCCGAGCGGTTAAACAAATGAAATAGCGCCTCTTCATCCCACACATCAGTGGCAGTGATGTTATCAAGCACATAAAATGCCGGTTCAGGCGGTATCTGGCCTGCCGTCACACCGGTAAAATGATGACTGTTTTCAAGCATTGCTTGCCAGATTGCCGCAAGATGCGATTTTCCCGCACCCGATGGGCCAATCAGGTTTAAGGCACGGCAACTTCCTGGCCATTCGGGCCATTGATCAAGTGAGGCAAGCGCCAAGGCGTTGCAATCACTGACAATAAAATCAGCCCGTCCCGCCAGCTGGCGAAACGGCAATTCAAGGGGCAATTGTTTCATTTCACCTGTCCATTACCCTAGCTGGTTTTTGGCTTGGCATTGATCAGCAAGCGGCCATTGTCATCGACAAGCTGTAATCGGTGCGCTGATAGCCCATTTTCCAACGCAACACGTGACCCGGCAAGACGCAGCAGAACCTGCCCACCAGAAACATCCATCGACAAGATCTGATAGCTTTGAATAACTGCCACCTCACTCAGTGCAACAAGGCGGCTGGCCCATTCCTTTACCGATGTTACCGGCACAAAGACATTCAGATTGCCAATGCTTGTCCCGCCGATCAGGTTTGCTGAATGCCAGCTTGCATCCAGCTTTGCGATAATCTTCTGGCGCATTTTATCAAGATTGCCCGGCGCAATATCGGTTAGCAGCATCTGATCGCCTAACAGAATATCGGTCAACAGCTGGCCATTTTTGTCAAAAAGCTGTGCGGTAATTGTGATCACCGGTTTTGACCCCTCATAATCAAGCGACGCTGTAACCAGCATGACCTGCTCGGCGTTGACCTCGCTGGCGGCGGCGGCCAGTTTCGCCGGATTGGCGTCGTTCAAATCCTCACCGCGAAACCGCCGTTCATTGATCAAATTCCGGTCAAGCTGGCGCAGTGATAGCAATCCGCGATAAGAAACCACCTGATCCCACCAGCCGGATAGCCACTGATTATCCTTATGCCATGCGCGCGCGCCATCCGGGCCTTTCCAGACCGGGATTACCAAAACAGGTGGACTGTATAATTCTGACCATTGCAGATTGGCAGCAATCATAGCTTGCCGTAGCCGGGTCGCGTCAAAACAGAAATCCAAGGTCGCAATATAGCGCTGCTCCAGATTATTCTCTTCAACGATATGGGTGAAATCGGAAAAATTATCGAGATCATGCGTTGCCAGAAATTGTGCCTTCCCCGCAGCCGTCGGTAACACCCGATCAAGAACTGTTGAAAAGGCGCGCTCGGCGGCATCCCGCACCCCAACATCACGCGCAATCGACGCCGTTTCCGCGCGTTGGTCAACCGTTACGCCAGCAACGCCGTAAACTGGTTCGCTGCAGCGATTATTTGCCGCCAGAACCGGATGACTGATGCATAAAGCGACCAAGATAAACGCCAGCGGTCTGGACTGGCGGCGAATTTCTGTGATTATGTGAAAGATAAATGCTGCGCGCATGTGGTCCAATGCCTATTATGCGGTTTGATTCGATGGTCGATTATGTACCGATCCAAGCTTATTACATATTGTTATATCAATCCTAGTCACCGAGGCCAGCATGTCTAGCGGACAAAAACAACCTAAATCCCTCAAATACAGTGACGCTGGTGTCGATATTGACGAAGGCGATGCGTTGATCGGTGATATTGCGCCGCACGCCAAACGCACAAAACGCGCCGGTGCCAGTACTGACCTTGGTGGATTTGGCGGCTTGTTTGACACGAAAGCAGCCGGTCTCAAAGATCCAATTCTTGTCGCCGCAACCGATGGTGTCGGCACCAAGCTTGAATTGGCTAAAACCACCGGGCTGCACCGCGGCGTCGGTATTGACCTTGTGGCGATGTGCGCGAATGACATTTTAGCACAAGGTGCAATGCCACTGTTTTTTCTAGATTATTTTGCCACGGGGAAACTAGAGCGCGAGATGGCAGTTGAAGTCATTGCCGGCATTGCTGATGGCTGTGTCGAGGCCGATTGTGCGCTGATTGGTGGTGAAACGGCAGAAATGCCGGGCATGTATCCGGCTGGAACCTATGATCTGGCAGGCTTTTGCATTGGTGCGGCTGAGCGCGGTACCTTGCTATCGCCGGGCCAGCCAAAGGCGGGTGATGTGGCCATCGGCCTAAGATCATCTGGTGTCCATTCAAACGGGTTTTCACTCGTGCGCAAAATTATCGAAGTCTCGGGTACCGACATCTTTGCGCCAGCTCCTTTTGCCCCAGATAACGGCAGCCTTGGCGCCCAATTGATGGCACCGACCAGGATCTATCAAAAGGCCGCCGCAACCGCGCTTGCAATCGGCGGTGTCAGCGGCATTGTCCATGTTACCGGTGGGGGTTTGATCGAGAACCCTCCACGCGTTTATGACGCCTCATTGGCGTTCAAATTTGATTGTGCTGCCGCGCCTCTGCCGCCGGTATTTGGCTGGCTTCGTGACGAAGGCAGAATGGAGCTGTTTGAGCTGGCGCGTACCTTTAATTGCGGTATCGGGCTGATCATCTATGTCGATGCGGGCAAGGCTGATGCTGTTCTGGACGCATTGCGGGCAGGCCCTGAACCTGAGGCCCTGATCATCGGCTCACTTGTCACGCGTGATGGCGGTGATGCGGTGATATTGGAGAATAGTGAGCATTGGCGCGGACAGGCATGATCCGGCTTGCCATTCTAATTTCGGGGCGCGGCAGCAATATGCTTGCGCTTGCCGACGCCATCGAGGACTTCGGAATTGATGCCGAAATCGCAATTGTCATCAGCAATAAGGATTGTGATGGCATCACCCTCGCCGCAAAGCGCGGAATGTCCACCAAAGTGATTAAACGCCGCGATTTTGATACACGCAGCAACCATGATACGGCAATTGCGGCGGCGATCACGGCAAGTGATGCTGATTACGTGTTTCTGGCTGGTTATATGGCGATTCTTAGCGCTGATTTCGTTGAAGAATTTACTGGTAAGCTGATCAATATTCACCCCTCGTTACTGCCTGAATTCAAAGGCCTCGATACGCACCAGCGGGCGATTGATGCGGGTGCTTTGCGGCATGGCGCATCTGTTCATCTGGTCAATGCCGAATTGGATGACGGGCCGCTAATTCTGCAAGCTTGGCTTGATGTGAACCCAAGCGACACAGCTGAAGGTCTTGCCACGCGGGTGCTACGGCTTGAGCATCAGCTATATCCCTTTGTTCTGTTCAGCCTAGCAGAACAGCATCTTGGCCTTTCACCAGATGGCGCTGAATGGCGCGTAAAAGATGCGGCATTAACAGCTGCACCTGCGGCAATGCGCGATGTTCTGGCGCCATGCCTTTGCTGGCCTGACGATCTATCGATGCAATAAATTGGTCTAATTGTGCGGTTGATTTGCCGCGCTTATTCGGTCATAAATCAAAGATTATTTGAACAGCGGGTTGGGCGTTGAGGGTAGAGCATCCTCATGATCTCGCCGCGATGGGGAAAAGGCATTTATCATGGATACAAAATCACTCGACAAACAGGCCAAAGAACATTTGCAGGTCTATCATAATGTTATGCTTGCGGCAAAAATTGGCATTGTTGCAATAATTGCGACGCTTGTGATCATGGCGGCAACGCTAATTTAACCTGACAGGGTTCAGGCATAGACGTCCGAATTTTACGGGATGCAATGCTGGCATTAACCGAGATCAAATAAAAAGGCGGGGCAAAACCCCGCCTTTTCTTGTTTATCAAAACGCACCAATAGGGCTGTTTATGATGTGATTTCACATCCGGCAAAGAAATAGGCGATTTCAATTGCAGCATTCTCTGGGCTGTCTGAGCCGTGAACTGAATTGGCCTCGATTGATTCTGCAAAATCCTTGCGAATTGTACCCTCGGCGGCGTCGGCTGGGTTTGTCGCCCCCATGACTTCACGGTTCGCAAGAACCGCATTTTCGCCCTCAAGCACCTGCAAAACGACCGGGCCTGATGTCATAAAGGCCACAAGATCATTGTAGAATGGGCGCTCAGCATGAACGGCATAAAAAGCCTGGGCTTCGGTTTGTGTTAGCTGCTTGCGCTTTTGCGCGACGATGCGAAGACCGGCAGCTTCAAGCCGGGCATTTATCTGGCCAGTCAAATTACGGCGTGTCGCATCAGGTTTAATGATTGAGAAAGTTCTTTCGAGTGCCATTATGCATCCTTTGGTTTTACTGAGCGTGACCCAAGATCACGCATCATTTCGAGCTGGAAACTATGGCGCCTTAATACGGCAAGCACCCATCAAGGCACAAGCCCAAAATCAGCCAATCCAGCAAAACGGCGGCAAAACTGGTATAAATACTCGTAAAACTGGCTTAAATACTGGCAAAACCCTGCAAAATCAGGCTTTTTTATCCCAACCGCCTTGCGCATTTTGGGAAAAATAGCCGAGCTGGCCGTCGCTCAAATCCTGCCACGCCTTCCATTGCGTTCGTGCCTGCGCTAACTGCGCGTCCGATCGCCCATCAAAAAGATAAAAACCGCGCTCAAACATCTGCAATGTGGCGGGCACACTGCCATGCAGCATAAACAGGAATTCGGCATTGATCTGATTTGCCGCCATATCGCTTGAAATCCAGATATTGCAATGATCAGTCCCGTCGGCATCATCTAGCCCATGCGCAAGCCATGACTCGGCCTCGTGACTCCAAAGCGCTGCATCAAGCGCATTTGCCGCCGGCATGGGGCAAAGAATTAGCGCCTTTTTCTTTGCCGCAAGTGTCTTTTTCAATAGCATCAGCAAGACAGTTTCCAGTCCCGCTTGACCTATCTGATAGAAGTCAATTTGCCGCATATGATCCAATCTTAGCTGTCAGTCTCATCCATCGTTTGAGACATTTCAGCACCTTGCCAATCATCAATCAACCGGTTCAAAAGGCGCACCCCGTACCCTGTACCGCCTTTTGGCACCGTTGCGGTTGACGAATCTGACCATGCTTTGCCGGCAATATCGAGATGTGCCCATGGTGTTGCCTCGACAAACCGGGCCAGAAAACAGGCAGCGGTAATCGCGCCGCCATAAGGCCCACCAATATTTTTCATATCGGCAATGTGAGATTTTAGCATTCGATCATAGGCTGGCCCCATTGGCATTTGCCACAAACGCTCACCAGTGGCCTCTCCGGCTGACACTAATTGGCTTACCAAATCGTCACTATTGGCAAAAAGGCCACCATATTCTTTGCCAAGCGAGGCAATAATGGCGCCGGTCAAGGTCGCCAGATTAACCATCGCCTGCGGCTTAAATCGGGTTTCAGTGTAATGCAACGCATCAGCCAGCACCAAACGCCCCTCGGCATCAGTGTTGATAACCTCAATGGTCTTGCCCGACATTGATTTTACCACGTCGCCCGGGCGCTGGGCGTTGCCATCGGGCATGTTCTCAACAAGGCCGATCACCCCAACAACATTTTTCGCCACTTTCCGGCCGGCAATCGCGCACATTGCGCCCGTCACCGCAGCCGCGCCGCCCATATCCCATTTCATATCTTCCATGCCCTTGGCAGGCTTTAGCGAGATACCGCCAGTATCAAAGGTTACCCCCTTGCCAACGAGCGCAAACGGCGCTTCATCACCGCCACCTTTCCAATTCATTACCACCATAAAGGAGTCACGCCGACTGCCCTGCCCGACGCCCAATAATGCGCCCATGCCGAGGGTTTCCATCGCCGCTTCATCAAGGATTTCAACCTCAAGCCCAAGCGCAGACAGCGCCGAACAACGCGCCGCAAATTCGCCCGGATATAATTTATTGGCAGGTTCAAACACAAGATCTCGCGCCAGAAAAACGCCGTTGGCAAGCGCCTCACGGTCTTGGAACAGCGCGCTATTCTCATCAAGCGCATCCCCACCAACGGCAAGTCGAACGCTGTTATTCTCGTCATTTTTTTCGGTGAAATAGCTGTCGAAATAATATGAGGCAAGATTAGCCCCGAACATCATATCGGCCAAAACCGTCGCATCGAGTTTGTGATCGGGAAACCAGCCACGTTTCGACGCCGTTCCGGCAAGCGCTGAAAACAGCTTTCCGCCAACTATCTCCGCATCTTTACCCGGCGCCAGCTTGTCGCCAGTGCCAAGCAGAAGATAGCTCTGCTTATCATTATAGATCATCAGGCTTTTACCAGCCTTGCCGGTAAATTGTGCGGTTGCCATTGCGGCGATCAGAAAGGCAGCAACATCCTGTTCTAGATGCGGGATAATATCTCCTTTTTTGCCAATCAAACAAATTGTGGTGACGTCACCTTTGGGGGCGGTTTTAGCAAAGCTAAGCTGAAGTTTAACGGGCATTGATCTCTCACTTCTGGAAACTAGGGTCTTTAGTTAAAACAGGCACTCACCATCACTGTCAATCCAGCCATATGGTCGCACTATAGGTTTTGCCTTTCTATTGGCGATTGTGCTATTGAAGCCATTGGCAATAGATGGGGATATATATGCAGTTTAATCTGTATATTTTCAATCAGCTTTTACGCACTACATTGGCGCTGACATCGGTGCTGGTGGGGATCATTTGGCTATTCCAAACAATCCGCATTCTCGAATTGGTGGTTAATCGCGGCGCCCCCGTCAGTGACTTTCTGATCATGTCAGTTGCGTCGATGCCTTTATGGTTGATGATCGCGATTCCCATTTCAGGCTTTATCGCGGTAAATTGGGTCTATAGCCGTATTCTTGCTGACCGTGAGTTGCTGGTCATGCAGTCAATTGGCCTTAGCCCTCTGCAGCTTGCCAAGGCGCCGATCGCCCTTGGGATATTACTGACCGGATTTCTGGCAGTGAATTCTGTCTATATTTTGCCCGCCTCCTTTGGCGTCTACAAGGACCTACAGTTTAAATTGCGCAATAGCATACCGACGATTTTGTTACGCGATGGCGTCTTTATCGAGGTGGTCGATGATATGACGATGTTTATCGGCTCGCGCGATGATGATGATGTTATGCGCGATTTATTTATTCACGATGCAAGACTTGGTGATCGTATCATCACCATGACGGCAAAATCTGGCACGTTTATTGAACGCGATGGAAGCCCAACGCTTATTCTTCAAAATGGCCAAAGGTCGGAACGTAATGCTGAAGGCCAAAGTGGCGCTGTGCTGCTTTTCGAAACACATTCGGTGACCATCACCCGCAGCAGCAGCCAACCAACCGCGCGCGCCACAATTGATATCAATGAAGACACCATCGCCAATCTGCTATCACCTGCAGCGGCCAGTTCGCCGCAATATTATCTACAGCGTCACGCCGAAGGTCATTACCGCATCGCATCGCCATGGCTGGGGCTGGGATTAGCCTTGCTCTCAGCCGCGATAATTTTACGCGGACAAATCCGGCGCGATTTATGGACACGGCGTGCCAGCATGAATATTGGCGCCTGTGTTTTGGTAATTATTGCCGTTGTTGTCACGCGCGGCTGGGTAACGAATAACGCCAGCCTCTGGCCATTTATTCACCTCAGCGTTTTTGTTCCAATCATCCTTGCCATCTGGCTGCTTCGCTCGACGCAAACAGACTCTAGCTCACCACTGCATGAGGGGGCCGCGATATGAGCCAGTTTGCCCCCTTCGGCACGTTATTCCGTTACTTTGCATTGCGCTTTGTTGGCTGGATAGCTTTATGTTTATTTGGCCTTGCATCAATTATCAGCCTGATCCAGACGGTCGAGCTTGCCCGGCGCGTTAGCGTTCTAACGACAACGACGCCAGAGGTAAATTTTCTCAATATGGCGTTTTTAAACCTGCCTGCGGTAATCGAGATGATCTTGCCATTTGCCATGTTAGCGGGGGCAATGCTGTGTTTTTCATCATGGAACCGGACCAATGAATTTGTTGCTGTTCGGGGGTTTGGCCAATCAGTCTGGGCAGCGCTCGGGCCAGCTTTGTTTTCCGCCTTTATCATCGGCATGCTTTTTGTCACGATTATCAATCCGATTGGCGCGGTGACATCAAAACGCCATGAAGCTCAGATGGCCGAAATATTTGGCGAGTCAGATAATAATTTTTCTGTATCGACAAGCGGAATATGGCTTCGTGACACGCTGGAAACTGGCAAACTCATCATACGCGGCGATGCGTTGAACACAGAAATCGCCAGCATTATCAATCCAGTGATTTACCTTTATGGCGAAGATGTGCATCTAAGGGCGTTATATAAGGCTGATGCGATGCAGCTGACCGACAAAGGCTGGATGCTGGACCGGGCTGTGCGGTGGCTGAGTGACGGGCAAAAAACCGATATCGGCAGTTTACTTTTGCCAACTGGCCTTGACGCACTTGATCTTCGCCAATCCGGCCTTCGTCCCCAGTCGATTTCGGTTTATTCCCTGCCGGGCTTTATTGACGGGCTTGAGAGTGCCGGCATCCCGGCCAGTGAATACCGCTTTCATCTTTACAAGACATTATCTGCACCGCTGCTGATGATTGGTATTGCAATGCTGGCAGCGCGTGTGACGTTAACCAATGTATCGCGTGGACGGCGCTCAAGGCTATTTTTGCGCGGCGCCTTTTTGGCAATTGCGATCTTTATCTTTAGTTACTTCATGCAGGTTTTAGGATCATCATTGCAAGTACCAATGTCAGTTGCCGCATGGACACCGTCGATTGCCATTGCCCTATTTGGTGCCATAATCCTTGCCCGCACCGATGAAAGCTGATTAATAAAGAGAACGAGTAACAAAGCGCAGTTAATTCCGAGAAAACCTATCAAAAAAATCATGGACATTATTGAGACAATGATCGCAATGCGAAGAAAAATGAGCCTGATGCCACTTGCTTTCTGCATGATGGTTATGCTCACCGCAGGGATGTTTATGTTCAGCACAGGAACACGACCAGCTAATGCGGCGTTAGAAATCATTGCAAAGGTCAATGGCAAGGCGATCACCAATTATGAGGTTGACCAGCGCACAGCCTTTCTGCGCATGGTCACAAATTTAGAGGATACCGAGGCCAACCGCGCCCAAATTAGGCAAGACGCTGCGCAGATGCTCATTGACGAAGCCCTAAAGCTGGAGGCGGGCATATCAGTCAACCCCACCCTTGTGGGAAGAAGCCGTGAGACGGCGCGACGGCTGGTCGATGAAAACTTTGCTCTTAACGGTAAAAGCGGAACCGAGCGTCTGCGTGACGAGGGAATTGACGCCCGAAATGTTCAGGCAAAATTCATTACTGACATTGTATGGGCTGAGTTTATTAGATTTAAATTTCAATCCAAATTCAGTGATTTGGAACAGGTTACTGATATGGTGCTCGACCGTATCAAGGCGAATGCAAAACAGCCTCAGGTCAAACTAAGCGAGATTGTATTGCTGCCAGAACCAAACCGCCCGCTTGATCGCACCCTCGTTCTTGCGAACGAGATTATCAAAGCGGTAAATCGTGGTGCCGATTTCAATGCAATCGCCAGACAATATTCCGCAGCAGGCACGTCTGGAAATGGGGGGGCACTTGGCTGGATAATGCTTGATCAGCTCCCGCCCGAAATTCAGGATTTGGTAAAACAAACCGAGATCGGCACCATTAGCGCACCGCTTCAGCGTGACGGGTTAGTGATTTTAATTCAAAATGAAGGGCGCCGTCAGGATGGTGTTGCCGACCCAAGCCAAGATATTGTTACGCTCGCACGAGCGGTATATCCGCTTGGCAAAGACGCGAACAACGCGGACAAGCTAGAGGCCGCAGCAAAGCTTGAGCGCGACACCGCAACCGCGAAAAGCTGTGATGATATTGTAGTGCTAAACAACAGCTATAACGCAGGCGTGAAAAGCCTGATTGAGAACGTCACTATTGGCTCATTCAATCGGCCTTTGCAGAGTTTGATCAATAACCTGAAAGTTGCTGTTCCAAGTAAACCACTGGCATTTAATGATAGTTTAAGTGTCTTTATGCTGTGCAACCGCCAGAGCCCAACCATCAGCCTGCCATCACGCGACGATATATACCGGGCTGAGTTTGATAAAGTGTTTGGCTCGCTATCCGAGCGCTATTTGCTTCGTTTGCGTCGTGCAGCGGTTATCGAAACAGATTCATGAATTTGATGACGAAGCGACCTCTTCTTATCACACCTGGTGAGCCAGCCGGTATCGGTGCTGAAATCGCCCTAAAGGCGTGGCAGAGCGGCATCACCGATCTATGCCTCATTGACGAGCCTGCGCACATAGAGCGCACAGCAACGGCACTGGGCATGACGCCAAGATTGACTGAAATCACTGATCCGGTATCGTTTGATCCAAACAGTCACAGCCTACAGATCATTCCGATCAGTTGGACCAAGCCGCCTGTCGCCGGCGCGCCTGATGCGGCAAACGCACCGCAGGTCATTGACGCGATCCAGCGTGCAGCCATCTGGGCACAAGCAGGTGCCGCTGCCGGTATTGTGACAAACCCCATTCAGAAATCCACTCTCTATGACGCTGGTTTCGCCTATCCGGGGCATACCGAGTTTCTGGCAAGTCTCGCCACGCCGGTGCCGGGTGCGCCGCTTATGATGCTAGCCTGTGACGCGCTAAGGGTAGTGCCGGCAACCATTCATATTGCGCTAAACAAAGTTCCGGAAAGCATCTCAACATCGTTGATCATCGAGAAATGTCAGCTTTTGAACACAAGCCTGATAAACGGATTTGGCATTCCAGACCCGCATATTGCCGTTTGCGGACTTAACCCCCATGCCGGCGAAAATGGGCGGATGGGTCACGAGGATGAAACAATTATCCTGCCTGCGATAAACCAGTTACAGGCCGAGGGTATCAACGCCACAGGCCCCCATCCGGCGGATACGCTGTTTCACGCCGAAGCCCGCAAAACTTATGATGCGGTTTTGGGTATGTACCATGATCAAGTTCTTATCCCGCTGAAAACAATTGATTTCTTTGGTGGTGTGAATGTAACGCTTGGGCTGGATTTTGTGCGAACATCACCCGATCACGGTACTGGCCTTGATATCGCTGGCCGCGGCATTGCCCGCGCCGACAGCCTGATCGCAGCCATCAAAATGGCACGCAGACTCGCCGGCAACAGCCGTCGCCAAACCGCAACATGATGCCGTGTCTTATCGTCTTTACGCCGACACGGCACCGCAAGCAATCAGTCCAGATGAGTGAACGTGCCAGATGAGTGAGCGTGCCAAATGACCGACCGGCAATTAATGCTTGATCAGATCGAAGCTCTGCCCCCATTACGCCAGCTTGTCGAAATGATGGATATGCGGGCACGCAAATCATTGGGCCAAAATTTTCTGTTCGACCTTAATCTAACCCGCAGAATCGCCCGGTCAGCCGGCGCGTTATCGGGTACCACGATTGAAATTGGCCCGGGACCTGGCGGCCTGACTCGCGCATTATTGCTCGAGGGTGCCGACCATGTAATCGCGATCGAAAAAGACCAGCGTGCCGCGGATATTCTCGCCGGATTAACCAAAGCCGCTGGTGACAGCCTTGATTTAATTGAGGCTGATGCGATGGAGAGTGCCATTTGGGAAATGGGCACGCCGCCGCGCCGGATTATCGCCAATTTGCCCTATAATATCGCAACAACTCTATTCATTAATTGGTTAAGCCATGCCAGCGCTTTTGAATCCATGACGCTGATGTTCCAGCGGGAAGTGGCAGAACGTATCACCGCCAAACCGGGGGATAGCGCTTATGGCCGGCTAAGCGTTTTGACCCATTGGCTGGCTGACAGCGAGATTTTGTTTGATGTACCGGCGTCAGCCTTCGTGCCTGCCCCCAAAGTCACATCATCGATTGTACAGATTGTGCCGCTAGCGGTGCCGCGCTATCCATGCAATCAAAACGCATTAGAGAATTTAACGCGCATTGCCTTTGGTCAACGCCGTAAAATGCTTCGAAGTTCATTAAAGAAAATTGGCGGGGAAACGCTTTTACGGGCAGCAAATATCGACCCGGAAAAACGGCCGCAAGACATTGATGTCGAATCTTTTTGCCGCCTTGCATTGCACGCCGAGGCAGCCGCCCTAGAGACTGATTAATAGCCAGCGCGAAGCCGTTTAACAAAATTTGTTAACCCAACCTGCCGGTCACGCCGCAGCCGTTCAGCCTGCAAAATGGCCTTTACTTCCTGTACAGCCTGATCAAGGTCAGCATTTACCAGAATGTAATCATATTCACGATAATGGCTAATTTCGTCAGATGCTTTTGCCATCCGCGAGGCCACAACATCGGCGCTATCTTGCGCGCGGCTAAGCAACCGCTTTTCAAGGTCGCGCGTTGATGGCGGCAGAATAAATACCGAAACCAGATCTTCACGGCTGGCATCAGCAAGCTGCTGGGTACCCTGCCAATCAATATCAAACAGAACATCGCGCCCAGCGCCAAGCGCGGCCATTACCGGTGCAGCAGGCGTGCCGTAATAATGATCAAAGACTTTGGCATATTCCAACATTTCACGGTTATTTATCATTAAATGGAAATCATCGGTCGTTACGAAATGATAGTCCTTGCCCTCAACCTCGCCCGGACGACGCTTTCTGGTTGTCGCTGAAATCGACAGCTCCAGCTGATCATCCTCGGCCAGCAGACGCCGCGAAATTGACGTCTTTCCCGCCCCCGATGGCGATGACAGCACCAGCATCACCCCCCGCCGGCCAACAAGACCATTCTTATTATCACTATCTGCTGACGATCCTTTGGTCATTGCGCTTTGTCCTTCTTGGCTGCGGCCTCAAACTGTCTGAATAATCTTACATTGCGGTTATGCGCGTCCAGTGTTTTTGCAAATCGTAACCCGCCTTTGCCATCTGACACAAAATAGAGATAATCACTATCAGCTGGATGCAGCGCCGCCATAATCGATTCCTGCCCCGGATTACAGATTGGTGTTTTTGGCAAGCCAGAAATCACATAGGTGTTCCACGGGGTTTTGTTTTTTAATTCAATTTTGGTTATCGGCTTTGGTTCGGCCGGACTTTCAGCTGTATCATATTGAACCGTTGGGTCAGATTGAAGACGCATCCCGCGTTTCAGCCGGTTGACCAAGACCGCGGCAACCAGCCGCCTATCGCCACCTGCAGCCGCTTCTTTTTCAATGATTGACGCCATAATCAGCGCATCTTGCGGCGTCTTGTAGGGCAGATTGGGGGCACGATCAATCCAAGCCTCGGCAAGCGCCATCTGCTGAATCTGCTGCATCCGGTTTATCAGATCCTCACGCGGGGTAGCATGGGTGTAAAAATAGGTTTCGGGGCGCAGACTGCCCTCGTCTGGGACTGTTTGCACGTCGCCAGTTAAATGTGGCAAGGCCTTAATGAGCCGAACCACATCGGCGCTTCGCAGCCCCTCAACAATGGTCAGACGGCGCTGATAGCTAAACCCCGCATGAATGATCGCCATAATCTGACTGACGCTGGCCTTTGCTGGCAGCAGAAATTCACCAGCCTTTGGCATAAACCGATCGCCAGCAAGCAATCGCGCCGCATCGTAATGGTAGATTTGAGATAGCACCCCAGACCGCGCAAGAACTGAGCGCAACACCTTATGCCCGCTTCCCGGTTCGATGATGATCAGAACGTCTTCTTGATGCGGGCCTGCCCCATGCAGCATCCGGTCATGCCAGTAATAGATACCGGCAGACGCGATCACGCCAAGCAGCAGAATAAACATCGCCGACCGGGACAAAAACCGGACGGCTGTGCCAAGCATCAGGTAACCTCACCCATGATCAATGACGCATTCGTGCCGCCAAACCCAAACGAGTTCGACATGGCATTGCGGACTTTACGGCTCCGCGATTTCAACGGCACGAGGTCAAAATCTGCGACCTGATCTTCTGGATCATTTAGGTTCAAGGTTGGTGGCAAATCACCGGTTTGTACTGTTTTAATGGCGTAAATCGCCTCGATTGCACCCGCCGCACCAAGCAGATGCCCCGTCGCGCTTTTGGTTGATGAAATGGATACATTTGCCGCTGCATCACCTAAAAGACGGGCCACGGCTTTGGCTTCAATCAAATCGCCAAGCGGCGTTGAGGTGCCATGTGCATTCACATAATCAATATCGCTTGGCGCGAGTCCGGCGCGCTTTAGCGCCGCCTGCATCGCGCGAAACCCCCCATCGCCATCTTCAGCTGGTGCGGTAATATGATGTGCGTCACCTGACATACCATAGCCTTTGATTTCGCCGTAAATCTTGGCGCCGCGTGCCTTGGCATGTTCCAGCTCTTCCAGAACAACGATACCGGCACCTTCGCCCATGACAAAACCGTCACGCCCTTTATCCCACGGCCGCGATGCCGCTTCGGGTGTGTCATTATAGCTGGTCGAGAGCGCCCGTGCAGCTGCAAACCCCGCCATACCAATCCGGCATACCGCAGCTTCCGCGCCGCCCGCTACCATTACATCGGCATCATCAAGCGCAACCATCCGCGCCGCATCACCGATCGCATGCGCGCCTGTTGAACAGGCGGTAACGACCGCGTGATTTGGCCCGCGAAATCCATAACGGATCGAAACATGGCCAGAAATAAGATTGATAAGCGCTGACGGAATAAAGAACGGGCTGATTCGCCGCGGGCCTTTCTCGTTCATCAGTTGATCTGTTTTCACAATTGATTCGAGGCCGCCTATGCCTGACCCGATCATCACGCCTGTGCGGCATTGCGACTCGCGATCCTGCGGCTTCCAGTCAGAATCCTCAATGGCCTGACAGGCAGCCACAAGTCCAAGCTGGATAAAGCGGTCTTGTTTCCGCTGTTCGCGTGGGTCAATCCAGTCATCGAGATTAAGCCCGCCAGCAACGTCAGCGCCCGGCACTTGACCGGCGATTTGACAGGCGATATCGGAGACATCAAACCCTTCGATGCGTGAAATTCCGCTTTTGCCGGCAATGATTTGAGACCAGTTATGGTCTACACCAGATCCAAGCGGAGTAACCATTCCCATTCCGGTAACAACAACACGGCGCAAGGCAAACCTCCCAGAAAATCAGGTGGAAATCGACGGCTGCGCATTCACCAGATAGCAATGCGCAGCGATCATTTGTTTGAAACGCTGAGGCTTAGGCAGCAGCTTCTTCGAGGAACGATACAGCGTCCTTCACGGTCAGGATACGCTCGGCAGCATCATCCGGAATTTCAACGCCGAACTCTTCTTCGAACGCCATAACCAGCTCAACTGTATCAAGGCTATCCGCGCCCAGATCGTCAATAAAGCTTGCGCCCTCGACAACCTTATCAGCGTCTACACCCAAATGTTCTACTACAATATTCTTAACACGATCTGCGATATCGCTCATTGATGCCCCCTCTTAGAAGCTTAGATTTTGACCGGAAGTCCGGCCGGAGAATTCAAAAGTTGGCGGCAAATAACATAGTTTTCTGTGTTATGCCAGCCCCGTTTGTCACTATAATGCGCAGCACGCGGTTTTTAAAGCATCGCCATGCCGCCGTTAGCATGCATTGTCATGCCGGTAACATAGGCTGCCTCATCACTTGCCAAAAACACAACCGACGCGGCAATTTCAGCTGGCGTGCCAAGCCGCCCCGCCGGAACCCTGGTCAAAAGATTGGCTTTTTGCGCCTCATCCAGAACGTCGGTCATCGGTGTTTCGATAAAGCCCGGCGCAACCACATTCACGGTGATGCCGCGGCTTGCCACCTCGGCCGCCAATGATTTGCTAAAGCCGATCATCCCTGCTTTAGAGGCGGCATAATTTGTCTGGCCGGGGTTACCGGTTACACCAACGACCGACGAAATTGAAATAATCCGCCCGGTTCGTGCCTTCATCATACTGCGCATTGCCGCCCGACATAAGATCATGCTCGCGGTCATATTGACCTCGATAACATCATCCCAATCCTCGTCCTTCATCCGCATCAACAACCCATCGCGGGTGATACCAGCATTGTTGATCAGGATGCCAACCGGCGCACCAGCAACATCGCCAGCCGCATCGACAAGGCCTGCAACCTGTTCACGGTCAGCCAGATTGGCGGTTACCACAAATGCGCGCTCGCCAAGCTCTGCCGCCAATGCATTCAGCCGTTCAGCGCGTGTACCATGCAGAACAACAACCGCGCCCCGCGCGTACAACGCCCTGGCAATTTCGGCCCCGATGCCACCGCTGGCACCCGTAACAAGAGCGACTTTGCCCTGAAGATCAAACATAACAACCCCTTTTTCAAAGATTTTGGAGGGCGCGGCTTAAACGCGTTTCAGCAAAAAAATTCCAGCCGACACCAGACTACAATTGCGCCAACACGCTGTCCAGATCATCCGGCCCTTCGAGATTTAACACGACCTCGGCCTCGACCCCGCGCTTGACCAGCCCAGACAGAACTTTACCGGTTCCAAGCTCAATAAATTTTGTCGCACCGGCGGCACTCATGGCCAGCAAGGTCTCGCGCCATCTTACCCGTGCGGTCACTTGTGTCACAAGGTTAGCGCGAAGCTGCTCCGCCTTGGTCTCAGCTGCTGCCGTTACATTACAATAGACCGGCATCGCGGCGTCCAATATCGCTGTTTCAGCCAACACCTGTGCCATCACATCGGCGGCAGGCGCCATCAATTCACAATGGAACGGCGCCGACACCGGCAGTTTAATCGCCCGCCGCAAGCCTGCTGCCTTGGCGCACTCAATCGCCGCGTCCACTGCCGCTGCGGCACCACTAACCACAATCTGCCCCGGCGCATTATCATTGGCAATCTGAACAAGGCCGGATGATTGCGCATCAGCCAGAATGGCATTGATCTGATCTTCATCACCACCAAGAATTGCCGCCATTGCGCCCTCGCCGACCGGCACCGCCGATTGCATCGCATCACCGCGCTGGCGCAGCAACCGCGCCGCATCACTGATCGAAAGGCTGCCGGATGCTGCCAAAGCCGCATATTCCCCAAGCGAGTGGCCTGCCGCCACGCCGCCGCGCGAGGTCAGCAATGTACCAAGCTCAGCCTCGATCACCCGAACCGCCGCCATCGACGTCGCAAACAACGCCGGCTGGGCATTGCGCGTCATGCGGATCGCATCATCTGGCCCATCCTGCATGATGGCAAACAGGTTTTCGCCAAGCGCATCATTCACCTCTTCAAACACCTGTTTCGCTGCCGCATGTGACGCGGCCAACGCACCGCCCATGCAGACAGCCTGAGATCCCTGACCCGGAAACAGAAATGCAATCGATTGATTCGTCATATAGTTCACCCATTTACTGGATATAGTTCACCCACTCACTGGCCAATTGCCAGCTGACTTGAAACTTTACCCTGGCGCACCGCGCCTTTATTTGTATCACAAACAGATATATCTCAAACCCTATGCCAGAAGTCTTTGCAAAGGCAACCATTTGCCGTGCCCGTCACGACCAAATAATTGGCGGGGCCATGATGCAGAGAATTTGGCAAATCACCGGACAGATAACCGGATGAAAAATCATGTTCGGCCGATGATGGCGACAGCACCTATCATGCGTTTGCTATTGTGATGCGGCAAAGATGCCGATCAGGCTTGCGCTTGCGGCAAAAAAGTGTATGGTGCGCCTCGTGCTTGTGGCGATCCGCCGCAAACATATTACATCATTGACTTTATCCTTGCCGGTTAGCCGGTTCGTTGGTGCCATTGTCGGCAGCAACAATAAGCCAGAAGGAGTTATCATGCGCTTGTATGAAAGCGTGTTTATTGCACGCCAGGATATTACTGCAGCCCAGGTGGAAACCATGGCTGATGAATTCGCCGAGATCATTACATCTGCCGGTGGATCAATCAAAAAACGTGAATATTGGGGTCTTCGCGCCCTTGCCTACCGGATCAAAAAGAACCGGAAGGGCCATTATGTCATGTTCAACCTCGAAACCGGATCAGAAGCGCTTAAGGAATATGAGCGCATCATGGGCCTGAATGAGGATGTTCTGCGCTTTTTGAACATCCGGATTGAAGAGGTCGAGGAAGGCCCATCAATCATGATGCAGGCAAAGACCGAACGCCCACAGCGCGGCGGACGTGATGACCGTGACGATGGTGACCAAAACGAAGCCAAGGCTGACAGAAATGACAGCGCAGACGCCGAAAAAAGTGAGGGCTAATCAATGACCCAGTTGGAAATCAAACGCGAAGCCGTACGTAAACCATTTAACCGTCGCCGCAAGGCATGTCCGTTTTCTGGTCCGAATGCGCCAAAGATCGATTACAAAGACACCAAGCTGCTTGCCCGCTATACATCAGAGCGCGGTAAAATCGTTCCGTCACGCATTTCTGCTGTTTCTGCAAAAAAACAGCGTGAACTTGCCACTGCCATCAAGCGGTCACGCTTTCTGGCACTGATGCCATATGTGACCGCATAAGCATCGCCAGAATTCAGGAGACATCAAAATGCAAATCATTCTTCTTGAACGCATCGAAAAGCTGGGTCAGATGGGCGATCTCGTCAATGTGAAAACCGGCTATGCGCGCAACTACCTTATCCCGCAGGGCAAGGCTCTTCGGGCAAACAAAGCCAACATGGAGCGGTTCGAAGCCGAACGCGCCCAGCGTGAAGCCAACAATCTTGAGCTTCGTAAAGACGCCGAGACCGAAGCTGCAAAAATGCAGGGGCTGGCTGTCAATATGGTGCGGGCTGCCTCTGAGATGGGTCAGCTTTTCGGATCAGTCACATCACGCGATATTGCCGAATCGGTTACCGAAGCCGGTTTTACCATCGACCGCAATCAGGTCGTGATGGATCGCTCGATCAAGACCTTGGGCCTTACCGAAGCCCGTATCCGTCTGCATCCAGAAGTTTCGGTGACTGTTATTGTGAATATTGCCCGTTCGCTGGCTGAGGCTGAAACCCAGCTGAAAACAGGCATGGCAGTAACCGGCGAAATCACCGATGATGAGCCAGCCGTTGAAGCCGCTGACAGCGAAGGTTCCAAAGCTGCAGAAGAATCAGCTGAAACATCATCTGACGATGATACGGCCGATAACAGCGAAGCCTAAACCTGATAGATCATGTGATTAAAACCGGAGCTTTGTCTCCGGTTTTTTTTGTCAAAAAAAAACTGTTTTTTGAGTTATCCCCATCATCCCCAGTCTTAACATGGGGCAATTGCGATGCGAGGCTGCTATAAAAACCTATGGCTGATGAACGCTCGAACATAAAAACCTTCCCCGGATCTGGCACCACACCGCCAGCCCGCGTCATGCCGCATAACCTGCAGGCTGAACAAAATCTGCTTGGCGCGATCCTGCTTGATAACAGCGTCATTGAACGTATTGACGATCGTTTGCTTGCCGATCATTTCTATGATCCGTTTCATGGCCGGATTTTCTCGACAATGCAGCGGTTGATTGAACGGGGGCAACTGGCCAATCCGGTTACGCTGAAAAGCTTTTTTACCGATTATGAAGATTTCCAGAGCGACAGTTCCGAAACATACCTCTCAGAGCTTGCCGATGGTGTGATCAGCATTACCCAAGCCCCCGATTACGCCAAAATTATCCATGAGGCTCATGTCCGTCGCCAGCTCATCTTAATCGGCGATGAAGTGATTTTGGATGCCAGCCAGCCCGAGGTTGACGTGCCGGCGCATCAACAGATTGAAGCGGCCGAGTCAAAATTATTCCGCCTTGCCGATACGGATAGTGCCAGCGTTGGTTTGCGCGGGTTTGATTCGGTGATCAGCGGCAGTATCACCCAAGCCGACCTCGCACGGAAAAGTGACGGGCACCTGTCTGGAACCAGTACCGGCTTGACCGATTTGAACAATCTGCTTGGCGGTATGCATAAATCGGATTTGATTATTCTGGCCGGTCGCCCGGGCATGGGTAAAACGGCGCTGGCGACCAACATTGCCTTTCATGCGGCGGCAACTACCCGTACTGGCGAAACCGCCGTTCCGGTTGCTTTTTTCTCACTGGAAATGGCGGCTGAACAGCTGGGAACGCGTATTTTGTCGGAACGCGCACAAATCGACTCGGAACAAATCCGACGCGGCAAGCTGAACAGTGCCGAATTTGATCAGCTTGTCGCCGCCAGCAACACGATCGCAAGCGCGCCATTCTTTATTGATGATACGCCATCGCTATCGGTCTCGCAGCTTGCCAGCCGCGCGCGCCGGCTAAAGCGCACGTCCGGCCTTGGGCTGATCATCGTCGATTATCTTCAGCTGTTAACGCCGCAGCTAGGCGTAAGGTCAGAAAACCGCGTTCAGGAAATCTCGAACATTAGCCGAACCCTAAAGGCCATCGCCAAGGATTTGAATGTTCCTGTGGTGGCGCTATCCCAATTATCGCGTGCTGTTGAAATGCGCGAGGACAAACGGCCAAACCTCGCCGATTTGCGAGAGTCTGGATCAATCGAGCAGGATGCCGATGTGGTCATGTTTGTGTACCGCGAGGAATATTATCTGAACAAGCGCGAACCCGAACGCAAAATGGAAGAGTCGGAAGACACCTTCAATATTCGTCATGACGAATGGCTACGAAAGATGCAAAATTCAGAAAACAAGGCCGAAGTCATCGTTGCCAAACAGCGACACGGGCCAACAGGATCGGTGCTGGTACATTTCGAGAAACGCTTTACCCATTTTACTGATCTAACCGAAAGCACCCATCTTCCCGAAGGGTTCTAATTTGCCATGACGACAAACCCGTCCGAAAATACCGTCGATTTTACTGTTCTAGCTGCCGATAGCACGATCACCGTTAACCTTGATGCGATTGTCGAAAATTGGCGTTTCATCGACAGTCTGTCATCACCGAAAACAAAGACGGCGGCCATGGTCAAGGCAAATGGTTATGGCCTTGGCAGCGGCGCAGTTGCCAGCGCTCTGGCGCGTGCGGGCGCAGACATATTCTTTGTTGCCAGCCTTGGTGAAGCGATTGAATTAAGGAAGACATTTCGTGCCACCGGTCATGATGGCCTGCAGATCATGGTCCTGCACGGCGCCCAACGCGGCCAAGAAGACGCGCTTGCCGCCCATCAATTAGTGCCGGTTTTAAATGATCTTGAACAAATTACCCGCTGGCGGCTTTTCGCCAACAAGACCGGCACATCGCTGCCTGCATTGCTGCATTTCGATACGGGCATGACGCGGCTTGGGCTGGATGCGGATCAGGCTGACTGGCTGATCCAGAATAAAGCAGCACTCGATGGGCTGGATATTGCCTATGTGATGAGCCACCTTGTTTCTGGTGAAGTGGTCGATGATCCAATTAACCGGCGGCAACTTGCCAGCTTTAACGAGCTTCGAAGCTGGTTTCCGGCGGTACCGGCCAGCCTTGCCAACAGTGCCGGCTGTTTGCTGGGAAGCGATTATCATTTCCAGATGACGCGCCCGGGCATTGCGCTTTATGGCATTCATCCGCTGGAGGCGGCGACACCTCAATTGCGACCAGTTTTTGACTGGCAGGCTAGGATCTTGCAAATCCGTCATGCGGTTGCCGGTGACCGGGTTGGCTATGGCGGAACGGTTGAATTACAGCGCGACTCGCGCATTGCCACGATCGGCGTTGGCTATGCTGATGGCTATCGACGCCAGCTTGGAGGTAGGGCAAGCGTATCAATTGGCGGACAGGTTGCACCGGTAATTGGCCGCATTTCGATGGATAGCATTACCGTCGATGTGACCGATCTTGACAAAACGGCCCTACGCGCCGATTTTGCCGCGCTGATCCATGATGATTATCGGCTGGAAGCGATGGCGGCTGACCTTGAGACGATTTCCTATGAGATCATCACAAATCTTGGTCACCGCGCAAATTGGCGTTATTGCGGCGGCGTTTAGGCATTACGCTGTTCCCGTTTTTGTCTTTTGGCGGTGAAACTTTAACCAGTTTCTTCCCATATTTTTGGCGACTGACAGATTTTCTATAGCCAAAAAAGGCAAACATCGGCATAACGAAAGCTGCTTTTTCACTATTTATCGAGGACGGTTCCAAGACATATGCTCGGCTTTGTCCAAAATATAGGTCGCACCATCCTCACTTTCCTTGCTGCATTCGGCCGGATCACTCTGTTTTCGGTAACTGCGGTGCGCTGGATTTTCACCCCGCCATATTATTGGCAGCAATTGCTTCGCCAGATCGTTGACATTGGCTATTACTCCCTCCCCGTCGTTGGGCTGACCACGTTATTTTCTGGAATGGTGCTGGCGCTGCAATCCTATACCGGCTTTGCCCGCTTTTCGGCCGAGGACACGGTCGCAACTGTGGTTGTTTTATCAGTGACGCGCGAATTAGGGCCCGTTTTGGCAGGGTTAATGGTTGCTGGCCGCATTGGCGCATCAATGGCTGCTGAAATTGGCACGATGCGGGTAACCGACCAGATTGACGCGCTTGACACCTTATCGACACGCCCAATGCAATATCTTGTTGCGCCGCGATTGCTGGCTGGCACGATCTGCTTGCCATTTCTGGTGCTGGTTGGTGACGTGATTGGCGTTTTTGGCGGCTATATTGTCGGGGTATACCGGCTTGGCTTTAACCCGTCGATCTATCTGGCGCGAACGCTTGAATATCTTGAAGTGTCCGATGTAACACTTGGCCTGATAAAGGCCGCTGTATTCGGATTTCTGATCGCGCTTATGGGCTGTTATCACGGTTATCATTCAGGCCGCGGGGCGCAAGGGGTTGGCCGTGCTACAACCAATGCCGTTGTGTCTGCATCGATCTTGATCCTGATCGCCAATTATGTCGTCACGACAATATTTTTTGGGGGATAGGCATGGCGGTTATCCCAAAAATCGAATTATCGGCTGTTACCAAATCATTTGACGACAATCATGTTCTTAAAGGGATTGATCTGACCATTGCGCCACAGGAATCGTTGGTGATTATTGGTACATCGGGCTGCGGCAAATCCGTCTTGATGAAATGCCTTAACGGGTTGATCACGCCAGATAGCGGTAGCATAAAAATTGACGGCAAAGAAATTCTTGGCCAAGGGCGTGCCGCGCTTGAGGATCTGCGCCAGCGTTTTGGCATGACATTCCAATTTGGCGCCCTGTTCGATTCATTGCCAATCTGGGAAAATGTGACCTTTCGATTGCGCCATCAACGCGATCTTGGCAAAAGCGAGGCGCGTGATATCGCCGCGCAAACGATCACCCAGCTTGGGCTTGCCGCCACGGTTATCGACCGATATCCAGCTGAATTGTCGGGCGGCATGCAAAAACGCGTTGCGCTGGCCCGTGCGATTGTTGACGAGCCGGAAATCCTGTTGTTTGACGAGCCAACATCCGGCCTAGACCCAATTACCGGCGGGGTTATTGACCGCCTGATTATTGATGCGCGCAAACGGCTTGGTGCGACGACCGTGACGATCAGCCATGACATGGCTTCGGTACGGCGCATCGCCGATAAGGTGGCGATGGTGCATAATGGCGTAATCATCTGGGCGGGATCTGCCGATAATATGGAAAATAGCGGGGTTCCTGAGGTGCATCAATTTGTTCATGGCTTATCAGAAGGGCCGTTGACGCGTGAAATGAGCCCCTCACAAAAGGCTCATTCATAATGGCCAGAAGCACAATCTCATTTGTGTGCCAGCAATGCGGTGCCATTGCCCCGAAATGGGCCGGAAAATGTGATGATTGCGGCGCGTGGAATACGCTTGTCGAAGAAAGAAAAGAAGCACCGTCAGGCCCCGGCAAACGGGTAACTGGCCGCCGCATACAACTTGAGTCACTCTCACTTGATAACAGCAGTGAGCCTCCGCCAAGAATGCGCTCAGGCATCAGTGAATTTGACCGTGTGTCAGGTGGCGGTCTGGTTCCAGGATCGGCAACATTGATCGGCGGCGACCCCGGGATTGGCAAATCAACCCTGTTGCTACAGCTAACCTGCAAGCTGGCAGCGACCGGCCTGAAGGCAGCCTATATTTCGGGTGAGGAATCGGCTGATCAGGTGCGAATGCGTGCCCAGCGGCTGGGGCTATCGGGTGCGAGTGTCGAGCTAGGCACCGCAACAAATGCCAGTGATATCGCGGCATCAATGGATGGTGCCGATAAGCCGGATATTATGGTGATCGATTCGATTCAAACGATGTTTTTACCAAGCCTAGACTCGGCGCCCGGCACCGTCTCACAGGTACGCGCCACCGCACAAGAACTCATCCGAGCCGCAAAAAATAATCAGGTGGCACTGTTACTTGTCGGCCATGTCACCAAAGACGGCGCCATAGCCGGCCCGCGTGTGCTGGAACATATGGTGGATGCGGTACTGTATTTTGAAGGCGACAGATCGCATCATTTCCGAATCTTGCGAAGCGTGAAAAACCGGTTTGGCGCGACTGACGAAATTGGCGTCTTTGAGATGGTCGAAGCAGGCCTTGCCGAAGTGCCAAACCCGTCAGAACTATTTCTGGCTGACCGGCGGGACGATGTTACCGGCGCTGTGGTGTTTGCTGGCATCGAGGGCAGCCGGCCGGTTCTTGTTGAGATCGAGGCGCTGGTCGCACCATCGTCACTGGCAAGCCCGCGGCGTAATGTGGTTGGGTGGGACTCAAGCCGCCTTGCGATGCTGACTGCGGTTCTTGAAGCACGATGCGGGGTGCCCTTATCGGGACGTGATATTTTCCTGAATGTGGCTGGCGGGTTGAAAATTCATGAAACCGCGGCTGATCTTGCAGTGGCGGCGGCGTTGATTTCATCGGTGACGGGCCGACCCGCCCCAAAACGCACGGTTTTTTTTGGCGAAGTGGCGTTGTCGGCGGAGTTACGGCAAGTTGCACAGGCCGAGGCGCGGCTAAAAGAAGCGGCCAAGCTGGGGTTTGACAATGCGGTTATGCCGCGCCCCCGAAAATCAATTAGTAAAACAACTGGTATATCAATGGCACAGCCAACAACATTGGCTGAGTTGATCGAAGTTATGGGTGGAATAAATTAACGTCCTAACGCATAATTTGGCGCTTTTGGCGTCAAACCGTTCCGGACAAAGGGTCTAGATGATCGACTTTGCAACATTGACACTTGTAGATTACGGCATCCTGCTGGTGTTGGTGCTGTCTTGTGTTTTGTCCACATTGCGCGGCATAACGCGCGAATTGCTGGGTCTTATTGGGTGGGTTGTCTCAATCTTGGTGGCGAATTTCACCGCCCCTCAAATTGAAGACCCGATTGTTGATTTACTGCAAATCAAGGGGCTCGGCGCCGCACTGGCGTGGGCCCTGCCCTTTGCCGCATCAGTTGTGGTCTGGTTTATCCTCGCAAGCGTAATGGCGCCTGCGCTAACACGTGTCGGGTTCGCCAGCCTTGATCGCTGGCTTGGCGTATTGTTTGGGATTATCCGCGGTTTCGGCCTTGTACTGATCGTCTTTGTGATTGCCGTCTTTGGCACTGACGGTGAGGAAAATCTGCCAAAAATTGTCAAAGACTCGCAGAGCACGCCGCTGCTGAGCCGCAGCGCCCATTATTTCTCGGACTTCGTGCCAGAGGATTATCGAGATCAGTTGATCAATAATTTGTCTTATCGGCCACCTATATTTGATAGCAAAGCAAGCGATAGCCTAAACGCGCCGATTGAGGCAGGCAAAAATGCGATCAATAACGGCATGAAATTATTTAGCGATGAGCAGACGAAATAACGCGGCTGGCACTGCCTGCCGATGGCATATCTGACACGACTTGACGCGCAGCGGTGTTTTGGTTGATAACCCTGCCATTGGCGGGCATCGGGGTGTTATTAAATCCGTCTTGACCTTAGGACATTGATTATGAGCTTGGTAACAACCGACCCTTTTGATGATGATCATTTACAAGAAGAATGCGCAGTTTTCGGCATTTTCGGCACAAATGAAGCCAGCATTAACGCCGCGCTAGGCTTGCACGCCTTGCAACATCGTGGGCAAGAGGCGGTTGGCATAGTCAGCTTTGACGGCAAGTCTTTTTACGCCCATCGCGGCCTTGGTCATGTTGGCGAAAATTTTGGCGCTGGCTCATCACATATCGAAAATCTAGTTGGTCATGTTGCGATCGGGCATAACCGCTATTCAACGAGCGGAAATTCAAACGCCCTTTTGGAAATTCAGCCATTTTCATCAGAACTAGCCTTTGGCGGCTTTGCGCTTGCGCATAATGGCAATCTCACCAATGCGGCGCGGCTGCGTTCATCACTGGTCGAAACTGGCAGCCTGTTTCAATCATCATCAGACACTGAAATCATTGTGCATCTGGTTGCACGCTCGCATCAAGACAACGTAACTGACCGGTTGATTGATGCGCTAAAGCAAATTGAGGGGGCATATTCGCTGGTTTGTGTTGCCAAAGACATGATGATCGGCGTGCGTGACCCGCTTGGGGTGCGGCCGTTGGTTCTCGGCAAACAGGGCGATGCTTATGTGCTGGCATCAGAAAGCTGTGCGTTGGACATTGTTGGTGCAGAGATCGTGCGGGATCTGGAACCGGGTGAAATGGTTGTGATTACCAAGGCCGGTGTCAAATCACTCAAGCCCTTCCCTGTGCAAGCCAGCCGGTTTTGCGTGTTTGAATACATCTATTTTGCCCGCCCTGACAGTGTGCTTGAGGGGCGCGGCGTCTATCATGCGCGTAAGGCCATTGGTGCCGAGCTGGCGCATGAGTCAGGCGCTGATGCCGATTTGGTTGTGCCTGTTCCCGATTCCGGCGTGCCGGCAGCGCTCGGTTATGCCGAAGCCGCCAAAATCCCTTTTGAGCTGGGCATCATCCGTAATCATTACATCGGCCGCACCTTTATCCAGCCGACACAGCAAGGCCGTAACGACAGCGTCAAGATGAAGCATAACGCCAACCCGGCAACCGTGCGCGGCAAACGTGTCGTGCTGGTTGATGACTCGATTGTGCGTGGTACCACATCGCGTAAAATCGTGGCGATGATGCGCGCCGCCGGTGCGGCTGAGGTGCATATGCGCATTGCCAGCCCGCCAACGACAAATCCATGTTTTTACGGGGTTGATACGCCCGACAAAGACCAGTTGATTGCCGCCAAACTGGACGTTGACGCGATTGCCAAGGAAATTGGCGCCGACTCATTGGCATTCATTTCAATTGATGGGCTTTATCGGGCAATGGGTGAAGCAAGCCGCAATCCCGATGGCCCACAATTTTGTGATGCCTGCTTTACTGGTGATTACCCGATTAAACTGGCGTCTGGCCTGTCAAGCAAACGAGTTTCGCATGGCAGCAGCCGCTAGCCCTTACCAACCTGACGTGAGCGCCGCATGACCCCTGATCTTAAAGATAAAGTGATTTTGATAACTGGTGCCAGCCGCGGTATTGGCCGTGCGGTTGCGCTGGCTGCGGCTAAAGCCGGTGCCGAAACGGTCATTACCGGCCGCACGATGGGCGCACTTGAAGACCTTGATGACGAGATTAAGGTCGCTGGCGGAAAAGCGACCATTGTTGAGCTTGATATGGCTGATTACGCCGCGATGCCGCGCCTTGCCGCGGCCATCCACGGTCGCTGGGGACGTCTTGACGGGTTGCTTGCTAATGCGGCAATGCTTGGCCCGCTGACCCCATTGTCACATCTTGACGACAAGGTCTGGGATAATACTATCTCGGTTAATCTAACCGCTCAGTGGCATTTAATCCGTGCGATGGAGCCGCTATTGATTGCCGCACCTGCTGGCCGCGCCGTTCTGGTCTCATCCGGTGTTGCTAGTGGCATTGCCCCATTCTGGGGGCCTTATGCAATTTCCAAGGCGGGGCTAGAGGCGATGGGCCGTGTTTGGGCGGGCGAAACCGAAAAAACCAATTTGCGAATTAACATGATCAACCCGGGCGGTACAGCCACTGGCATGCGGGCATCGGCGTTCCCGGGCGAAGATCAGGGGCTATTGCCGCAACCAGCAGATATTGCGCCAGCTTTCTTGACGCTTCTCAGCCCCGGTTGTAGCGATCACGGCAAACGCTTTGACGCACGCGAAATGCTGGGTCTATAGGCGGCTTGCCCGCAGACGAAAACGATAAGGATCGAGCGTACGCCGAATATCACGATCAAGCGTGACCGGCATCCCAGCGATCGCAGCTGCCAGCATATCGCCAAGCAAAGGCGCCAAGGTCAGGCCGCGTGCGCCTAGCGCCCCAAGCACATAAAGATCATCGTCAATTTTGCCACATACCGGATTGCGATCTGCTGTACTGGCCCGCCGGCTTACCCGCGCGCCATAGTCTGCCGTATCCGGCAGGCGGCACGCAAATCCATCCGGCAAAAGCTGGCGGTTATGAAGATGCGCACTTGGCAGGATTTCGACCTTGCCCTCTCGGTCAAATGTCGCGCCCAATTCATGCAAACCATCTTTGGCCGGCGTCAGATAACCACCAAAACTGATACCCGCGCGCAAATCCGCCAAATCAGCATTCGTCGGCACATGACTGACCTGACCGGAGGTAACGTCAATATTGATGCCAGTAACCGCCAGCATTGCATGAAGCCCAGCCAGATCAGCACCGCCGGCAATCACGAGCCGATCGAACGTCAGGCGGCGTCCATCAGCCGCTACCAGATGGTACCCGTTATCATCGCGGTTGATATTTATGACCTGAAAGCCAAAATGGCTGACCGCACCAGCGCCAAGATGCGTGGTAAGGCCTACCGGATCAATGACCCGCCCAAACGGATGCAAAACACCCCCAAGCGGAAGTTTGATAGCGGCGATGCTTGACGCGCCGGCCATATCAACAAACTGCATCAAATCATCGGGCCAGAACTGCGTGCGAAATTTGGCTTGCCGCACCGCTTCGCGTTCCGGCCAATCAAGTGAAATAACTTTGTCGGCAATTGTTGCCCCGGCGGCATCGCTGCACCGAGACGCATAAGACAGGCAATCAGCAGACATCCGGCTCGCCGCATTATGATCAACACTCAAACGCGGGCTTTGCACCGCCAGCCGGTTACCTGATGCACCACCAGCAAGCCCCTCACCCGCCTCGACAAGATGCGGAGCGATCCCCCGCGCCACCAATCCTGCCGTAACCGAGGCACCGGCAATCCCGCCGCCAATGATGCCAATTCTGCAATTTGCCAAATCCGATGACGGTGCTAAAGCACCCGTTTTCCGGCCAGCAAGCATATCGCGCTTGCGGCCAAAACCGGGGCGTTTTTCAACATCAAATCCAGCATCAATAAGCCCCTGCCGTACCGACCTGGCAGCGGTGAATGTTGCAAAACTGCCGCCAGCGCGCGTTAACCGACCAACCGATTTCAAAAGATCAGACGTCCATAATTGCGGATTTTTGGCCGGGGTAAACCCATCCAGAAACCATGCATCGGCGGCGAAATCGGCTTTCGCCAGCGCATCAGCCGCATCGCCATAAATCAAATGCAGACGCACCCTGCCATTGTAAAAATCACAGCGATGTAATCCGGGCCAATATGGCGGCAATGCCGCAACCAGATCACGGCTGTGCTTGGCAAGCGCCGGAAATGCCTGATGAGATTGCGTCATGACAGCGGCTGGCAACGGCCGTGCCTCGACCGAGATATAGTCAATCTGACACGGCCCTTGATGCGATACTGCCCCATCATCAAGCAACACCAATAGCGCCAGAAAATTCAGACCCGTCCCGAAACCAGTTTCAGCAATGGTAAAATGTGATGCTGTTGCAAGCCGTTGCGGCAAATCATTACCGGCAAGGAATACATGGCGAGCCTCGGCATAACCATCGTCTGCCGAGAAATATAAATCATCAAAATCATCAGCGCGCAAAACCCCATCACGCTGAGATAATGGTGCGGCGGCTAGCCGGTAATCGGCTGAATGATGCGTTACGGGTTCCGTCATGACGGTAATCTGCACCTGCTGCGTCCACGCCGCAAGAAAATGCCAATCTTTGCGCTAAAAAAGATTGTCGCTTTAACGCTTTTTTTGTTTTTTGCTGGTTATTCTTGGAGGGGTGATCATATGAACATGTGTAGTGCGCCATGCCGACACGCCTCGAATTATCAATTTTTGAGCAGTTTCTCAATTTTGGTTGCCTGACCATCACCATCGCAAATGGGCCTTGTTATCGCCTTAACGGTAAACAAGACGGCCCAGATGTCGCCATTAAGTTAAAATCCCGTCGCCTGTTCTGGCGTATTCTTCTGCGGCCAGACCTTGCTATCGGCGAGGCCTATATGGATGGCAGCCTGATCATCGAGGGCAATGACCTTGACCCGTTCATGGCACTTTTGATGGCAAATAACAGTCATTGGCAAAATCACTGGCTGTCAAAGTTAGGGCTGTTCGCCGGTAATTATCTGGCATTTTGGCAATATTTTAATCTACTGGGGCGGGCAAAGCGTAATGTCGCCCATCATTATGATCTGAAAGACAGCCTTTTTGATCACTTCCTTGACCCGCGGCGTCAATATTCCTGTGGCTATTTCCATGATGTCAGTGAAACGATTGCTGATGCGCAAATCAACAAGCTGGCGCGGATCGGTGCCAAACTATGTTTACAACCCGGGCATCATATTCTTGATATTGGCTGTGGATGGGGCGGCCTTGCCAACGCGCTTTATGAGATGCAACCCAATATTTCGGTAACGGGCATCACCCTCTCGGAAAATCAGCACGCCTATGCGCGCCAAAAGGCACAGCAGGATCAGCGCGGGCGACATCTTAAGTTTGAGCTTTGCGATTACCGGCATCAACGCGGCGTTTTTGATCGCATCGTATCGGTCGGGATTCTTGAGCATGTTGGCGAGCGTCATTTCAACAGCTATTTTGCAAGCATCGCGCGACTTTTAGCGCCAAATGGCGTTGCGCTGGTGCATTCTATCGGGGTTCACCAAACGGCAAGGCGTTGTAATCGCTGGCTGAATAAATATATTTTTCCGGGCGGCTATCTGCCATCGCTCGAACAAATGACCCGGGCCGCTGGCCAGCAAGGGTTAAAGATTCTCGATATTGAAATCATGCGTGGCCATTATGCGGAAACATTGCGGCATTGGCGTCGCGGTTTTCGGGCAAATATCGCCGCGGTTCGCGAGGAGTATGACGAGCGCTTTATCCGTATGTGGGAATTTTATCTTGCTGGCTGTGAATATTTCTTTCGCTGTCAGGATGGTATGGTATTTCAGATCCAGTTGGCCCATGATCACAACGCTGTGCCTTTGACAAGGCGGTATATCAGCCAAGATGAAAATCAATATCGGATAAGATTGTGCCAAAAAACCCGTTCTGGAAAACCATCCCGCTCGAAAAGCTAGACAAAGACCAGTGGGAATCTTTGTGTGATGGCTGTGGGAAATGCTGTGTCTTAAAGCTTGAAGATGTTGATACTGGCGAGGTGCATTATACCGATGTGGGCTGTAAATTGCTCGATTGCAAAACCGCTAGATGCAGCAGCTATGAAAAGCGCAAATCATTTGTTCCAGATTGCGTTATGCTGACGCCTGATAATCTGGGAATACTAAGCTGGATGCCGAAAAGCTGTGCTTACCGTTTGATCTATGAGAACAAGGATCTGCCCGACTGGCACCCGCTTATCACCGGCAACCCCGACAGTGCTATTCTGGCCGGTCACTCGGTCGCCGGACGCGTGACACCGGAAAGCGCGGTTGACGAAGATGATCTGCCTGACCATATAACGATCTGGTAACCGGAAAAACAGAAGAGGCAAGTCATGAGCCGAACAATGTGGATATTGCTGGCGTTGATGGCGGTATTGTCGATTTCGATGATTTGGCGCGACTCTGAGGGCAAGCCAGCACCAAGCTGGACATTATGCAAAGAATCGCTTTTCACGCAGATTTTTACTGGCGCTTGCACCTTGCGTTTCAAGGGTGAAACAACGCCGTCTTAGGCGCGGGATATCTGGTATTACAGCTTGTCGAATTCGGGCAAAGAGGATTATAACATCTCGCGACCATGTTCAGGAGTTAGCGTCATGTATTTTCGCCCCGGATTGCATAAAGAAGCAGGCCTTTCATTTAGCCCCCTTAAAGCGATTGTATCGCCGCGTCCAATTGGCTGGATTTCCAGCCGTGGCAAAGACGGCAGCGTTAACCTAGCACCCTACAGCTATTTCAATGCCATTTCCGAATTCCCACCAATGGTGATGTTCAGCAGCGCACCATCGGGGAACGGACAGCATAAGGACTCGCTTCGCAATGTGATCGAGACCGAGGAATTTGTCGTTAATATCGTCAGCTCGGACCTTGGTGATGCGATGAACATCACCTCAGAAGGGCTGCCTTACGGCCAGAATGAATTTACCGCTGCAGGGCTGGATATGGCCGATTGCCATAGCGTGACGGTGCCGCGTGTTGCCGCCTCGCCGGCGGCGCTTGAATGCAAATTATGGAAGGTGATTGAACTGCCAAAGCCAGAGGATAATGATGCTGGCGTCATGGTAATTGGGATCATTACCGGTATTCATATCGCCGATGATGTGATCATTGATGGCAAGGTTGATGTCACGCGCTATCAGCCACTTGCTCGGCTTGGCTATATGGATTACGCCCGGGTAACCGATGTTTTTGCGATGGCACGCCCCGAAAAAACCTAGCCGTACAACAGGCACTTATTCTGGAAGCAATTAATCTGGCGCTAGTTTTTGAATGATCGTTAATTTACCGCAATGTGCAGCTTGAAACAATTGCTGTCACATAGCCAAGAATGCCAGCTTTCTCATAACGCAGTTTCAAAATCCAGTCTTCGGTTGGGATGATTGCATCCAACGGCAATGACCCGCTGATGGTTTTCTGCCCCCCAAGAAACACGTGTCGAACACTGACCGGTAACGTCGGATCAAACCATGGTGTATCACGCTGTGCCTGTTTTCCGGCGCTGCCCTCAACCGACAAATTCAGCCCGCCACCAAACAGTGTGAGTTTGGATTCCGGCCCGGCATAAAGCGGTGTTGCAACTGCAACGTCGTTGCGCGCCACCTCGCGGCAATTTGCCGGTTTTCCAAGAGACTGAATAGATGACGTAATCTGCTCTGACGTCACACCAGTGGCTATTTTTCTGGCGATTACCCGACGCAACGGCACATTATCGTCGCCAGTGATCGATTTCGCCGTACCATCCGCCCTAGTTTCTGCCAGTTCACGTTGTAGATTTTGAACGTGGGTGCTGAGTTCGGTAATGCGCACATTATTTTCATAAATCACCAGATCGGCTTCGGCCTGCAAGCTAGATTGCTCGGCCTGTCCCCACAGCCAGCCAAACCACAATGCACCGACAATCAAGGCAATACGCACAAACAGCACCAACCAGCCGCGCATTTCCCGGCGGCGATAGCGTTCTTGTGTTTCAAAAAAATCCATGCGGGCAATCCTTGCCATGATCATGATGCCATACCGGTACCACTAACGGTTCTAGATACAACAATGATGCCCAAACGCCAAGCAATGATCGGCAATGCTGACGATCACCGATAACAGATCGCCTTTGCCAAGGTCTGCTTGCTTGAAACTTTGGTCAAGTCTTGGCACATTGGTGAGCCGGATCATCGTTAAATCCGGCTAGTTCGATCTTTTCCACCATTAAATCATTTGGATCTTCTGTCATGCAAAAGCCTGCCTCACCCCGATCATCAGCTATCAAAACAGGGGGCAAATCGGCAGGCAAGTCAGGCGGCAGATCACTTAAAAAGCAAGTCCGGAAACCTTTGGCAACGCTAATTAAAGGCGATATCACGCACCGCGCATGGCAACGGATGCTAAGCGGTCGGCGCCTCGATATTTTAAACCCGTCACCACTGGATATCGAAATCGAGGACATTGCGTACGGGCTAGCACGGGTCAGCCGTTGGAACGGACAAACCCGCGGCAAACACAGTTTTTCAGTTGCCCAGCATTGTGTTTTGGTTGAACGGCTGGTGCGCGCAAATGCGCCAAAACTAGACCAGAAATGGTACCTAGCCGCATTACTGCATGACGCACCGGAATATGTGATCGGCGACATGATAACGCCGTTTAAACACGTCCTTGGCGGTATTTACCGCGACATCGAATCCGGGCTTGATCGGGCCGTTAATATCCGCTTTGGCCTGCCAGCAAGCCTGCCCGAAACGGTACAACGCACGATTAAACGCGCCGACCGTATGGCCGCATGGCTGGAGGCAACCCAGCTTGCCGGCTTTGCCGAGAGCGAGGCCGCAAAGATTTTCATTAAACCTGCTGGCACACCTGCCAATATAAGGCTGCGCCCACAATCGCCTGACGAGGCAGCGGCCAGCTTTCTGCGGCGCTTTTCAATCCTTGGCGGGTATAAAAAACAGATGCAATAATGGCCGCCACTTATGGCCGCTACCAATGGGCAGTTATTTGCGTAATGCCGAAGCCGCACGCTGGCGCTTTTTGACCCGGCGTGATTTCATCAAAATTTTGGCGCGTCCCAATGTCAGACAATCGGGACAAACACAGCTTCCAGCAAGATCAAAGCCGCCACGCATATTGGGCAGATCCATGCACCAGCAATGATCCTTTCCCGGTGGCGCGCCACAATTGAACAATGTGCCACAATGCTCACAGGTCAATTTTTCCAAAAAAATCTCCGCATCCCTAGATTGCCGGGCTAGCATCCAATATTTAACTGGCAAGAGCAACCCGCAAGAAAGCGGGTCATAACCAGCCGACGCCCCGTTCCTTGGGCGACGCTATCACGCCATTTAATGTCGCCCTGAAAGGCTTTTTTGTCAGCCAGTGCAGCCGTCGAATTTTATCAGTAAAAAGGCCTTTTTCTTTGGTGTAAACTTTGCCACATTGAGGAGTAATCATACGATATTTCAACGCTGGGACATGAATGCGTTACTCACTCTGGTCATTAATCAATCAAGCATTGACAGGCAATCGAGACTGGAAACCGGTTTGGCGCGACCCCGAACCGAAACATCATTACGACATCATTATTGTTGGCGGTGGCGGTCATGGGCTTGCTACGGCGTATTACCTCGCCAGCCGCTATGGTATCAAGAATATCGCAGTGCTGGAAAAAGGTTGGATTGGGTCTGGCAATATCGGTCGTAACACGACAATTGTCAGATCGAACTACCTGCTGGATGGGAATGAACCGTTTTACGAGCAATCACTCAAACTCTGGGAAGGGCTTGAGCAGGATCTCAATTACAATGTCATGATGTCACAGCGCGGCATCATTAATCTCTATCATTCAGACGCCCAGCGCGATGCCTATGTTCGGCGCGGTAATGCCATGCGGCTTCATGGGGCCGATGCCGAGCTGTTAAACCAAGACCAATTGCGCGCACTTTGCCCGTTTCTAGATTATGAAAATGCCCGCTTTCCGATCATGGGTGGCCTGCTGCAAAAACGGGCTGGAACCGCCCGACATGACGCGGTGGCATGGGGTTATGCGCGCGGCGCTGATCAGCGCGGTGTCGACATCATCCAGAATTGTGATGTTACAGATTTTCTGATTAAGGATGGGGTCTGCAGTGGCGTTGAAACCAGCCGCGGCACAATTCGCGCCGGTAAAGTTGGGGTTGCTGTTGCTGGGTCAACCAGCCGTGTTATGGCCAAAGCTGGGTTGCGCCTGCCGATTGAAAGCCATGTATTGCAAGCCTTTGTTAGCGAGGGGCTAAAGCCAGTAATCCCGGGTGTGATCACTTTTGGCGCTGGTCATTTCTACATCAGTCAGTCAGACAAGGGCGGACTTGTCTTCGGCGGTGATATTGACGGCTATAACAGCTATGCCCAACGCGGCAATTTACCGGTTTTCGAAGATGTTTGCGAAGGCGGCATGGCAATCATGCCGATGATTGGTCGTGCACGGCTTTTGCGCAATTGGGGCGGCATCATGGATATGTCGATGGACGGATCGCCAATTATCGATAAAACCCCGATTGATCAATTATATCTGAACGCTGGCTGGTGCTATGGCGGTTTCAAGGCGACCCCTGCATCTGGCCTGTGTTTTGCGCATCTTCTTGCAAATGATGCGCCGCATAAGGTTGCCACCAAACTGCGCCTCGACCGGTTTCAGCGGGGCGCGATGATTGATGAACGCGGGGCTGGTGCCCAGCCAAATCTGCATTAACCAAGATTTTGAGGATTGATTAAAACAAATGATTATCAACCATCCCCATCTTGGCCCGCGCGACGCTAGCGAGTTTACCATTCTAGGTGATGCCAGCCTGATCAACCGGCCGGACTGGCAGGCTGATGACGCCGACAATGCCTTTTATACCTATCTCTACCTTCGCGATAATCCGGCTGGGCTGCATCGTGAATTATGGTTTCATGAACAGGGCGACCGTTCATGGCTGGTCGTTACCCGTGACACGCGAACCCATGCGGTGATTGATGTCGCGATTGCCAGCGATGTCGCCAAAGCTGCCAAATCTGGTTCGGCCGCCCCTAAAAAACCTGCAAAAAAAGCCGGCGCAAAAAAAGCTGCTACAAAGACGGTTAAAGCCAAAGGAAAAGGCGCATGAGTGCGGCAAGCCTTTCGCAAAAAAACCGGATCGCGGGCGGGCTTATTGATCGCAGCCAGCCGCTAGGCTTTCGCTTTGATGGACAGCATTATACCGGCTTTGCAGGTGATACGCTTGCCTCGGCGTTATTGGCGAATAATGTTCGCCTCGTCGGGCGCAGTTTTAAATATCACCGGCCACGCGGTATTTTGACAGCCGGATCAGAAGAGCCAAACGCGCTGGTAACAATCGGTGATGGTGCGTATCAAGATCCCAATTGCCGCGCCACGACTGCTGAACTAATTGACGGGATGAGCGCCAAAAGTCAGACAAAAATGGGCTTATTGTCATTTGATTTTATGGCGATAAATGATTTTTTATCGCCGTTACTTGGTGCCGGTTTTTATTACAAAACCTTCATGTGGCCTGCCGCATTTTGGGAAAAGCTATACGAGCCGATCATCCGGAAAGCGGCTGGTCTTGGCAGCCTGTCCGGCCGCGCCGACCCCGACAATTATGACAAAGGCTATCTTCATTGCGATGTGCTGGTCATTGGCAGTGGGCCAAGCGGGTTAATGGCCGCACTCGCCGCGGCCCAATCGGGGCTTCGGGTTATTCTGGCGGATGAGGATTTTCGCCTTGGTGGCAGGCTTAATGCCGAACGCCAGCAAATAGACGATATGGAAGGCGCCGCCTTTGCCGCCTCAATTCTTGCCCAGCTAGCATCGATGGATCATGTGCGTATCCTGTCCAAAACAACCGTTTTTGGTGCGTTCGACCATGGGGGCTATGGCGCATTGGAGCGGGTGAATGAGCATAATGCCAACGACAGCGTTCGGCAGATTTTCTGGCATATCCGCAGCCAGCGCTGTGTTCTGGCAGCTGGATCGAATGAACGGCCTATTGCCTTTAGCAATAATGACCGGCCGGGCGTTATGCTGGCTGGTGCCGTGCGCAGCTATGTAAACCGGTTTGGTGTCGCGCCCGGAAAGCGTGTGGCGATTTTCACCAATAATGATGATGGCTGGTCAACTGCCGAAGATCTGCACGCCGCCGGTGTTGAAGTAACCGCAATTGTTGATAGCCGCAGTGACATATCACATACCCCGCCCAAGGGCGTGCCAACATTGCTTGGCGGATATGTTACTAACACCAGCGGCAGACTTGGCCTTAACAGCGTTCAATTAAATAACGGCACCCATATTCCGGCTGATTGCTTGGCAGTTTCCGGTGGCTGGTCACCAAATGTTCATCTGACCTGTCATCAACGCGGCAAACCGGTTTGGCAGGACGCAATTGCCGGGTTTGTTCCGGGCGGTATTATGCCAGACGGCATGATTGTAACCGGAGCCGCCAACGGCGTGATGACCCTTGATGCGTGTCTTAAGGCCGGGGTGAAGGCGGGGCAGCAGGCCGCGCGTAGCCTTGGCCGCAAACCGGCCAGCATCAAACCGCCGCGCGCCACCGACGAAGCCTTTGCAATTCAGCCATTCTGGTACGTTAAAACCAGCACTAAAAAGGCGTTTGTCGATTTCCAGAACGATGTTTCGGTAAAGGATATTAAACTCTCGCATCAAGAAGGATTTCGCGCGGTTGAACATCTTAAACGCTATACCACGCTTGGCATGGCCACCGATCAGGGCAAGATTGCAAATATACCCGGCCTCGCGATTCTGGCCGATATTTCGGGCAAGACAATTGCTGAAACTGGGACAACAATATTCCGCCCTCCCTATACACCCGTGCCAATCGCCGCCTTTGCCGGACGCAGCCGCGGCAAAAATTTCCGCCCAACTCGCCTTACCCCATCGCATAAATGGGCGCGCGAACAGGGGGCTGTTTTTGTCGAAACCGGGGCCTGGCTTCGCGCCCAATGGTACCCGAAAGCTGGTGAGACCGAATGGCGGCAATCAGTTGACCGTGAAGTTCTTGCCACGCGTGCTGGCGTTGGCGTTTGCGATGTGACGACGCTTGGCAAGATTGATATTCAGGGCCGTGACGCTGGCGCTTTCTTGAACCATGTTTATGCAAACGGCTTTGCAAAATTGCCAATTGGCAAGACCCGCTATGGCCTGATGCTTCGTGAAGATGGCATGGTAATGGATGATGGCACCACGGCACGGCTTGGTGAAACCCATTATTTGATGACGACGACGACAGCCAACGCCGTTGGTGTTTTCAGGCACCTTGAATTTGCCCATCAATGCTTGTGGCCTGAGTTGGATGTACAGCTAATCTCGGTGACCGAGCAATATGCGCAATATGCGGTTGCTGGGCCAAAGTCGCGGCAATTATTGGAAAAGCTGGTGGATAAGGGCGTCGATATCTCGAACGCGGCATTTCCGTTTATGGCTTGCGGCGAGATACGCGTTTGCGGGGGGATTAAAGCGCGCCTTTTCCGCATCTCTTTTTCGGGCGAGCTTGCCTATGAAATTGCTGTTCCTGCCCGCTATGGTGACATGATGATGCGGGCGTTAATGACAGAAGGTAAAGAATTTGGGGTTACCGCTTACGGCACTGAGGCGCTTGGCGTCATGCGGGTTGAAAAAGGCCATGTTGCTGGCAATGAATTGAACGGCCAGACAACGGCGCGTCAAATGGGGCTTGGCCGGATGGTGTCGCAAAGCAAGGACTCGATTGGCCTTGTGTTGAGCCGCCGCCCTGAACTGGTTCGTGATGATGATTATGAGCTGGTTGGCCTAAAACCGGTTGACGTGAATAACCGGCTGACCGCAGGCGCCCATTTCATTGCGCTAGATGCTAGTTGCACCGCCGAAAATGATCAAGGATGGGTAACATCGGTCGCCCATTCGCCGCACCTTAAATGTGCCATTGGCCTTGGCTATATCCGGCGTGGCAGCAGCCGTCATGGTGATATCGTCAGGGCCGTGGATTTGCTTGGCAATCAGGATATCAGGGTCGAATTATGCAGCCCGCATTTTATTGATCCGGAAGGAGCACGGCTACATGGCTAAGTCTGATCCGGCAGTCAATTCGTCATTTTCCCTGACGGCACAAAGCCCGCTTGGGGGACATCATGCCATTACCGATGGCGTCAGCCTCATCGAAATTACCGACCTTTCAATCGTGTCAGTTGCCCCGCTTATGGGCGGTGAGACCAGTTTTAAATCTGCCATTGCCAAGCTGTTTAACGCCGGCACACCCTCGGCAACAATGGCGCTCGAGCGAACTGGCAAGGGCCGCTGTTTCATCATGCCAAGCGCGCATAATCAGTGGTTTTTGGTGTTTGACGATAATCAAAGCGATCCGCTAGACGCGGCGATTGGTTTATTGGGCAAAAATACGAAACCCCATCTTGCAATGACTGATCAATCGGACTCATGGGCTGTCTTGGCGCTAAGCGGGATAGAGGCACGCCAGATTCTCGAGAGAATTTGTCCAATTGATTGCAGCGCGGCTGCGATGCCGATTGGCACCACCGCCCGAACAATGATGGAACATCTTGGTGTAATCATTACGCGCCGCCCCGACACTGATGATGGTGCGCCCTGTTTCTGGCTGTTTTCGGCGCGGTCATCAGCTGCCAGCTTTTTGCGCGCGATTACCACAACGCCGCCATTTCATACCTAGATCAGAAACAGTATTTTTTTTGCCAGTAAAGCAAGCTTTCCTTTTGCATCATCGGATTAGCTGGGCTATCACCTGATACGTACCAGCCACGCGGGCGTGATGGAATGGTAGACATAACGGACTTAAAATCCGTGGGCCCTAGGCCGTGGGAGTTCGAGTCTCCCCGCCCGCACCATTCAATGTGTTCCAATTGAACTACTCAATTGATTTGCAAGCATATTATTTGCGGCAGTCAATGTGGGTAGACAATATGGTAGACAAATCTTGTGCCTCTTATCTCTATCAAAAGCGTGGTGTTTACTACTTCAGTAAACAGGTTCCATGCGATGTCAGGCAGCATTACAAGCGTGACAGAATAGTTATTTGCCTCAAAACCAAGTCAGTTAGCCGTGCAAAGAGGATGTGTGATTCCATCCTTCAAAGGCTGCATGATTATTGGTTGTCGCTAAGATTGAGTGCAATGCCACTTCCTGCGGCGCATTTGGTGCATGATAGTAACGGTCATGGTCAGTTAACGACAGGACCAACTCTATCAGAAGCA
>Ga0181578_10000195_pt1 | contig 55220 bp, 49 predicted proteins | sample 071ome_21_FD_148659 | JGI IMG/M metagenome (GOLD analysis project Ga0181578, IMG submission 148659) | Coastal salt marsh microbial communities from the Groves Creek Marsh, Skidaway Island, Georgia - 071401CT metaG (spades assembly) | ecosystem: Environmental > Aquatic > Marine > Intertidal zone... | reverse complement strand
ATCGGCTTCCGGCATACCACTGTCATAGAGGGTGTTTAGCCTGGGCAGGTAGGACTGCACCAGGGCCACAAACTGCTCCCGGTAGGCCTTTTCACGCGTGGCATTGGCCACCACGGCATCCACCTCACCGGCATCGCGACTGCGGGACAGCCAGCGCTTCAGGCCTTCCATTTCCACGGCCGTGGCAAAGCTTTCGTTGAACTGGGTATCGCCGGGCACATAGACCACCTGGTGCGCCAGTTCATGAAACAGCAGCGCCGCCAGCCGGTAATCGTCGCGGTTGATGACCGTATTGAGGACCGAGTCGGCAAACCAGCCCAGCGTGGAATAGGCCGCAACACCCCCGACCCAGACATCGAAGCCGTCTTCAGCCAGTTCAGCCGCATACTTGCGCGCCGCGTCTTCCGAAAAATAACCGCGATAGCTGACACAGCCGGCAATGGGATAGCACCAGTTCTTGCGGTCCAGGGAAAACTCGTGAGCGGCAAACACGTTCCAGACCACGTAGGGTCGGCCAACATCGGCATAGGTGGCGAAGTTGTCTTCCACGGGCAGGGCCATCTCGGCTTCGGCAAAGGTGCGGATATCCAGAATGGTGTTCAGTTGTTCTCGCAGCACACGATCGGTTTCCGGATCGTCGAGCAGTTTCTCGATATTTTCGCGGCGCATTAGGATATTGAGCTGACCGGTGACCGCCTGGCCGTAGAAATAGACCGTGTTGCAGGCTGCCAGCGACAGCACCAGCACAGCCATGATGATGAGCCTAGTGCGCATCAGATGTCCGTCTCCCCGTCTAGGGTCACCACCACTGAGCGCGGCCCGCCATGATCACGATGCTCGCCCAGGTAAATGCCCTGCCACGTCCCCAGGGCAAGGCGACCCTGGCTGACCGGGACAGTGACTTCGCAGCCCACCAGGGCGGACTTGATATGGGCAGGCATGTCATCCGGGCCTTCGTAGGTGTGGACGTAATGCGGCGCGTCTTCCGGGGCCAGCACGTTCAGGTGCTGTTCGAGGTCCTGGCGCACGGTGGCATCGGCGTTTTCGTTGATGCTGAGTGAGGCGGAAGTGTGTTGCAGGAAGAAATGGGCGCGGCCGGTTCGGTAACTGGCCATTTCCGGCAGCTGGTCGAGCAGTTCGCGGGTGACCAGATGAAAGCCGCGGGGGTACGGGCGCAGGGTAATGTGCTTTTGCAGCCAGCTCATTCGGTCACGGTGATCTCGTACAGGGCGGACCACAGCTTGCCGGTCACGTAAATCTTGCCGGTCGCTTCATCCCAGGCGATGCCGTTGAGCACTTCATCGCGGGTGCGGCGCTCCGGGTGCAGGCCCATCAGGTTGACCACGCCGGTGACATTGCCGGTTGCCGGGTCGATACGCACGATGATGTCCTGGTACCAGACATTGGCCCAGACTTCGCCGTTGATGTATTCCAGCTCGTTCAGGTAGGTGATCGGGGTGCCATTGGCGGTGACCTGGACACGATGAGTTTCCTGCAACGTCTCCGGGTCGAGAAAGCGCAGTTCGGGAGTGCCATCACTCATGATGAGCTGTTCACCATCATCGGTAATGCCCCAGCCTTCCCCGGGCACGTAAAAGGATTTTTCCTGCACGAAGGTGTCCAGGTCGTAGACAAACCCGAGCTGGGCCTGCCAGGTGAGCTGGTAGATCTTGTCATTGAGAATGGTGATCCCTTCACCGAAAAACCGGCTCGCCAGGTTTTTGCGTTCCAAAAGATCGCCACTTTCCAGGTCGACCAGGCGAATACCGGACTGGCCGTTACGCCCGGTGCTCTCGTAGAGCTTGCCGCCATCAATCACCAACCCCTGGGTGAAGGCGTTGTCATCGTGGGGGTAGGTTTTCACAATTTCGTAGCCGTAGACCTTGAACGGTTCATCGGCGGCCAGGGTCGGGAAAGAAAGAGTGACAAGAGACAAGAGGCAAGAAGCAAGGAGGGATATTTTCGCCATGGTATTGAGCTTTTCTGGAATAGTGGTCATTGTGGTTTCATGGTAAATGGTTTTGGGCTTACGGAGACAGGTTTTCCTCCTGTGTCCGTGATGTCGTTCAATTTCTATTAAGTCCCATTCGCGGCTTAAGCCCTTCCTGTATGTTTAAGTGAACCCCCTGCTACCTGATGCCTACCGCAGCAAAAGTACTCACCTCTCACCTCTGACCTCTTGCCTCTTGCCCCTGCTTTTAGAAAAGCTTGGCTTTCAGCGCAGCCAACCCGGCTTCATCGGCGTCGAAGACACCGTGCTCGGTGATCAAGCCAGTGACCAGACGTGAGGGGGTGATATCAAAAGCTACGTTCAGCGCTGCACTGCCCTCAGGCAGTAATTTTACGGTATCGAGCTTTCCCTGCGCATTTAGACCCTGAATCGCCGCGATTTCTCCGCCATCGCGTTCCTCGATGGGAATTTCATCGGAGTCCCAGTCGATACTGGAGACCGGCACGGCGGCGTAAAACGGCACCTGGTTGTCGTGGGCGGCCAGGGCTTTCAGGTAGGTGCCGATCTTGTTGCAGACATTGCCGCGCCAGGTGGTGCGGTCACTGCCGACCAGGCACAGGTCTACCCGACCGGCCTGCATCAGGTGTCCCCCGGTGTTGTCGCTGATCACGGTGTGCGGAATGCCTTCCTGCAGCAATTCCCACGCGGTCAGACTGGCGCCCTGGTTGCGCGGACGGGTTTCATCAACCCACACATGCAGCGATATGCCCTCTTCCCAGGCCTGGTACACCGGCGCCAGCGCTGTACCCCGATCCACGGTGGCCAACCAGCCGGCATTGCAGTGGGTCAGGATATTGACCGGCCGGTTAGCAGCTCCCGCGAGCTGCCTGATCAGCGCAACGCCGTGCTGACCAATGGCCGTGCAGTGCGCAACGTCTTCTTCGCTGATCGCGTGCGCAATGGCCAGCGCTTTATCCGTCTGCGCTGTCACCGTTGCTTCACCCGCAGTGCCATCCAGCACTCGGGACAGCGCCCACTGCAGGTTCACGGCAGTCGGCCGCGTTGCCGCCAGTTGTGTCGCCGCCAGCGCCGGATCGGTATGGCCTTCACGCAATGCCAGGTACATGCCATAGGCGGCCGTGGCCCCGATCAGCGGTGCACCGCGCACCTGCATATGCCGAATGGCATGACAGGCATCGGCCAGGGTATGCAGCGTGATGATGTCAAAGAAATGCGGCAGGCGGGTCTGGTCAATGACCTTGACGGAGCCGTCGGATTCATCGAACCAGATGGTGCGGAAATGGCGGTTTTGGACTTTCATCTTTTTTTAAATATTTTCGGCCGTCAGCATGCCGTGATTTTTTGGGTCGATGAAGGGAGAAAGGGAGTCAAGGAGGAAGGGGCGGCAAGTAAACCTTTGAGATGAGGTCTCGGTTTCAACTGTCAGTAAGCCTGGATACACAACGCAGATCTGGCCGTCTTGGCAATACGCCCCTTCCTCCTTTACTCCCTGTATCCCTTCCTCGTTCTTGTTGTCGACAAACGCGGCAGCGCGCCTATCCCAACCTACATCTAAGTGCTAAATAACGCGGTCGTTGCCGCCATCGACGGGGACCTGGGCACCGGTCGTGCAGGCGGTATCGGGGCCGGCAAACAGGCAGGCCAAGCGGGCCACGTCACTACTGGTGACTTCCTTGCGCAGGACATTGTTCTGCTTGTAGTCCTCCACCGACAGGCGGTAGTGGGCAGCGCGCTGTTGCAGCGTGTCCTCGTCCCAGACGCCGGTGTCGAACACGGCATTGGGGTGCAGGACGTTGACGCGTATCCCATCACCGCCCAGTTCCAGGGCCGCCACACGGGCCAGCTGGGTCAGTCCGGCCTTGGCTGCAGAATAGGCCCCTGCTCCTGGTCCCGGTGCCGGCACATTCTTCGAGGCAATCATAACGACGGCAGGATCAATGCCCTGCTTTAGGAACGGAATGGTGGTGCGCAGCAGCGTCATATGTGAGGTCATGTTCAGGGCCAGACTACTCTGCCAGTCACTGTCCTTCATCTCCGCCAGCGTACTGCTGGGTGTAAAGGTGCCGGCATTGCTGATCACGATATCGAGTCCGCCGAAGGTGGTGACCGCTTGCGCCGCCGCCGCTGAGACGGCATTGGCATCGGTGACATCGCAGGTGATGCCCAGCACCTGGGCACCGGCAAACAGGGTGGACACCGCGTCATCGATATCCAGCGCCAGCACGCAGGCACCGGCCCTGAGCAGTTCTTCCACACAGGCCTTGCCGATACCTGATGCAGCACCGGTGACCAGCGCCACCTTGCCTTCCATGGGTGGCGGTGTGCCGGCCTTTTTCAGTTTGGCCTGTTCCAGTTCCCAGTATTCAACCTCAAACAGATCCTGCTCCGGCAGCGCGCGCCAGCCACCGAGCCCTTCGCCCCACTGTATGGCCTTGATGGTGTGGCGGCTGATATCGCGCACCACCTGCAGGCGTTTCACGTTTGGTCCAAAGCTGACCAGGGACTTGCCCTGCCACACGGCGAAGCGCGGCGCCGGGTCCAGGCAGGTCAGGCTGCCGTCATCACGACGGGCAAAGTATTCGCGGTATTCGCGGGCATACAGGCTGATGTCGGCCACCGGATCGGTGCCAAGAATCGCCGGTACCAGCTTGGTGTGGATCGTGTGGTCGGGAGTAATGGGGCCGCGTGTGGCCATGCCGACCACGTTGGGCAGGCTGGCGAAACCCGCTGCCTGGTCACTGGTATCGACACCGGCCAGCATGGCGCGCCCGGCCAGGTCGCTGACCTGCCTGCGCATGGCAGCCAGCTGCAACAGGTCATCAGCATTGGGCACAAAAGTCCCGGTTGCCTGCTGTTCAAACAGGTTTTTGCTTGTCAGGAAATCTTCCACCCGACTGACCAGGGCAATCATGTTTTCGTAGCTGATTCGCGCATCATCATGGAACGTGAACAGCCCGTGATGCATGAGGAAGATGCCTTTCAGCTGGCGCCAGTCCACATTGCGGGTGTGCTCGTAAACCTGCCGCGCCAGCACAAAGCCCGGCATGATGTAGGGCAGGATGAGGACCTCGTCCCCGAACAGCTGCTGCAGATGCTGCTCGCCATCGGGGGTATTGCTGACCCCCACCACGGCGTCCGTGTGGGTATGGTCAACAAACTTGCTGGGAATGATGGCATGCAGGATGGCTTCCACGGAGGGTGTGGGCGCCGCGGGATCGAGCAGTGACAGCCGTAGCTGGCGCATCATTTCGCTGTCGGACAGGGTCTCCAGTGCCGCCAGTTGCTGCAGGTAACCCAGATCACAGGGCGCATAGCCCGGTGCCTCAATGGTTTTCAGGTCCCAGCCGGAGCCCTTGACGAACAGGGTGTCGCGGCGATTGCCGAAGATGTCGGTCGAGGTGCCCTTGACCGAGGTGTTGCCACCGCCGTGCAGCACAAGATCATCATCCTGGCCCAGCAGGCGTGAGGTGTATACGCGCAGGGCCAGGTCATCATGGCTGTGCTGCGCAGCGTCGTTGTCGTTCCAGCGGCTTTGCATGTCGTCAGACCAGTGCCATCAGAATGCAGATGAGTGTGCCCAGCAGCATCAGGGCTGTGGGGGCCATCGTCATCAGGAAGCCCATCATGCGGGAATCCGGATCACGCACATAGCTGATGAAATAAATGGAGCGCCCGATCAGCCAGATCACGCCGAGGCCGGCGGCGATGTAGTAACCGGGCCAACCAATATTCTCGGCGGTCCAGGAAAAACACAGCAGCGCAGGAATGAACACGATGATCTGTTCCAGCGTATTCTGCTGGACCCGGAAATAACGTTCAAACATGTGATGCCCGGAGACGGCAGGTGCCTTGACACCGTACCTGACGCGGGCCATACCCGTGCGGAAGGAAATGACCATGTATTCGATCAGGGCCAGAACAATGATCAGGATGACCAGATTCATAACAGACCTCGCTCAGTTTGTTGGTTAATGAGTCAGGCGGTTCAAAACAGTCGCTGGTGAAACAAACAGCCCGGGATATACCCGGGCTGCGAAAACTTGCTTGATGTCAGGCATGCCGTGCCCTGACCAGACCATTACTCCATGACAGAGATGGTGGATACACCTGCCTCACGGGCCGCATTCATGGATCTGACCAGAATGTCGGCACTGGACTGCTTGTCCGGGCGAATGATGACAGAGGCGCTGGGGTTTTCAGCCCTGGCTGATGCGACACGGGCGCGGACGGCAGAAATATCAACACGTTCCTGGTTGAAGAAAATCTGGTTGCGCGAGTCGATCTGAATCAGCACGTTCTGGGGAGTGTCGCTGGAAGGCGGCGGCGGATTGTTGTTCGGATCCTGGCCCTCAATATCCATGGCGTTTTCCTTCAGGAAGGAGGCCGTGACCACAAAGAAAATCAGAAGAATGAACACCACATCAAGCATGGGTGTCAGGTCGATATTGGACTCGTCCTTTTTCTTTCTGATGGAACTGGCTACTGTTTTCATTAATTACCCCTAAATGCTCACTACTGGCGGGATGGGTGGTGCATTGGTACGGCTACCGGCTGACTTTTTGCCTGCTTTGAAACCGTGAAAGCTCCCCCTCAGGGGCCGCCCACATGTTGTTTTTATGCCATGTGTGGCGGCAAGCGAAAAGCGAGTATATCACCTTCAGGAGCCAGTACAACTGAAAAGCCGGGCCTTGAAACTGCCCAATTACAGAGCCATTCATGCCCATAAAAAAAGCGGGCCTATGCCCGCTTTTTTTACTTTATCTTACTGATTTATAGTCATTATTTTTTCAATGAACCCAGCGTGAAGCTGACCAGTTCCGTCAGCTGTTTCGGGCCCTTGCCACTGCGGGCACTGACCCGCAGGCCGTTGTACAGGTTCATGAGAATTTCGACGGCCTGGTCGGCCTTCAACCCCCGTTTGAGCTGGCGTGATTTTTCCAGCGCCTTGACCCGGGTAGCCATGGCCTTGCGCAGGATGCCGAATGAATTCTTCACCACTTTGTGCATGTCGCGATCCCAGTTGATGCTCTCACACACCGAGTTGACCAGCAGGCAACCCAGGGCACGCTGCTTGTTGGGCGCTGCGATAATGGCGGTTTCAAAATAGGCTTCGATGGCTTTCCAGTCGCCCAGCCTGTCGTTGCCAAGCGTGGCCGTGATGTCGGCTTTCAGGACATCGTTGTACTTTTCCACACAGGACTTGAAGAAGGTGTCCTTGTCGCCGAACGAGTTATAGAGGGTGCCGCGATTGATGTCGGTGGCATCCAGCAGCTTCTGGACTGAACTGGCTTCATACCCTTCCAGCCAGAACTGCTCCATGGCATTGGTAAGAACGGTATCTTTATCAAACTCTACTGGTCTGGCCATAGCGTATTCACTTTCCTTTGTTAACCGGGTTGTCTGCATCGGCAAACCACCCCGATTGTCGTTTTACATCCGACTCAACTTTCAGGACGCGCTGTTCATTGCGTTAATCACGCGGTTGATTCAGCACCATAAAAAAAGGCGCAGATGTCACTGAAACTGCCCGAAACTCTAACACAGGCCATTTGGGCTAACCAGTTGATAACTCCGGTTTTGCCTGCATAGCCGGGCAAAAACACCAAGTCAGGAAAAACTCCTACAAATATAGAATGTAAAGTACATATCGATGCACGGCCTGCGCAGCGATACATCTTTACCCGTGCAGAGGCAGCCTCCGGGAAATACGGTTATAATCTGGGCAGCCTTGCGCAATACAGTAAACGCGTTGCGCATCGAGTGATTCCTTCCAGGCCCGGCCAGGACAGTGGCAGTCAAGATTCCGGAGATTGCGGTGAAGTGTGCATGAGCAAGTGCATGAGTGAATGCATGGTGGTTTTCACCAATCCTGTCCATGTCATGCGTGACAGACTGCCCGGCTGTCTGTTGCTGGTGATAATGGCCTGCCTGTCCCTAGCGTGTCCCGATACTCGCGCCGCCAGCGCCACCGATACACCGGCAGAAGATGTTGTTCCCGTATTTGAGCCCGTCGCCTCGACCTGGGGACCGCTGCAAATGGCCCAGGATGTCAGTATCGTCATGCGTGACGGCATTCGCCTGTCCATCGATGTGTTTCGGCCCGATGACAATATCGCCCACCCGGTACTGTATGCCGCAGGCCCCTACCCCCACACCCGCGCCATCCTGGCAGATTCCGCCACGACCGTGGGTCCGATTGCCTGGTATGTCAGTCAGGGCTATGCCGTGGTGCTGGTCAGTGTGCGCGGCACCGGCTTATCGACTGGTGAATTCACGTTCATGGGACGACAGGAACAACAGGATCATTATGAAGTGGTGCAGTGGATTACCACCCAGCCCTGGTCAGATGGCCAGGTGGCCGGCCTGGGCGCGGGCTACTACGCCGCCTCGCAGTGGCAGCTGGCCATCCAGAATCCCCAGGGACTGGCCTGCATCGCGCCCATCAACGGCACGCTGGACCCCTATCGCGAATGGGTTGCCCCGGGTGGATTGGGCAATGATGCGTTTATGAGCAACTGGTATGAAGAGAAAATGAGGTTGCCGAATGCCTTTGCCAGCGAAGCTCCGCGCCTCATTGATTACGATCTGCGCCTAGCGTGGCTGAGCCATCCGACCTGGGACAGCTACTGGCAGGAACGGGCCAGCCGGGAAAGCACGCACCTGATCAGTGTGCCTATCTTTGCCATTCATGACTGGAACCAGGACCGCATGGCGGCCGGCTTCACCACCACGCTCAATTCCATGGGCCGCCTCAATGTGATGAACAAGGTGATGGTGGCCAGTCCGCCCGATGATGTCGGGCTGTATCAGGACACCGGTTTCCTGGCGCGCGAACTGCTGCCTTATTACCAGTGGTGCTTTACGGGCAAGAGTACCACCTCACCCTATATCGAGCGGCCGCGCGTGCAGTACCAGGTGCGGGGGCAGAACTCGATTCGGCGCGACAGCACCTGGCCGCCGGGCAATATCAGCTTTCAGTCCTGGTTTACGGCCAAAGCGGGCACCAGCGACATCGGGTCGCTTAGCGAAACACAGGCTATTGGTGGCGCCGGTTTCACCAACCTGGAGCGGTCCGATAATGGCAATGTACTGCGCTTCGAGTCCGGCCCCCTGGCCCAGGACCTGCAGATCACCGGACCCGTGATGATGGAGCTGTTTGCCGCAACCACAGGCAATGACATGGCTTTTGAAGTGACCCTGAAGGAAGAGATTCGCTACCAGCTACCGCTTTCGGCCACCTTCCTGCCAGGCATCCTGGACAACCTGTCGGATAAATCCCTGAGTTCGGAAGAAGCGAGCACCGAGATACTGGTCACGCGGGGCCGGCTGAAAGCCTCCGTGCGCCAGAAGGACCTGACCCGCAGCAGTGACAACCTGCCGGTGTATACCCTGGACCAACCCGACCTGCTCTCACCCGGCCAGGTTTATCCGCTGGAAATCGCGCTGCGCCAAACCGCCTATCGCTTCAGTGCAGGCAACCGCGTGGTGCTGGAAGTCAGACCCGTGAATGACGGCTCACTGGCAAACAGTGTGCGCGATACGCTCTATCACAACACCCGCAACCCGTCCCGCTTATGGCTGCCTGTGGTTCCCAATCCGCAGGTTTCGGAACCGGGAACATCACAGAACCTGGGACCATTCAGGCGGGATAGCAGGAATGCCAGCAGGAGCAGCAACCCGAACACGACACCCGCGAGCAATGCGGCCGGGAATACCGATAGTCCGTTTATTTTTGTGCCGCAGTGATCCGCGCAAGACGCCAGGCCTAGCCCTGCCAGTCCAGCAGCAGCGAAGTCAGCAGGCCAATCAGGCCACCGATGACACCACCCCAGACCACCAGCCAGCCCAGGTGCTCACGAATCATGCGCTGGATGATTTCCTTCACCAGTTGCGGCGTCAGTTCGTCCAGACGCTGATCGACAATCAACTCCACCTTGTCCAGTAATCCGGCCGTGGAATCGCGGCGCAGTTGCGCCAGAATTTCCCGGTCCTCACTTACCGAGACTAGGAATTCACGCATGCGCTTAACAAAAGGTTCACGCAGTGATTCCAGCGCCTTGGCACCGCCAAACATGGACAGCATGCTGGCAAAGGATGAGTTCATGATCACATCCACCAGGGAATCGAATGCGGCATTCAGGTCCACGCGGTCAATCAGTTTGTCCAGGGTGCCATCCTCCTGCTGGCCGGCGGCAAAGCGGCTGAAAAAGTTTTCCAGGTTTTCACGGTTGAAAAACTGTTCCATCACCAGGATCTTGATGCCGTGCTTGAACTCCTCGAAACGGGCCGGAATCACCCCGGAGCCGTAAAACCCCGGTACGCGCTCAAACAACATGTGAATGGCGAGCCAGTTGGTGATGCCGCCGGACAGAGCAAACAGGCCGGTGTTGAGCACAACCTGTCCGGCCTGGCCGGCCAGAAAAAATCCGGCGATGACAATGAGCAGTGCCACGAGATTGGTGATCAGGCTTTTATCCATATCGGGTCAGGTTCTGGTTGTTTGACTAAACTTGGGGTAATTGCAGTGGGTGGTTAAGGAGAATCGGGTGGCGATACCGGTGCATCGGCCTGCTCTGAGGCGGCCTGGGCGGCCTCGGCCTCTTCCAGGATTGCTTCGGTGGGCTCAAACCCGGACGCTGGATTGTCCCATGGCCCTTCCAGGCGGTAAAGGACCGTGGTGAACTCGTCCATCTGGTCTTGGAAAATCTTGCTCGCCAGGAAGGTGCTGACCGCGATCGGCCAGGCGCCGAGAATACCGGCCAGCACGGACAGGTTCTGCCCCAGGGGCACATTCACCAGCATGTCGGCATCAATGGTTTCATTGGTCAGATTGATCTCACCATTGATGGTGATGCGGCTGGACGGGGCTTCAATGCGCAGATCACCCTGCGTACGCACGATGCCCCGGTTGAATTCGAGACTGCCGCTGATGTCGTCGTAGGCCAGTCCTTTTTCATACAGGTCGGAAAAATCCAGTTGCAGACGGCGCACCAGGGAATCAAAACTGAACGCGCCGAACAGGCGGCTGGTGCCGGAATCGACATCGACAAAACGGCCATTGTTGATTTCCAGCTCCACATTGCCCACGGCTTTTTTCAGGCCAAAGGCCGCCGGGGAACCTGTCCACTGCAGGTTGCTGACGAAGACGGCCTCTTCACTTTCCACATTGGCATCGTATCCCCAGGCAGGCAGCACCTGGGCCAGGTCGCCGGCACTGAACAGTCCGGTAAAGCTGCTGGTGTGCATGCCATTGTCATAGCGCCAGTCAAGATTGGCGCCAGCGGTGCCGGTCAGGTCGCGAATACGGGCGTCAGGTGTCGTCATTTCCAGATCGGAAATGGTAGCGGAATTGCCGTTGGTCCTGAGCGCAAAGGACCAGGCGCCCAGATCCTTGTCACCGACCGTCAGTTCCTGTGTCACAAAATCCAAGTCCGGAATCGTGGCCGGATCGACATCGGCAAGGACATCAATCTCTTCCTGCTCGCCTTCGGCATTTTCCTCCTCTTCAGATTCGGGAAAGTGCAGGTAATCCAGATCGATCTGCCAGGGCAGCGACTCATCATCGGGGAACAGGAATGCACCACTCAACAAGGCGTTTTCCAGATTGACCTGCCAGCTGTTATTTACAGCACCACTGGTTTCACTGTCTTCCTCGAGCCCGCCGGTCCGTTGCACCCGGGTTCGCACGTTTACCAGATCCTGGCCGATCACATTGAGACGGCCGATCATGACATCCACAGGTCCCAGGATATCCTCAAAACGCACAACCTCGGCGTCAGCGGTTGAACGCTCGGCAAACTGGTCCACGGTCGTTTCCCAGTCAGCATAGTCGAAGCGGTCCAGTGATCCGCTGAATCCCAGCAACTCGCTGCCCAGCGCTACCGGACCAAAGGTCATCTCACTGACACGCGGTCCCAGCATGACCTGGCCTCCGGCAAAGCGGTCCCCGACAATGCGCAGATTGGCACCGACCCGGCCATCAAAGCGGGCCGATATCCACTGGCCGGTATCGGAAAAATCGATCAGGACTTCCAGCGGACGAATGTTTTCCACCGTTTTGCGGAACGGAAATGGCAGGTCCAGGGACAGGCCAAGCAACTCTGAAGATAGCCTCAGGCTGGTATTGTCTGGCGCCCCGGTTTCTGCGTCGGTGTAGGGAATACTGATTTCCGCCAGGTAGTCGATTTCGCCACTGGCAAAATTGAGCATGTCATTGACGAATTGCGGCTGCCCTTCCCAGGCCTGCAGGGCCGACCGCGAAGCCCGACCACTGCCAACCACCCGGGTACCGGTAATGACCCGGCTACCATCGGCGCCGGTTTCTGTGATGGGTTCGATGGTTGCGGCAATGGGAAAATCAAACAGGCGACCACTAAGCGCACTGGCCGACAGTCCGGTAGCGTTGTCATACACCACCCGGCCGCGCAGCTCATCGATAGCTAGTGCATATTCAGGAATGGTCAGTGTGCTCAGGTTGCTGACCACATTGACGGCGATCTCGGTTTGGCGGTTCGACATATTGATGGGAATGCCGAGATTGATATCGACACCGATATTGCCTTCGCCACGCCAGTCATCAATGAAATCGCCGATGTTATTGCGCACCGGGGTGTTGCGCAGGAACGCCATGCCCAGGCGAGTTTCGGTAATGGCATTGCCCTGAACGGTCAGCCAGGAACCGCCGGCAGGATCAGGCCGCAGCGTGGCCGTGGTATTGCCCAGGTCGATGCCTTCAATGGTGGCGGATTCGGCAACGACATCGACCGTGTTGTTGTTCTGCAGCACGTAGGCGTCAATGCTGTTCAGCGCCGGCCAGTCCGGCAGGAACTTCAGGGTGGCATCGTTAACATTGAAGAAACCGAGCACGGTACCGGAATTTTCCGGGGCATTGCCCAGTGTCGATGTCCGGATGACCATGCCGCTGTGGCTCACCTGGCCACCGAGCAACCCGGTGTCCAGCCAGTCCATGGTGGTCTGTATTTTGGGCAGGTTTGGCAGGTACAGTGACTTGAATGCCCCGTTGACCTCGATCAACCCGATCAGCAGGGTCAGTTCCGATTCCAGGTCACCGTTGCTGTCGCGATGGTTCCACAGGTCAAACTGGACATGGCCATGCAGAAAATCATTGCTGACATCGATAACACTGCTGTTGACCCGGATCTGGCCATCACCGACCTGCCAGTTCACGCGGCTGTTGGCCGAATCATAATGCCACTGATCACTGAACAGGCGCGGCAGGAATACCGTGAAATCGGCCGTATCCAGTTCCACGAAACCGCGGTAACTGTTGGCTTCAACGTAACCCTGGATACCGGCGCCTGCGGGTGCTCCCTGCCAGGCACCGACAGCCACATCACGCAGGTTGCCTTGCAGCAGAAATCCCCCATCGGTGCCGCCGGCCAGGTCGGTGCTGATCACCGCATTCGCCAGCTGTCCTTCGGGCGACAGGTCATTGAGCGCGGTTTCTGCCAGATCCGACAGACTGAGCACGTCATCAAGCACATCATTGACCATAGCCAGGTCAATGCTGCTGGCAGTAATTAATAACGGCCAGGACTCCCCTGCCCGTTTCATGTCGAGGTAAATTTCGTCGGTGTGCCATGGCGTGTTGAACCAATCGAATTCGGCATCCTCAAGCCACACCTGCCAGCGTTCAGCTGTGTCATGGCGGGTGCCCAGCAGAAACGAGGCATTGTCCAGACGAATAGCATTAAGTGCGCTTTCTGCCGTCCCGGTGCCCGCGAGGTTCAGCGCAGTGACGTTGGCCCGGGCGTTATAGAACTGGTTGTTCTGCAGACTTAGCCAGAGGTCGCCGGTGAACTGCAGGGTCTGGATATCCATGCCGGGCACGCTGACGAAGTCCGACAAGTCGGTGTCTGTGGCATGCATGTACAGATCGGCCGTATAGCGATTGCGCGGGTCCCCGTTGATGGCCGCCACCAGCTGGAACGGACTGGCATTGCCGGCCACACGGGCCTGGATTCGCGCATCATGACGATGACCGGCATTGGCCAGGTCGATGAAAATGTTTTCCAGTGACAGGGTCCGGCCATCTGCCCATTGCAGGTTGAGGCCGGCCTCGACAATCTGCAGACGCCCGGTGGAAAGCAGGAAGTCCAGGACGGCATCGGTATAGTTGCTGTCGCTATCGCCGCCAACCAGACCCGCCAGCGACCATTTGCCCTCGGCATTCTGGGTCAAGCGGAAGGACGGCGCCTCGACAATGACCTGGTCGATAATCAGTCTGCGGTTGACCAGGCTGCCCAACATGTCCGGCTTAATGAAGAGATGGGAAATGACCTGGCCGCCAGCGGGATTGTCGGGATTGAGAATGCGCAGTTCCGTGATATCCAGGATCGGACCGAAGCGGTACCAGTCACCGTGAATATCCGTGATCTCAACCCCGGTACCCAGCATGCTGCCGAGCTGGCTTTCGATTTCCGGTTGGTAACCGGCGACCAGAGGCATCAGGGCGCGACCGGTGGTGAGCAGCGCGGCGGCGACTATCAGCAGCGTGGTCGTTGTGCGAAAAAGCCAACGCCACAACGTCAGCAGGCGGTCCGTATTGACCGTCCTGGCAGGCTGCTGCTTGTTGGAATCTGAGTTCATCATGCTATACACAGGTGTTTTCGATGGCGGATAACGGGCTGTCCCCTATGCCGACCTACATACCCCCTTGTCCCGTCAGTAAAGCACCACGTCAAACTGCTCTGTGCTATACATGGTTTCCACCTGAAAACGAATGTTCTTGCCGACCAGCTCTTCCATGTCTGCCACCATCGCCGAGTCTTCATCGAGCAGGCGGTCGACCACTTCCTGGGAGGCCATCACGAGGATGGAATCATTGTCGTAAGCCTTGGCTACCCGCAGGATTTCGCGGAACACCTCGTAGCAGACCGTCTCCGGCGTCTTCACTGTTCCGCGGCCATTGCAGGTCGGGCACTCGTGGCACAGCATCTGCTCCAGGCTCTCCCGGTTGCGCTTGCGCGTCATTTCCACTAGGCCGAGCTCGGACATCTCGGTCACCATGGTCCTGACCGGGTCTTTTTCCAGGGCCTTCTGCAGGGTGCGCAGGACCTGGCGTTTGTGTTCTTCATTGGTCATGTCAATGAAGTCCAGAATGATGATACCGCCCAGGTTACGGACCTTCATTTGACGGGCACTAGCCTTGGCGGCTTCCAGGTTGGTCTTGAAAATGGTTTCATCCTGGTTGCGCGAGCCCAGGAATGCTCCGGTGTTGACGTCGATGGTGGTCATGGCCTCGTTCTGGTCGATGACCAGGTTCCCGCCGGATTTCAGTTTGACGGTGCGGCCCAGAGCTTTCTGGATTTCATCGTCGATGCTGTACAGATCAAACAGCGGCCGTTCTTCCTTATAGCGCTCCACGCGGCTTTCGATTTCCGGCATGAAGTGCTTGCAGAACTCCATCACCTCTTCGTAGGTTTCCCGGTTATCGACACGGATACGCGTGATATCGGGATGGAACAGGTCGCGCATAGCACGCATGTACAGGACCAGGTCGGTATACAGCGGACGAATTTCCTTTGAACCGGCCATGCGCTGCTCGACCTTGCGCCAGACCCGCTGGAGAAAGGTGATATCGGCGAGCAGTTCGCTTTCGCTCACGCCTTCGGCGGCGGTACGCAAGATGAAACCGGTGTTGCCTTCGGCCCCGGTCTGCGCGACACAGGATTCTAGCAACCCGAGCAGGCGCCGGCGCTCATCCTCGTTTTCGATACGCTGAGAAATACCCAGGTGACGGTTGCGGGGCATGTGGACCAGGTAGCGGGAGGCGATGGACAAGTGCGTGCTCAGGCGTGCGCCCTTGCTGGCGATCGGCTCCTTCACTACCTGCACCACCAGCATCTGCCCTTCGTGCAGCAGTTGCCCGATTTCCACTTCCTGGCTGGACGGCACTTCAAAGCCGTCAGCATCCACCGGTGTGATGTCCTGGGCATGAATAAATGCCGCACGTTCCAGACCGATATCAACAAACGCCGCCTGCATGCCCGGCATGACCCGCACCACCTTGCCCATATAGATGTTGCCGACAGGGCCCTTGCGGTTACGCCGCTCGATATAGATTTCCTGCAGCAGCCCCTGCTCCATCAGCGCTACCCGGGTTTCCATCGGTGTGGCATTGATGAGAATTTCTGCACTCATATCTGTGTAGTCGCGTGTTGTTCCAGAATGTCCAGAGTAGTGATGCCTGCCCCGTTGAGCAGGGCAATGGTTTCGGCCACCGGCAATCCCATGATGCCGCTGTAGCTGCCGCTGATATGCGTCACGAACATCGCTGCCAGTCCCTGGATGCCGTAAGCGCCGGCTTTGTCGGCGGGCTCTCCGGTGCGCCAGTAAGCATCGATTTCAGCCGAAGTCAGCGACCTGAACGTGACATCGGAGGTGGACAGCAAGACCTTGGTACCTGACGTCGAAGCCAGCGCCACTGCCGTCAGCACCTGGTGGGTTTTGCCGGACAGGGCACCGAGCATACGACGAGCATCGCGGGCATCAACCGGCTTCTCAAAAATCTCGTTGTCACACACCACGGTGGTATCCGAGCCCAGGCAGCAAGCGCCCACGATGGTATCAACCGACTGCAAGGCGGCTTCCGCCTTTTGGCGGGCCAGGCGCATGACATAGTCAGCCGGCAACTCGCTGGGCAAACGGCTTTCATCGATATCCTGCGGCAGCACAGTACAGGCCAGACCGAGCTGGTCGAGCAGGTCCTTGCGCCGCGGCGAGGCGGAAGCCAGATATAACGGGACGTCAGCCATCTCTTTACTGGTCAATAGGGTGTCAGTCTTGCCGGATCACACCCAAAATAGACATTATGGCGTATTCGTGCGGCCTTATATAGCAGTCTCCGGTACGGCCATGCGGCTGATTTTGCCTCTGACCATAACGCTGTTTGCATGAACCAGGTCTGAATCAGCTATGGCTGGTGGCATGGCATTAACAGCAGTGACTCTTTATACTCGGTCTGCCTTCTGGCCATCACTTTTTTCACCGTCCCGCTGAGTGCATATGGCAAAACTCACCTTTAAATCCAAAACCTACACCCTGAATCAATACGAGTCCGTGCTGGACTGCCTGCTGCGCAATCGCCAGCATATTCCCTATGCCTGCAAGGCCGGCATGTGCCAGGCCTGTCTCGTGCGGGCAGTGGACTGTGAGGCCACGCCGGAATCCAGAAAATGGGTCAAGGAGAATCTGCAGAAGAGAGGCTATACCCTGGCTTGCCAGTGGGTACCTGACAGCGATGTGACAGCGGCCCTGCCGACGGTCGAGGAGTTTTCCGTACCCACCACCATCCGCAGCATCGAACCACTCAATGACCAAGTTGTGCGTCTGCTGCTGGATGTGGCCGACAAGGGCGCCATGTTCCATTACAACCCGGGCCAGTATGTCACCCTGATCAACCCGCATGGCATTGCGCGCAGCTATTCGGTCGCCAACGACTACGAGAGGGACCAGGTACTGGAATTCCATATCAGTGAAACCCGCGAAGGCGTTTTCAGCGGCTGGTTATTCAACGAAGCAGCACCGGGTGACACCCTGCACATGCGTGGCCCGGCCGGGGACTGTTTTTACACCCACAGCGGCACGCAGGACTTCCCGCTTATCCTGGCTGGCACCGGCACAGGACTCGCGCCGCTCTACGGCATCATCCATGACGCCCTGTCACAGAGTCACCAGGGCGAGATCACGCTCTATCATGGCGGGCGCACCAGTGATCATCTCTACTACGTGGATGAACTGCAGGCACTGGACAGCCAGTACAAGAATTTTCACTACGTGCCCTGCGCTATTGAAGGCGAAGGTAAGCAGAGCGTCTCAGGATTGCAGTCGGGCAGCGTGGGAGACGTGCTGGATGCCTCGCTGGACACCGGTGCGCTGTCACGCACCCGCGTCTACCTGTGTGGCGCCCCGGCATTGGTTCATGGCCTGCGCAAGCAGATCTTTCTGAAAGGGGCGAGTTCGGGGAATATTTTCTGCGACCCGTTCCTGGAGCGCAGCGTAGCACCGACGGGTGGGACGAACTGATCCCGGCTTGTCACTGAAACAGGTGACCTTATAGGTCGGCATAGGGCGAAGCCCGTTTGCCGACAATCTGTCCCGGCAGTCATGCGCAACATTGAACGCCGTGTTGATCGTTAAGCACGGCTCTATGTGGTGGTTGCCAAAGTGTCGGCAAACGGCCTTTGAGGCCTATGCCGACCTACAGCCTTGCCTACGCGGTGTTATTCGCTTTCACCCACTTCAGCACATCCCGATACGGCACCTTGCCGCCGAAAATATCCAGGGCACTGCCAATCGTGAGATCGACGCGATCCTGGCCGATGCTTTTGACCAGGTCCAGGTCTTCCAGCCGTGAAACACCACCGGCATAGGTCACCGGCAGCGGCGAATGTGCGCCGAGAATGCGAATCAGGTCTTCCTGGATGCCCTGGCTTTTGCCTTCCACATCGACACCATGCACCAGGTATTCACAACACCAGGTGGCCAGACGTTCAAGTAAGATGGCATCGACTTTTTCCTCGGTAAAGGTCTGCCAGCGGTTGGTTACCACGTAGAAATCGCCGTCACGAAAACGGCAGGACAGATCCAGTACCAGCCGGTTCCTGCCTACGGCCTTGGTCAGGGCCGCCAGCTTGCCTTCATCCAACCGGTTGTTGCTGAACACCCAGGAAGTGACGATGACATGACTGGCGCCGGCATTCAGGTAATCCATGGCATTGCCGAGATTGACCCCGCCGCCGTACTGCATGCCGCCAGGATAGGCAGACAAGGCGGCAGACACAGCATCTTCATTGCCCGGTCCGAGTGAAATGACATGCCCACCGGAGAGGCCATGATCCTTGTACATGGTGGCGTATTCGGCAGGGGAATGGGGCGAGACAAAATTGGTCTCGAGGCTGTCGGGACGGTCATCCCGCAGGGAGCCGCCGACGATCTGCACGACTTTGCCGTCATGCAGATCGATGCATGGTCTGAACAACATAAAAAACTACCGGGTCAGTATTGTTTACTGGCCGACGAGCTCGGCATACACCGACGGCAACAGGCCAGCCGGATCTCCCCAGCGCTCATCGTACTCGGCGGTCAGACCGGCAGCCAGCACCTGGTCCAGGCTCATGCCGTCATCAATGGCATTCTGCACCCGGGTACGAATGGTATAAAACATCTGCAGCTGCGAGCGCACCTCATTCTGGTCACTGACAACACCGTGTCCCGGCAAAAAGCGGGTGTTGGCATTGGAAACCTCCAGCAGCTTTTCGTAGGACGCCACGATACCGGAGAAAGAACCACCAGCGGCGGCATCCACACGCGGATAACCGGTGGTGCGGAACACGTCACCGGTGTGAATGATGTTGTCTTCCATGAAATACACGAAGACGTCTCCACCGGTATGACCAGGGCCGTTATAGAAGACATGGATGCTGTCGCCGTTGAGGTGGAAGTTCACCGATTCAGCGAAGGTGACAATCGGCAGCCCCATGCGCTGCTCCTCGGTCAGGGCCTGGGTCAGGTCGCCGCCGGTGAATCCTGCCTGCAAGGTGGTGCGGGTATTTTCATGGGCGATGATCACGGCACCGGCTGCCGCCATGTTGGCGTTGCCACCGGTGTGATCACCATGGTGGTGGGTATTCAGGACAAAACGCACCGGCTCCTCGGATAGAGTTTCTAGGGCATCGAGAATCTTTTCCGACAGGGGCGCAAACTGGTCGTCGACAATAAACACACCGTCATCGCCAATGGAGACACCGATGTTGCCGCCCTGGCCTTCCAGGAAGTAGATATTGTCAGAAAGCTGATTAGGTGTGATCTGCACATTGCTGAAATCCTGCTGTGCCATGCAGGAAGCCGTCATCATTAGCGGCACCAAGCAAAGACTTTTTTTCATGGGTTTCCCTCCATTAGAGATACGCAAAGCATATCAATAATTGAGGCCGGGTTAAGTAATTTATTACCTATTAACTGCGCTTTTATGCCCGGTTAACAATGCCATATTACAGTGGCGACCAATTCAGTACCGGCCCCGGCTTCCATGATTAACGTCGAACAGGCAGTCAATTCCAAGTTTCCCGGTTTTGCCACGCAACCGGAACTTCTCCGAAAACCCGCTATTTCCCTGCTCAAGTACCTGCTCCACGAAACTGAAATCAACAATTTCCTTACCGCCAACCATGATACGCAGGGCATTGAATGGATAGAGCGTGTTTTTGACTACCTGAATTTCAGCTATCGGGTCAGTGCCAGGGACTGGGCAAACATACCCGCCAGCGGGCGTGTCTTGGTCTATGCCAATCACCCCATCGGTTCACTCGACGGTCTGGCCCTGCTGAGCATGGTCAGTGGAGTACGTCGCGATGTCATGATCGTGGCCAATGACTTGCTGTCACAGATTGGTCCTATCCGCGATCTCATTATTCCCGGGGACAACCTGGGCGGAAAATACGGATTGGCCAGCCTGCGTCGCATCATCCGTGAACTGGAACAGGAAAAGGCCGTCATTATTTTCCCCGCCGGTGAAGTGTCTCGCGCCAGTCCCGTGGGTGTGCGAGATGTCGAATGGCTGCCTGGTTTTCTGCTGTTTGCACGCAAGACCGGTGCCCCGCTGCTGCCGGTCCAGGTGGAGGCCAAGAACTCCCTGCTGTTCTACAGCGCCTCCATGCTATTCAAGCCCCTGAGTACAGCGCTGCTGTCCAGCGAGATGTTCAAGCACCAGTCCGACACGATCAACCTGCATGTCGGCGAAGCCATTCCGGCCGCCCAGCTGAAGTCTGACAAAATCCATGACCGCACCCTGATTCAGCGACTCCGCAAACACCTTTACAAGCTGGGACGCAAACAAAGCGTCAGCTTTAAGACGGAAAAAACCATTGCCCACCCGGAAGACCGGCGCGCCCTCATCGATGAACTGGCCCAGGCTGAAAAACTTGGCGAAACCCGGGATGGCCACAGTATCTTTCTCGTGAGCTGTGACCATCGCTCTGCACTCTTGCGTGAAATCGGGCGTCAGCGTGAAGTTGCTTTTCGCAAGGTTGGCGAAGGCACCGGCCAGCGCCGTGATCTGGATTCGTATGACCCGCATTACCGCCACCTGGTGCTGTGGGACAACAAGCGGCTGGAAATTGCCGGCGCCTATCGCCTGGCACTGGGCAGTGAAATTTTTCGGCATCAGGGTGAAGCCGGTTTTTACACGCACAGCCTTTACGACTTTGCACCGGAGTTTCACACCTTCCTGCACTATGGCGTCGAGTTGGGTCGCAGTTTCGTGAACCCGGCCTATTGGGGCAAAAACAGCCTGGATTATCTCTGGCAGGGCATCGGTGCCTTACTGGCTCGCCATCCCTCGGTGCGATACCTGATCGGGCCTGTATCCATGAGTGCAAGCTTTCCGCGCTCGCTGATGGATGAACTGGTGTTCTATTTCCAGCGTTATTACCAGTCACCGCTGAAGTTGGTCAATGCAAAAACACCCTACCTGATATCCCCTATGTATGAGCAGCAGATGCTGCATAAATATGCTGACAAGGATCGCGATACCGCGTTCGCAATGCTGCAGCACAGTTTCCATGAGGCCGGACACAAAATTCCGGTACTGTACAAACAATATACGGCCCTGTTTGAAACAGGGGGCTTTCAATTACTCGTATTCAGTGTTGACCGCAACTTCAGCGACTGTCTTGATGGTTTATTCATGGCCGACCTGACCTACCTGAAAGCCAGTAAACGTCAACGTTATATTACGGCTTCATGATGTACGGACCGCCAGCAACGGTTATCAACACCGTGGTATGTGCGAGCCTTGCCGGTGTCACCGGCCTTTTAAAAGCCCCATTAAAATTCTGACAAATATGGATAAAACCCGGATTGGCACATTGCCACCGTGTATAGGGTGTGGCAGACTTTACACACAGTCACGCAGCCACGCGTGGTCCTGTCGCCAACCGAGAAAGGCACGTCTGACTCATTCAGGCGGAGGGTGCACCGAGCAAAGGGAATCCCGTAAAAGTTGTCTCAAAGCTTCTTTCTCAACTTGTCTTTCTCATGTCGCGCAGTTCACGCCAGCGAGGAGGATCAAGTCACTATCTGAAAACCCCATCTCCACCCCAAGCATCATTTGCGCTTCATTTATCTTTTCAAGGCGTGTACCAACATGGTTAACGCTTTCTAAAGGTTACGTTTTACAACCGACTTGGAGACAGTATAGTTATGGCTAAACGTTCAAACGCCAAACGCCAGATGAAATACCAGGGAGATCAATACACATACAATTCAAAGCATCGCGACAGTAGACGCACCAAGGCCAAACGACGACAGGCTGATGAAAATTCAAATATCGTCGACCTCAATGCTCACAGCAATCAGCTCGAGACAGCCTACTCCCCCCGCCACAAAAAGACCCCGCTTGAAGCGCGTACCCCGGCGCAACAGAAATACATCAGTGCCATCCAGAACAACTGCCTGACCTTCGGCATCGGCCCAGCCGGTACCGGCAAGTCATACTGCGCTGGCGCGCTGGCAGCGGAAGCCCTGGAATCCGGCCGCATCGAGCGCATCATCCTGACCCGGCCTGCGGTGGAAGCCGGTGAAAACCTGGGGTTTCTGCCCGGTGAAGTGGAAGACAAGTTTGCCGTCTACATTGATGCCTTCCGCGATATCCTCAACGAACGACTGGGACGCGGCGTGGTGGACTACTGCCTGCGCCATGGACGCATCGTCGGAGCACCACTGGCCTACATGCGCGGCAAGACTTTCAACAACTCGACCTTTGTCATTCTTGATGAAGCCCAGAACACCACGCCGGTGCAGATGAAGATGTTCCTGACCCGTATCGGTGAAGACTGCAAGGTCGTAATCAATGGCGACATCAAGCAGAGCGATATTCGTGGCGCCAATGGTCTCGAAGACGCCGTTCAGCGTGTGCAGGGCCTGCCCGGCGTACATGTGCACAAATTTGAAAGAACCGATATTGTTCGCAGCGGCCTGGTCAGACACCTGCTCGACCGTTACGAAACTTACTGACCAACTGGTGAGTAACCCCTAAATAATTTCGGACAACCGGCCCACAGACCGGCCGGTGCAGAATGAAGTCCGAAATGCCGGTGCTCCCACCGGAAGCAGTAGACAGCTGTTTGTGAAACCGCAGTAACAGGTTGCTTTGCGCACCTCGAAATGTCCGGTTTCCAACCCAAAGTTGATTTACTTATAATCCCCTACCCTTTAAAAAACCCACAGGTTCCGGTCCATGAACAGCCTTGACCATCAGGTCGTTGTCCAGCTCAGTAAATGGCTTGCCGCCGGCAAGCAGTGCTGGCTGTGCACGATCATCAGTACTTTCGGCTCATCGCCACGCCCGGTCGGCTCGCTGCTCGCCTGCAACGAGGACGGGCTTTACGTCGGTTCACTTTCCGGCGGTTGCGTCGAAGATGACCTGCGTGAAAGCATCAACAGGCGCGAACTGGCGACCGAAAAACCGGAGAAGATCAAATACGGTGTCACGGTGGAAGACGTCCAGCGCCTGGGGCTGCCCTGTGGCGGCACACTGGAAGTAGTGATTGAACCCATCCGCCCAGAATCCCAGGCCCTGTATGACGCCCTGGCTGACAACATCACGGCCCGCAAACTGGTGACCCGCGTGGTCGACCTGGAAAGCGGGATCACCACACTGGAGCATAACGACCAGTTCGAACCCCTGACCATCGAGGGCAATACCCTGCGCCACACTTATGGTCCGTCGTTCCAGTTACTGCTGATCGGTGCTGTCCAGGTGGCCTACTATCTGGCCAACATGGCCCAGGCCCTGGACTACCAGGTAGAAGTGTGTGACCCGCGCGCAGAGCTGGTCGAACACTCCCCCATCACCAACGCGCCAGTGATCAATGCCATGCCCGATGACTGGCTGCGCACCAAAACCCTGGATGCACAGACTGCCGTGATCGCCCTCTGCCATGATCCACGCATCGACGATATGGCCCTGATGGAAGCGCTGCAAGAAAACCATGCGTTTTATATTGGGGCCATGGGGTCATCGCGCACCTCTGAAGCCCGGCGCAAACGGCTGCTGCAGCTGGATATCGTCCAGGCCCAGATCGACCGGCTGCATGCACCGGTCGGCCTTTCTATCGGCAGCAAGACACCACCGGAAATCGCCATCGCCATCCTGGCCGAACTGACCAGCCTGCGCGCCCGCGCCCGCATCCAGTGACCATGGCCGATGCCGTTGGCGATATCGGCATAATCGTGCTCGCGGCTGGTGCCGGGCGCCGCTTTGGCAGCGACAAACGCCGGGCTACCCTGCTTGATGGCAACACCCTGCTGTCCTCTACGCTGAAATCCATTCCAGACGTTTTTGCCCACAAGCTGCTAGTGCTGCGCCAGGAAGACCAGGACCTTGCCGATACTTTTGCCCCCGAATGGCAGATCTGCCTGGCAACCGACCCACAGTCGGGCATGGCCAACAGCCTGGCCAGCGGCATTGCCCAGGCAACACAGTGGCATGCTGCCCTGATCGCCCTGGGCGACATGCCATGGGTGCAACCAGACACCTACATCGCTATCAAAGATGCCTTGCAGGACGGGGAGATTGTTGTGCCGTTTCATGAAGGCAGACGCGGCAATCCGGTTGCCTTTAGTCATGATTATTTCAATGAGATTGCCAGCCTGTCAGGTGATCGCGGCGCCCGGGCGTTGCTGGAGAAATATGCGGCTAAATGCCGGCATCTGGACACGGCGGACGAAGGCATTTTACGGGATGTGGATCATCCCGAAGCGCTGGGATTGCGCTGAAACTGCAGGCTAGGTGAAAGCCTTGTCGTTGATCTTGCCGGTGCCTTTACAGACATGGCAGTCAGCGCCATCACGCACGAAGCCAAGCCCGTTACCTATCTAGCAGACCTTCTGGAACGGATGTTTGAGAATCTTGATGATTTCCTGCAGGACCTAGGAGCCAACTTCAGAATGGCTGATCTCATCGACGCGTACAGCGCCTCTGGCCACATCCTATTTACCCTGGTGAATATCATTCAACTTACTGCCACAGCTACATTGTGAATAATAAGTTAAACATGATAGTGCCTGGTGATGGTTGTCGTGATTAGCTGTGCCGGATTCACGATTACTCACTGTCCTAACACGACAGTGCCATGGTAAGACCCAGCCACCTGTTTTTAAATGTTACCGGGTTCACAGTTTATGGTGATTGTTCAGTGCTAGTAGAAACTTTTCGTTAATTTTGCCGCTTTACTGGGGAAATCCCCCGGGGAACAGGCTGCAGGGATTTGAAAAGCACCTTAAAATCAATCAATTGAGTGACGCCTGAATAACATCATGTTGCCCCGAAATGGGCGCTGCAGCACCAACATGAGACAGGATAAAGCGTGATGGGACTCGGGATTGATGGTAGCAGGGGAAGAAATTCAGGCCAAAAAAAAGCCCAGTAACCCGGGCTTCAACGCATTTTCTTCAAAGGGGAGTTTTCATTACTCACCCTTTTTGAACACCGGTAGCGGGGAAAGTTCCGCTGCCGGGCAAAAAATATCAGAACTGGGAGGCCGGCAGGCGCACGACCAAACCGTCCAGGTCACCAGTGACCTTGATCTGGCAACTTAGGCGGCTGTTTTCCTGCGGCTCAAGCACACACTCCAGCATGTCTTTTTCCATCTCGCTGGCCGGCGGGATCTTGTCCTTCCAGGCATCGTCCACGTAACAGTGGCAGGTGGCACAACTGCACGAACCACCACATTCGGCAACAATGCCATCGATCATGTTGTCCACGGCACCCTGCATCACAGAATTGCCGCTGGTGACTTCGATTTCGTTTATGGCGCCATCATGGCTGATATAGGTAACTACTGGCATAAGCTTTATTACGCTCCTGGTTCAAGATTTATCCAACAGTGATTTGATGGGCACCTCTGGGTTTGCCAGTTGCGATTTGTTCACTGCCAGGGATTGGGTGATGATCTGTTTGCCAATCATGAATTCCTGCGGACTGTTAATCGCATCAACAGCGATCACCTTGCCACCGGAATAATAGAAGGCGGAAAACTTGCGACCTGCTTCCGAATCACCCCGGACAACCACATCATCGTACCCGTTGGAAAGGCCGGCGATCTGGAGTTTTAGGTCATACTGGTCCGACCAGAACCATGGCAGCGCATTATACTGTATTTCCCTGCCACATAAAGTCGCTGCTGCCACTTTGGCCTGGTCCATGGCGTTTTGCACACTTTCCAGTCGCAGGCGCATGTCGTAGAAAACATTGTGATGGTTGGCGCAGTCGCCGGCGGCTACGATGTCGGGGTCGGATGTGCGGCAATGGGCATCAACACAGATGCCATTATCAGTCTCCAGTCCCGCGGCTTCGGCAATGCCGGTATTGGGAATGACGCCAATACCGACGATGACAAGGTCCGCCGAATAGCTGGCGTCATCGCCACAGAGCACTTCCTGGACACGCTTGTCGCCGGCAAAACCGGTGACACCGGCGTTGGTGACGATACGCACGCCCTCTTCCTCATGCACGCGGGTATAGAACGCCGACATGACCGGTGCCGTGACACGGTTCAGTACCCTGTCAGCAGCTTCCAGCACGGTGACATCCATGCCGATCTTGCGCAGCATGGCCGCGGTCTCCAGACCGATATAGCCGCCACCGACAATTACCGCTTTTTTTCCAGGGATAACGTAAGGCTGGATATTTTCGACATCACTGATATCGCGCAGGTACATCACGCCCTTGAGGTCGGCGCCCGGCAGATTCAGTTTGCGGACACTGGCACCGGTGGTCAGGGCCAGCTTGGTGTATGGCACCTCGGTCCCGCTTTCCAGGCTGACGGTTCTGGCCTGGCAATCGATTGCCGTCACACGCTGGCCCAGCATGAAATCGATTCCGACCTTTTCATACTGGGCTTCGGGCCGGATCAGGATGTCATCGACATGCTTCTCGCCGGAAAGAAAGGTTTTTGACAGGGGCGGCCGGTTGTAGGGCAGGTAATGCTCCTCTCCGATCACCAGAATTTTGCCTTCCCACTTTTCCTGACGCAGGCTGACAGCCAATTGGCCACCGGCATGACTGGCACCAACAACAACACATATCTGTTCCACTAATTTCCTCGCTATTTGCACGGTCTAATTCGAAGCCAAGGCTACACATCGACTGGGCAACGGGCTATATTTGCTGTCCCAGTTTATCAAGATTCGGGATGCAATATCCTGGCCAGAATAACCATTCAGATCAATCATAAAGTCACAAATAAGGAACCATCCAATGAAAACGAAAGCTGCTGTAGCCTTTGGGGCGGGCAAACCACTCGAAATCTGTGAAGTCGACCTGGAAGGTCCAAAAGCAGGTGAAGTCCTGGTTGAACTGAAAGCCACCGGTGTCTGTCATACCGATGCCTTCACCCTGAGCGGTGATGACCCTGAGGGCGCTTTCCCGGCCATCCTCGGCCACGAAGGTGCCGGCGTGGTGGTGGAAGTTGGTGAAGGGGTGAAATCCCTGAAACCCGGTGATCACGTGATCCCACTCTACACAGCCGAGTGCCGCCAGTGCGAATACTGTCTGCATCCCAAGACCAACCTGTGCCAGGCGGTGCGCGCCACCCAGGGCCAAGGCCTGATGCCGGACGGCACCAGCCGCTTCTCTCTCGACGGCAAGCCCATCCTTCATTACATGGGCTGTTCCACCTTCTCCAACTACACTGTCCTGCCGGAAATTTCCCTGGCCAAGGTGCGTGACGACGCCCCGTTCGAAACCATCTGCTACATCGGCTGTGGTGTTACCACCGGCGTGGGTGCCGTGGTGTTCCAAGCCAAGGTTGAAATTGGCTCCACCGTAGCCGTATTTGGGCTCGGCGGAATCGGCCTGAACGTGATTCAGGGCGCCAAACTGGCCGGCGCCAGCCGCATCATCGGTATCGACCTGAATCCGGACCGCGAGGCCCTGGGCAAGAAGTTCGGCATGACCGACTTCATCAACCCGAAAAAGGTCGACAACGTGGTCGATCACATCGTGCAGATGACTGGCGGAGTAGACTACAGCTTCGAATGTATCGGCAACGTCAACGTCATGCGCCAGGCCTTGGAATGCTGTCACAAAGGCTGGGGTGAGTCCTATATCATCGGTGTCGCCGGTGCCGGCCAGGAAATCTCCACCCGTCCGTTCCAGCTGGTAACCGGTCGCTCCTGGAAAGGCACTGCCTTTGGCGGCGCCCGCGGCCGTACCGATGTACCGAAGATCGTCGACTGGTACATGGACAAGAAGATCAATATCGATGACCTCATTACGCATACCATGCCCCTAGAGGACATCAACAAGGCCTTCGACCTGATGCATGCCGGTGAAAGTATCCGCTCGGTTGTGCTGTACTGATTCAGGCATTGATACGGGGGGCCGGGTTTTCGCCCTGCCCCCCGTTTTTATTTGAACAAATGGTAATTTACGGAGACACCCACTATGAGTCTTGAACAAGTCAGTGCCAATGCCATGTTTGGCGGCAAGCAGCTTAAACTGAAACACACATCCAGCGTGCTCAAATGCGACATGATTTTTTCCGTTTACCTGCCGCCACAGGCTGAATCGGTAAATGTCCCGGTGGTCTACTGGCTGTCCGGCCTGACCTGTACCGATGACAATTTTGTCCAGAAGGCCGGCGCGCAGCAGTATGCGGCTGAAACCGGTGTGGCCATTGTCTGTCCTGATACCAGCCCCCGCGGCGAAGGCGTACCGGATGATCCGGACGGCGCGTATGACTTTGGTCTGGGTGCCGGCTTCTACGTCAATGCCACCCAGGCTCCCTGGTCAGACCATTACCACATGTATGATTACGTCACCAGGGAGCTGCCGTCCGTGCTGGCCGGCAGCGATCTGCCGCTGGATACCGAAAACTGCTCCATTATGGGCCACTCCATGGGCGGTCATGGTGCACTGACCATCGCCCTGAAGAACCCTGGCAAGTACAAGGCCGTGTCGGCATTCTCGCCGATCTGTTCGCCGATGAATTGTCCGTGGGGGGAGAAAGCCCTGGGCAACTACGTGGGTCAGGACAAGTCTGCCTGGGAACAGTATGATGCCAGCGCCCTCGTCGCCAAGGCCAAGGAGAAGCTGCACATCCTGGTGGATCAGGGCCAGGAGGATGACTTCCTGCATGGCCAGCTGAAACCGTTCATTCTGCATAAAGCCTGTCAAGATGCCGGTCACCCGCTTACCCTGCGCTTTCACGCCGGCTATGACCACAGCTACTTCTTCATCGCATCCTTCATAGAAGACCACATTACGCATCACGCTGCGGCATTATGGGGATGACAAGCACGCCGGGGGCGGTTATGATTTTTCAAGCTCCCAACCGCTTCCGGCTACCCGATGCAAGACCTGAAAATATCCCTGGTACAGACCAACCTGCCGTGGCAGAAAGCGTCTGACAACAGGGACCTTCTTGAGCAAATCCTTGATACCACCATCGACACCACCGACCTGATTCTGCTGCCGGAGATGTTTACCTGCTGTTTTGATGACAGCAGGCAGGCGGTGGCCGAAAACATGTCCGGGGAAACCGTGGACTGGATGCGCCTCATGGCAACTTCCTACCAGGCGGCCATTTGCGGCACGATTGCCATCAAGGAACAAGGGGAACGCTACAACCGCCTGTTGTTTGTCACCCCGGAAGGCAAGGTCCGTCACTATGACAAGCGCCACCTGTTCCGCATGCTTGGCGAGCACAAACGCTTCAGCAGCGGCAATCGCCAGCCCATCATCAAGTGGCGCGACTGGCGCATCATGCCGCTGGTCTGCTACGACCTGCGTTTTCCGGTCTGGTGCCGCAATACTGAATCGCTGAATTACGACCTCATCCTGTGCCCCGCCAACTGGCCCGCTCCGCGTGACCACGCCTGGCAAACACTGCTCAAGGCGCGAGCCATGGAAAACCTGGCCTATGTAGCCGGCACCAACCGCGTGGGCAAGGATGGCAACGATCTCGACTATGCCGGCAATAGCATGGTGGTGGACCCCAGTGGTGAAATCATTCTGGATGCCGGCACCAACATCGGGGGCTTTACCGCGACCCTGAGCAAGTCTCACCTGGCAGGTTATCGTGAACAGTTTCCGGCACACCTGGATGCAGATGCTTTCCTGCTCTCCAGTTCGCTGGATGACTGAACGGCGACTGCCCTGATTCGATTAACTGTCCGCTTAAACAAGACACCGCTTTGTAATGCCCCTGCCCCGCGCCTACCTGATTGATTCCAGCATCTATATTTTTAGGGCCTGGTATGTGTACGACGACAGCATCACCGACAGCCTGGGCAACCCCAGCAATGCCGTGTTCGGTTTCAGCGATTTTCTCTACCAGTTGATCCGGCAGAAGCAACCCCAGTACATGGCCTGCGCGTTTGACTCGGCCCAGACCGATTCCTACCGCAAGCAACTGTTTCCTGAATACAAGGCCAACCGCGAACCGGCACCGGAAGAACTGAAAGTGCAGTTCGCCCATTGCCGCAACTTCTGCAGCGCGGTGGGCATCGCCAATTTTTCCAGTGAGCGCTATGAGGCGGACGACATCATCGGCTCCCTGGCCCGGCGACTGCGGGATCAGGGTATGGCGGTCACCATCGTCAGTGCCGACAAGGACCTGGCCCAGCTGGTGGTCGGGGAAGAAGATGCCTGGTGGGATTTTGCCCGCGGCAAGGTGCTGAACAATCATGGCGTGGAAAAGCATTTTGGCGTGCGGCCGGAACAGATCGCCGACATGCTGGCCCTCACTGGCGACAAGATAGACAACATTCCCGGCATTCCCGGAGTCGGCGCCACCACGGCTTCGCGTCTGCTGAAAAAGTTTCCCAGTGTCGAAGATGTTCTCGACAACATTGAGCACATCGCCGCCATGAAGTTTCGCGGCGCCACCCGCACCCAGGCCCTCGTCAATGCCCACAAGGACATGTTGCCGCTGAACAAGCTGCTCACCACGGTAGTGACTGACATGAGCTTCGAAGATGAGCCCGATCTGAGCTGGAAAGGGATTGTCGAACCGGCGTTCTCGGAAATCAGCGATCTGCTGGCCATTGGCGGTGCCCTCAGGCAACGCTGGCTGGATCTGGGTTAAGCTGCTTGGAAGAGTCCGCGCATCCCCTCAAGGACAAATTGCCCCTGCCATTGATGGCATCGATCTCGGCCTTGCCGCCACTGGCGATCGATATGTATCTGCCGGCTATTCCGGGCATGGCAGAAAGCCTGAACACGGAAATCAGCACCATACAGCTATCCCTCAGTGTTTTCCTGGTGTCATTCGCTTTCGGCATGCTGTTTTTCGGACCGCTTTCGGACCGCTTCGGGCGCCGCCCGCTGGCCATGGTGGGACTGACCGGTTTTGCCCTGGCCTCCCTGGGGCTGACCTTCAGCCCGAACGCCGAATGGTTTTTGCTGTTCCGCTTTTTCCAGGGTGCCCTGGGCAGTGCTGCCACGGTGGTGATTCCGGCCATCATTCGCGACTGTTTCGGGAAGGACACCGCCAAGGGTATGTCTACCGTCACCATGATCATGCTGACAGCGCCTTTGGTGGCGCCCCTGGTGGGATCCACACTGTTAGTCGTGAGCAGCTGGCGCGCGATCTTCCTGGTCCTGTCGCTTTATGCCCTGGTCGTGCTCGGACTGACCATCTGGAAACTACCGGAAACCCTGCCGCCAAAAAGCGATGACAAGCCGACCTCTTTCCTGCGCAACTACCTGTTCATTCTCACTTCCCGTGCAATCTACCCCTACCTGGGGACCTTCCTCCTGTCATCCCTGGCTTTTTTCACCTACCTGACCGCAGCGCCTTTCCTCTATATCACCTGGTTCGGGGTGTCTGAATTCGCCTTCGGCTTTCTCTTTACCACAACTGCGGCATCCCTGATCCTGGCCAACTTCATCAACGTCCGGCATGTATCACGGCAGGGCTCCCGCCGCATGATGTACATGGGCCTGGCCAGTGCCGTGTGCTCTGCCGGCCTGCTGTTCATCGCCACGGCCATGGTCAACAGCCTGGCGCTGACGGTAGCCTGCTTTTTCATGATCATCGGCAGCCTGGGCATCATCTCCGTCAATGCCGAATCCCTGGTGCTCATCGAGTTTCCGCGCCAGGCCAGCTCCGCCTCGGCCGTCACACGCACGCTGCGCTTCAGTACCGGGGCCATGGTCGGCCCCATCCTGGCCCTCATCTATACCGGTACCCCGCTGCCGGTCAGCGCGCTGGTGCTGGTGGCCGTGACACTGGCGGCCACGATCCAGGTCATCCTCGTGCTGCGGGCAAAAAAAACCGGGGCAGCGCCCCGGTAAACAGCCTGTCAATGCGACAGGCTCATTGGCAAGTCTTTGCGGTTATTGCTCGAGGCTGAAGGTAAAGCGGATCTGCAAACCGCGCATGGGCAACGCCCTGCCGTCGACAACTTTTGGCTGATTACGCCAGCGCTCAAGTGCACGCCAAGTGCACGCAAGGCAGCGCGGTCAATTGCCCCTTCCGGCACGGATACCAGGATTTCGGGATTGATCACGGCGCCGACTTCACTGACATCAAACTCGACGATGACGAAACCTTCCAGCCCGCGACGGGCTGCAGCATAGGGATACTGCGGTTGAAACAGGCGAAGCCTGGACTTAGAGCCTTCCTATCCTACTGTTTTATCTGATAATTTTTAGGAAGATATTATTCGTGCCAGGGCAACTGGCAGGCGTGTTGAACACGAAAAAAGGGGGGAAGCACCTGCCAACGCCGGCGAACAGCCGCTTTAGCAGGCGATATTGGGGTCAGTCAGGCTGACCCGGCACGCGAATGTCGAGCACCATGTCCTTGACCTGCTGCGGTGGTTCAGGGGTAAAGCGGCACACCACGACAGCCACAATGAAATTGAGCAGCATGCCCAGCGTACCGATACCTTCCGGGGAAACACCCAGCCACCAGTGATCGGCATTATCCATGGCCGGGTTCACGAACTTGAAGTAGACAATGTAGATCGCCGTAAACACGATGCCCGCAATCATGCCGGCAACCGCCCCTTCCTTGTTCATGCGGGTAGAGAATATGCCCAGTACGATCGCCGGAAAGAACGACGATGCGGCTAGACCAAAGGCAAAGGCCACCACCTGGGCGACAAAGCCCGGCGGATTGATGCCGAAGTAACCCGCGATACAAACAGCAAAGAAAATCGCTACGCGGGCATAGGTGAGTTCCTGCTTTTCACTGATATCCGGCATCAGGTTGCGCTTGAGCAGGTCGTGGGAAATAGAGGTCGAGATGACCAGCAACAACCCGGCCGCGGTAGACAATGCGGCTGCCAGGCCCCCAGCAGCGACCAGGGCAATTACCCAGTTGGGCAACTGGGCTATTTCCGGATTCGCCAGCACGATGATGTCGCGGTCGACAGTCAGCTCATTCACTGCCGGGTCGGCCACATACTGGATGAGCCCGTCACCGTTCTTGTCCTCAAAACTGATCAGCTTGGTGTTTTCCCAGGTCCGGAACCATGACGGCATCGAGACATATTCTGCGTTGCTGACCGTATTGATCAGGTTGGTCCGGGCAAAGGCGGCTATGGCAGGTGCCGTGGTATACAGAATGGCAATGAACAGCAGCGCATAGCCTGCCGACTTGCGAGCAGCACGGACGCTGGGCACTGTGAAAAAACGGATGATCACATGGGGTAGGCCGGCCGTGCCCATGATCAGTGCCGCCGTAATAAAGAGCACGTCCAAGGACGAGCGCACCCCTTCGGTGTAAGCGGCAAATCCCAGTTCCTCATGCAGACCATCCAGGCGATCCAGCAGGTAGCCGCCGCCATAGGCATCGGTGAGTTCGCCGCCAAACCCCAGTTGCGGAACGGGATTGCCGGTCATCAGCATGGAAATGAAAATGGCGGGCACCATGTAGGCAAAAATCAGCACACAATACTGGGCAACCTGGGTATAGGTAATGCCTTTCATGCCGCCCAGAACCGCATAGAAAAACACGATACCCATGCCGATCAGCACGCCCATGTTGATATCCACTTCCAGGAAGCGGGAAAAAACCACGCCAACACCGCGCATCTGTCCGGCAACATAGGTGAAGGACACAAAAATGGCACAGACGACGGCGACCATGCGGGCGAGCTGGCTGTAGTAGCGGTCGCCGATGAAATCGGGCACGGTGAATTTGCCGAAGTCGCGCAGATACGGCGCAATCAGCAGCGCCAGCAGCACATAGCCGCCGGTCCAGCCCATGAGGTAAACCGATCCGTCACGGCCCATGTAGGAGACGATACCGGCCATGGAAATAAAGGAGGCAGCCGACATCCAGTCGGCTGCCGTGGCCAGGCCATTGGCCAGCGGCGGGACATGGGCGCCGGCGATATAAAACTCACTGGTTGAGGAGGCCCGTGACCAGACGGCGATGCCGATATAAATAATGAACGTGATACCGACGATGAGGTAGGTAAGAACCTGTAAGGACATGATGCTGTAGCCTCCCCTGCTGTTGTTACGGGCTTTCGCCCTGTGCACGGCGGCTTGCGGCTTCTTCAGCCAGGATAGCCTTTTCATCGTGATGGTACTTGCGATCCAGGTTATCCATCATTTTCAGGTAGATGAAGATGAGGATGACATAGACATAGATAGAACCCTGCTGCGCCATCCAGAAACCGAACTTGAAACCGCCGATGCGAATGACATCGAGTTGATCAACAAAGATCACTGACATCAGGAAGGAGACCACGAACCAGATACTGAGCAAGATTTTTAGGATGCGAATGTTTTCCTGCCAGTAGAGATTGTCTGTGTTGTTCATCAGGTTCACCGATTTTTTTATTGTTTCGGAGATCAAGGGACAGAATATTAGGTTACCAGACTATTTGCACTCCACGTTTTGCCAGACACGCAGATAAAGTTGCCCTCTTTCTGTGACCGTATTCTGTCCCGTGGCAACACGCTGTGCGTGGCGCCGCCTGCAGCGCTTTACGGATACTTTCCAGTGTCTCGGAGATCAGGGACAGAATATTAGGTTAGCAGGCTATCTGCACTCCACGTTTTCCGTGACACGCAGGTAAAGCTTCCCTTTTCGGGTAACCAGATTCTGTCCCGTTGCACCACGCCTGGCGTGGCACCGCCTGCGGCGCCTTCGATCCAGGGCAGTTACAGAATTTTGGGCATTCCACTTTCGCCCTTTTCTCCCTTCGTCCCTTTCTGCTTTTCTCCCTTCCTCGAAAAGCGTTTCGAGGCCATCGGATGACGGCACTGCGTGCCTTTTCCGGCCTCCCCCCATCCCCCAGAATCTGCCGTCGGCAAACGGGCTACGCCCTATGCCGACCTACATGATGCACGAGTTAAGCGCCGAGCTTCCAGCCCGACGTAATCGGATAGCGACGGTCGCGGCCAAAGCCCCGTTTGCTAATGCGCACACCGACCGGCGCCTGGCGCCGCTTGTATTCGTTCAGGTCAACCAGCCGCAATACTCGCATAACCGTATCGGCATCAAAACCCTTTTCGATGATGGCATGGGCACTCTGGTCAAGCTCGATGTAGAGCGCCAGGATCTGGTCGAGTATCTCATAGGGAGGCAGGTTGTCTTCATCGACCTGGTCCGGCGCCAGTTCTGCCGAGGGCGGACGTTCGATGATACGCGCCGGAATCATTTCCAGGTTGCCGTTGTCCTGTAGGGTGTTGCGATAGCGTGACAGGGCATATACCAGCATCTTCGGCACATCCTTGAGCACATCGAAGCCCCCGGCCATGTCGCCGTAGAGGGTGGAATAGCCCACGGCCATTTCGCTCTTGTTGCCGGTGGTCAGTACCAGGAAGCCCTTCTTGTTGGAGATTGCCATCAGCATCACGCCACGGCAACGGGCCTGCAGATTCTGCTCAGCCAGATCAACAGGCAGGCCGGAAAATTCTTCGGCCAGGCTTGCCATGAAACTTTCGTAAACCGGTTCGATGGGAATGACCTTGTAGGAAACACCGAAATTCCTGGCTTCCAGTTCGGCATCCTCGATGCTCATCTGAGCGGTATACCTGAAGGGCATCATGACGGCATGAACCCGGTCGCTGCCCAGGGCATCTACGGCAATGGCGAGCGTGAGTGCGGAATCAATGCCTCCGGATAGCCCCAGGACCACGCCCTTGAAACCGTTTTTTTCAACATAGTCATGCAGTCCCTGAACCAGCACCTGGTAGACAAGGCTGTCACTGCTGCCAAGTGCTGCAATGTCACTTTCGGGGATCCAGGCAAGACCATCCGCGTAATGCACCTGCAGTGGCAGCAGGGCCGTCTGGCATGCTGGCGCCAGCGCACGCAATGACCCGTCACCATCCAACGCCATCGAGCAGCCATCAAAGACCAGCTCATCCTGTCCACCCACCTGGTTGACATAAATGATCGGTATAGCCGCTTCCTGTTGTCTTTTGGCCATGGCGGCCTGGCGGTCGCTGAGCTTGTCGATGTGAAAGGGTGACCCGTTGATATTGATCATGACGGCCGCCCCGGCGTTGGCTGATTGCGCCATGGGACCGTCTTCCCACAGGTCTTCACAAATCGTGAAGCCAACCGGAACACCGTTGATGTCCAGCACGCATGGCGCATCGCCCGCATGAAAGTAGCGTTTTTCGTCAAAGACCTGGTAATTCGGCAGACTCTGCTTTTTATAGGTGGCAACAATCTCGCCGCGGTGGATCACGGCCAACATGTTATACAGAAAGCCTGCTTCACGGCCGGGATAGCCGATCACCAGGTAAGTGTCGAATTTTTTCGCGCAGATGTCGTTGAGTGCGGTATTGATGCGGATATCGAGACTTGCCCTGAGCAGCAGATCTTCCGGTGGGTACGCGGTCAGGATCAGCTCCGGAAACACAATCACATCCGCAGGCCCTGCGGCCAGGAGCTTCTCAACGGTTTCCATAACCAGTGCAGTATTACCGGGAATATCCCCCACCAGTGGGTTGACCTGGGCCATGACGACATCAAGGCTAGCTTGGTATTGCGGGGAATCTGAAACGAACAAACTGGCTTCCTGTGAAACTGGGGAGTCTATGGATATTGTGAAAGAGGTACGGTATTGTCTGCGTCTTCACCTCCATTATAAAGATTTTTTATGGGCTTGATCAGACTCATCATTTTTGCGCTTGTGATTTGGTTGTTGTGGCGCTTGATCAAGAATTACCAGAGATCACTCCAATCCCGGAAAAACCGCAAAACAACCAGAGAGAACAGGCTCGCCAGCGACAACATCGTGGCCTGTGAGCAGTGCCGGGTACACGTCCCGGAGAAGGATGCCTTGCGCTTTACCCGGGACAACGAGGACTTGTGGTTTTGCAGTGAGGCCCACAAGGATAAATTCCTGGCCTTGCGTCAATAACCCACGAGTTGTCAATGACTGCTGAGTATTTGCAGTCATTCGGCCCATCACTGCCAGTGACGTTGCCCTGAAAATCATGCGCCCTTTCCACAAGACCTTCATACCCGATATCGATGAAATCGCACATCGACAAAACCAGAAGGTGTTTGATGTCTACAACATCTACAGGGTGGTACTGTCGCTGGTCCTGCTGACCGGCTTTTATTTCAGTCCGTTGACTTTTTACCTGGGCACGATTGACCAGGAGCTTTTCCTCCCGGTGATCCTGGCTTATACCACCCTGAATATCCTCGCCCTCTTCCGGGGGCTCCTGCCCCGCAATATCACGGTAGAAGTAGCCCAGTACATCGTGGTGATACTGGTCGATATCATCTTCCTTGTGCTGATCAGCTATTCCTGCGGCAGCGTCAGCAGTGGCATGGCCAATCTGCTGGTGGTGCCCGTGGCATCCGGCAGCTTGCTTTTCCGCACCAGGATGAGCACGTTCTTTGCCGCGGTCGGGTCCATCCTGGCCATTTACAGCGAAGTCTATCTCTACCTGGTCGTGGATGACGGCATTGTCTACTTTGTTCAGGCCGGACTGCTTGGTTTCACCCTGTTTGCCGTTTCCGGCCTGATCCAGTACCTGGGTGGCAGGATTCGCACCAACGAACTGATCACCCGCCAGCAGACGGAAAATATCCAGTCGTTGCAGGAAATGAATGACCAGATCATTCGCCGTATGCACAACGGCATCCTGGTTGTTGACAGGTATGGCAACATCCTCAATATCAATGAGGCCGCCACCCGCTTTCTGCAGTTTGACGCCAGCCAGGAGCAAGCCAACCATTTGCCTCCGGAACTTTTCGAGCAACTGCGTACCTGGCAGGAAGACAACAATTTCAAGCCCGCACCATTGCGGCTCGAGAATTCACCACGCGACCTGCGCGCCGGTTTCAGCTATCTCAAGCCAGGCAATTCCTCTGAACGCAATATCCTGATTTTCCTGGAAGACTATTCCCTGCTGACCAGTCATGCCCAGCAGCTGAAACTGATGTCTCTCGGTCGCCTGACTGCCAGCATTGCCCACGAGGTGCGCAATCCGCTCGGGGCCATTTCCCACGCCACCCAACTGCTGAATGAATCAGAAAAAATCGACATCAGCGACAAGCGCCTGCTCGAAATTATTTCCTCCCATTCCAACCGGGTTAACCGCATCATCGAGAGCATTCTTGATCTGTCACGAAACAAGACTGAGAGTCCGGAACAGTTTGTACTGCGCGACTGGATGGCCTCATTCATCAACAAGCTTACCAATTCGCGCAGTGACGAGGTCGAGATTGAATGGGACATTGAGCCCCACGATATCACCATCCAGTTCAACCAGGGCCAACTCGAGCAGGTATTGACCAATCTAATCGAGAATGGTTTGCGGTACAGCCACAAGACAACGGGACGCGCTACCATTCATATCGAGGTCACCATCAACGAACAGGATGGCAAACCGGTCATGCACATCATGGATTCAGGCAAGGGTATCGCCGAAGAACTCGTGCAACAGATTTTTGAGCCCTTTTTCACAACGGAACAAACCGGCACAGGTCTCGGACTGTTTATTTGCAAGGAAATATGTGATGCTAATTATGCCGGTCTGACGTATCTGCCGGACTACAAAAACAAAAGTACTTTTCGAATCAACTTTATTAATCCCGATATCAAACAACCCGCCCGATGAACAACAAAGTTCTGATTGTTGATGACGAACCGGATATCAGGGAACTCCTGGAAATCACCCTTAGCCGCATGGATCTGGATACCGCCACAGCCAGCGACCTGGGGGAGGCGCGCGCCCTGCTTGCCAGTGACGATTTTCATCTTTGCCTGACCGACATGAAGCTGCCCGATGGCAACGGCATTGAACTGGTCAGGGAAATACAGGCCAGATACCCGCATATTCCGGTGGCGGTGATCACCGCACATGGCAGCACCGAAACCGCGATCACAGCGCTGAAATCAGGTGCTTTTGATTTTGTGTCCAAGCCGGTGGATATTTACAAGCTGCGGGAAATGGTCAACACCGCCCTGAAACTGGAACATGTGATTCCGGATAAACAGGTGACGCAAACCGATTCTCCGCTCAGGCTGGTGGGTGAGTCCCAGCAAATCAACACACTGAAAAAACAGATTGCAAAGCTGGCCCGCAGCCAGGCTCCTGTTTTCATCAGCGGTGAATCCGGCAGTGGCAAGGAACTGGTGGCCCGTTCCATTCATGCCCAGGGCCCGCGCCGGGAAAAGGAGTTTGTTGCCATCAACTGTGGTGCCATTCCATCAGAACTGATGGAAAGTGAATTTTTCGGGCACCGCAAAGGCAGTTTCACAGGCGCCCATGCCGACAAATCCGGCCTCTTCCAGGCCGCCCATGGCGGCAGTCTCTTCCTCGATGAAATTGCCGACCTGCCATTGCACATGCAGGTCAAGTTGCTGCGTGCCATCCAGGAAAAATCGGTGCGCCCGATCGGTTCGGAAACCGAGGTGCCTGTCGATGTCCGGCTGCTCAGCGCCACGCACAAGAACCTTGGTGAAGAAGTGGCCAAAGGCAACCTGCGACAGGACCTGTATTACCGCATCAATGTCATCGAGCTGGATGTGCCCAGCCTGCGTGAACGACGCCAGGACATTCCGCTGCTCGCAGAGCACTACCTGGAATTGATTGCACGGGAAAACGGCATCCCGAAAGCCGGCATTAGCGATGAGGCCATGGCAAAACTGCAACACTATGCTTACCCGGGCAATGTGCGCGAGCTGGAAAACATCCTGCAGCGGGCACTGGCCCTGGCCGAGGATAATATTATCCAGGTCCAGGACCTGCCTGCGCTGTCGATATCAAACCGCTTTGCCGAGAACGCTAGCGAACATGGCATGCCAGCAGAACCGGCATTGGAAGAAGATTTCTCGCTAGAGAAACACCTGGAGCAGATTGAAAAAGCCGCTATCGAAAAAGCGCTGGAGGAAACCCGCTGGAACAAGACCGCAGCGGCCAAAAAACTGGGGATGACCTTTAGATCATTCAGGTACCGGCTGAAAAAGCTCGGCGTGGATTGAGTTCGGTCTTGCCTGTGGCCAGTTGAATCACTGGACCTTCAGGTCCCTCGGCATGGAAAACACGATATTTTCCTCGACGCCCTGCATTTCCACGGGCTCAATGCCACCGATTTCCCGAATTCTTGCAATCACATCCTTGACCAGGATTTCCGGCGCGGACGCGCCGGCGGTGACGCCAATCGCCTTCTTGTCTGCAAACCATTCATCCCGTATCTCGTCGGCATGATCAATCAGGTAGGCTTCGCTGCCCATACGTTGCGCAAGCTCACGCAGGCGATTTGAATTGGAGGAGTTTGGTGAACCCACTACCAGCACCAGGTCATTCTCCAGCGCCAGCTGTTTAACCGCATCCTGGCGGTTCTGAGTGGCATAGCAGATGTCTTTCTTGCGCGGCCCTGAAATAGTCGGAAAACGGGCATGCAGGGCATCGATGATGCGGGCGGTGTCGTCTATGGAAAGCGTGGTCTGTGTGACAAACGCCAGGTTATCCTCATCCTGCACCTGCAGTGCGGCCACATCCTCTTCAGACTCCACCAGGTAGATACGCCCGCCCCGGCTGGTGTCATACTGCCCCATCGTACCTTCCACTTCGGGATGACGGGCATGACCGATCAGGATGCACTCCTGGCCGGCTGTACTGTACTTGATGACTTCAAGGTGCACTTTGGTGACCAGCGGACAGGTGGCATCAAACACACGAAGGCCCAGTGTCTCAGCCTCCTGTTTGACGGCCTGTGACACACCATGGGCACTAAAGATCACAATTGACGATTCACCCACGGCATTGAGTGGTGGCACATCGGCCAGTTCATCGACAAAAATGGCGCCGCGTTTGCGCAGGGATTCCACCACCGTCTTGTTGTGCACCACTTCGTGTCGGACATAGATAGGCGGCCCGAAGATGTCCAGGGCACGATTGACAATATCAATGGCGCGATCAACACCAGCACAAAACCCGCGTGGGTTGGCCAGGTTGATCCTTAGACCGGTATCAGGCGCCTCGGCTTTTGTGGTGGCTTGTGTATTGGAAGGTGCGTTCATGATTTCACTGTAATGACTTTGACATGGAACACGATCTCGCGGCCTGCCAGCGGGTGATTGAAATCGACTGTGACGCGTCCGGCATCGAATGCCGTGATCACACCAGGCTGGTCATTGCCGACCTGGTCAGCAAAGTTTATCACCAGCCCCTCCTCCATGGCCAAGTCGGCGGGAAAACGATAGCGGGGAAAAACCTGGACATTGTCAGGATTGTGGGGGCCAAAGGCATCGTCTTTTGCAATGATGACCCGGGATTCCTCCCCGGCACGCAGGCCATATATCACCTGCTCGAAACCCGGCGGCAGGTTGCCATCCCCCACCGTGAAGGTTGCCGGCGCCGTCTCGAAGTTGCTGTCAACGACGCTGCCATCAGTGAGTGACAGCTGGAAATGCAGGGTGACTTCCTTGCCGTGGCTGACCTGGTCAGCGTCGTAGCCATCGTCCTGTGCCGCCGGCTTCCGGTCGGCGTCTGTGATGTCAGTGATTGAAATCCTGTCCATCTCAGGCATTGCCCCCGCTTTTGCCGGAACGATCATCCATTACCATATCGAGCACCATCAGTGCCGCCCCCACACTGATGGCGGCATCAGCAATGTTGAATGTGGCAAAACGGTAGTCTTCATAATAAACACTGATGAAATCGATCACGTAACCGGTCAGGGCCCGGTCGTAAAGGTTGCCCAGGGCGCCTCCGAGGATCAGGGCCAGGGCAAACCCGAGCAGCCTCTGAAAACGCGGCAGTTTGACCAGCCACACCGATAGCGCAACACTGATCGAGGCTGAAATGGCCGTCAGGAACCAGCGCTGCCAGCCACCGGCATCATTGAGAAAACTGAAGGCGGCACCCGCGTTGTAACCCAGCAATAGGTCAAAACCCGGAAACACGGTGACAGGCATGCCTTCAACAAGGTTGGCATTACACAGGACCTTGGTTACTCGGTCCGTGACCGCCACTATACCGGCCAGTGTAAACAGCACGGGCAGGCCAGGATGTCCGCTGTCTTCATTCACTGAGGTCGTTGTGTCGCTCATGATCGGACTGGTTTGGTTTATACGTGCGTTAAGGCGGCCAGGGATTGCCTGGCCTGGTCGATATCCACGGCAATTTGCGCCTTCAGTGTCTCGAGATCAGGATAGGTTTCCTCGTCGCGCAGTTTTTTGACAAAGGATACGCTCAGCTGTTCCCCGTACAGGTCGCCCTCGAAATCAAACAGGAAAACTTCCAGCCGAGGTATGCCGCTATCCTCCACGGTTGGGTTGAAGCCAATACTGGCCACTCCCTGCAGTTCTTCTGCATCGCGCCGGACCAGCACACTGAATATGCCGTGCAGGGGCAACTTGCTGAAACCCAGGGCAATATTGGCGGTCGGTGTCCCCAGCTCGCGGCCAAGTTTTTTGCCTGCAACCACTTCACCGCTGATGCTGTAGTAGCGTCCCAGCAGTTGCCTGACCTTCTCGCACTCACCCTGCTGCAGGTAATGCCTAACCAGGGTACTGCTGACGCGCTCACCATTGAGCTCGCAACCCAACTCCCGAATGACATCAAAACCGAGTTCCCGGCCACGCGCCACCAACAGGTCGAAATCACCGATGCGATTTTTACCGAAACGAAAATCATCACCAATGATCAATGTCTTCACCCCCAGTCCTGCCACCAGGTAGCGGGTGATAAAGTCCTCGGCTGACAGCTCACACAACGTGTCATTGAAGTCCAAGCGAAACACGCCATCGATACCATGGCCCAGCAGGAAATCGACCTTGTCCTCGAACCGGGTCAGGCGCGGGGCGGCGTTGGCCCCGGCAAAATATTCCTCAGGGTGCGGTTCACTCAGAATGACCACCGCTGGCAGCCCCTCTTCTCCAGCCAAGCGCAGCAGGGTATCCAGCACCTGCTGGTGCCCGATATGGAGGCCATCGTACTTGCCAATAGTGGCTACGCAATGCGGGTAGGCCTGCCGGAAGCTGGCAAAGTCGGAGTACACACTCATGAGGTCAGGTTGCTGGCGAGAAGCCGCACATTATATGTCAGCTCCCGGCAGGGTTAAATGAAATGGGATATTGCATCCGGTTCAGGCGCTGTGGCGGAAATGGGCCGGCCTGATGCCCAGGGCCAGCAAGCTGACCACAAAGGCAAGTGCCCCGGCACCACAGAGCAGAAACAGGAACCACACCCGTTCAACTGTTCCCGCGGTGGCCAGCGTGCTGAAATCGCCGGGTCCGTAAAGCATGCGCAGGACCAGTACCATGATGGTAACTGCCAGCCCGGTTCGCATCAGATAGGCAATCCAGTGCTTGCCGAAACGAAACACTCCCTGCTGCAACAAGCCCCGCAGCAACAGCCCGCCATTGACGAAGGATGACAGGGATGTGGCCAGGGCCAGTCCGGCATGGGCCAGCGGAATGATCAGCAAGAGATTGAACACCATGTTGCTGACCATGGCCGTTACGGCATAGCGCACCGGTGTACTGGTGTCCTGACGGGAAAAATAGGCCGTGGCCAGCACCTTGATACTCATGAAACCCAGCAGACCGACGGCATAGGCCTTCAGGCTGGCCGCTGTCGGGGCCACCGAATCCAGACCGAATTCACCGCGCTGGTAAATGATGATGATCAATGGCTCGGCCAGCACCACCAGTGCCACGCTGGCCGGCAATCCGACCAGGATGAGGGTGCGCAGACTCCAGTCCAGGGTGGCCTGGAAGCTGTCATGGTCTTCCGCCGCGTGAATACGCGACAGTGTGGGCAGAATGACTGTGGCGATAGCGATGGCAAAAATGCCAAGCGGCAGTTCCATCAGGCGGTCGGAATAGTACAGCCAGCTGACCGCGCCATCACCCTGCAGAGCCGTGGCCAGGATGGTATCCAGCAACAGGTTGATCTGCCCCACCGAGACACTGAACATGACCGGGACCATCAAACTGATGACCTGGCTTACGCCTTCATGGCGCGGTTTCAGGGTTGGTACCGGCAGCAGTTTGAGCTGGTTCAGGAAAGGCAGCTGGAACATGAGCTGGATCATGCCGGCCAGCAGCACACCCCAGGCCAGGGCCACGACCGGTTCCGCCATCAGCGGACTGAGCCAGAGGGCGCAGCTGATCAGTGTCAGGTTCAGGAAGACCGGCGTCATGGCCGGCACGGCAAAACGGCCGTAGGAATTCAGAATGGAACCGGCAAACCCGGTCAGGGATATCAGCAAAATATAGGGAAAGGTGATGCGCAGCATGTCCACCAGCAGGGCAAACTTGTCCGGCGTGTCCCGGTAGCCCCAGGCGAATACCGTGGCCAGCAGCGGCGACGCCACCACACCGACCACCGTCACAATGGCCAGGATCAGGCTGAGCCGGCCCGCCACCTGATCGATAAAGGTTTTTATTTCCACGAAGGTGTGCTTTTTCCGGTATTCCGAGAGTACCGGCACGAAGGCCTGGGAAAACGCGCCCTCGGCAAACAGCCGACGCAGGAAATTGGGGATGCGAAACGCCACGAAGAAGGCATCCGCGGCGGCGCCGTCACCAAACACGGCGGCAAAGACGATCTCGCGAACCAGCCCCAGAATGCGGGACAGAAAGGTCATGGATGAGACCACGAGACTGGATCTGGCAACCCCGGTTTTTTCCGGGCTGTCTTCAACTCCCTGCACGCTGAACGGGTCTCTCACCTGGCCAATAAAGCGGGCATCTTACCACAGCCACCGAGGGCAAAAGCAGGCGCCGGAGTTGACAAAAGCGGGCGAAAACTGCATAGTTCGCGTCTTTTTTCAGCCCGGCCGCATTGGGTTGGAAGCGATCAGGCGCTGACAGCGGGAATATCTGCTCAAAATAGCCTGATCCACACGAATTTAACGGCTTTTACGCCTTTTTATTTAACAAGAATCAAGCGAACAGGGAGACTCCTTTGGCTAACTCCGCACAGGCCCGCAAACGGGCAAAACAGGCTGAAAAGCGCCGCAAACACAATGCCAGCGCGCGTTCCATGGTCCGTACCTACATCAAGAAGGTGAACGCCGCCATTGAGAACAAGGACTACGACCAGGCCACAGCAGCCTACCAGTCCGCAGTACCTGTTATCGACAGGATGGCCGACAAGGGCATGATCCACGCCAACAAGGCTGCCCGTCACAAGAGCCGCCTGAACTCGGCTGTCAAAGCCTTGAAAGCCTCTTAATAGCTTCCAAGTATTTGATTATATTTAAAAAACCGGCTTCTGCCGGTTTTTTAATGCCTGCTGAACAGCCCGATGCAAATGAGTGCCAACGTGCCAAGCCTTTCGCTATAATCCCCGCCTAGGCACAATAATTAGAGAAAGGGGAAGCCTGTATGAAACTGTTCCGCATTACCGGTCTGATCACGGGTCTGCTGATGACCCAGGCCGCCTTCGGCCACCATTCCTTTCAGGCCACCTACGACATGGATTCCATGATCGAAATCCGTGGCAAGCTGATCCAGATGAATTTTCGTAATCCGCACTCTTCCGTCATGGTCATGGCACCGGACGAAAATGGCGTTACGCAGCGCTGGGGTGTGGAATGGGGCGGCGCCAGCCTGCTGATGCGCCAGGGCCTGACCCGCACTTCCTTCAAACCCGGGGATGATGTCATCATTACCGGCCAGCCGGCGCGGGAAAAGACTGACTACCGCATGCGCATGGAGAGTATTGTGAGACCCTCCGATGGGTTTGGGTGGGGATTTGATTCGGAAGAGACCTTCGACTAGCAAGCTGGTTGATAGCTTGTGGTGATCGTTGTAGCTGCTGCGCTTGCAATCTCTGCTTTAAAAAGTATTTCCCACTTAGTCACGCACTGTTAGTACGCACCTGCGTGCTCAATATTTTTTGCCTTGACCTTGCTTCGCTCGCGACGCTACCTGCTTTTGACTGTGTGGGAAGGCCTCGCCCTCCAATAAAAAAGGCCGCATAAGCGGCCTTTTTATTTCTCGAGATTTATTCATTGAGCCATGCAGTCAGCAGGATCCCAGTTGCGGTTGTTGGGCTCACGCTTGAAGTTGGCGCTGGTGGTATACAGCTGCGTCAGGTTTTCCGGGTCCTCCAGCACAGAGATCACGGTCAGGTATTCCGTACCGTCACCACCGACCAGCAGCTCCCACCATTCTGACAATACCGCTTGTGTGCCATAAGGCACGCCGTTGCGCCGCAGGTATCCCGGGGCCATCTCGGTAGTCACGGTTTCGATGCTGCCCCAGGTGACCGGACCAAAGCGCCCGCCTTGCCGTTCCAGCAGCCATTGGGCGTTGGTCACACCCTGCAGGGTTCCGGCACCGGCGCCATCCTGGGCAGGGCCGAATTTCAGCAGGCGTGTCTGCCGGCCAGCATCGGTGTCCACCTGTAACACGTTGTCATCGTCCCAGGTGATGTGCAGGCGTGTCGGTATCCGCATCAGGCCGCCGGCGCCGTATGCCTTGCAGGCTTCTCCAGTTGCAGTATCAGCCGCGGGATCCCAGGCATCGGCAATTTCCCGTGCCCGCGGTGTCAGGCCAATACCCTCGTAATCGCCCGCTGGGGCAGTCAGCATACGAAAGCGCCAGTCTTCGGTAACCAGTGATACCCAGTACCCGGTCAGGTCTATGGGCGCGGCATCACGGGCCGATTGCGGCTGACCGCCAGGTTGTGCGTGGACAGCAACAGCCGTCAGCAGGGCCAGCGGCAGGACGAACAGAGTAGTCAGTTTCTTCACGGCGATCTCCTTACTGGTCCAGGGTCATGTAGGCAGCAGTGACAAAATTCTCCGTGGAAAATATGCCCTGCCCGGCCCAACGCGGGTCGTAATCACGGGTCGGTCTGGCCGCCAGCACTTCCTCGAGGGTCATGCCGCGATCCTTCATGTCCTGGATACGGTCACGGACAATCGTCAGCATTTCGCGCCAGTTGATGACATCGCCGATATCGCTCAGGCGACCATGGCCAGGAATGACCAGGGTGCCACCATCCTGGCCATATTCAGGAATGGCCAGATCGATAATGGCGTTGGCGGCATCGATAAAGCCGTTGATGGTGCCGCCGGAAGACATGTCGATAAACGGATAGAACGCCGTGATGTAGGCATCACCGGTGGTGATGACATCCGACTTGCGGAAATAGATGATGCTGTCGCCATCGGTATGGGCATTGGGCTGGTGCAGCACGCGCACACCTTCGCCGTTGAAATAGATGTCACGCTTTTCGGTGAAGTAGGTCATGGTCGGCCACATCTCTGTGGAGACATTCTCATCGGCCGCCAGGTGCAACAGCACGTTTTCATGGGCGAGGATGCGCGCCCCTTCGCCGGCATCACCGATATCACCGCCGACATTGCCGCCTACCGGGGTAAACCCGGCCGCACGCAGTTCGGCGTTGGCGCCCACGTGGTCACCGTGATGATGGGTGTTGATGATGTAGCGCAGCGGCTTATCGGACAACTCGCGAATGGCCGCCAGGATCTTGTCGGACAGCTCGGCATATTCGGTATCGATGATCAGTACACCTTCATCCCCGGTCTGCACGGTGATGTTGCCACCGGCGCCGACCAGCATGAAGATGTTGTCCCTGACCTTGAGGGTCTGGATTTCCACTTCATCGAAATTCTGTGCCGTAACCGGCAGCGTGAACAGCAGGCTGGCCGCCGCAGACAACAATGTTTTGACTGAATTCTTCATCATGTTTACTCCTGTCCTTCCAGTTCACTGGGACGGGGCAGCTCGCGGAGAGTCTCCACGTACTCGGGGTACATGCTTTCCGGTCCCCCCATGGCCGCTTCCAGCGGAATGTCATGACGCTCGGAGTAAATGAGCATGTCGGTGTTGGTGCCGGGCAGGTGGTGCGGTATATAGCCTGGCGCGCGCACCATCTCGACGACGGGATCGCAGGGGTAGCTGCCAATCTGGTCATCGATGGTATAGATATAGTCGCGGTTACGGATAAACGGCTCTTCCAGGTAGACAGGATCATCGATGATGACCGTCCAGGTCAGGTAGTCACCATGGCGAATGAAATATTCGGTGACCGTGGCCTGGTCACTGCGGGCCACGCCGTTGCGCCGCAACCAGCCTTCTTTCAGATGGGTGGTCTTGATCTTGAGCTGATGCCCGTTCCATTCCCCGGTGGAGAAGCCCATGGCCGTATGCTGCGCAAAGGCCGGCGGATGTTCGCGGCCATCCATCCAGATGGTGCGGCGGGTCTGCCAGGCAAAGTGCTGGATACGAATGGCAATCAGTTGCTCACTGATCGGATCGCGTTCTTCCCAGATACGAATGTTGGCAAAGCTGCTGGCGTAATCGGAAGGATGCACCCGGCACTGGTATTCCGGCAGGGCAATCAGGGAAGCGCTCCAGCTCTGGGCGCGTAGGCGGTCGGCGTCATTGATTGGCAATCCGCCGTAGTCACCCAGTTCCGGTCCGGGCAGTCGGTCCGGGTAGTCCTCACTGTAGTTACCGACCCAGACGCCGGAAAGGTTTTTTTCGGCGAAGGCAGAAAGCGTGGAAAAACACAGCAGGCACAGCATTGACCCGCGGCAAAGCAACTTGCCCATAGAGTTCCCCTTGATACTTTTTATTATGAATCTTCTGGTTATTCTGATGCTTGGTGAAGCCCGCTAAACATAGCGATAGAGGCTATGGGCTGTCAAATAGGTTGGCAGGTTTCAAGAGTATGCCAATTTGATAAAAAGTGAGGAGAAAGTACCGTTTTGGCTTATCGGCAAACGCCCCAGCGGGTCTATGCCAATCTACGGATTGAAATACTAACCGTGAGTCTTGATTTACACCTGCCGGTGGGGCGGTACTTCTTTTAAAAGAAGTACCCAAGAAACCTGCCCCCGTTCGCCAGGCCTGCGGCTCCCCTCGGAAAAGACTTTTTCCGGCCGGGCCGGCTTACGCCGCTCTGCGGCGAGGCGCCTGAAAGCCCGCCAGGGCTTTCTCCCTGGAAAAAGCCTTTTCCGAGGCTGGCTCAAGGGGGCATTCACCTTCGTTAGCTTTCATGTAGACAAAATATCACTCGACTCCGACAGAGATCCTGCAGCCGAAGGGATCGATAGAATAGCGGGTAGGTCGGCATAGACCCCCAGGGTCGTTTGCTGACATTGCCGATGACTTGTCGGCAAACGCTGCGCTATGCCGACCTACTACAACCAAAGAAAACCCTGGGAAAAGAAAGGAGAAACTATCTTTTCGAAGTGTGCATTCTTCGAAGCCGGTAGAGCCCGTTAAGCCCCGCCGAGTGGACGTGGACTTGCAGGGTCAGCCGGCCAGGGATGGCCGGCTGAGCGGACCGGAGGCAGGAGGCCGACTGTCCGCGACCCGTCGCAAGACCATGGCCGCGAGGGAAGCCGAAGGCCGGGGCGCCCGGGCGGGGTTTTCTTGGGCACTTCTTTTCCAAAAAGAAGTGCCGCCACACCGGCAGGTGTAAAAGGAAAAAGTTAAAGCAAATCTAAAAGAAGGAACGAAAAAAACCTTAAAAGGGAATCACTACAGAAGAACCAAATTATCCCGGTGAATAATTTCATGCTCCCCTTCATACCCGAGCAGGTCAAAAATCTTTTCACTGGAATGGCCAATGATTTTGGCGGCTTCATCCGAGTTGTAGTTCACCAGGCCACGGGCGATGGCCACGCCGGATTCATCCACGCAGCTGACCACTTCACCTCGCTGGAAATTGCCCTTGACGGCTTTGATGCCGACCGGCAGCAGGCTTTTGCCGGAATGTCTCAGGACGTTGACGGCGCCGGCATCCAGGGTCAGGACACCTTTTTCCTTGAGATGGCTGGCCAGCCACTGTTTGCGGGCGGCCAGCGGGCCGCTTTCGGGGAGCAGGACTGTGCCGAATTGTTCCCCACCCTGCAATTTCGCCAGAATACCCGAGGCGCGACCATTGACGATACAGGTCAGTGTCCCGGAACGGGCGGCCAGGCGGGCAGCCCGGACCTTGGTCAGCATGCCTCCGCGACCCAGGGCGCCATGGCTGGTACCGGCAAAATCAAACAGGCGCTCATCGTCACAGCGCGCTTCCGTGACCAGGCTGGCATCAGGGTTGGTGCGAGGATCGGCGTCGTAAAGTCCGTCCTGGTCGGTGAGGATGACCATGGCATCGGCATTGATCAGGTTAGCCACCAGTCCGGCCAGGGTATCGTTGTCACCAAAACAGATTTCATCGGTGACCACAGTATCGTTTTCATTGACTACCGGGACCACACCAAGATCCAGCAGTGTGGTCAGTGTCGTGCGGGCGTTAAGGTAGCGCTTGCGGTTGGACAGATCGTCGTGGGTCAGCAGGATTTGCGCCGTATGCAAATCGAAGTCCTTGAACTTCGATTCCCAGGCCTGGATCAGGCCCATCTGGCCTACGGCAGCCGCCGCCTGCTGCTCATGGATCGCGGTGGGCCGGCCTTTCATGCCCAGGCGTGAGACGCCTTCTGCCACGGCACCGGACGATACCAGCACCACGTCACAGCCGGCCTTGCGCAGAGCGGCAATGTCCTCGACCCAGCCCGCCATGCTGGCATGATTGAGCCCTTTGCCGTCATCAGTCAGCAATGAACTGCCGATCTTGACCACCCAGGTGGTGGCGCTTGTCAGTGCCTGCCTGTTACTCACTGTCAGTCCCGTACGTATTCCACTTCGACATCAAAGTCATCGTCATCATCATCGCGGCCCTGGCCTTTTTTGGCTTTCCAGGCTTCACGGGCGGCGGCGATACTCTGGCGCATTTCATATTCCATCTGCTGTTGCCGGGCGTCCATTGCCTCACGATATTCTTCATCTTCAGCCAGATGCTCGTTGATGCGGATAATTTCCTGCATCACGGCATCGCACAAGTCCTTTGTCCCCTTGCCGGATACGGCGGATATCCGGAATACCGGTCCCTGCCAGTCCAACGCCCTGATGATGTCATCACAGACCTGGGCAGCTTCTTCCGCTGGCAGCAGGTCAGTCTTGTTCAATACCAGCCAGCGCTCACGTTGCGCCAGGGTCGAACTGAAGCTTTCCAGTTCGATGATGATGGCCTGCGCCGAGGCAACCGGATCGGACATGTCCACCGGGGCAATATCCACCAGGTGCAGCAGAATGCGGGTGCGCGCCAGGTGCTTGAGAAAGCGGATACCCAGACCGGCGCCTTCTGCGGCACCTTCGATCAACCCGGGAATATCGGCCATGACAAAACTGTTTTCCTCGCCCACACGCACTACACCCAGGTTAGGTACCAGGGTGGTGAAGGGATAATCCGCGACTTTCGGGGTGGCAGAGGATACGGCACGAATGAGGGTCGATTTACCGGCATTGGGCATGCCCAGCAAGCCGACATCGGCAACGATCTTCAGTTGAAGTAGCAGCTTGCGGCTTTCCCCGGGTTTACCGTTGGTGGTCTGGCGCGGGGCGCGGTTGGTACTGGACTTGAACCGGGTATTGCCCAGGCCATGCTTGCCGCCCTGGGCGACCAGCAAACGTTCACCGGGGATCAAAAGGTCTCCTATGAGCTCATCGGTTTCCACGGCATACACACTGGTGCCTACCGGTACACGGACTTCCAGGTCAGCTCCGGCGGCACCGGTACAGTTGCGGCCACGCCCCTGCTGGCCGGACTGCGCTCTGTAGCGGGGCTGAAAGCGAAAATCGACCAGTGTGTTCAGAGCCTGATCGGCCACCAGCCAGATACTGCCGCCATCGCCGCCGTCACCACCGTCCGGACCGCCCTTTTCGATAAATTTTTCGCGCAGAAAACTCAGGCAGCCATTGCCACCTTTACCGGCTTCCACCAGGATTTCTGCTTCATCGACGAATTTCATGGGACTCTTTTTTAGTTTCCGGTAAAAAAAAACCCTGTCGTAGACAGGGCTTTCTTAACGCTTACATTACTGCCTTGGTTGATCAGGCATTGGCCGCTTCTACGTTCACGAAACGACGGTTTTTAGGGCCTTTCACCTGGAACTTTACGACACCGTTGATCTTGGCGAACAGGGTGTGATCCTTGCCCATGCCGACGTTGGTGCCGGGGTGGAAGTGAGTGCCACGCTGGCGCACGATGATGTTACCGGCTAGAACGTTTTCGCCACCAAAGCGCTTGACGCCAAGGCGTTTGGAAATCGAATCTCTGCCGTTATTAGTGCTACCGCCTGCTTTTTTGTGAGCCATGTTGGTCTCCCGTCAATCCTGTATTTCTAAAGTTCGCGATCGAGTGCTTAGCCGGAAATGCTGGTGATCTTCACCTCAGTGTACCACTGGCGATGACCCTGCTGTTTCCGGTAGTGCTTGCGACGGTTGAACTTGATGATCTTGACCTTGTCACCGCGACCATGGCTAATCACTTCAGCAGTCACCTTGCCGGAAGCCACGTACGGCGTACCGATCTGAACACTGGCACCTTCGCCAACCATCAGAACCTTGTCAAAATCCACTTTGTCACCGGTGCTGGCTTCGATTTTTTCCAGCTTTAGGACTTCGCCTTCAGTGACACGGTGCTGTTTACCACCGCTTTCAATTACCGCGTACATATTCTGCTCCAATAGCGAGTCTGCTATTCAGGCCAAACGTTCTATTTAAATGAGATTCCGCCTGACCAGCCTTACCCTGATTTTTCTATGTAAAATGCCCCAAAGGCATCTTCACGAAGTGACAAAAGAAGCCAGAGAGCGGGTGTTACTAGGGGCCGGTCGTTACGAGGGCGGGAATTGTACGGGATGACAAGGGCTTTCGCAACCACATCGGGGCATTTTTTACCCGTCTGCAGCGCCCGTTTTCTGGGCACTCAGGCGGTACGTAACACCCCGAAATTCTTGACTTTACACCCCGAGCCACTAAGATTCGAGGCTCTTTTTCAGGGGCACCTTCGATCACGCGGTTTGGGTTGCTCAAAATAGTCAGAATCAGGGCCCCTCAACTTGGTTGCACACATACAGCAGATCGTTGCCCAGGACTTTGCGGCACTCAACCGTACCGTGGTTGACCAGCTGCATTCCGAAGTGCCGCTCATCGAAAGCATCGGCCATTACATTATCGAGGCCGGCGGCAAACGCATGCGCCCGATGCTGGTCCTTTTGACCAGCCGCAACCTGGGCTACCAAGGCAGCAACCATGTCGAGCTGGCCACGGTCATTGAATTCCTCCATACCGCCACCCTGCTGCACGACGATGTCGTGGACATGTCCGAGATGCGCCGCGGCCGCCCGACGGCCAATACCCGCTGGGACAATCCTTCCAGTGTCCTGGTGGGCGATTTCATTTACTCAAGAGCTTTTGAACTGCTGGTGAATATTGGCGAGATGCCCATCATGGACCTGATGGCCAGTACCACCAACAAGATTTCCGAGGGCGAGGTACTGCAGCTGGTCAACCAGCGTAACCCGACTGCCACCGAAGCGGACTATATGCAGGTGATTCGCAACAAGACCGCCATTCTTTTTGCGGCGGCCTGCAAATCCGCCGCCATCCTGGCGGGTGCCGATGCACAGGTGCAGGAGAACCTGCACAACTTCGGCCTGCAGGTGGGCCTGGCCTTCCAGCTGATCGATGACGTGCTGGATTACACCGGTTCCAGTGCCACCATGGGCAAAAACGTGGGTGACGACCTGGCCGAAGGCAAACCCACTTTGCCCCTGATCCACATCATGCAACACGGCACAGCAGCAGATCGTGAACTGATTGCCACAGCCATCACCACTGGCGGTCTCGACCAGCTGGAGAACATCATCACCGCGGTACAGGCTTCCGGCGCCCTCGATTACACTCGCCAGAAAGCCAGTGAAAGCATCGATATCGCCCTGGAATGCCTGGCGTGTCTGCCGAACAACGAATACCGGACCGGACTGGCCCAGGTCGCTGAAGCCGCCCTGAACAGGGACAGCTAAAGAGCGTCCCTAGCACAGGCCGTTCTCGGCCCCCGCCCCGGCAAAAATGCCGCTGGCCAGATAAGCCAGTACTTCATCGATCACGGTGTCGTTGCGCATGATCATGGCGTGCGTGGCGGGCAATTCGATAAACGCACACATACCTTCCACGCGAGTACTGGCCACAGAGACCTTGCCGTCATCGGGATTGTCCAGAAACTGGGACAGGATCGGATTGATGGTGCGGTTGCCGGCAATGATGCCCAACTCGAAGCCCACCGGCCCCAGGGCCAGCGGCACGCTGTCATCATCCGTTCCCAGTTGCAAACCTGCCGGTCCGTTCAGCCATGCATAGCCCGGTACATGCCGGAACGCATCCACCACGGCGCTACCCTGGTTGGGCGGAGCCAGCATGACAACACGATGCAGGTTGGCGATGGTTTTTTCCTGCAGGTAATAACGCACGAGTATGCCACCCATGGAATGGGTGACAACACTGACCTGGTCAGCGCCCCGCTCCCGACACTCTGACAGCCCTTGCTCCAGGACCGTCGGAGCAAGCAACTCAATGGTCGCTTCCCTGGAAGGATAGTCGATATTGGCGACCCGGTAGCCGGCAGCAATCAGTGCGCTTTCCATTTTTCCAAGAGACTCTGCGGTGCGGGCCAGGCCGTGCAGCAAAATGACACATTCATCCGCCAGGGCTGAAGACGCTGTCATGACCAGCAGGACAGACAGGCAGAGACGCTGGGGGATGCTGGCAGTCATCAGCCAATGATATGCACAGTATCCCCGGTCTGGATGCTGCCACTGCGCAGGATGTTGCAGACCACGCCGCCACGCCAGCCCAGGCAGAGGGACTCACGCAAGACCGGTGCTTGGGACGCCAGCGCCGGTGCCGGCAGGTTTTCCCGCAGAATTTCCAGTAGCATTTCACCGATGCGCAGACTGCG